>Ga0163155_10003598_pt1 | contig 16594 bp, 19 predicted proteins | sample OliLakLV19SP4G1_FD_148611 | JGI IMG/M metagenome (GOLD analysis project Ga0163155, IMG submission 148611) | Freshwater microbial mat bacterial communities from Lake Vanda, McMurdo Dry Valleys, Antarctica - Oligotrophic Lake LV.19.SP4.G1 | ecosystem: Environmental > Aquatic > Freshwater > Lake >... | reverse complement strand
TAGTGGAATTCAGCCTATAGTGGATCGACCCGGGAGCTTGAGCTAAGAGCAGCGCGCACACGCGCCCGTAGCTCAGCTGGATAGAGCAGTGGATTTCTAATCCACCGGTCGCAGGTTCGAACCCTGCCGGGCGTGCCCTAAGATTTCGCGGACTTACAAAGTTCCAACCCGCACCATAAAACGGTCCTGCACCATAAACCGCACCATACCATGGTGCAAATTGGATCAAGAATACAACGGACGAGAACTGGGAGCGTCCGTGCGGGCCATGCATTCGGATCCTCTGGCTGCAAGGGGACACCGAGTACACAGGTGTCCCGAGAGCAGGGTCTGCAAGGGTTTCAGTTACTATTGAACCGGAGCGAACTGAGGCAGTCCGGTGTTTCAGTTGGGCAGGCCTGATCCATTTTTCCTAGCAGTCGTGCTGACCTGCCAGTTTGCCGAAGTCGTGGCGTCCCCGGTTCTCTTCCGTGGTCCATCGGAACACAATTCAGGAATGGCGGAGCTCAAGGGCACAAGCTCGCCAAGCTTCAGTTCTGAATGCGTGCGGGCCAGGCGCCGGTATTTTGAAATCATCTGGCTGGATCTGTGGCCTGTCCGATCCGAGATCCAGGTCTCGGTCTTGCCATTTGCCAAATTGATTGTGACGAACGTGGCCCGCAGGTCATGTCCCCGAATCTGCTTTCGTTCATCATTGTCGGTAAAAAGCTGGGGCCTGTTCACTCGTGCGACCTTGAGATCGCGTCGGAGCGCTCGGGCCAGATTATCTCCGGGCGGCCGTCGTCCGGAGGCGGTCATGAAAAGCAATTCGCTCGGTTTGGCTCCAGGGCGATAGCGTCGGAGGAAGATCCGGAGAGCGTCCAGCACACCAGGCGAGAGTGCCCAGCTCCTGGGATCATCGGTCTTGTTGCGGTCCAGGTTTAGGACCCCGTGATCAAGGTCGATATCCCCTACGAGCAGATCGCGTGCTTCGGATGCTCGAAGTCCCTCGCGGCAAAGAAAGCCGTAGAACAAGCGGTTCAGGAGCGGCACGCGTGTCTGGCCCAGGAGCTGTGCTTCCTCGGCCGGGAAGAGATACGACTTGGCTTTCGTTGCGGAGCCGCGAGGCAACCAGCCGCGAGGTAGCGGATTGCTCGTGATCAGGTTCAGGGGGTAGATCGCGAGCGCCAGGAGCCTGTGGATGATCTGCGCTACATGACGACGGGAATCTCGCCCGAGCTGATCGGAGGGCGGGAGCTTGCGCATCACGCTCTCAGCCAATTCGAGCCCCCCGGCTCCGTCGAAATCCGAGACGGGCCGATCGCCCACGACAGGCAAAATGTGCTTGATCAGGCGGGCCCGATCAGACCGGCTGGATCGTTTCTTGCGAATATGATCCGGAAATAGCTCGGCCAAGCCGCCAGAGGTCCAGAGGTCGGCCAGTTCTCGGATCGACATGGAGCGGTGGATCTCGGGCGGGCCCGATTGGGCCTTCGCAAGGTCGAGCCCCTGTCCTTTTCGTTCCGCCGCCTCGGCTTCCAGGAACTTTCGTACGTAGCGCCGGACTTGCAGCTCATTGGTAATGTGGCGGGGGACCCGATGCTGTGGCCAGGTCGAGCCGAGTTTGAACTTGAGGATCCATTGCTCGCCCCTCAGAAAAACAAACCACCCGTCACCCTTGATCTCAACCGTCATGAGAGCCTCTTGCTCGATCGACGACGTGCGCTCACCGAAGCCTCCAGGTCGATCGCCGTTTCCGCGTCGTCACCCGAGGTCAGGTTCGCCATCACCCAGCGATCAGCCTCACCGACAGGAATGCGGAGCGCCCGTCCTTTCCCGATCGTGGGCATGCCCGCCTGGATCAGTTGATCGAGTTTGCGCACCGAGTATCGGAGCCGCTCCGCATACTCGTTCTTTGTTAGCAGGAGAGCTCCATTCTCTAATGAGACGGACCCTGTGAGTGCTTGGGAAAGGCGCTGCGCTAGGCTTGGATCCTGGGCCACGACCCGCACGAAGCTGCTGAGCAGCTCGGACATGAGGAGATCGACAACACCAGGTGTCGGCGAGGGAAGGGGGCGGAGCGAAAGGACTTTCGGGCGAGCATCTGGGATGCCGTACCGAGAAGGTTCGTGAATCGCTGTTGACGCGTGGGCCTGCACGTCAGAGGTACGCGGCAGGGCTGTCGATTGTTGACCTATTGCGCTCTGACCAGATTTGCGATTCGTCGACACGATGGACCTCCGGTAGGGGTCTCATCAGCCACGTGGGTCGCGCTACGGCGAATCTGGGAAGCTTGGTGAGTCTCGGGCGAGGCCTAGTGGACAGACCCGAGGTTTCGTAAACTGGATTAGCCGGGCAGGGCCCGCAGGTCAAGGCCTGCCTGGGCCTGCCTGGGGCCCTACTAATTCCTGAAAGTCCTGACCTACAGGGCGCCTGACCAGTAGGTCACGCTCCGTCTCAGCGGCCCCGGATGGTCGCCCTCACGCTCTCCAGGATCTGGCCAGCCCTCACGAGCCCCAAATCCGCGATCGCGTTTCTCAACTGGGCCTCAGCGGGGGTCATGGTGGTCGACTGGACGGGCTGCCCGGATCCTGGTTTCGGTCCCGGCTTGCCCTTCTTACTTTTTGAGCTGCCTGATCGAACTGTGTAGACGTAGCTATCCGTGAGAATCATGCCCTTCACCTTTGCGGCTTCGACCACTTGTTTGGCAGATAGGGTTTTTGGCGCGGCCCGGACGAACGCAGCTTTGGCTCCGAATTCTGCGGGGGTTTTCTTTTTAGTCATGCGTCACGCATATCAGGGTCGGAGATCTGTGGGTACCCCTCATGGATTGTGGATTTCGAATGGGTCAACAGTTAACGAGGGAGCCGGATCTCACTCCACCTCGGTCTAAGCAGGTTCCCCTGACCTTCGAGCAGGCCTGACTCAACCAACTTGATCGCACGATGAACATGCAGGGCCATGCAGGTATCGGATTCTGCAAGGTCGCCTGCCTGCATCGCATCCCACAGGACCCTCGCCAGCTTGAGCCAATGGGGTTGAGCGTGGGTCATGATCTTGTGATCAATTGCCTCTAACCCTGCTGGGTCAAGCTGTTGGGCCAACACGGTCTCGCTATCGTCCGGTTCCGCAGGTAGCTGGGATTCGTCTTGTGAGGACATGCTGGTCGTTTCTGCCAGGGGAGTGGGGAGCGTTTCATGCCAATGCGAGGGTCAAGCTCTGCTTGGCCATTTTAAGTTCATCAAATGAAAAATGCATTTCCCTTCGACTCAGCGGTGAGAGCTCACCCTGCGGAGAAAACACCACTTGGGCATGTTCCATCATCGATTGGGAAAACTGAGCACCCTCTCGGCAATCCACCCACCGTCGTGGCTTCCCCCGGAAATCCTGCGCCATTGACTGGCGATGTTCGTCCCGGGTGTCTCGGATAGGTCGCAGACCTGAATGGTTTCCCCGCGCGGGATCCAGCTGACCTGGGTCCCTCCTGGCGTTTGTCGAACCTGTGCTACCTCGTACGAGCCAGTCTCAGCGACCACAGCAACTTCGCAAGCCTGAGTGGGGGCGGGCTCAGATCCCAGAGCAGTGTCGGGCCCGAGTGTCCGCGATCCTGAAAGGCTAGGGGCAAATGCTGCCTTGAGCCCGAGACCGCTCACAGCAAGCAGGAGCAGCAGTGACGCTGCAGCGATAAGGGCGAGCCAGGTGGGCGAACCAAGGTTCTCATCACCTGGCCCTTCATCGGACTCGAACCCCTTGCTTCCCTCGGACATAGGCTCCTATTCTCAACCCTTTCGTGGAAGACGCAAGCGCCCAGTTCACTGCTCACTGTCCAGCGTGTGGGCAAGCGTTGGCTCTCTCACGAGCCAATCTGTCGCCTTATTGTCGTTGTCCGCGATGCATGGAGAAGTTCTCGACTGCCGAGTTGTTGGGGCCTTCGGTCCCGGTCCCGCCTGTACCCGCCTCAGCGCCGCCACAGGCGCCCAAGCTGGGCGAAGCGCTGGAGGCAACGGCAGGCAGTCAGATTGCAGTGCCGGTTACGAACGCTCCCGCACAGGTGGGCTTGCACCCCAATTTGGGGTTTTCCCCCAATCCCCAACGATCTCTCGACGTTCTGAATCGGTTCTCGTCGTTTGGAAGGGGCGTTCTCCGGGTGTGCGACAGACTCGATCAGGGTTTGGCCGGGTCCCGATTCGTCGTCTTGGTGGGCGCGGCAGTGGCGGCGAGCGTTGTGGGTCCAGCCATTGACTACTTGGTCGGCAGCCGCGCCGAACCGCTTGGTCCCGTCACGGCAGTGTTCACCGTTGTGTTTCTTGTCACTTGCTGGCTCCTGGCATTTGCGTTTGCAGGAAGTCTCCGCAACGAAAACGGGGGGTGGCAGGGTGACCTCGTGTGGCTCCGCGTTCGCGCCGCCTACGTTGACGTTCGAGAGAGATTTCGCGAATTTGCCGAATCAACGAAGGCTCAGAAGGGGCGCCTGTGGGCATGGCTCGCGCTGACATTTGCTGTCGCGATCCTGGCGCTCTCAAGAGGATGGTCGCTCGGGTTCATGGCTCTTTCCGAGATGGGATACAGATCGCCGTTAGCAGGAAAGGCAGAGGCGCTGGACTTTCTGGGTTGGTCATTTTTCGCCCTCGGCTCCTACATGTGGTGGGTATTTAGAAGCAGGAACCGAGCGACCAGGGTGGCGTTGGAAGCGGAAGTCCAGGTTTCGTCAAAGGCCACCTTCGAACTTCCGCCGATTATTTCCTTGAACGGGGGAGCCGTTGAGTTTGGGCAGAAAACTTTGATCCACGAAGTTCTCGCGGCTCTGAGCAAATGGCGAGCCCGAACTTGGGAATCCGAGCGGCAATACCAGGATTCTCTGCAGAGGCACTTCGAGCGGCATATCCCGCACCTCAAACTGAAAAGGGAAGAGCGCTTTGGCCCGGCTCGAAACTACAGGGCTGACTTCGTCGTCGCAGACGCGATTGTGCTTGAGTTGAAAGTCGGACTTCGGAGGAAGACCGAAGTGAATCGGATGGAAGGCCAAATGGGGGACTATCACCAATACTGGCCCGAAAGGCCCGCGATTCTAGTCGTATTTGAGGCATCCGAAGACGAACTGTTGAGGGGCCCATTCACATCTAGGTTGGAGGTGCTGCACGCCCGTCAGCCGATGCTGACCGTCAGGATGCCAGTAGCGAAGCGGGCGTACACCTAGACCGAGTAGGGGGTGCGTTGGGGGTGAAGCTGGGGTGAAGCAGACAGGGTTGCGGAGGATAGTCTCTACAGGCTCCGCACCGCAGAGGTTCGTTGATTGAGGCGGGGTTTGCGCTGTTGGGCTGCGGATCGATATCGACACTGCGACGGTCAGGCGATCCCCTATGGCGCTAGCGGGAGCCCGGAATGTGGGTCGATCTGCTTCATCAAGTGGTCGAGAATCTCAAACATTCGCTCAGTCTCGGATGCAAATTTGGTTTTGAAGTATTCGGCGACAGTAGCGCAGCCCTCGGCCTGCGCTGCAGTTTCATAATTGCCATGAAGTAGAGTGTTCCGGACGTTGACCACGCGCCTAATTCCGTCTTCTTGATCATCCCAGGGGAGACGCAAAAGGCGGCGGCGACTCGAAACGGCTTTTTGGAGAAGATTGTAGAGGGTGTCGGAGGGTGCCGCATCCGACCCGAGCACAATGCGCACGAAGCGCTCCAGGGCCAGGCAGGTCAAAGCGGCTTCAGAGATGAGAAGCAGGCGTTCTTGGGAATCTCCTTCCCTATGCCGAAGATTGCCGGATCGGAGGAGAGCCAGCTCACGTGCTATTTCCTGCATCTCGCGATGACGGTCTTTGAAGGTAGTGCCTTCGGACATTTGGTTCTCGTCTGTCCAACGTATCGCGCTTCCCTAGCGAGGGCTAGAGCGAGTCTGTAAAGGCGATCGCCTCGCCATCGTGACAAGAGATTTTCGTGCATGCGGGTCTTTCGATTTCTTGGGGTGTGGCAACGCCAAGAGGTCAGAGGCCTCCATGCACATCGAGCGCCAAGCGACCATCTTGTGCCGGATCGCGTCCCTGTTTGTGGAGATACCTTGGAAGCCGTTGTTAACCGGCTTGCTGCTCTGTCAGTGGCGGATTGGGCTTGATGGCTACAAGGGGATGGTTGTACCGCGCAAACGGGTCCGCTTGTGGGTTCAAGGGATCCCAGTCGCCGGGCATGCCCACCTTGAAGTGCTTGTTTAGTTTCAAATGCTCCTCCTTGGTGACGAGCACTGCCCGGGCGAATCTCTCCAATACCGCCCTCGACTCCAACTGACCCCCCAGAATGAGGTTGACCAGTTCCTTCTTTGGGACGGCATGCTCATGCTGAACCACGCTTGAAATCCGCTTCCCTTGCGATCGTGCTGTATCGATAGCCTTCCTCGCTTCGTAGGACCACCAGATGTGCCGATGGTCATGCTTAACCGCATCACGCCGCACCGCTTCAGAACGGGGGTGGCATCCGTCGGCCGTCCAGAACCAGATCAAGTGGTCAACGAAGTACCGTGCACAATCAAGGTCTCGCCCTGCCCGCTTCATCTCGGCCAAAAGACGCGCCTGGTCAATCAACCATTCCCGTTGTCGCTCGCTAAGTGGAGCGACCATTTCACCACGCAGAAGGCGTTTGCCTTGCCAGCGCGGCGCTGGTTCGAGTTTTGAGGACAGGATGCCTTTCCGTGCGAGCTTCTTGGCGAGCGCGAGGAACGTGTGTGCCCAGTGGCCCAGTTGGGGATTTTCGGCACGAGTTTGATGCTGTGCCGCAAGCCAGGCTCCCAATTCAAGGACTCGGGTTTCCATCTCTCCTCCTGAGATTCAGCAGTACCGCCCTTCAACCCGAGAGGGCCAGAGGGAGCCTGTAAAGGTGGTCGGCCACGCTCTCGATTGCTAAAGCGCGTGAAAGCACTTGTTGGGCGGCGGAAGTCTGGAATCGTTCGTTCGTCTCTCAATGGGTCGTTTCGAGTCCGGTAGGGGAGCTAATCGTTAGAGCAACGGAAAGCCCCGTCTGGGGCAAGAGCACAATTGGGCAGCAACGAGTCAACCGCACTGCATGCGTCATGAGTTCCACATTTGCCTCCGGGAGGTTCCCTGGGCATACAGAACGCGGGCGATCCATCGTTCGAACTGCAATAGCCTCCGGACGTGCATTCTTCATCGATCCTGCACGGATCACCCATAGCCAGGGTGCCGAGGAAGGCTTGTCGACACCAGCCGGGTAGACGTGGGGAGAGTCCTCCCAGCAGGCCAGGTTCTGGGTGGCAACCATCGACCCGAACTTGGGTCAAGCATTTAGAAGCAGCACCGGGATCAAAGGTCGTTCGCTGACCAGCCAGAGCCTCAGCAAGCCAAGGGTCAAGTGGATCGCCGTTGGGGGTGAGGCCGCAACTTTGGGCGAGATTACGCTCGAACTGTCGAGGCTGATCGAGTGCGTCAGTGTTGCTCTGCTTACCGCCGCAGGACACCAATGCCCAGGACGCTGCCGCGAAGATGTGCGCCCTCATTTCGTCCAGTCAAACGTCATGCCGCTCAGCGGTGGAGCGAAGCGTCGTCCGCTGCAATGCCTTGTTGGGCAGCTGCCAAGAACTCAATCGTTTCCATACTCGTCCTCGAATTCCGGCTCGATGGTATCCGTGACGACGAACTCGGAGGGCAGATCAGTGACCTCCAGTTCTGGACCGCCGCTCAGCATCAGCCCGCACGCACCACACTTGAAATGGGTCGTGACATACACCCTGTCGACGAGTTGTGCCCAGGTGTCGCTTTCAGAGTCGTACTCTACCGGGCGCCGCTGGCGATCGAATTCGCTTCCGAATATCCATGCAGCAGAGTTACACGCCGGGCAAGGTTGACGTTCATGTCCGTCCGCAGATCTACGCAGTTCAATCTCCCCTATCGGAAAAAACACCTTGTCGAATGCCTCGATCCGCATTTGTCGGTCGAGCGACTGAGGCGGATACTTCTCGTCGAAGTCGCGCTTGCATCGGGTGATGCGGGTGCGAACCGCCTCCTGAAGCACCTTTGACGAGTCCTCAATCACAATCCTCGCGCTAGCGGCCTCTTCTTCGCCTACCCAGTCTGTCAGCGATTTTTCCGGGATTCCCAGAATGACATTGGCAGCACGCCAAAAATCGGAAACCCAGGCTCTCGGATCAAGATCGCTTGTCGGACTTGAGGCTGAATGGAGCTCTTCATTGCGGCGGCTAGCCATCAGGAGGCAGGTCTTTTTCATGCGTTGGTCGAAGCCCTTCGACAGACGAGGCAGGCGTTCGTAGATCGTCTTGGCGCCGATCGAATAGACCTTGTCTGAAGTTTGGCGGCCGCAGGCATAAAAGAGACTCTCGACGTTGTTCGGGTCAGCAACGAGCGCAGGGTGCACGGAGGCAAGAGCTGCTTTTCCAAGCAACTCTAGCGCGAGAGCAGCCCACATGTGGAAGACATCGAACTCGTCACTATCGCGAGCATGCAGGCCCCTCTGAACGAAGAGGCGGGACTTGGCAAACAATGCATCGGCATCAAAAGCATCCATGCGAGTTCTCCTTTACCAGCATCCGGCACAATCTCCGCGTCCCATCCCCTTTTGCACGTCGACGGGCATGGAGGGTCGTCCAGTTGTCGACCACAACGAGATCTCCCGGCTTCCAGAGGATCTCGGTACAAGCGGTGCCTGCTAGCTTGGCTACGATACCGGTACAAATGGTGGCTGAGGTATTCATTGGGACCATGCAACCGGGATCGGCGCGGAGAAACGATCGATTGCCAGGAAACGCATGAGCATAAAAGCTTCGTGAGCTGTCCCGAACTCGATAAAGCGCGTCTTCGAATAGCCGCAGGCCTGCTTCGGCTATTCCGGAGCGCCACTTCCAGAGCAGCGTGGAGCATGTCGGATCCGAGCTAGCAGCACACGTGAGCAATAGGTACCGCGGGGGAACACGCCAGTGTGCGCCGTCGATGTGAAACGGGAAATCGCCCAAACCATAGTTCGCACTCAGCGAGCGAGGCGCAGCGTTCGAGGGTGACCGAGGTTCAAGAACGTCGATGAGCGAACCGCCGAAACGCGAAGCAACGGGTACTCCCAGCGCAAATCCGACCGCCTCAAGCTGATCTGCACGACCCGGAAGCACCGCCCACCCGGTGCGGTCGAGTACGTCGGCCAACTCGGTGACGCTAAAGTTGGTGGTTCTCATGAACTGGTCAATCCAACCTACCGCCCTTCCCCCCGCGAGCACCAGAGGCAGCCCCTAAAGGCGACCGGCCGTGCTCGTTTGCTGCGAGCGCTTGAAAGCGCTTGTTGGAAGTCGCTTGTCAGGGTCCTGCTGGAGCAGAGAATCGACGATTTCGTCGAGGTACCCGTATTCCGGGGCAGTGTCGATGATCCGAGCATGGTTTTTCCCGTGCGCCAACTTGCCCGTGTCAGTGTGTGATGGAACACGCTGGACCGGAACGGATGGAGCCGATCTACTCCTTGATTCGCTGGGGATCGCCAGGATTGAAATTCCCGCTCTTTACAGAAACAAGCCCCCGCGCCAAGAAGAAGGCGTCGGATGAGTGACCGCCTTGACTCAAAACAAGTGCACACGATGGAGACCCTCGCGGACCTTTATCTGAAAGGGCGCAACACGTCGGTTTCTGGAATGGAATTCCGGCGCAAGTTGCCTGGCTCACGAGAAGAGAGGGGTAGCCTGGCGGAGTCGCTTGTTCCTCGGTGGGCATCCACCAATGGTGCCAGCCCCAATGATTATTTCACGCCGACGCTCCTGGGCTTAGTAGTAGGGGCGCCCTTCGCCGATAAGGTAATTACGAGCGTGCTTGCATTCCTTAGAACCAGGTATGAAGGCGAGCGCGATCTGCTGAGGTACTCGTGGGCAGACCTAGCAAAGTACCTAGCCGAACACCTAGGCGTCCCGGACGACGAACTGCACGAGCGAAAACGAAACACCTACGTTCAGGTCATCGCGATCGCCAACCTTGGGGAGGGCTACCACACTCACAGCTGGGCGTTCCCGGATGACATTGCTGACCTCGCCGAAATTCGCGAGGCATCTCAGTTGATCGAACTTCGCGAGATGCAAAAACAGCAACGATTGCGCGAAGCCGAGGAGCGGTTGCCCAGATTCGAGCCGGCATGCAGAGTCCTCCGGGTAATGCACGAGCTTCATGAGCGGCATCTGGGCACAGCGTGGTTTATTGGTGCCGGCGCTGACGAGTTTCACGAAACAGAACTAACGGTTGATGGCCAGCGAAAAGCGATCGCTCGGCTGGAGGAGAAAGACCTCGTGACTCGCAAAGGTACTACTGACTTCACGGTCTCAGCGCTGGGAGTTGAGATATGCGAGGATCCAGATCGGTTGGCTCATTTCTTGAGTACGGGCTCCACAGGAGGGCCACGAGGCAGTCAGAAGATAGAGCCCGTTCGCGGGACGCCTTCGGATACACGTCGATATCAAGTGTTCATCAGCTCGACATTCAAAGATCTCCATGAGCAACGACAGGCGCTCACGCTCGCTCTGCTCGACAGGTATATTCCCGCCGGGATGGAGCAGTTTCCCGCAACTAATGACAGGGGCTGGGAAATTATTCGGCAAACGATTGAGTTGTCTGACTACTACGTTGTCCTCGTGGCGGGCCGGTACGGAAGCGTAGATCCTGGCACCGGTTTTAGCTGGACCGAACGTGAGTACACGCATGCAGTGCAAGCAGGTCTGAGGCCAATCCCGTTTATCAGAGACAAGAGCACAATTACTCAAGACCAAATGGAGGACGAAGGGTCACTGCGAGAACGTCTTGAGCAGTTCAGGACCAAACTCCAGAACGAACACCATGTTAAGCCGTGGTTGCACGAGCAAGACTTGATAACCAAAGTTAAAGACGCGTTGGACCATCAGATTCGAGCCGACGAGAATTCCGGATCTCCCCGACCAGGGTGGTGTCGTGGCGCTTTCTCGAAAGAGGTTTCTTCCTTGGGCCAAATCACGGAAGAAGGAGCGTCGCACCCAGTTGGGCTTTCGGATGAGGCGAATAAGTATCTCACCGAACTCGCACGCCTCTATAAAGAGGCCAGCTATCCCAACCATCGGGTGTGGAGGTTCGCCGCCGGTCAACGCTTCCCCGAGCATGACGAGCTCATGAATGGCTTCCACTACATTAGGCGTCTTGGCGCAAGCGGCGCTCCCTACGTTTTAACCGACGGAGGACACGCAGCGGTCATGGCGATCATTGGCGGCAAGAAGGGTTGACAGACTCGCCACAGCGCATTCGGTAACTCGACCACAAGCCCGGGACAGTGCCTGGAACGGCGCGGAGCGACCCACTATCGACCACTCGGTACGGGTCGGTGGAAAATAGAGTGTCGGGGTCGAGAAGGGTTCACCAAAACCTTGGCCAAACCGTACCTGATCAATGACGCTCCGCCCAGCCATGCCACGCGGAACTTGGATCGTTACCCCCGACAAGTTCCTGACCTCCAGCCAGGTCGAGACCCTGCGTCGGTCCCTGCATGCCCAAACCAGCACTGGTAACCAGTACGCGATTCGCAATGCGGCCATGATCGAGCTCCTGCTCGGATCAGGACTACGAGTGTCGGAGCTTTGCTCACTCGTGGTGGGGGATCTCTTCCTCGATCCGGGCAGCTCGAATTTACTGGTTCGGCGGGGCAAAGGTGGCAAGACCCGGCTGGTAGCGATCAGCGAGGCGTTAGCCAGGTATCTGTCGCGATACCTGGCGTGGAAGGAGACGGCGGGGCAATCGATCGAACCCGCGAGTCCACTCTTTCTTTCGGAACGTGGCTGCGGCATGCATCGCAGCGCCGTGCATCGAGCATGGAAGCTGGTCTTGCAGGCGGCCGGTTTACCTACACGCCATGGCGTCCACGCGACTCGTCATTCTTATGCCGTTGAGGTTTATCGCCGGACCCGAGACTTACGGTTAACTCAGCGGCTGCTGGGCCACTCCAGCCCCAACACGACCCAGGTGTACGCGAGTTTGCTCGACGACGATGTGCGGAGGGGTGTTGAGGCGATCTGGGCTGCGTAGAATGTTTGCGCTATAATGCGGCGGCATGTCGACCACCAAGGAGCTTCTCGTCGCCGCCGAATCCCTCAAGAGCATGCTTGTAGCCCGAGCGACGGGCGACTCGACGGATCGAGACACTGATTACAAGCATCAGCGGAGTCTTCTGATGGCAAGCCCAAGTGCAAAGGCAAAGCTGCCACGGTTTGTGCTAAACTGCCGCACACTCCATGAGTTCTGGGGATTCGTAAAACCCAAGTTTGAGACCTACGAGAAACGTCGGAACTTTCTTCGCGAAGCGTTCCACGATTTGCTCACCAGGTTGGAGGCCGATGGGGCGTCTCCGGGAGATGAGCCTGACACAGAGCTGCTTGAGCGACTCGACTGGAACGAGGTGCAAGCAGCTTGGCGGAAGGCGCTGGACAGACGAAATAGCGATCCAGAAGGCGCCATTACGGCAGCTAGGACTCTCTTGGAAACCGTATGCAAGCATGTGCTGGACGACGCGGGCAGACCTTATGATCCGACAGCCAATCTCCCCAAGTTGTATGGGCTCACGGCCGAGACCTTGAACTTGTCACCAAGCAAACACACGGAGAAGGTGTTCAAACAGATACTGGGCGGGTGCCAGTCGGTTGTGGAAGGGCTCGGTGCGCTTCGTAGCCGAGTCGGTGATGCACATGGTCAAGGGCGTCGCCCCGTTAAGCCAGATCCGAGACACGCCGAGCTAGCGGTGAATCTTGCCGGTTCAGTTGCGACCTTCCTCGCCCAGACTTGGGAAAAGATGAAGGCTGAGAGCCAAACCGAGGGGACCACGTGATCAACGCTCCCGCAAGAAAGCATCACTACCTTCCATGCTTCTACTTAAAGCAATTCGCGGATAACTCGGGGCGAGTGCTACGGACGTTCCTTGACCCGAGGGGTCAGCTCCGGGAGGCAAGGTTTTCTCCTAGACAAACAGGTTTTGAAACCGATCTGTACTCGCTCGCGGCAGAATCCCCTCTTGTTTCTGCACCGAGGAGTGACGGGATTGAAACTGACGTGATGGGGCCAATCGACAACCAAGCCGCTCCAGCGATGAGAAAGTTGATCGCCGACCCGTTGGCCCTTTCGGACCAGGAGCGCACCGACTGGGCAGTTTTTACCAATTCGCTCCTGGAGCGACACCCAAGCCGGCTCTCCCACAGAGACCAGGTGATGGGGCAGCACGCGCTATCCAGAGCCAAGCAATTTATGGACGAGGGAGCGACGCTTGAGAGCAGGAACACGCGCGTCGAGGTAATGGGGTCGATGGACATTGACGTGATCGCAAGAAACCTGGTTCGCGGAGCCATGGTTAAGGAAATAACAAGGCCGGAGGTGATTGATTACTTTAAGGGTTTCAGCTGGTTCTCGATTCACCTGGATTCGACAACAGATTTCCAGCTTGCGACGAGTGACAATCCCGTCGTGGTAAACGCTGGAGAGCCCTGGCCGATCCAATTCCTAAGTGTTGCACTAGGTCCAGCCGACCTTTTTTTCATGCTTAGGTCCAAGGAGGTTCGGGATCCCGACCTGATCGAACAGGCGATTCTTGTCCACAACATCGCCTTGTTTGAGCAATCCGGGTACGTATTCTCACGCGACCCACTTGTTGACGGTTCGTCCATCCGGACTCGGAAGGCTGCTGAGACCTTGCTCAAAAGGAGCACGTGGAGGCGGTCAGGTGGCGGTTGATGGCGTTATCACACGGAGCAGACGCAACACTTCATACGAACTGTTGCCAGTTGGATAAATACAGCCATTTATGGAGTCCCCAACTGCTCCCCCAAAACCTGATCCAGACCCTGCTGGACCCTCAGCCGAAACCTGCCGATCATGGCCAGAGCCTGCTCGGCCGGCAGGACCTCCAGGGCGGCTGATTCGATATCGAGGCATAGTAGAGCCGTGATCCTGCGGATCACTTTTGGGGAGGGCAATCCCGCCTCCACTCGGTGGATCTGGATCGCCGTCCTGGCACATGCCCGGAGTGCTCGCACCCTACGAGTGATCAGCCTGGCTTGCTCCCGTGATCCAGGGGGGGCATTGATCCGCTCGAACTTTAGTGCCGCCGCTTCCTTCGCAAGCTCCACCAGATCAAGACGAAGCAACTCTGCGGTCGAGGCTCCTGATGCTGCCCGCACGATAGGATCCTGATCCGCATGCTCCTCCTCCGCCCTTTGAAATGCTAACCGGCGAGCTAGCGATCGAGCACAGGGTCGGGGCTTGACCTGACGATTATCCACATCGAGGTCGAGATTCAGAACGTTGTTTGTCTCCACATAGCAGGAGAGCTAACAGTAGATCCTGTACTTGTGACCCTCCCAGCGGCCCCCTAAAGGTTTCGTGCGTCGTTTTTAAACTAATGAGGTCCCGCAGCCCCTACGGGCCTGGGAAATCGGGAGGATCTGGTCCTGATCCGGCATACTGAGCCGCGAGACCCTAATCAGGTGCCGGTACATGATTGGCTTGGATATTGATCTCTGAGGACGGGCAAGTCTGGGAGGCATCTATTGCCAGCTCACCTCTCATGCCGTCTATATTTCATTTTACCCGAGAAAAGCGGGCGATCAGCACCAGGTACTTGATGCCAAGATTGTTTCGGTATCGGATGTCTCTGAGAGGAACCTGAAGTATAGATTGATGGTTTCAAAAGAAGCAGGGGTTGCCCTTCAATCGTTTATTCCGGGAAAATGCGTAACTCTTGCCAATCAAGACGGGGTGTAGGCTCGAATGGATTTAGATCATCCGTATATGTTTAGCCTTGATGTGAGACAAAGGATTCAAAATTCAGAAATGTGTGCTCGCATGGATCCAGGTTAAATATAGGCGTTTCGTCCACCAGGGGGCCATCCCTACCTGATAATCAGAGCTCAATACTTGGTAGTTCGGAGGGCTAGAATTAGTCAGGGAAAGTCCCGAAACCTGAATGTGGTCCGGTCACTATGGAGAACCTGTTTGCCTGTTTGTCTCATTTTGCCCAGGAAAATGAGGGGATCAGATCAAAGTTAGAGTCTCAGGTCTCAGGTCTCAGGTCTCAGGCAGGGGGCTAAAAGTATCGCGTGGATTGTGGTTCGAGAGGAGGGGATAGCGTCTCTTACGGGAAAAGGTGCAATGAATGAATGGGGGAGCCAATGTTTAAGGAACTCAGAAGCTACTAGAGCGTGTCAGAGCGGTGGACGCATCCGGTGGCGACCAAAAAACAACGATAAATCGAAAATTCCAATAATCCATTTGTGAACCGGCTCCTGGCGGAAGTCGCGGTTTTCGCGACTTCCGCACCTGGAGAACGTCATGAAATTAGCAATAGACCTAAACGATCACGATCTGGCCCTGCTCACCGAAGTCATGGAGCGAAATCCGCTGGCTCGGCGACACATGATCGCCAGAGCGGCGATCCGGGCCGGATTAAGCCAGTTCGCCCGCGATCAGCTTTTTGCGGTCGACTGCCTCACCCTCGAAGTTCGCCACTGCGGGGGGGCAAAATGAGCCACAACAACGTGTCGGACCCTGCTGAAAGTCTGGCAGAGCCTATGTCCGAAAAGCCTGAACGAACAATATCCAACACGCCTACCGAATCAGAGCATGCGGTCGAGCAGCCCCTAACGCCGGTGCAGGCTTCTAAACAGGGGCTAGAGGAGAATCTGCGGAGGTTTCTCTCCTTCCTGGGGGTCGGAGAAAAAGAGTTTGTGGAGCTTGCGGGCCTGGGTGGCAAGCAGATCTATGTTGGAGGTGCTCGCGGGTATGAGGACATCATCGAGTTAGCGAGGCAGGGAGGATTGCTGACCGATGGGCGGGGAGACCGCCCGATACACGGTCTGTATGTCGTTGTAAACAAGCCGGTTGCCGCGCTCGGCGGTAGGTACGTGCCCGACCTGTGGCACCAGGGTATCGATCGAGTGAAGGACCGCGAGATCGAACGCAGGCGAGTCCTCTACATAGATCTCGATCCGGTCCGCATGCATGGCACGTCGAGCACGGCCCGAGAAATGCGAGCGGCCACCAAGGCCGCTCGTGCCGTCGTCGCAACTCTCAAGCGTTACGCGACGTCCCGCGATGCAATTGGGTTTGGCCTATCGGGCAACGGGTTTCAGGTCCATCTTGCCATCGACGTCCCGAATACACCGGAGGTTGAGCTAACAATTAAGAGGATGCTGGCGATCATGTCGGCGATCCACGGAGGGGACCATGGCTACGGTCACCAGGTCGAGGTTGACACGACCGTCGGCAACGCAGCCCGGCTCGCGCCCGCGTTTGGAACCCTGAAGTGTAAAGGGCACGACAACAGCGACGAAGAGCAGGAGCAGGAGCAGAAGCGTCCGCATCGCAGGTCCTGGTTTTGGTGTGGACCCGATACAACCAGGCTATCCGAACAGGAGCTCACCTGCTTGGTGCAGGCAATGGACGCCGATCTGACGCCGGAACAGCGGGCCAGGTTGGACGTGACGAAAAAGGTGGAACCGCCTTACCAAACCGGAACCAAACCGGGCCCAGAACGGGACCAAGACAGCGTGATCGCAGTTGCAAAACGTCACCCGTGCAGAGACGTGGCGGAATGGCTTGGCATCCTGGACCGTGACGGTACTGTGC
>Ga0163155_10003594_pt1 | contig 16604 bp, 13 predicted proteins | sample OliLakLV19SP4G1_FD_148611 | JGI IMG/M metagenome (GOLD analysis project Ga0163155, IMG submission 148611) | Freshwater microbial mat bacterial communities from Lake Vanda, McMurdo Dry Valleys, Antarctica - Oligotrophic Lake LV.19.SP4.G1 | ecosystem: Environmental > Aquatic > Freshwater > Lake >... | reverse complement strand
CTGATCGGCAGCGCGAGCACCCGTCACCTTGCACAACCACTTGCACACGCGCTTGCACAAGCGAGCGTCCACCCAGGTCGTTCCCTGTCATCGTCCGGCTGTTGGCCCCGATCCGCCCGCTCCCGCCAGCGTCGCCAGAACTCGCGAAATCCGCGAGGATTGCCAACGAAAAGCCGCCGGTGTCATCGTGTGACATCGGCGGCAGACGAAGCGGGCGATCGGAATCGAACCGACGACATTCAGCTTGGGAAGCTGACGTTCTACCGCTGAACTACGCCCGCGGCTGGGCCATTGGTACACCGGAGGGACTATCGCAACAACTTCGGGGCGTATGGCCGCGAAGTCGGTTCTGGATTGCTGGGTTGGATCGCCGACCGGTATGTGCTGCCCTGGCCTGCGGTTAACCACGGCCTCTGGCGCCCATGATCAGGACGATAATTACCACCAAGAGGAGAAGGCCGATGCCGCCGCTGGGGTAGTAGCCCCAACCCGAGCTGTACGGCCATGCCGGCAGCATGCCCAAGAGCAACAGGAAGAGGATGACGATCAGAACGATCTGCACGGTGCGGTTCACGAGAGGCTCCTTTGCGGCCAGCGCGTGCGGGCAGCATAAAGATCATCTTGCCAAAGGATGTGGCTAACGTGAAGCCGGGATGAAACCCTCCCGAGAAGTGGGCCACTGCGGCGTGGCAAGCGTGCTGCGGTACAATCGCGGAGTGTCCAAGGTACCGAATCCGGATCGAAGGGATCCGACGGTCATGGGCTGTCCACAGGAGTTGATCATGTTGCGTCCGTTGCACTCTGTTTGTCGCCGCTCGATGCTGGCTCTGGCCGCAGGCGTTTTGATTGCCACGTTTGTGCCCGCCGCGGCGGCGCAGGATTCGGTTCCGCTGAAGTACAAGTGGACCAAGGGACAGGTCATCGTTCAGCGGATGACCAACGAGACGACGACCGACGGCACCACACCGATGGGCCCGATGAAGTCCTCGCAGAAGCAGGTCTCGGTCATGAGGACCACTGTGCAGTCGGTCGGCGAGGATGGGACGGCGACCCTCGAGATGGTGACCGAGTCGATCAAGATCGACAATGACATTCCGATGCAGGGTAAGATGACGTACGACTCGACCAAGCCGCAAGAGGGAGATGCCGACAACCCTGGGCTCACGGCGATGACGGCCATGCTCAACATGCCGATCACGTTCACGATCCGGCCGGATGGGACCGTTACCTCGGTCAAGGGCTCCGAAAAGATCTTTGAGAAGGTGCGGAAGTCGATGGCCGATCAGGCGGGGGCCGAGGGGATGTTGCCCGAGCTCGATAAGATGTTCAACGAAGAAGGCATGAAGAAGCTGGTTGGTCAGGGGATGAGCAACCTCCCGGGCCGCGACACCAAAACGGGCGAAACCTGGCAGCAGACGATGAACATTGAACTTCCCATGATGGGAACGGTTCGGTCGACGATCGATTACACACTCGCGGGCGTTGAGAAGCTCAGCGGAACTTCCGCCGCGAAGATCGGCATCAAGTCGGTGCAGGCATTGGTTCCGCCCAAGGAGGGTGAGGCGCCGGCGATGCCGATGCCAGGGATGAAGATGGATATGAAGGATGCCGTCGGCACGGGCGAGATGTGGTTTGACTTCAACCGCGGCCTCGTGCTCAAGCAGGTTCTCGACCAGAACATGACCATGGACATTTCCATCGATGCCGGTGGGCAGGACATGAAGATGTCGCAGAAGGTCAATACCAAAACCACGTTCGAGATGCTTGATGCGGACACGACCAAGCCGGCCGCGGCCACTCCGGTTGCTCCGGCTGCGGCACAGTAAGCACACTGCTCTGGGAGAGCAGTGCCACCAAGAGTTTTGGGAGCCCATGGACAAGTGCCGTGGGCTCTTTTTGTTTTGGAGCCGTGTTTCCGTTTGAATATGGGGCAGACACTGCGCTGGAGAGCAGTACCACCAGGAAAGGAGGTGTGCTGAGCCGCTCCCGGAACGTCTGATGTAAGTATTTGCAGCAAATGGTGTTAGGTAGATCTACAGGAAGGCGGCAGAGTTCGGTCATGCCAAGAATCGATCGAGATGCGGCCCGCAACCGACTGCCCGAGGCACGGTAAAGCAAAAGAGCCCTTGCCGTCGCTTGTGAAAGCAGGCGTCTGGCGGTAACGTGGGCGCTCGGAGCGTGTCTTGATCCCGTGCCGCGTGTTGGTGAGAGGAACAGAATGAAGAAGTTCATTGCCGTGGCTATGCTGGCCGTTTTTGCCGCGTCTTGGCTTGGAGGGTGCGCCGGCGGCGCATCGGCTGGCGACTCGGCCGCTGTGGCACGCATGGACGACACGCCTGTCAGCGGCCGCGAAGTTGTGCTGGTTGTACACGGAATGAGCTGCCCGTTGTGCGCGAACAACGTGAATAACACGTTGCGCGACGTGCAGGGCGTCACGAACGTGCAAGTGGACATGGGCACGGGCCGCACTCGCGTCACGGTCGACGAGGCCGCCGGCGTCACTCACGGCCAACTGGCTAGCGCTGTACACAAGAGCGGCTTCACTCTGCATCGCATCGAGGCGCCCTGACATCGGCCATGGGACACCGAATGAGAATGCACTCGATCGTCGTTCGATGCTTACCGGCCGTACTGCTCCCCCTGCTTGCCGCGTCGTCGGCATCGGCTCAGGAAGCGACAAACACCCCCGCGGCGACCCAGCCCGCGCAGGGGAGCTTCTATCTGCGGACCAAGCTGCAATACATCAGCGTTGGCAACGATCCATCGCCGGAGAACCGCGAGATCGACAAGGTCGTTTCGACCACCACGCTGACGTACGGGCTGCGGCGCGACATGTCGCTCAGCCTGGACCTGCCGCTGGTGTACGAGGTGGAGGACTCGGCCGCGGGGACAGACCGGGAGTTCGGCGTCAATGACCTGTCGCTGACGTTCAAGTATCGGCCGCTGCAGATCGACCTGAACCCGGTGGATTCGGTGCGGTTCGCGGCGTTCGGCGGCGTGGAGATTCCCAGCGGCGATGGGGACTTCTCCAGCCACTCGTTCGACCCGTTCATCGGCGGCGTGTTCACCGCGATCCTGGGCAGGCACGGATTCAACCAGAGCGTTTCGTACAAGTTCAACACAGGCGGGGATGAGTTCAACACACGGGCTGGCGACGGACCCGACGATGCGCTCCGCTATGACTCCGCATACCTCTTCCGGATCGATCCGGCGGAGTACTCGGCGGACACCAGCGCGGCGACGTATCTGACGTTTGAGATGAATGGGCTTTACGAGACCAACGGCGACAACGAGATCCTCATCGGGCCAGGGATCCTGTACGAGGCCCGCTCCTTTGCGCTCGAGGCGACGGTGGGAATCCCGATCGTGCAGGATGTCGATGAGCGACCGGAAACGGACTTGGTGGTGACGCTGGGATTGCGGATTCTGTTCTGAAGAAGATTGCGCGGCGAGGCGAGGCCTGCATTTTGACGGCGCAAGGCGGCACGTCAAGGCAGGGGAAGCAGCCGCGCCACCCGCCAGACATTGAAGCCTGAACCCAAGTCCCAGAACCCAGCCCTCGTGTTACCGCAAATATGAAGAAATCATTCGTGCGCAATACATGATTGCCGGGGTGACCTTTGTCAAGATGAAGCGTGGCGCTTCAGCGAAGCGCGTGCACCGATCGGTTGGACCCGTCTTCCCGCAAACAACTCGCTGACGGAGAGCAGATATGTCACGGAATCGTCAGAGCGTCTGGGGTGCTGGGGTTTTGGCTGTTGCCGTCGCCGCGGGTTCGGCGCAGGCGGAGATCTTCGTGTTTGACATTCCGTTGTCGGGAGCACAGGAAGTACCGCCCAATGCTGGCGACCCTGACGGGTTCGGCATTGCGCACCTGGAGATCGACAGCGTTGCGTTGACGATCAACTGGAACATCGTCGTGAACAACATCTTGCTGCCGCCGACGGGTGCGCACATCCATCAAGGGGTGGCCGGAACCAACGGACCGGTGCGCGTCGACTTCAGCTCAATGCTGTCGGGCTCGGGTTTGTTTGACGCGGACCTGGCGGGCGTGCTGGCGGACCCAACGGGTTGGTACGTGAATATCCACAACTCAGCGCACCCCGGCGGCGCGATCCGCGGGCAGATTCCTGCGCCGGGCGCGGGTGCGCTGCTGCTTCTCGGTGGCGCTACGGCGATGCGCCGACGTCGGGCGTAAGTACACGCACTGTCGCGCGGTCCGACTCAATCGAGTGTAGATTTCAGGCGCAGGCAGCCAGCGGGTTGCGTGCGCCTGTTTTACGGGAGAACCCATGGAACTGCAGTCCATGGGTTCTGGGGTGCAGCGGATGGCGTCGAACCATGGAATGCAGCCCATGGGTTCTGGGTCATCGTGGAGGCGGACAGCGCCAGATCGCGGCACCCTGCACGGCGTGTAGCGGACGACCTGCATCTGGTGGGGCCGGTCACTGATCGGATTGCAGTGGGTGCGTACCGCCCAAGTGCCGCCGGGCACAACGAGAGTATGACGGGAAAGCGCGCGGGCGCTCTCCTTCTTGGCGATGCCCACCCAATGGCGGGGTTTCTGATGGGGGAATCGAGCGAGGATTTGGAAGTGAACTGCTGTCACCGCGACAACCACCACTTCGATGCTGTGGAACTGCAACGCAGCGAGAATCGTGTCGCGGGCGAGCTGCTGTGCGACAGGTGTGAGGGTCACCGGTTCGCGGCGCAGCCGATCGCTTACGTGTTTCCGAAGACGACCGCGCTCCGGGTCGGACATGGACCGGTCCGCTCCAGGCTGGGTGCGGGCGTGGCGGGTTCTCCAGCCGCGATCGTCGCCAGGCAGCCATGCACCGTAGGTGTTCCCGGTGACGTGGTACCAGTCTCGCCATGCGGCCATGCTCACAGGATACCGGAATGAAAAACCCATGGACTGCAGTCCATGGGTTCGGGGGTGTAGAGATCGATCCGGAAGAGAAACCCATGGACCGGAGTCCATGGGTTCTGGGCCACCGGGATCAGTAGTCCATGTCATCCATGCCGCCGCCCGCGGGGACGGCGGACTTCTTCTTGTCCTTGAGCTCGACGATCGCGGCATCGGTCGTGAGCAGGAGGCCCGCGATGCTCGCGGCGTTCTGCAGGGCGACGCGCTCGACCTTGGTCGGCACGATCACGCCCATCTGCATCAGGTCGCCGTACTCGTGGGTCATGGCGTTGAAGCCGAAGTTGTTGTCCTTTGACTCTTCGACCTTCATCGCGATGATGGAGCCATCGAGGCCGGTGTTGGCCGCGATCTGCTTGATGGGGTACGACACAGCGCGATCGACGATGTCGATGCCGATCTTCTCATCGCCGGTGGCGCGCTTCCGGGCTTTTTCGAGGCCGCGGCGGGCACGGAGGATGGCGACGCCGCCGCCGGGGAGGATGCCCTCTTCGACTGCTGCGCGGCAGGCGTGGAGTGCATCTTCGACGCGGGCCTTCTTCTCCTTCATCTCGACTTCGGTGGCCGCGCCGACGTTGATCTGCGCGACGCCACCGGCGAGCTTGGCCAGACGCTCTTCAAGCTTTTCGCGGTCGTAGTCGGAGGTGGTGGCCTCGACCTGGTGGCGGATCTGCTCGATGCGGCCCTTGATATCGCCGGGGGTGCCAGCGCCCTCGACGATGGTGCAGTTGTCCTTGTCGATGCTGACCTTCTTGGCGCGCCCCAGGTCCGCGATCGTCACCTTGTCGAGTTCGACTCCCAGTTCCTCCATGATCGCCTTGCCGCCGGTGAGGACGGCGATGTCCTCGAGCATGGCCTTGCGGCGGTCGCCGAAGCCGGGGGCCTTGACGGCGGCGATCTTCAGGACGCCGCGGAGCTTGTTGACGACGAGGGTGGCGAGGGCTTCGCCTTCGATGTCCTCGGCGATGATGAGGAGGGATGCGCCCTGCTCGGCGATCTTGCCGAGGACGGGGAGGAGGTCCTTGGCGGAGTTGATCTTCTTCTCGAAGATGAGGATGTAGGGCTTCTCGAGGATGCACTCCATCGTGGCGGGGTTGGTCACGAAGTGGGGCGAGAGGTAGCCCTTGTCGAACTGCATGCCTTCGACGAGCTCGACCTCGGTGTCGAGGCTCTTGCCTTCTTCGACGGTGATGACGCCGTCCTTGCCGACTTTGTCCATCGCGCTGGCAATGATCTTGCCGATCTGCTCATCCTGGTTGGCGGAGCAGGTGCCGACCTGGGCGATCTCCTTGGAGGAGGAGACCTTCTTGGACATGGCCTTGAGCTCTTCGACGATGGCGGCGACGGCCAGATCGATGCCGCGCTTCACCTGGTTGGCGTTGGCGCCGGCGGTGATGTTCTTGAGGCCCTCGGTGAAGATGGCTTCGGCGTAGATGGTGGCGGTGGTGGTTCCGTCGCCGGCATCCTTGGAGGCCTTGGTGGCGACTTCCTTGATCATCTGCGCGCCCATGTTCTCGTAGGGGTCTTCGAGCTCGATCTCCTTGGCGACGGTGACGCCGTCCTTGGTGACCAGGGGAGAGCCGAAGGACTTCTCGAGGACGACGACGCGGCCGGAGGGGCCGAGCGTGACCTTGACTGCGCGGGCGAGTTTCTGCACGCCGCGGAGGATCCGCTCACGTGCGTCGGTTTCAAATGCGATCTGCTTGGCGGCCATGGGGAGTTCCTTGGGGAAGGCACTAGGCACTTGGCACTAGGCACTGGTGAAAGGCGGGAAGGCACTAGGCATTGGGCACTAGGCACTGGTGAGTACGGGGAAGGAGGGGCGTTTGCGGTCAGCCGATTGAGATCCAGACGACGCGGGTGGCGTCGATGATGAACACGTGCTTTCCGTCGGTGACCTTCACGAGGTGGTCGGGCTCATCGGGGATAAGCATTGCGCTTTTGACGTGGAGGTTGGCGACCCCGGGGACGGGGGAATGAACATCGGTGAACACGACCGCCAGGTCGCGATCGCCGCGGAGTTCCTTCAGGGCTTGACGGAGTTGGTCGGTGGTCATGGCGTGAGGACTCAGTCGACGATGGCGAGGACTTCCTCTTCGCTCATGACCAGGAGCTTCTCTTCGGCGGAGCCGATCGCGCCGAGCTTGATCTCGGTGCCGGCGTAGCTGGAGAAGATCACGCGGTCGCCCTTCTTGACGGTGAGGGGGACGAGCGCACCGGTGTCGGTGTTGAGCGTTCCGGTGCCGACGGCGACGACGACGCCTGTTTTGGGCGTGTCCTTGGCCTTCTCCGGCAGGAAGATGCCGGACTCGGTGCGGTCCTCGGCCTCATCGCGGCGGACGATGATCTTGTCGTGGAGGGGGCGGATCTTGGTCGCGGCGGACGGGGCGGTTGCGGTCTTGGCCATGGTCAGAGTCTCCTCAATATCTGTGAACGGTGATCAGTGAGTGTGGGAAGCTGATTTTGGAATGCGGATTTTGGATTGGAAGAGAGGAAGAGCGAGTGAAAGGCAGGAGAGGCGGCTACTGGCTGCCGGGCCAGCGGCCCTGATAGAAGCGCTGGAGGCAACGCTGAAGAACCTTGAGCATGAGTTCGACATCGGCCGCGGCACGATCGACGACGGCGAATGCATCGCAGCGGAGCGCGGCGGACATGTGGCGAGAGGCATCGCGGGAACTGCGCGACTGCTGCACGACAACGGTGGGCGGGGGAGAGTCGAGCCTGCGGAGAAGCTCGAGCACGCGCGGGCCGGCCTCTTCGCCCTGATTCGTCGAAGCACCGGCGGGGGTGGAGTGCGCGGCATCGAGCGGGAGGCCGAGATCGACAATGGCGATGTGGACAGGGTTGTTGCGGATCGCACGCTCGGCTTCGCGGGCGGTGCGGGCACGCAGAGAATGCACACCCATGGGCTCGAGCAGCGCGGGCAGGCGGTCGACCCAGGATTCGTTCTGCCAGCCACCCCAGGAGAGGAGCAGGTTCAGGCGGTTGTTGTGGCCGGCTTCTGGGACGGGCTGCGCCGGGTGGTGCGGCGGCTGATCGAGGTGCCGATTCGACTCGCCGCGGACGAACGCCCGGCGATCTCCCGACGCGCCGGCCGCACTGCCGTCATCCCCCCCACTGTCCGCTCGACCGCCAGCATCCGCCAGAGGATCTGAGGGGGCTTGAGCATGAGCCAGATGATGGTGCCCGCGGGCCGCGGATTGATGGGGTGAAACCGTGCGGATTGTCAACCGAAGGACCGATCGCGGGAGCCGCGACGGGGCGTGCTCTGCACCAGCGTTGTCGGGTGGAGAGATCGCGGAGACCGCGGCGGGGTTTGTCGGGCGCAGCATGACCATCTGCCGTTCAGATGGCAAGCGCGGTGCCGAACGAATGCCACGCTCTTGAGGATGTTGGCGGGAGTTCATTGGCGAAACCGACCCAAAACCGGGCCCTTCGAACCGCTTCGCGGCGGTGTCCGCCGCGGAAACTCCTGCCAGCGTGCCGGGAGGCCCGGTTGCTGGTGCCATTTCGGCAGGCGAACAAACTCCTTCCGGAGTCTGCGAGTCGGGTACACTGAACCTTATGGAGATCGCTCTCGTCGTTGTCGGATTGCTTGCGCTGGGGTTCGCGATCGCAGCGGGATGGCTTGCGCTCGAACGCGGGCGGCTGGCATCGGCCGCGGCGCGTGCTGGGGCGGAGCTGGAGGCGGCGCAGCGCGAGGTAGCGGCATCGCGGGAGGAGTCGCGGAGCGCGGCAGCGCGGCTGGGGGAGGTCGGGTCGGAGATGCAGAGGGCTGGGGCGGCGGCAGCGGCGGCGACAGAGCGGGCCGAGGGGCTGGCCCGGCAGCTTGTCGAGGCGGCAAAGCGGGGCGAAGCGGAGAAGGCCGAGCATATTCGGCGCGGAATGGCGGAGAAAAGCGATGCCCTGACGCAGCGGGATGAGCGGTGGCAGAAAGAGCTTGCGCGGGTGGAGGGAATGGGGGCGGAGAAGCTGCAGCGGATCCAGGAGGTCGCGGCATCGCAGCTTGAGAGCGCGAAGCGCGAGCACGAGGCGGTGCGGAGCCAGTTGGTGCAGCTTGAGGCGAAGATGCGCGAGGCGTTTGCATCGCTGTCGCGTGATGCGATGGAGAAGAACTCGGCGCAGTTTCTGACGATGGCGGAGCAGAAGCTGGAGGCGAAACGGTCGGCGGTGGATGAGCTGGTGAAGCCGATCGCCGAGACGCTGAAGCGGACAGATGCGAAGCTGGCGGTGATTGAGTCTGCCGGGACATCGCTGAAGGAAGAGACAGGGCGGCTGGTGCGGGCTCTGCGCGAGCCGCATGTGCGTGGGCGATACGGTGAGATTCAGCTTCGGCGGGTGGCGGAGCTCGCGGGGATGAGCGCGTACTGCGACTTTGCGGAGCAGGAGCAGAGCCGCGATGTCGATGGCGTTGCGCTGCGGCCGGATATGGTGGTGAAGCTGCCGAGCGAGCGGGTGATCGTCGTCGATGCGAAGACGAACATTGCGGCGTATATGGATGCGCTGAACGCGGCGACGCCGGAGGAGGCGGAGGTGTGCCTGGCGCGGTTTGCGCGGCATGTCTCGGAGCAGGCGACTGCGCTGGCGCGGAAGAAGTACTGGACACAGTACGACGGGTCGCCGGAGTTTGTGGTGATGTTCATTCCGGGTGATCAGTTCGTGGATGCCGCGCTTTCGCGGCAGAGCGACCTGCTGGAACGCGCGGCGGAGCAGGGCGTCATTCTGGCGAGCCCGGCGACGCTAATCGGCTTGCTGCGAGCGGTGGCGGTGGGGTATCAGGAACAGAAGCTGGCAAAGGCCGCGGCGGAGTTGAGGGATCTGGGGCGCGAGCTGCACCAGCGCGCGGCGACGGCGTTTGGATATATTGCGGATATGGGCGGCTCGCTGGAGAAGGCGGTTGAGAAGTACAACGCGTTTGTGGCGTCGTATCAGCAACGGTTTGAGCCGACGTTGAAGAAGTTTGAGGAGGTGGGGGTGAAGGGGGCGAAGGGCCTGCCGGAGATGGATGGCGTGGAGACGAGGGTGAAGATGCTCGAGTAATGGGAAGTGCGGGAGTCGCGGGGAGTTGGAACGAAAAAGGCCCCGGCGGAACGCAGCCGGGGCCCTTACACAAATCAGGTTGTCCGATCAGACTGCTTCAGAACGTTTAGCAGCCTGCGAACCAGATGGACAGGAAGGCGAAGATGTCGGGCACGGCAACGGCGCCGGAGCCATCGACATCGGCATCGGGGTTCTGGGCGAACCAGTCGCTGAGGAAGGCGAAGATGTCGGGCACACCGCGGGTGCAGTCACCGTCCCAGTCGGCCGGGCAGATGGTGCGAGCGATGAGCTTGACATCGGCAGCGGTAATGACGCCGTCGCCGTTGACATCGCCCTGTGCCCAGCCACCGGCGTTGCCGAGATTGCTGCTGGCGATCGCGCGATCGGAGCAGTCGCTGATGCCGTCGAGGTTCACGTCGGCGAAGGTGGTGCCGAGAATGACCTGAACGAGTTCATCGACATCGGTCTGATCGACGATGAGATCGCCGGTCATGTCCGCAGAGAGGTCGAAGCTGACGGCCTCGGCGAGATTGTTCCAGTTGGCCACGCCGTCGGTGACAAGCGTTCGGCGTGCCGCGGCCGGAAGGACCGACTGCTTGAACTGGGCGTAGACGTAGTCGATGTCGGCACCGTTAATGGTGTTGGCATCGGCGATCACACCCGTGTAGCCGTCGGCGCCGATGGGCTGGAAGCCCGGGGCCACGCGGCCGAGTGTATTGGAAACATCGCCGCGGGAATCGCCCTTGGCGTAGGGCTTGCTGGTGGCGAGCACGGTGTTGAAGACGTTGATGTCCGCCCCGCCGGTCTGGGTGTCGAGGGCATCATCGAGACGGGTGAAGCCTTCCTTGCGGTTGATGAGGCCGGTGACGGGGTCCTTTGCGAGGCCGTCGGCGAAGTAGCGGAGGTCGAAGGCGTTGAAGGAGCCGTCGCCATTGAAGTCACCGAGGATCTCGATGCACACATCGTTGGCGTTGGCGGCTTCGCCGGTAGAGGCTGCCAGAGCGGCGAGCGAGCCGGATGCCGCGGCGGGGGTGTATGCGGAACCGGTGGTGCGCTTGAGCCACGCCTCGATCATCTCCGCGCTGTCGTTCCAGTCGCGAAGGCCGTTGCCGTCAAAGTCGCCGGCGATGACGTTGCGGAGGGGGAGGTTGGTGGTGTAGGCCATGGCGCTGCCGGCCTCGGTGATGTAGTTGGCTCCTGCGGTGAGGGCGTTGTCTGAGTAGGTCGCGGCGATCGTTCGGTTGGGCACCTTGCCGGCGCGGCTGTTGCCGAGCGTATCGCCTGCGCCGGAGACGTTGTAGTCAAAGGAAGTCAGTCCGGGCAGGGTGTAGACGCTGCCGTTGGCCGGGTCGCGGGAAAAGTTCTGGAGGGTCTGGTTCAGCTGGGGATTGGGAACCAGCACGATCGGATCGATCCCACCAACGGACTGCTTGAGATTATCGACAGCACCGAAGAGGATGAACTGCTGCGAGGCAAACTCGCCGGCGGTGAAAACGGTGGGATCGGAGCCGGGGAGCGAGACGAACGCATCGATCGAGCGTGTGAAGTTGTTGATGATCGCAGCGGCGGTCTCGTTTCGCATGGCCGGATTGATGAGCGCGGGACGAGCCTCGACCGCATCGCGAATGCCGTTGCCGTTGAAGTCGCTGAACGCCTCGCCAAGGTCGTACATGCCATTCGCGGGGGCGTTATCATCGTACATTTCTTCCCAACCAAGGCCGCCCTTGGCCGCGGGCACGGCCTTGGGATCGCCGAATGTCGCGACGACACCGGGCCCGAAGATGACATACCCGGTGTTGCCGTCGTTATCGAGAAGCGCATCGGCGGTCGGGCGAACCCACGATGTTCCGCCGTAGGACGGGAGATCGTTCATGACGTCGGGAATGCCGCAGCGACCGGTGGTGAGGAAGAGCTGGCCCGAACTTGTGAAGCCACGCTCTGGCCCGACGTAGCCGATCGAAAGACGGTTGCTGAAGACACTCTCCTCGACGCGGTTGTTGCCTCCCTTGTTTGAAGGGAGGAAGGCAACGCCGGACCTGTCGTTGGCGATGTTGTTGTTGCGCACGCCGACGTTCTCGCCGACGTTCCACGAGGGGTCAATTCCCAGCGAGTTGTCCCAAGCATTACGCGTGCCCGAACCGGAGTCGCGGGTAATGGCCATCAGGTTTTCGCCGGTCGGCATACGACCGGTGGTGAAGAGGTGGCGAAGCTCGGTCATGCGGATCTGCGAGACACCCGCACCGAAGTTCGCGATCGGGGCGACGGGGGCAACAACCAACTCGGTGTCGAACACATAGTCGGTGGTCGCGGCAGGGTTGTAGACGCCCGACGGGGTGGTCGAGAGAACCGCACCGGCGGTGAGCGTTGCGAGCTTGTGGCCGGTGACCGTGGCAACGCCAGCCTTGTCAACCGAGAGTCGTCCGTTGTTGCCGTAACCGGCCTCAAGCGGGTTGAGCTCGAAGCCCGGCGTGCCAAGCTGCGTGACGGCCCAGGTGGTCGGGACGTCGAGGGGCGCGATATCCACGGTGCGACCGCCAGCAACGGTGATCCCTTCGTTGGGGGAGGTCGAGGGGACGGCCGTGCTGCTGTAAAGCGCGGAGAAAGAGTTGTTGGCGTTCAGGGTCATAGCCGAGCGGACGGGGGTCCCGCCGGGATTGAACGAGTTGGTGATAATGCCGGTATCGGGGAACTCATCACTGCCGCTGTCATCGCCGGCGTTGTTGCCAACACCCGCAAGGATGTGGCGGTAGCGATTGAAGTAGGAGACGGTGCGATCGGCGATGGGGAGGCTGACGGTACGATCGGTGTTGGTGCCCGGCTGCGTTACAAACGTGCGGCCAAAGCGGAGAAGCTCCTGAAAGCCGTTGGTGGAGCCGACGGCGTCGTAAACAACCGCGACCTTCACGGACGGGTCCCAGACCCAGGTGGTGCCGAAGGTCGGGAGCACGTACGGGGCGAGCTGCTGGTTAGTGCCGCTTGGGAAGCCGCGGGCGACACCGTTTGCATCGACGTCGATGAAATCGACCGTTGCTGCTCGTGCGTTGAAGAGATTCTCCAGCAGCGTTGCGCCGGAGATGCTGACAAAGTCAGGCTGGGCTGAGGTGAGAGCGGTGAGGCCAAGGGCTGCGCCGCAAGCGGTCGCCATGGCCAGCTTCATGTTCGTCTTCCGAGTCATTCGTTCCTCCTGGGAAAGTGGTCGCGGTCGCGATGCATGAGCCGGCTCGGGTTGCCGACAGCGTTGGACCCAGGCCCGCGTCCCGATCGCGGGGTGTCGTTGCGAGGCGACAGCGCACGGCGGTGCAGGGTCCAGGCACCACCCACGCAGACTGACTTGGCTTTCTTCGGCCGGTTGATCTCGCTGACTGCGGGTGCAGATCAGCAGATGCATTATGGCGAAATACAGATCGCTTTCATCCCCCGGCCGTTCAAGGTCGGGCGAAGATCACATGTTGGTTGTGTTAGAACCCGTCCTGATCGACGACGGTGTTGCGGCCCGTAAGGCTGTAGAACTTGTCGCCCCAGAGCTTCCGCTTCACCGAGTCGAGCACGCTCATGCTTTCGACGTGACCATCGATGAACGAGAAGTTCGCGCCGCCACCGATTCGCTTGTCCTTGTTGGGGTGCGTGCGACCGACGGCGTTGAGGATCGTGTTGCCGTCGCGGATCATGCCCGCGCCGAGCTGATCCTTGGGGTAGATCTCGTTGTCGTTGGGATAGAAGAACCTGGGCACGTTCCCGGTATCGGGCTCCTGATAGACATTGGTGCCCGAGGAGCCGCCAATGAACGGGGTGATTGGCCGATGGCTCTTGCTCTCCGCGCCGTCGGCGATCGTCTGCCAGTCGCCCGAGAGCTGCAGAAACTCGGTGGCGAGGATGGTGCTGGAGGGGAAGGTGATTCGCGTATCACGCACAAGCTGGTTTCGGCGCGGAGAGGTGATATTGAACTTGTTGCGGGGGAAGATCGCCCCGTTTCCCGTGTAGGCCATCCGGCGGGCCTGGCGGTCATCGGGTGTGGGTCCGCCGGGTGCGCTCTGCCCGAGGTCGTTTTGCTGCCAGGCCTCCCAGGCATCGGCGTCTTGACCGGGATTGGTCGCGGGCGCGCCGCCCTTGGGCGCGGCGGGGCACTCAAACGCCTTTTCGGGGACCTTGTCGCCATCTCCCAGGAGCGCAGCGCTCCAGTGGATATAGCCGTTGGCGGGGTTGGGATTGGAATCGAGCTGCTGCTCCTTCACCCAGGTCATTCCAGTCTGGGAGTCGCCGTACACGTAGCTGGGGGGGAAGTACTCGGTCTCGGTGTTGTAGAACGCCACACCCTGTGCAACCGAGCGGGCGTTAACAGCGCAGGCTGTCGCGCGTGCAGAGGCTCTGGCGCCGCCCATCGCCGGGAGCAGCAGCCCCACCAGCAGCGCGATGATTGCGATCACCACCAAGAGTTCGATCAGCGTAAATCCACGTCGCGTTCGCATTCGTTGCCTCCATTCGCGGCCGGCGCTTCCTGCACACGGACCTCGCGAGACAGAGACTAGAGAGTGCTCGCATTAAGAAGGTCAAGGACGCGCGCAGATTGCGCGAAGCTTGACCGCGCGGGTGTCTTCACAATGTGAAGATATGGTGTGCTACAGCGCACGTTGTTGCGCGTTCTTCACGGTTCGTGAACAAGGTTCGCCGCGGGGATCGCCGTTTCGGGGTGGCCGATCTCGCGCCAAGTCACGCGGAGGTCGAAGCCGCCCCAGTTCTCGAAAAAGGCGACGCGGATGGGGTGGAGGCCGGCCTGGAGGGCAATGACGCCGCGTTCGGCTTTGAAGCTGTGCGGGAGATCGTTGTCCACAACCAGCGTGTCGCCGATCCACAGGCGGCTGCCATCATCGGAGGCGGTGGTGAACTCGTAGATGCCGGTGCTGGGGATGCGGATGTGGCCGCGGAACATGATGCCCCAGTGCTTCTCGCGCGGCTGAAGGGCCTTGGCGGAGAACTCTTTGGCAACGCTCTCGGAAGTGTGCCGCATGGAGGCGAGTGCCTCGACGCTCTGGATGTCGCCGGTATCCCAGGTGAAGACCTGCGCGCGAAGGCCGGGAATGGTTTGCGCGGGGGTGACGGGCGGCCGCGGCTCGACCCGGCGGAACTGGCGCGAGGCGATGGGGCTGACGGCGCGGCCATCGCGGAAGCAGGCGGCGCGGAAGGTCGCGCTGCGATCGAGCGCGACCGGTGCGAAGGCGATGGGTGAGTCCGCCGCGGGAGCGGAGCCATCGAGCGTGTAACGAACTTGCACGTTGTCCCGCTTCGTTGAGAGGGTGATGGGGAGAGACTCGATGAAGATGTCCGCCGCGGCGGAGATGGTGGGCGGGATGGCGATGTCGGGGGAGCCTGTGAGATCCAGCGCGATGACGGTGTCGTGCGGATTGTCGGCGTCGATGGTGAGCGCGATGCGCAGGTCCGCATCGATGCGGGTGGGCGAGAGGGCGCGGACGGGCCGTCTGTGGGAAACAGTTGTTACCGCACCCGTCTGTGCGGGGTCGTTGTAGATGCCCGGAACGACAATGGTGTTGTCCTGCGGCCAGTCGAACACATGGAGATACAGACGTGTTGTGCCGGGCGCAGCTTGATCGGGCTTTGTCGTGCATCGCCCCCAAGGCAGATGGCCGGCAGGGAAGGGGCTGGCGCGCGTGCCGCGGATCGACTCGCCGTTGACCTTCCACCACTCGCCAATCTCGGTGAGAAGGTTAACGGACTCGGGCGGGATGTTGCCGAGTTCATCGGGCCCGATGTTGAGCAGGAAGTTGCCGCCCTTGCTGGCGATATCGACGAGCTTGCGGACAAGGTCGGTGGTGCTCTTGAAGTTCTTGTCGGCGCGGTTGTATCCCCAGTGGTTGTTCATCGTCATACAGGTCTCCCAGTCGAAGCCGGGATCGCTGTCGGGGATGAACTGCTCGGGGGTCGCATAGTCGCCGAGCATTCCGCTCGCAGAGTCGAGGCCGTAGTTGCCGCCCGCGCGGCCGACGCGGCTGTTGATGATGACGCTCGGGGCGATGGAGCGGACGTACTTCTCCAGGTCGTGGCCGCGTTCGTCGGTCCAGTTGCCTTCCCACTGGCCGTCGAACCAGAGGACGCCGATCTCGCCGTAGTTGGTGAGGAGTTCCTTGAGCTGGGCCTTCATGTAGCTGACGTAGCGATCGAAGTTAGCGCTTTCGGTGGCGCGATCGGTCTCCCAGTCCCGACGCGGCAGGTAGTCGCGGTGGTGCCAGTCCATGATGGAGTAGTACCAGCAGATCTTGATGTCGTGCTTGCGGCAGGCGTCGGCCATCTCGCGCATGATGTCGCGCTTGAAGGGCGTGGACATGACATCGAAGTCGGTCGTGGCGGTGTCGAAGAGGCAGAAGCCGTCGTGGTGCTTGCTGGTGATGACGATGTAGGACATGCCGGCGTTCTTGGCGGCGAGGACGATCTCTTCGGCGTTGAAGTTCACCGGGTTGAACTTGGGCAGCAGCTTGGCGTACGCGGCGAGGGGGATCTGCGCGGTGGTGCGGATCCACTCGGCGTGGTTGGTGCCCGCGGCAGGGCCCCCCCACTCTCCACCGGGGATGGCGTAGAGGCCCCAGTGGATGAACATGCCGAAGCGCGATTCTCGCCACCATGCCATGCG
>Ga0163155_10003593_pt1 | contig 16605 bp, 17 predicted proteins | sample OliLakLV19SP4G1_FD_148611 | JGI IMG/M metagenome (GOLD analysis project Ga0163155, IMG submission 148611) | Freshwater microbial mat bacterial communities from Lake Vanda, McMurdo Dry Valleys, Antarctica - Oligotrophic Lake LV.19.SP4.G1 | ecosystem: Environmental > Aquatic > Freshwater > Lake >... | reverse complement strand
TCGTTACGCCAGTCGCGCCACATGCCAGAAAGTTCTTTGTACGGCACGGACTGACGGGATTCCTGCCAGCGTTTGCGACGGTAAGCCAGCGCGTGGTTGTACAAGAAACGGGCAGAACGCAAGACAGCTACCATCACCTCTTTTTGTGCTTTGCTTGGATACAAGCGGTACTGGTAGGTGCGTATCACTCAAGACTTCCTTTGCAGTTCAATGTACCGCTGCACAGTTTCTTCGGAGACTTGTCCCACACTCCCCACGTAGTAGGAGCGCGACCACAAAGACGGCAATTGGCTTCTCAAGTGAGGAAACTCACTACGAAGAATGCGAGAGGAATAACCCTTCAGTTGATTTGCAATATGTTGAGGAGCGTAAATAGGTTCGCTAGAAACAAATACGTGAACGTGATCGGGCATGATTTCAAAGGCTTCAATCTCAATGCCCAACTCAACACTTTTTTGTTGGAGCAGTTCTTCGAGTCGCGTTTTTACATCCCCCAAAAGCACTTTGCGCCGATACTTCGGACACCACACAAAGTGGTATTTGAGAGTGAAAACAGAACCAGAATTACGCTTATATCGAGTGTCTACCATACCGCTAATTTTAGCGGATTAGTGGTTAAATGTCAACTATCAAATGAAAGGAGCAAGCCGCATTCCCCTGCCGCCTAAAGGCGACAGTTCCCTGCGGATTTTCTTATGGAAACCGGACGTCTAAAAAATGGGCTAAATTGCCTAGTGACAACAACAAATGAAAATTGTAAACTAAGGTCATTCATTTTAGCCAACATCTCTGTTTATGCTGTATTCGACTTATCAATCAGCATCGCCGTTTTCATTCGACTAAATATCTGGTTTCGAAAGGCGATGGACAATGGCAACTGGTTTTCACTCGTTCGTGTTCAAGAAGGATGTAGCCGCAATTCGTCGTCATAGCAGTGACGCCGCCAATCGTTTGGAGCAAATCTACGAAGTTCATGGTGCTCATGCAGGTTACTGTGCCGCCAATGCTATCAAACGTGTGATCGAAACGGTCAACAGCACGGGGGGTGCTTCGACGAGTAACTGGCAGTATGAACTGCGCGAATGCCCACAGGCGATTTCGGACGCACGCCGCGCAGTAGAGGTGTTCGTCCACGATTACGGTGCGATGGATGCGCGCGCTTTCCGTAATTGAATCGGTTACAACACGGTCGGGAAAAAAGGAGCTTCTTTTTTAAGGAGCTCCTTTTTTTATGCCCAAAATGCGCCCAAGCCCGTCGATAAGCCGCCTTTTGTCGTTGGGTGATCATCTCTCTTGCGGCGCAATTACTCACGCCGTCCAGCAGCATACCCGGCGCTTTTTACGGGACGAGTCGCCCCAATGCGCCTGCTTTGCCTTGCTCCCGATGGGGGTTGCCAGCCGCGCTCATCGCTGAACGCGCTGGTGGTCTCTTACACCACCGTTTCACCCTCGCCAAACACGGGTTTCCCCGCGTCGGCAATCCGCTTCTCTGTTGCCCTGTTCCGTCGGCTCACACCGCCCGGTCGTTAACCGGCATCGTTACCCTGTGGAGGGCGGACTTTCCTCGAACGGACATGCCGCCCGCGATCACCTGACAAACTTGGACGCATGATCATTATACGAGCGGTCATACGCCGATCCTATGCCCCGATTGATGGGAGATGGTATCGGCGGGCGAACGTGGGTTGAGCCGAACGCCTTCCGCCAGTAGAATAGACAAGTTGATCAAAAAGTTCTCGCGGTGCTTATGGCAACCGTTTCTCGACGCGGACGTACTCCGTCCGCACAACGCTTGTTACAGCGTTTGGGTGATTTTTGGCGTGCTTTTTTCGCGCCAGGCGATGTGGTGACGCTGATCATCAGCATGTTACTGCTGTTGATGCCTGCGCTTTCGTTATCGTTTTCCGGCTGGCCCCTCGATTCAAATACACTGTATCCGATTGTCGTTTTGAGCGTGTTGTTCGGGTTTTTGCTCTCGCGCAGCCAGTACAATGAACTGATTGGGCTGTTCATCAGCGGCGTTTATGGTGCGTGCTTTATCCTGCTGATCGCCGCCATCAACGATCCTGGTGACCTTGGCGAGGGCATTTACAACGTATTTTCGCGCTTGTTCCAATGGAGCGTGGATGCGGTGAATGGTGGAATCAACCAGGATGATCTCGCCTTTACGGTGTTGGTGAGCGGGCTGTTCTGGTTCTTGGGCTACAACCTGGCGTGGCATATTTTTCGCATCGACCGTGTGTGGCGCGCGGTGCTGCCACCGGCGTTAATTTTGCTCACTAATGCGATTTATTACACCGGTTCACAGTCGCTCGATGCGTATTTGATCATATTCACGTTTTTGACGCTGCTCTTGATCGTGCGCTCGAACATGGAAGCGCGCGAATGGGATTGGTATGTGAGCGGGATGCGCGTGCCGCGCAATTTACGCAATCAGGTCTTTCGTGTTGGGACGGTGCTGGCAATCGTCATTCTGGCGTTTGCCTGGTTGATCCCACAAAACGATATTCAGGATCGGCTGCGTAATTTTCAGCAGTTTTTGCAGAGCGATCCGCTCGTGCAGTTCAGTGAGTTCTGGAATCGGTTGTTTAACAGCGCCGAGACGACGGGACCGACGACGGCGGATTATTATGGTGGTGATTCTCTGCAACTGGGCGGCGCTATCCGCCTGGGCGAGGACATCGTATTTCTGGTGACCGCACCGCCGACGCGCCGTTATTATTGGCGTTCGCGTGTTTTTGATTCGTATGACAGCGGGCGCTGGACATCGGCGGCGGATACCCGTTTGACCGACCCGGAAGCGCCGCTTGAAATTACACAAGAAACCTACGTCGCCGGGTCGCGTGTGCCTGTGCAGCAGGAATTTGTTATGGGGTTGAGCGCGTCGCGCCTGATTTATGCCGCGCCTCAGCCGTACCAGATCGACCTATCGACGCGATCCGACCTGAAATATACGGGCGACGCGGTTAACAGCATGGCAATATCGGTCATTCGTCCGCTGCGTGTTTTGTATGAGGGTGAAAGCTATACTGTCACCAGTTTGATGAGCAACGCGACGGCGGAACAACTGCTCGCCGCCGGAATCGATTATCCTGCCTGGGTAACGACGACTTACAACGGTTACATCCCGTCGATGACGGATCGCACCGTGCAGTTGGCGCGCGAATTAGTCACGACGGCGAACGCGGTCACACCATATGATCAGGCACGTGTGATCGAATCGTGGCTGCGCGCCAACATCACGTACAACGAGCTGATTCCCGCACCGCCGCCGGGACAAGATGCCGTCGATTGGGTTTTGTTCGAATCGCGCGAAGGCTACTGCAATTACTATGCCTCCGCGATGGTGCTGATGCTGCGCTCGCTCGGTGTGCCTGCGCGTTTGGCGGCGGGGTTCTCACAGGGCAATTGGGATGCAAGCCTCAATGCGTATGTTGTGCGCGAAAAAGATGCGCATACTTGGGTCGAGGTTTATTTTCCCGCCTATGGATGGATCGAGTTTGAGCCGACCGCCGCGCAGCAGGCGATCAATCGTGGCGATGAAGAAGCGCTGCCGTCGTTGCCCACCAATACGCCGTCGCTCCCGACGAATACATCGACGCCGATCCCAACCGACACACCGCTGCCCACGAATACGCAGCCGCCACCCGAAGCATCTGAAGCGGTAGGACTGCCGCAGGATCAACAGCCGACATTTACCCCGACTCCGACTCCTAGCCCAACGCCGACGCCCATCATCGTGCCGCCGCAGCCGCCGCCAGAACGTCCACAGTCACGGTCGGCACTCTCATTCTTAGTGCCAGCGTTGACGGTAACGTTGATCATGCTGGTGATCGTCGCAGTGGTGCTTGGCGTGGCGTTCCTGATTTATTGGTGGTGGGAATGGCGTGGTATGCGGGGCATGAACCCGATTGTGCGTGCTTATGCACGTTTGGAGCGCTATGTGCGCTTGCTCGGTATTCGCACGGCAGTTGAACAAACGCCAGACGAACGCCGCAGTATGATCGTGCGCGAACTGCCCGTCATCGACCCGCCTGTGACGGCGATCACACGTTTATATACAGCCGAACGGTATGGTGCGCCGCGCACAACGACCGAAAAGCGTCAGGATACAGCCGATCGCGCCTGGCAAGCGACTCGCGGTCGCATCGTGCGCCGTTGGGCAAAGCGTACCTTCGTGCCGTTCGCGCGCGATGACCGTAAACCACCGCGCCGCAAAAAATAACGACTGTGTAGTTGACTCATTTGTGTCGTGCTGTAATCCATTCTATTGATTTTGTGACATACTCCCCCCGCCTAAAGGCGGGGGCTTCTACCCTTAATGCGACTGCGAAGGCGAACCTTCGTCTTATCGTCGCTCCGGTAGCACAGCGATGCCCCGCTGTGTTTGACGTTAACTACGGTATTGCGATATTACGATCGAGGTCGGATTTTTATGTCTTGTACCGCGCATATCAACCTCCCCCTATTATACGCTATTTCAGCAGAAAAAACACAAGACCGACGCCTTATAGGGTGCATTTCAAGTTGGTGCACAGCTATGATTTCATAAAAAAATACTGAATTTAAGCCTCTGACTTAGTTCAAAATACACATATTTTGTCGTGAAACTGCTCGATATTGAGACAATAAGGCATGGAAAAACGGCTGTTTCGCTTTCGTAGCTACAACACAAAATTATGAAGTGCGAGTTTTGCACTAAAGTGAAATGCACCCCGCCTTATATCCCCATGCCTGAAGGCAGGGGTCTTACGGCGCTTTTCTGATAAAAAGTGGGTGGTCGCGGCGGCTGCCAACCCAAACCAGGCAATATCCAGGACGAGATGACGTACATTTGATTGTTCGGTCGGCGTAAACGCGAGTTTGGAATTTGCCAGCATTAGTTCGTCGCACGGTCGGCGCTGCCGCCGCGCTCCAGTCCTTTATGGATTGATGGTGAGTTGAAAATGGGCATTTATAACGCCACACTTACCCTAACCCCGCGTTCGCCTGCTTACAATAGAATCACCGGGTTCAGGTTGGACTTATTGGTACGCCAATAAAATTCGAAGGATAAACAATCATGTTGTCAAATTTACAGATCGCCCAGCAAGCTACACTCAAGCCTATCCACGATATTGCAGATTCGATGGGGCTTACACCCGATGATCTCGATATTTATGGAAGTCCTTACGTTGCCAAATTGCGGCTTGAGGCGCTGGACAAACTTAAAGATCGACCGAATGCAAAATACATCGTCGTCACGGCGATCACCCCGACGCCGTTGGGCGAAGGCAAATCGACAACGACCGTCGGTTTGGGGCAGGCGATGCGTCATATCGGTAAGCGCTCGGTGATCGCGCTGCGCCAACCGTCGCAGGGTCCTACATTCGGCATCAAGGGTGGCGCGGCGGGTGGCGGTTATTCGCAAGTCGTGCCGATGGAGACCTTCAATTTACACCTGACAGGCGATATTCATGCCGTGAGCGCCGCCAATAATCTGCTGGCGGCGATGATCGATAACCGCTTACTGCGCGATAATCCACTCAATATCGACCCAGATACGATTACATGGAAACGGGTGCTGGATGTCAACGACCGTGCGCTGCGCGAGATCATCATCGGCTTGGGTGGCAAAAATGTCGGCGGAATCCCACGCGAAAGCGGGTTCGATATTGCGGTCGCCAGCGAAGTCATGGCAATTCTGGCGCTGACCACGTCGTTACAGGATATTCGCCAGCGTTTCGGACGTATCGTGGTCGGGCTGACCAAAAACAAGCAGCCTGTCACTGCGGAGCAAATCGGCGCGGCGGGCGCGATGACGGTGCTCATGCGCGACGCCATTCGACCGAATTTGCTGCAAACGCTGGAAAATACGCCCGCGTTGGTTCATGCGGGACCGTTCGCAAATATTGCGCATGGCAACAGCAGCATTCTGGCGGACATGTTCGGCATTAAATGTGGTGACTATCTGATCACCGAAGCGGGATTCGCGGCTGATATCGGCGCGGAAAAATTCTTCAATATCAAATGTCGCGCCAGTGGATTGATACCCAACGCCGCCGTTTTAGTCGTCAGCGTGCGCGCGCTCAAAGCGCACAGCGGACGGTATCGGGTGGTGGCGGGCAAAAGTTTGCCGCCCGAAATGCTCGAACTCAACATCGCGGATGTCGAAGCGGGCGCGGCGAATCTGATCAAACACATCGAAAATATCAAACATCATGGTGTGACGCCTGTCATCGCCATCAACGCTTTTGACGGTGACCACGCCGAAGAACACGACGCGATCAAGCGCATCGCCGTTGAAGCGGGCGCGTTGGGCGCGGCGGTGGCGGCGCATTTCCGCGCTGGTGGGGCAGGCGCGGTCGAACTGGCGGAGATGGTGATCAGCGCTGCCGAAAGCGAAAGCCAGTTCAAGTTCTTGTATGACCTCGATCAGCCGATCAAGACCAAAATCGAGACGATTGCGACCAAAATCTATGGCGCAGCGGGCGTCGCCTATGAACCTGCCGCCGAACGACAAATCCGCGATTATGAAGCCAATGGGTTTGGAAAGCTGCCAATTTGTATGGCGAAAACACACTTAAGTTTGAGCCACGACCCAACGCTTAAAGGGGCGCCGACCGGTTTCACACTGCCGATCCGTGAGGTGCGCGCGAGCGTAGGCGCTGGCTTCATTTATCCGTTGTGCGGCGATATGACGACCATGCCGGGATTACCTGATCACGCGGCTGCCGAAAAAGTCGATATCGATGATCAAGGCAATATTGTAGGCTTATTCTGATACAGGACTTTCGCTCAGGGCATAGAAAAAGCCGGAATGTGAGGCTGACGAAGTTGAGCGCGGAGGTAATCACCCAGTCAATGTCGCCGTTTGTGGCAACTCCCTTGAAGAGCTGCACGCGAAAAGGCAAGTCTTTGAGTTTGACACTCAATCCGTGTTCAAGGGCATCAGCGTCCCAGACGAGTGCTTGCAAGTGAACACAGCCGCCTTCGGGGGTTAAGCTGACCATCCGGTTACTTTTCAGCGTGGTCACAAAATATAAGCCCAAGCGCACGATCAGCTTGAGATTATCTGCTGCGGCATACCAACTATCAAATAGCACGGTCTTGGCTTTCAAGTTCTTGTCACTTTTGGCACGCACGAGCATTTCCGAGAAATGCTCGTTTTTACTCTTTCCGTCTTGCTCCGCTGCGTAGATACGGTAGTCGATCGGGTAAAACACTTCCCCATTGCTGTGGACGAGATTAACCACCCCAATCCCGCGTACCAAGCCATGTTCCACCCCACTGTACTGCTGTTTCACTAGCTCGATACGCCGCGAATATTGCTTGTTCTGCACGCTGTCATCGACCAGCAGATACGCCACTTCGCTGTCGTTCACGAGCGGCTGCACCCGTTCCCACAACGCACACGCTGTGAAGTTGGTCCTCACGCACGTAATCGCTGACCGAGTCATGGCTCACACCGTCCAAATGCGCGGCTAAATTTGAACAGGTGTAGTTGCCTGACGTGCTGATGAGATATTCGATATTTTGGCGTCGGTTGACCATACCTAAAAATTATCCACTTTTTGCCCTGAGCGAAAATCGTGTGATATAATCACGTTACTTCGATTCTATGCTTATGATGGGCAACTGCGCCTGTATAAGCTTATTCAGGTGTGTGATTAGCGCTTATGATTCATGTCCTGTTTGTGTGTATGGGGAATATCTGCCGCTCGCCGATGGCGGAGGCAGTATTTGGGGATTTGGTCGCGCGCGCAGGACTTGCCGACCAGTTTGTGATCGATTCTGCCGGAACAGGCGGTTGGTATTCAGGTAGTCCACCGCATTCGGGGACTCAGCGCGTATTGGTGGAGCAGGGCATCGTCTATAAAGGTCACGCCCGCCAGATCGATTGGAGTGACCTGGAACGTTTCGATTATATGCTGGCGATGGATCGGGAAAATATGAGCGTTCTAAGACGGGTGGTGAACAACATTCCCATGGGTAAGCCGAACGTGAATGTCCATCTGTTTTTAGAGTTCGCCAAAAAAACCGATATGATCGCGGTCGATGAAGTCAGCGACCCATACTATCATGGGCGATTCAACGAGACATTCGCAGTTGTCAGTATTGGCGCTCAAGCGCTGCTCAACCACATCCGCAAAGAGAGACAGATTTGACCTCGTTGTATCCAGTTGTGTATGGGCATGGCACAGCCATGCCCACCCTGTAAATAACCTGACTGTTCAAAGATAGACGGTCTTATTTGCCCTTCCACACAGGCGCGCGTTTTTGCGCGAACGCCATGAAACCTTCTGCGCCGTCTTCACTGTACAGAATTTCACGCTGATACTCAGCCTCGCGCGCCAGCGCATCGTCGTAACTGCTGTCTAACGACTGCTGTACCGCGCGCTTGCCGAGCCGGAGCGCGGCGGGTGACTGCTTTGCAATGTGCGCCGCGTATTCCAGTACACTGCTCATAAACGTCTCGGTTGGATACACCCGGTTTGCCAGCCCGGTTTGTACGGCGGTTTCGGCGTCTACATCCATGCCTGTGAACATCATTTCGAGCGCGCGCCCCGTGCCGACAAGACGCGGGAGCAGGTACGTCCCGCCGCCATCGGGAATCAGCCCGACACGAATGAACAACTCCGCGAATTTAGCGCGCGCGCTGATCAAGCGAATATCGCACGCCAGCGCAATATCACAGCCGATTCCAGCGGCAAACCCATCGACTGCCGCGATGACAGGATAGGGATAACTGCGAATCGCTTTCAGTGTCGGTCCGTACACATCGGTCAACATCCGATAGGTGCTGTCGCCGGTCACCCCATTAGCGACCGCTTTTTTGATGTCCGCACCCGATGAGAACGATCCGCCCGCGCCCGTCAGCACGACACAGTGGGTGCCATCGTGTTCGGCGTCGCGTAATGCCGCATGGATCGCGGGCATGACGATATCATCGACCGCGTTCTTGACTTCTGGACGGTTGATGGTCAGGACCGTCACCGCATCGTGCTTTTCGATCAAAAGGGCTTCTGTCATCAAATCGGCGCGAGATACCACTGTCTTTAGACATGGGGAGGGATAGCGCCTTTTTCCTTTCTGTTATATAATCAGGACAGTCGAAAAGGCACTCTGCTCAGGCAGAGAAACGGTTTACTCTGGCTCAACACCAGACCGACAATGGAACGGGAGTTCCAGAACGCGGCTCGTGTAATTGCGAGCCGGGCGGCAGTCAATCCGCCATACGCGGTGTGTGTCTTGGGCTTCGCGCCCGCCATAACTGCAAGCCCCTGGCTTTGGCTATGGGGTCGTTGACTAACTGCATTTCAAATAATCCTTTATCTAATCGGCGTTCGATTAATGATAACGCAAAGACAAACGATTCAATCTAAAAGCGAAAAAACATAACACGGAGACACAAAGGCGCGAAGGCACAGAGGACATGTAAGGGCGCAGCGTGCTGCGCCCGTTTTTGAACCGGGTGGGGTTGAGCGAAACTTACCGATATGTTGGTGTACTTGGCGGGCGCGCGGCGGGGGTAGTGGCAGTACTGGTTTTGCGCGCTGTGCTGCTCGAACTGGATGACGCTGTTTTTGGCTTGGCAGCAGCGGATTTACTCGTGCTGGCGCGGCTCACCGGTTTAGCGGCGCTCTTGCTCATGAGTGATGTCGCGCCCATTTTCTTGGGGACGACTTTTGGGGGCGTTTCTTTGGCGCGCAGCATCTTCATCAGTTCATCGAGCAGATACTCACTATTCTGGTCATCGCCGCGCAAAATGATGAACAAATATGCCGCCGCCGGAATCACCGTGAACGCGAGTAAATTGCTGCCGCCTGATAACAGCACGAGTGCGACCGCCGCCATGCCCGCCAGCATCAAGCCAATACCAAAGGGTGATGCGCCGCTTGGCACATCGCCGCGCACCAGGGTATAGCCGCTTTCGCGTTCGAGCTTGGCGCGCAAGTTCGTTCGGCGGCGCAGCTTGCCGACGACTATACCATTTACGCTGACCGAAAACATGCCACTTTTATCGATCCAGCCGTCTAAACCGGGACGGCTGTTCGTACCTTTAACCTGAAGCCGTTCGTTGACGGACTTCAAACATTCATTGACGCTTTTGTCGCTGTATAAAATAAAATGCACGAGCGTCCTCCATAGAACATGTGTGCCTATTTTACGCGATGGGGGATGATTTATCAACGATGATTACAGGAGTGGAATCGACAAGCCGCCATCGACCACAAACACCTGCCCCGTCGTATAATCGGAAGCGGGCGCGGCGAGATAGAGCGCGATCCCAGCAATGTCATGCGGCTCACCAATCCGGTTGACGGGTGTGCGCTGTGTCACGTTGTTGAGCAGCGTCTCGTTTTCCCATAAGACGCGCGCGAACTTGGTTTTGACCAGACCCGGCGCGATCGCATTGACATAAATATGATCGCCCGCCAATTCCATCGCCAATGTTTGCGTCATACTGATGACAGCGGCTTTGGTCATGCTATAAATTCCTTGCATACTGCCGGGACGAATGCCGTTGACCGACGCAATATTGATGATTTTGCCGCCGCCAGCGTTTCGCATTTCGGGCACGGCAGCCTGACACAACCAGAAATTGCCCATGATGTTGACCTCGATGGTCTTTTGCCACAGGCTGTCTTCGGCGTCGAGCATCATACCAAAATGCGGATTAGTCGCGGCATTGTTGACAAGAATATCAAGCCTGCCGTAGGTTTGTACAGTCGTTTTGACCAAATTTTGCAGCGCGTCTTTTTCACCATTGTGCGCAATCACCGTTGTCACGTCGCCGCCGCGCGCCTTGATTTGCGCCGCGACTTCATCGAGTCCGTCTTGTTTGCGGCTGCTGATCACGACTTTTGCGCCTGCGTCGGCGTAGGCGTCGGCAATCGCTTGCCCGATGCCGCGTGATGCGCCTGTAATGATCGCCACTTTGTCGCGTATATTGAATAAATCGACCATCTTTGACACTCCTAAGTGAAAAGGCAGAGTATAGCCTATATAGCGGTCAGCGATGAGCGGTTATCCAAAAGCGAATCGTCAACGGATGTATGTCAAAAACTAATCGCTAATTGCTAAATGCTTCTGTACACTACGTCTATTCGAAGGAGCACTGCATGATCTATGACATTACACGCACGGTGCGTCCGACGTTGGCGGTCTGGACGGGGGATACGCCTTACAGTGTCACGCCCGCGCTGCGCATCGCGGACGGCGCATCGGTCAATCTGACCACGCTGGCTCTGAGTCCGCACACAGGCGCGCATGCTGATGCGTATTATCATTATGACGACAGCGGCGTGCATCCGGCAGCGATGCCACTCGAACCGTATATCGGGCGGGCACGGGTGGTCACGATCAGCAAGCGCGTTGGTGCACTGATGCCAGATGATTTCGCAGGCGTTTCAATAACGGGCGCGGAACGGCTGCTGCTGCATAGTTGGATCAGCGATGAAACTGCCGACGAAACATTAGCGACCGAGTTCGCGTATTTAAGCGTGGCGCTGATCGAATGGCTGTCTGCACACGGCATCGTGCTGATCGGGCTGGATGCGCCGTCTGTTGATGACTTCACCAGCACAGACTTACCGTGTCATCACGCGCTCAAACGTCACGGCATGGTCAACCTAGAAAACCTGTATTTAAGCGGTGTGCCAGACGGCGATTATGAGCTGATCGCGCTGCCGCTCAAGCTCGATCTTGCGTGCGGGTCGCCCGTGCGTGCTATTTTGCGAACCCTATAGGAGCGTGTGCCTATGCAATCACCCGTCGCGTTCGTGTTCTTCGCGTTTTTCGCGCTGATTTTATTCGTCATGTATATCCTGATCCGGCGGCATATCGGCAGCACGGTGCTGGTCGCGGCAGGCGGGGTGATCGGCAGCATGATCAGCATGATGCTGTTCACGCTGGCACAAGGCAACACCGTCGGTTGGGCGATCCTGATTGGGATCGGTGTCGGCGGGATGTTCAGCGCGGGCACGTTGGCGCTGGCGTCATATTTTGCTGGCAGCGACGCCCGCAAAGCGACGTTTAACCCGTATGCACCACCAGAAGACGACGGTACGCGTTAAGGGCGATGGGTTCGCCCCTACGAACCAGCGACAGTGATCTCGTATTCACCGACGCCGCTAAAGCGACCCGCCTCCAGGACATAGCTCCCATCGGTAGGGAACGTCAACATCAATTGGGCGTTCGTGCCAAGCGTAATGTCTTCGGCATCGTCGTTGAACGCAAGCGAACGACCGTCGTCCATGAATACTTCGAGGGTGGGGTCAAGATCACCCGCTGTCGCGGTCATGGTAATGGTCGCGGTTTGCCCTGCTGTCGCCTCGAAAACAAAGCGCTGAAACGTAAAAATATTATCGATGCTGCCGACCGCGAACGGCGCGGCGATCGCGCTCGACGCGACCGCAATCAACACATCAGCGCTGACCCCTAATGTATATATGCCTGCGCCCGCCACCCATTCGATCTGCACGGTATAAATACCGGTCTGGGTGAGCGTGACTTCTGCCAAAATTGCATCGTAAGCGCCGAACAAATCGGTGCCGACTTGATCGTCGTTGTAACCAAATTCTGTCCCATCCGGGTTGAAAACGCGGATCGCCATATCCAGACCGGGATCGAATACCTGAGTGCGCGCCAGATCGACCGCCGTAAACGATACGATGTCGCCTTCGCGCCCGTCGAATGTCCACTGCTGCGTCGGGTTTAGCGCACTCACTGTGCCTTGTACGGGCACGCGCGCACGCAGCGCGGCATTACCAACCCGATCTGGCGGAAACGTCGCTGGAATGCGCGGCGTGCTGTTTGCTCCGAAGACCAGCCCATAAGTTGCGGCGTCGGCGCGACGGGCGAGCGTCGTTTCGTCGGACGCGGTGACGATGATGATCAATACGCGCTCGTTGGGCAACCGACCGATTCGCCCGCGTGCCAATAATCCCGTCGCGTAGTCGATGCCATCGACGCGCCAACCGGGGCGACCCCATAAAGTAAGGCGCTCATAAGTTGTCAGCGTCAAGCCGTTGACAGTGACACTGTAATTCAGCATCGCGGTTTCGAGCAGACTGTATAAATCCACATTGATGATGTCGATCTGAAAATCAAGCACACTATAGTGAATTGAACCATCATCGGTTTGCGCCGTCAGCGCGCTGCTATCGTCGCTGATCTGAGCATCTGATGGTACAAATATCGCCAGATCACCAGTTTCCCACCCATATGCGATAAATTCGGTGCGCGGCGTCGGCATGCCAGCCGGTTCGTCGGTTTTTTCGGGCGCGTCGGTGACTTCGGGTGTGATTTCGGCGGTCGATTCAGCAGTTGGGGTGGATGCTGCTTCGATAACCGTCGGTTCAGGTGTGATTTCGGGCGTCGATTCTTGGGCACGGATTATCGGCGCAAGCAGCAGCAAGAGTACAATAAAGGACACGAGTCGTCGTTTCATGGTGAGTTTATCGGCGTGGAATAGTGGACAAGACGGGTAGACCAAGCGACTCGATATCCTCGCGGCGGCGCATCGCGGGATCGAGATAATGTGCGAGCAGTGCCAAGCCAATACCAGCAAGCAATCCCAGCCCAATCCGCAGCAGTGGGGCGACGCGATCTGTGATGGGCGGCGGTGCGGCGGTGATTGCCGTTTGATCCAGAATTGTCACGGTCGCGGCTTCACCCCCCAACTGTGCGAAATACGCTTGATTGCGCGTCGAAAGCACAGAAATTGCGGATGATGCGATCGCGGTCAACGCTTCACCATCGGGATAAGACAAAAATAGTTGACCAACACTGCGTTCGTTATCCGCGTTGACACCGAGTGCCGCCGGGTCGATCGTCACGCCTGTTTCTGCGACGGCGGCTATGATCTCGTCTTTGAAACGTCCACCCGTCACCCAATCGGTGAAGGCGTTGACGGTGAGTTCGGATGACAGCCAGATATCTTGATAATCGCCTTGGTTACGCGGGATCGCCTCGAACGACTGCGCCGCGCTGTAGGTAATCACCGTTGAAAAGCCGCCAGATGCGACAGTCGTGCGGCTGAGCAGAGCGGGCAGCGTCACCGCCGCCGCGATCAGCACCGGAATCGCGGTCAACCACCAGCGACGAAGTAAAATGCGGACAAACTGGAGTAGTTCCAAGCGTCACCTCTCGTGTTCTGGTTCTAGTACGCTATCATAACCATCGGACAAACCAAAAGACAAAAAGGTTCACGAATTTGTGACTAAAGGACTGGATATGATCCACAAAACGACCGACGCCAATCATCCCGATGCCCGTCACGGACTTTCACAGCGCTTGTTTGCATGGGCATATGGACAGATAGAAGGCGACCCCGATTTTTATGAACAAACCGTCGGTGATTATAAACGCTGGTTGTTTAGCGATATCACCGGGATGATCCTCGAAATTGGTGCAGGAACGGGCGCGAACTTTGCGTATTATCCGCGCGGCGTGCGCTGGTTGGGCATCGAGCCGAACGTGTTCATGCATGACAATTTGCTGAAAATGGCAGAAAAGCACGGCATTCAGGGCGAAATTCGGGTGGGCGTGGCGGAACGGCTGCAAGCAGACGACAACAGCGTCGATGCGGTGGTGAGTACGCTGGTGCTGTGTTCAGTGGCGGATCAAGATGCGGTGCTGCGCGAAATTTTGCGCGTGCTGAAACCTGGCGGGCGTCTGGCATTTGTGGAACATGTCGCTGCTGAACCCCATACGCGCCTGCGGACGTTTCAAGCGTTGATCAAACCCGTGTGGAAGTTTGCCGCGGATGGCTGCAACACTGACCGTGATACGGCGGGCGCGGTGCAGCGCGCGGGCTTTTCGAGCGTGGAAATTAAAGCATTTCGTGCGCCGCTCCCTGTTGTCAGTCCCCATATCGCGGGCAAAGCGATAAAATAGCGGCGCTGTTGCCATCGATTGATCAACGGTTGCCTGAACGAATGCAACAAAACGCCCATGCATATACACGGGCGTTTTGTTTTGTGGTCTACTTCAGAAACGTGTTGACCATGCCTTACATACCGCCGACGAGTTGACCGCGCAGCGCACCATCGGGGAAGTCGGAAGTGTGGATGTTCACGTAATGACCGCTGGGATCAGCGAGAATTGCCGCGACGACTGCCGCATCAGCGGTCGTGCAGCCGCTTGCTGCGCCATTCGCATCAGGTGCAGTCAATGCGACGACAACCGGACCTGCTACACCCAGCGCGCCAGCGTGAATATGTGCTGCTGCCGCCGGCAGCATGGCACCAGCAACCGTGATATCCCAGCAAACTTCGTTGGTTTCGGCATTGATGGGATAAGCGCGCTGCCTGTCGAATCGGCATCACCGGGACCGGGGACTTCTTGTGGACCCGATAACGGCGCGGTATAGCTGATCGCCATCTCTGCGTCCATACTGGCTTCGCCAGTCGATTCTATCATCGGCAAAACTTCCATCATGCCCATCCCCATCTGCATATCGGTAAACACCAACACCGTAAAGAACTGTGTCAGCTCCGCGCGGAGCATGGTACATGCTTCGTCTTCGTCGGCAACGGTGGCGTCCATCATCATCGTCATCGCGGACATATCGGTTCCGGTTGCAGTGGACATGGCGTCCATCATCGCCGCATCATCCATCATCATCATGTCAGACATGCTCGTCATCATGTCTCTGTCCATCATACCCATCATGGCATCGAACAGCGGCGCGAATTGTCCTTTATCAATCGTGGTGAGATCGACCATCGCACTCGTGTCGGCGTCGTCCATCATCATGTCGCGCAATGCGCCGAAACCGAAGTAGCGTTCGGCAATGTACAGATTCAGTGAATCACGAAAGTGGACTTGACAAAAAACTTGGTTCGGTTAGTTTTGGGTTACCAGACCAAACAGACCAAACCAAGTTGAGAATATGATACCTGAAAACGTGTTGAATGCGGAAGATATACGGGAGATGATGCTGAAGAACATGAGGACGCATCTCAGTTTGAAGACCGAAGGGTATCGCAGTTCGACCGAGCAGACGCTTAATTTGCTGCTGAAGGCGGTTGCGGAAAGCAGCAGTTTAGAGGCGGTTTGTGAGGACAGCTTCGGAATAGTGGATAGCAACACGCTCCGAAAACAGTTGAATGCGGCACTCGCAGTCAGTGAGTTGCGCCAGCAAGAAAGTGAGATGAATGCCGCCCTGCAAGCTGCCATTCCTGTGGGGATGCCGCGCGGAGGGTTGGAGGTAGCAATAGACACGCACGACGAGCCATTCTATGGCAAGACACCCGAACTGCGTGCCTACACTTGTAAGTCCCGTGCTAAAAGCGGTACTCCCCATTTTTTCCGCATTGCGACTGCCTATGTCATCTGGCGGGAAGTGCGGCTCACACTCGCGTTGTGTTATGTACTCCCTGAAGACCGCCTCCCGTAAGTGGTCGAGAAGCTCCTGAACCAACTGAAGCAAATGGGTCTGCACATAACGGTGCTGTATCTGGATAAAGGCTTCTGTTCTGGTGGGGTCATCCATAAGAAAATCCGCATTCCCCTGTCGCCTTTAGGCGGCAGGGGAATGCGGCTTGCTCCTTTCATTTGATAGTTGACATTTAACCACTAATCCGCTAAAATTAGCGGTATGGTAGACACTCGATA
>Ga0163155_10003590_pt1 | contig 16620 bp, 11 predicted proteins | sample OliLakLV19SP4G1_FD_148611 | JGI IMG/M metagenome (GOLD analysis project Ga0163155, IMG submission 148611) | Freshwater microbial mat bacterial communities from Lake Vanda, McMurdo Dry Valleys, Antarctica - Oligotrophic Lake LV.19.SP4.G1 | ecosystem: Environmental > Aquatic > Freshwater > Lake >... | reverse complement strand
GCGCCGCACATGAGGTTACCCGCCCTTTCCGTCGTTGGCGGTGACTTCCCGCCGAGTCGGGTCCGCGCCCCGCACCAAGGCGCTCTGGGCGTGGCGATGCCGGTTCAAAAGCGACCCGCGATGGCGCGGCTCCACATGGAGCGGGCGGTGGGGCTTCGCGTTCCGTTTACGATCGAAATCCAACGACAAAGTCTCGCTCGACGCGTTTGGCGATCCTCGTGATCGCCATGCCCCTTGGCATTTTGGCGGTCGGGTCCGCCGGCGGAGATCCCCGTGCGCGTAGTGGTCGGCATCCGGCGCGCACGAGTTGCCAAACGCGCCAGCCTGGTCAAAGACGGTGCAGGGTGGAGCGCCAATCCTCCCGCGACCCGTGCTCACGGCGGTGCATGGTGTGGGCTCGTGGCAAGGCACGAAGCTCAGCGCCACTTCATTGAGTAGGGACCTGCACGCTGGGAGCGCGGGACTCGACGCCCTCTTCGAAGCGTGCGGCGCAATGCCGGCGCTTCCAGGTTGGTCTTCGTCGTGCTTGGTGACAGGGGGAGCCCGCGCCGGGCGCTCGGGTCGCGCTCCACAGTTTCGGTTTCTCCGATCCGCCGCGTATCCGGCGCTCGAAGCCTTCGGTAAAGACGGGTCTGATCCAGAGGCGGCTCGGATGGGCGCGTGGATTCTCGCCGCGGAGTTGGCCCAAGCACCGTCCGAGTTCTCCGCCGTTCGAGCCAGTGCCCTTCGAGTTCGGTGGCTTCCACACGTTGGTGCTCGCGCGCTCCGCGGTGGTTCGCGATGGTTCGCGATGGTGTTCGCGGTGGTTCGCGGTCTGATTCGGGGACCCCGCGGACTGGTGCTGGCAGCGCTTAAAGCACAGATCCACACTCGGGGTGGATCGGTCGCAGGTCATCTGTTGAATGAACCCGCTGCGAGTGTGATTGAGCACACCAAGTTCCAGTTTTTCGGACCGCTCGCGCCCAGCGATGCGCACACGTTGGTTGTCCATTCGCGGCTCGACGGATCCCGTAGCGCGTCGTGGCCGCTCGAACTCGTCCCCCTTGCTACCAACGACGTCGGTGTCTTCGACCTTTCCGGACTCGCTCCGATGACTCGCCTATCGGCCGTGTTCGAGGGCGCGCCTGCACCGGCGAGTTACTCGATCGAAGCGGTGGCGACCCCTGCTCCATTTCGTGCGTTCAGTGTCACTGCGGCCCACGTGGCCCAGGTTCCCGCGCCGCTTGAGCCCGTGTCGGTGCGCGTCGAAGCGCACGGGTTTGCGGACTTCGAAGTGCAGCCGGGAGCCCGCGATCTGGAACTCGTGTTCGTGGCGACGGCGTCCGTTGGGCTCGCACTTCCCGCGGGGTTTGCGTCGATCCCAGAGGGGATGTCGGTTTTGGCTTCGGTCAACGTCGGAGTGGACAACGCAGGGGGTTCCATATCGCTCCCATGGAACGGCGGGATCCGTGTGCCCCTGGCCCGGCCCGGCCCGCTCAGGGTTCGGTTCTTCGCGCCGGTTAGCGCGAAACGCAGCGGGCCCACGGCGACGATCGACGTGGACGAAGCAGCGCTGCGCGGGAGTGCGGTGCTCGAACTGCCCGTCGACACCGACGGGTGGTCGAGCTGGCTCGAAGCCGCCGCGCGCGAACGTTGGGCCAATCGACCGGCGTCTGAATCAGAGGCCTTGTGCGCCGCGCTCCAGCAGGCTGCGCCACAACGCCGTCCACGCGGCGAAGTGTGCCGCCGGTGCGAGGTCGCGCTCCAATCCTTCGATCGCCGCAACCGGCGGGCGCTGCCACCAACCGGGGGTCTGGCGCTCAAAATTCAGCGTCAGCTTTGCAGCGGGACCCGCCGACGCGCCCGGCTGGGGCGCGCGCCCCGCGAAATGGAGGGCGCGCACGAGCTCCGCTCGCGCAGGCTCGCGCGTTGCGATCTCGTCGGCGCTGGATTCAAAGAGCCCGTCCGATTCCGTGGAGCGGTAAAGACGCAGCTCGAGGTCGACCAACGGCAAAAGATCGCCGTTTGCGAGCACAACGATGCGCGCGGTTTGGTCGACGACAACACTCTTGTCGGCCAACACCGCGGGCCTGCCACTGTTCGGTCGCAGGTGCGCAAACGGCGCGAGGTCGGCGCGCGCGAGGCTGGCTCCCGCCTCAGCCTTGGCAAACGGCGGCGACAGTTGTGCACGGCCGCTGCGTGTGATGCTGACGAGCGCGTCGCCCACACCCGCGGCCCGTGCCTGCTCCAAACACGCGATCAGGTCACAGGGGCGCGCCGCCGCGAGGCGGTGGGCCTTGCCATCGGCAGCGACGATCCAAACACGGCCGTCGGCGCGCCACTCGACCGCGCGCGGTTCGATGCCGTCGGGCCACTTCGTCGCGAGGCCAAACACGATGCCCCCTGGCAGTTCAGAAAACGCGATGCCGGACATGCCGACACCCGTGACGATGACGGTCGACGCCCCAGCCTGGCCGATGTGGGCGTTGGCGAGCGGGGATCCGCCAAAACTCGCCGCGGCGCCGGCATCACCGACGATCGTGTCGCGTCGGATGCGCGGCGGCTCGAGCCCGGCGCCGATCCGGACTTCCAACGCTTCGGCGGGGGACAGGCGCAACGACGACCCGCGCGCGGGCGCGGCGCCGTCCGGCTCCAACTCGAGTCCCGCCGCTTCAGGATCCGCGAACGCGCCGTCGCGTGTGCTCGGGCGACCGGCAAAGAGCGGATGCCACGGGTTCGGGTCCCACGGGCGCGCTTCCCAGGCTGTAACCGCGTAAGCCGCGTCGTCCGCCGCCCGCTGGTTTGCTTGGATCAAGAGCTCGGTCGAGGCGGCGGTGCGGGCCGATGGCGAGCGTGATTGAGGGTCGTCGAGGGCAGCGGCCGGGGCGGTGAGCGCTCCGCATACCAAAGCCGCAAGCAGGGCGCCCGCGCTGCGGCGGGCGGCGGCCGGGCGGAAAGCGACGTGCAACGTGGAGGAAATCGCGGGTTCCATCTCCAAAATGGTGGACCGCCGGGTCCCGCGGTACAAGGGGCGCCGGCGGAACACCCGCTATCCGTCCCCCCGTTCCACCTCTGGAGACTCCCATGAGCTTGCGCCTTGGCGACACCGCGCCCGATTTCACCGCGGACAGCACCGCCGGACAGATCCGCTTCCACGACTGGCTCGGCACTAGTTGGGGTGTGCTTTTTAGCCACCCGAAGGATTTCACCCCGGTTTGCACCACGGAACTCGGCCGCCTCGCGAAGCTCGCCCCGGAGTTCGCGCGCCGCAACGTCAAGGTGATCGGCCTGTCGGTTGACCCGGTGGACGACCACAAACGCTGGAAGAGCGACATCGAAGCGACGCAAAACTGCACCGTCGACTATCCGATCCTCGCGGACCCCGAGCGCAAGGTCGCGACGCTCTACGACATGATCCACCCGGGTCTTTCGGACACGTTCACCGTGCGCTCGGTGTTTGTGATCGGACCGGACAAGAAGATCAAGCTGATGCTCGTCTACCCGATGAGTGCGGGCCGCAACTTCGACGAGCTCGTGCGCGTGATCGATTCCCTGCAGCTCAGCGCGCGCCATCCGGTCGCTACACCCGCCGATTGGAAGCCGGGTGAGGATGTCATCATCGCGCTGTCCGTGAACGACGCGGACGCAAAAGCAAAGTTCGGCGAATTCCGCGCGCCGCGCCCCTACCTGCGCTACACGCCACAGCCCAAGTGACCCGCGGAACGTCGCGCGGCGCGGCGGCGCTGCCTGGCCGTTACTCCCCCGCGTAACCCAGTGCCGCGAGCTGCTGCTCCACGTCGTTGGACGGCAGCGCGGCTGCGGGTGTCGCGCGCGGAGTGCGCCAATCGGGGCGCTCGACCTCGAGGCTGTTGATCCATTCCGTCGCCGCCGGTCCGACGCGCGGATCGATGCCGGCATCGAGGGGGGCGCGCTCGCCGGGGTCGCGCGCAAGATCGAACCACGTGCGCGACGCCAGTGCTTCCCCCGTCGCGATCATTTTGAGCGTGCCCTCCAGCGCCACGATTTCGTCGTGGGCGACGAGCCCGTAGCGCCGAGTGCCCACGGGCTGCGCGCGACCGAACACCGCAACGCCACCCCACTGAGCGTCGGGCGCGAGGTCGAGGAGTTCGAACAGGGAGCGTGGCACGTCGACGAGGGACACGGGGTCGTTGCGTTGTGCGGGTGCGAGCGTCGGAGCCGAAACGAGAAGCGGCACCGCGAGTTGCTCTTCCCACAGCCCATCGCCGTGGCCGAGGAAACCGCCGTGTTCCTCGAAACCCTCGCCGTGGTCGGACGTGAACACCACGACGTCGTGTCGTCCGTGCTGTTCGAGAACGTCCAAGAACGCGCCAAACGCGCGGTCGAGGTCGCGGGCGCCGCCGCGGTACAGCGCGCGAAGCTCCGCGAGGAGCGCGGCGCGCTCCCGCGGCCCCGGCGCGCCACCCGACGTGCCTTTGACAGCAGCGGCCGGCGATCCCGGGTCGGATCCGAGCAGGGCCGTGAGCGTTTCGTAGTCCGCTCCAAGGCCTAGCTCAGCTCCGATCGCGTCGCGGGTCGCTGCATCGACGCGGTAGGGGCCGTGGGCGCGGTAGGTGTGGAAAACGACCAGCAACGGCCGCGGATCGGCGCTTTCGAGCAGCGCGCGGACGTGCTCGAGTCCGACCGCAGTATTGCCCGAACGCGACTCCTCGACAAACACCTCGAAGCCGCGCTCGAGGCCAAAAGCCCGGCGCACAAAACCGCCGTCGGTGATCGCCGCCGTGCGCCAACCGAGGTCGCGCAAGCGGCCGGCGAGCGTGACCCAATCCGCGCCCAGGGCGTTGGAGCGGCTCTGGACGCCGTGTTCGGCAGGGTCGAGAGCGGAGAACAGACTGGCGGTGGCGGGCAGTGTCCAGTTCGAAGGTGAACGGGCGGAGGTGAACGCCAGGCCGCGCGCGGCAAAGGCGCTCAGGTGCGGCAGGAGCGGTCCATCCGCTACTTCTTCGCCGAGCAGGTCGGCGCGGAACGTGTCGGCGAGAAAAAGCGCCACGGTGCGTGGGGGTGGTGAAGCCTCCGCGCGCTCCACGTGGATGCGCGGCGCGAGCAGTCCCGTCCGCGCCGGGCGCCCCGAGACCGCAAAGCGCAGCTCGCCCGCGCGGCTTGGCAACACAACGTCCACGTCGACGAGGCGCGGTCCCAACTCCGCGTCGGGCTCGACGTGCACGTCGAACAGGACCTCGCCGTCGAGGTGGATCGTCAACCCAACGGGATCCGCGGGTCCGTGCAACGGCAAGGCCGTTCAGCGCGAACGTTGCGGTCAGACGGCGGCGTGGCCCGTCGGGGAGGCTAAACGTCCACGACTCGCCGGGGAGCAGCATAAAACCGTTCCCGCTGACCGGTCCGAACTCAATGCGGCGCCGTTCACCGCGGGCGTAACCGCGTCCGAGCGGCACTTCGAGCGCAAACTGGGGCCCCAGGGTGTCGAGCGAGGTTTGCGCCGCGAAGAGCCGGCCTGCGACGGAAGTGAAAGCGCGCACCTCGAGCGCGCGGCGCGGGTCGCCACCCTCCGCGAAGGGCACAAAAAACGGCTCTACGAAGGGAAGTTCGGCACCGTTGTCGCCGCGCAGCCGCGGCGCCGCATCCCCTTCGACACGCTGGTCGAGCAGCCGGAACTCGGCGCGGTCGGATTGCACCACGCCGGGCCACGGACCCGGGCGGAACTCCGCGCGGGAGAGCTCCACCAAAAGCCAGCGCTCGCCGGACGTCGCGGCCCGGCGCGCCATGCTGCCGAGTCCGCCCTGCACTGCGCTGGGTTCGAAAAATCGCGCGAGGTCGATCGACACCTGCGCGTCCCCGTGTCCGCAGGCCGCGGCGCCGCAGAGCAAGCCACAAAACAAGGCGAGGAGCGCGGGCGCGAGACCGCGCGCGGTTTTTCGCCGCGCGTTCCGTGCCCAAGGTGTGGCTGGCCGCGTCATGGGATCGAACGTACGGCGATCGCGGCCAATCGGCTACTCCTTTGGCCACGAACCGGCGCCGCCCAGGGGCGCTCACGCGGTTTGGAGCCGCGCCGCGATGGCCGCGGCGACGCGGCGGCCATCGATCGCCGCGGACACGATGCCCCCGGCGTATCCCGCGCCTTCACCGGCCGGATAGAGGCCCTCGAGCTCACCGCCCTCCGCCGCGAGCGCCACCAGCCGTTCGCGGTCGCGTGCAAGGCGCACGGGCGAACTCGTGCGGCTTTCGGGTGCGAGCATCTGCGCATCATCGCCCGCAAAACCTGCGAGGCGGCCCTCGAACGCGCGGATGCCCTGAGCAAGGCGTTGTGCGATGCCGCGCGGCAGCAACTGCCAAAAATCGACCGGCGTGATGCCGGGGCGGTAGCTGGTTGGGCGGAGCGTGCCCGCGGACCCGTCGCCAGCGAGGAACCGGTCGAGCCGCTGCGCGGGTGCGCGGCCGCGTCCGCCGCCCGCGAGCGCCGCGCGCCGCTCGAGCGCTTCCTGCACACGCACGCCGAACAGGGGATCGTCCGCGGGATGCCCCGGCGCGCCACCCATGAGCTCGGCGATGCCATTGTCCGCCGCCGCAGCGCCGCACCAATCCTCGGGCTCGAGTTGCACCACGAGTCCGGAGTTCGCAAAGGGCGAATCCCGCCGGGATAGGCTCATGCCGTTGACCACGACACGGTCGCCGGACGTCGTGGCGGGCACGATCCATCCGCCGGGGCACATGCAAAAGCTGTAGACCCCGCGGCCGTCAACCTGTTCGACGAGTTCATAAAACGCCGCGGGCAGATCGCATGTCGCGCGCAACCCGCCGTACTGGTGGGTGTCCAGCCACGCCTGCGGGTGCTCCGCGCGGACTCCGAGGGCAAAACCCTTGGGATCGAGTCGTGCGCCTGCGGCATGGGCCATTTCGAGCGCGTCGCGCGCGCTGTGCCCGGTGGCGAGCACGACGGCGTCCGAGTCCAAGCGTTCGAGCGCGGAGCCCGGTCGTGCAAGGTCGCGCCACGTCACACCGGCGATGCGACGGCCGCCCGCGACGTCGCGCTCCACCCGCAGCGCTTCGACGCGGCTCGAAAACCGCACCGCGCCGCCCGCGCGCACAATCGATTCGCGCAGCCCGCGCACGACCTGTGGCAGTCGGTTGGAGCCCACGTGCGGACGCCAGCTTGACAGGATCTGGGGATCCGCGCCGTGGGCAACCAGGGTCTCGAGCACCGCGGCCTTCGCGCGTTTTTCCGCCGAACGCGCGTACAGCTTGCCGTCGGAATAGGTGCCTGCGCCGCCTTCGCCGAAACAGTAGTTGCTCTCGCCGACCTCGGTCTCGCCGCGATTCAAGAGTGCAAGCGGACGGCGCCGCTGGCGCACGTCGCCGCCGCGCTCAAACACGGTCGTGCGCACACCCGCTGCAAGAAGGTCCAGCGCCGCAAACAGGCCCGCGGGTCCCGAGCCCACGATCACCACGTGGGGTGCGTCGGGCCGCACCGGTTCGATCGGGGGCGGATCCGTGCGCGCAGCTGTGGGTCCGGATTCGCCGGGCCGCCAAACCTCCACGGCGACGAGCCATACCCGATGGCGCGGGCGGGCGTCGAAACTGACGCGCTCGACCCGCACTCCACCCAGCGCCACGCGCGCCACGCCGAGTTGCCGCGCGGCCTCCCGGGCGATGCGCTCAAGGCCCGCCGGGGGCGCCGGATCCGGCCCGGGGGCAAGGCGGAGCTCGAGTCGGTGGGACATGGACTCAAAGAGCCTACGCGAGCGGGCGCCCGGGCAGACGGCTCAAGGTAGGAGGAGGAGCGGCCGCGGCACGCTGGCCGCGACACACACCCCGCCGGTGGGCAGGTCGAACGCGAGCGCGCTGTGCCAGAGGACCAAGCCCACGAGGCCGGCGGGGGAATCGCGCACGAGGGTGATTCGAGCGGTTGCCGCGGCGGAAGCGGGAAGGATCCCGAGCGTGGCCTGGAAGGGCGGCTGGTTCGACGCGGCGAAACCCAGCAGCGAGTAGGCGTCCACGTTGAGCGCGACGGGGATGCCATCGAGGTTGAATCCGGGTGCCGTGCCGGACGCGGAACCCAAAACCAGGTACAGCGTGTCCGCGAGGGAGGGTGCGGCGCTGGTCGCGGGGTTTGGCACCCACGGATTTGCGGGGCCCGCGCCGGCCATCTCGAACACGACCTCGCCGCCGATGTGCAGCGTCAGGGCGCTGGGCCCCGCGATCAGTGCCAGCGCGCGGTCCTCGGGATGCGAGAACACCGCGGCGAAGCCGGAGCGCGGGGCATTGGCGGGGGCGTTGGGCGCTCCGCCCGCGATGTAACCCGCGCTGCCGTCCGCAGGCGGCACCATGGCGCACGCATGTCCGAAGTAAGCCGCTCCGTCGGCGCCGGGCAGGGGCAATCCATCGAAGTCGCGGGGCGCGAGGCGGCCGCGTTCGGCAAAGAGGCCGCTCCCGTTGCGCTCGAACAGCCAGAGCGCGCCGGCCTGGGCGGCGGTGGTGCCCGGGGGCGCCGGAGCATCGAACGGCGCACCGACGACGAGCCAGTCGCCAGCGGCACAAAGGGACGTGCCAAAGTGCGCACTGGCGACGGGCGCGCTCGGCACCAGCTTCTGGGTCTGGTTCCACGCGCCCGCCGAGTCGCGCTCGAACACGTAGACGGCGCCCCCTTTGGAAACGGACGTCGTCGCGATCGGCGCGCCCACGATCAGCTCCGTAGCGGACGGATTCGCAAAACACGCTCCGAAATAGCTATTGGCGGCGGCGTCGCTCGCGTAAACCTCCTCGCGCGGCTCCCAATCGCCCTGTTCGAGTTCAAAGCGGTAAAACGATCCTGCGTTGGTCCCGCTGTCGTCGTCGTTGCGCGCACTGACAAAAAGCTCCGTGTGCTGCGGCGTGATGCCGTAGGCAAATCCAAAGTGGTCGCCATCCTGGGCGTCGGCACTGGTCAGGGTCTGGTGCCAGCTCCAGGTTCCGCCGTTGCGTTTGAACACGTAAGCGCGGCCGGGATCGGGCGGCACCTCGTCGCCGATGTGCATGCCCCCGAACATCCAATCGCCCGCGAGCAGCACGGATTCACCCAGGCGTTCGCCCGTAAGTGCACCCGGTGCCGCGAGTTTTGCGGTGAAGCTGAACTGCGAGCCCACACGCTCGAACAAGTACAGCGCGCCGGACTTCTCAGCGCTTGCGGTGTTGTTGGGCGCTCCGACGGCGAGATGCACCCCGTCCATCGAAAGCGAGAATCCGAATGCATCCCCGGCAGCCGCGTCGGGCGCGACCAATCGACCGCGGTGCTCAAAACCGATCGCGGTGCGCTCGTAGAGGTCGACTGCGCCCGCGCCGGGCTGGGCCTGCGGGTCGAACCGCGCACCCACGGCGAGCCAATCGCCGTCCGCGGCGAGGGCGAACCCGGTTTGGCTGTTCTGCGTGCTCATGTCGGGCACGAGGTGCTCGATCTGGACCTGCGCGTCGGCACTGGCGGCCACGAGCGCAAGGGCGCAGGGCAAGATTGAAATCGATTGGCGCAGGGGATGTAACATGGTCCCTCGAGGGTGGGGTTGGCACGCGCAAGCCGCGCGTGCCCCATGCTAACCCGCCGCTGCGAACACGGTGGAGCGAATCCGCCGCCGCGAACGCCGGAGCGCTTCTCAGGCCGCGCGCAGTGCCCGGGCGCACTGGCCCAGGACGTCGAGGGCCGCAACGCGGTACGCCTCGGCGTAGGTGGGGAAGTTGAAGACGTGGTCGACGAACGTCTCCACGGAAAGGTCGCCGAGCATTGCGATCTGTCCAAGGTGCACGAGCTCTGCCGCGCCCTCCCCGACCACCTGGACACCGAGGATGCGGCGCCCCTCGCGGTCCGTGATGAGCTTGAGCAGTCCGTCCAGCGCGCCGTTGATTTGACCCCGCGCAAGTTCGTCGAACGCCGAGCGACCGACGCGAATTTCGCCGTGCTGCGCACGCGCTTCGGCTTCCGCGAGTCCCACGGAAGCGAGCTCGGGAATCGTGTAGATCCCGATCGGTACGAGGTCACGACCGCCGGGCGGGGGCAGGCCGAGTGCGTGGAGTGCGGCGCGCCGCCCCTGTTCCATGGCGCTCGTGGCTAGCGATGGCGGTCCGATCACATCGCCGACCGCGTAGACGCCCGGTGCGTCGGTTCTGAAGTTAGCGTCGACGTCGAGGAATCCCCGTGCGTTCGGGTTGATACCGACAGTTTCGAGCCCGAGGCCATCGAGAGCCGCGCGGCGCCCCAGAGCGAGCAACACGACTTCCGCGCGGAACTCGCGGCCGTCGGCGAGACGGCAGCGGACGGGACGCACACCGTCGTGCTCTTTGTCGACCTCAACTCCGACCGGATCGACACTCGGGAGCAGCACCCCCCCCGACGCTTGGAAGCTGCGGGTGAAACGCTGCGCGATTTCGGCGTCGAGGAAGCCGAGGGGACGCGGCGCGCGGTCGATCAGCGTCACGTGGGCGTCGAGTGCCTGGAAAACGGTGGCGAACTCGCACGCGATCACACCTCCGCCGATCACGAGCAGCGAACTCGGTAGGTGTTCCATCGACAAGATTGTGTCGCTGTCGACGATGTGGTGGCCGTCGACTTCGAAACCCGGGACCTGGCGCGGCCGGGAGCCCGTGGCGAGCACGACGTGTTTGGGTGCGTACAGCTGCGAACCGCCATCCGAGTGGACCACACGCACGCGGCCCGGACCTTCGAAACGCGCGTGCCCGCAGCGGAACTCGATGCCGTTGCGCGAAAGCTGGGCACCGAGGAAGTGCTCATGGCCAAGCACCACAGCGTCGAGGCGCTGCATCAGGCTCGCCAACTTGGTGCCCGCATCGAGCGGGCCGCGCGTGAGGCAACTCAACCCGGCGGCGCGGTGGCGCAAGCCCGAAAGGTGCAACGCGGTTTCGCGCAGCGTTTTGCTCGGGATGGTGCCGCGGCGCACACATTCGCCGCCAGGAGCGCTGGCGCGGTCGATGAGCGCCACGCGCCGGCCGGCTTTTGCGGCCTGGATCGCGGCCTTTTGCCCGGCGGGTCCGCCACCGATTACGAGCAGGTCGACGGTACGTGCGTTAGCGCTGGGGGCGGCAATCATGGCGGGGCAGGGGCTTGGCGCAAAGTGGCATCTCGCGCGGGGCCGGCGAGCACGCGCAGGGTGGCGATGGCGCGGCTCGCAGGCAGCGCCGTATCAGCAATCACTTATCGGCAGGTTCAACCCGCCTGGGCGAGGCGATCTTCTGCCACCACGCAGTTGCGGCCGGCGTGTTTAGCCGCGTAAAGCCGCTGGTCGGAGCGCTGCAGCAGGCTGTCGATGTCCGCCGCATCGCGGCCCCACGTGGCCACTCCGACGCTGGTCGTCACGCCGCCCTTGAAGAGCAGGTGGTCGATCGTGGTGCCTGCGATCAGCCCGCGCACGCGTTCGCCGATCGCAAGGGCCGTCGCGGGATCAGCACCGGGGCAGATCGCGAGGAACTCCTCACCACCCAAACGGCAGACGAGGTCCCCGCGGCGCACACCAAGGCGCAAGACCTTGGAGATTTCTTTCAGCACGACGTCGCCCGCATCGTGCCCGAAGTTATCGTTGACGAGTTTGAAGCGGTCGATGTCGAACATCAGCACCGAAAACACCGACCCACTCTTGTGCGCGAGCTTCGATTCCCGCGCCAGCCGGTCCATCGCGCAGCGGCGATTGGGCAACCCGGTCAACGGATCGGTCAACGACGCGACCTGCAGTTTGCGCGACAGGATGGCCTGTTCGGCGAGCTGCCGTTCGCGCTCGGCGAGCAGCGCCTCGACCTGGCGGCGCAGCCCGATTGTGCGTCCGGCCGCGCGTACACGCGCCATCAGCACCCGCGGGTTGAGGGGTTTTGTCAAGTACTCGTCGACGCCGCTGTCGAACGCCTCGACCACGCGGGCGTCGTCGTCGCGTCCGGTCAGCAAAATGACGTGGAGCTGCTGCCCGAAGGCGGTTTGGCGCAGGGCGCGCGTCATCGCCACTCCGTCGAGCTCGGGCATCATCCAGTCCGTCACAAGCACGTCCGGGGCGGAGCGCAGCGCCTCGGACAATCCCGCGCGCCCGTCGATCGCGCTTGCGACCCGGTGCCCTTCCCGGCTGAGCTGCGCGACGAGCAGCCGCAGCGTCACGGGATCGTCTTCGACGACGAGCACACTCAGGCCGCCGTTCGCGGGTGATTCGGCTGTGCCGCTCGTCAGGGTCGCCACGGCCGCGGGCATGGCCGTGCGTGCGCCCCGTTCCGACGACACGTCGGACCCCATCAGCGCGGCGCGTTCGGTGATCTCGGCCAGTCCGAGCTCGGGCATCGCCGGGATCTGCATCTGGGATCCCCACTCGCGCCACAGCGCGACGGTCGAGTACCAGAAGTGGTCGAATCCTTCAACGGACATGTTCAGCTCGATGCGCACGCCGTTGAGCTCCTCGAGCCGCTTGGCGCAGGCGCTCGGCGCGGCGTCCGCTGGCGACACGAGGGCACGGGCGATGTCCTGAGCCATCGCGAGGTGGCGGCTGTGCGCACGCAAGGCGCGGCTCGGGTTCGCGTGCGCACTTTCGCCTTCGTGCGCGACGGCGTCGACGATGGGCTGCGGCACCCGCCAATCGGCGAGCAGGGCGGCGCCGAGTGCGCGGTGGTCGGTGCCAAAGGCATCGTTTTCGGCCCGGCGCAGCTCGTCGCTGCCCTGGCCGCGCACTTTTTTGAGCACGTCCGAGTAACCCTCGGGGTGGATACTGGCGAGGGCGAGGCGGCCGATGCGCGCAAGCAGTGCCGCGGTGAACGCCTCCGACGGGGCGAGTTCACCGGTTTCCGTTGCGAGCGCTTGGGCGGCGGATGCTGCGGCGAGGGAGCGCGACCAATAAGCGTCATAGTCGAAACCTGCGCAGTGGCCCTCGCGGTTGCCCGATACGAGGCTGAAGCTGAGGCTGACGGAGAACACCGTGCGCAGGCCGAGGCGGAGCGCAGCTTCTTTGGCGGTCGTCGCGGGCCGCACCCCCGTCGCGCCGGCGCTGTTGGCGAGCTTGAGGAGCCGTCCGGTGAGTGTCGGATCCGTCGATAGGATCGACACCACGTCCTCGAGCTTCACGTCTTCCGCCTGCGACAGTTGCAGTAGACGGAGACCGACGCCACTCGGAGAGGGCAGCTTGCCGGAGAGTTTCAGTTCGTCGAATCGGTCGGTCTGCATGACGCTCGGAGGGGGGTGGCCACTTCGGCCCGCCGACCGAAAGTCGACCGGGGCGCTGTGTGCGTGCCCTTGGATCGTCCGCACCTGGCGGGGCCCTAGACGGCAACTGGGTAAAATGGCGGCGTCTGTCGATGGACTTAGGGAAACCTCGGGGGTTCACTGTTGGCCATGGGTCTCTCCAGCGCACCCGGCGGGGGTGATCCCCACGCCGCCCGAACCCGGACGGAGGTCGAAGCGACAGCCGGGAATCCGCGTCCGATGCTCGACGCGGGGGTGCGCTTCGATCTTGCCGCGGTCCTAGAGCGCGGCGGGCGCGAGCCGCGGGGAGCTTTCGGGGGCTTCGTCGGGCCCGCGACGCTTGTTTCCCAGGTCGCGGTGGGTGCCCCCTACCTGTTCGACCGCCGCTGTCCCCGCGCCGACCATGTGCCCGACGCGCCGGTTGACGCGCGCCTGACGGACCTCGCCGCGGGGCCGCTGGGCTGGTGGCGCGTGCTTTTGTGCGCCGACCGGCTGGTGCCGTCGGAAAAACCCACGGGCGCGGACGTCGCCGACTACTTCGCGCTGTGCCTTGCTGCACATTGGGCAAGTGCATCCTCCTACGTGCCCACAGACGTGGACGCGAAGATCCGTCGTGCGCTCTGGAACGATCAGGCGGATGAGATGGAGCGGGAGCGGATGCACCATCTCGTACTGCGCCTTGTCGAATGGGACCTGCGCGGCTTCAGCGCGCGCGCGGTCGCGTGTGGGCCGGGGGGCGATCACCGCACCGCGGTGCCCGCGGAGATTGTCGGCGGCCTCGACGGGGAGCGTTTGAGCATCCTCGCCGGAGCGCTGGTCGATGTGGTGGGTGCCGCGGACGCGGGCAGCGCGGCGGCGAGCGAGCGCGCCCGGGGGTTGCAGGACGCTCTTCACGCAGAACTCGAGCGCGAGGCGCGGCTCTTTGTCGAGCTCTGCCGTCGTCCCGGGCGCGAAATCGACGTGCTCGCCGCTGCGGCCGTGCTCTCCCACAACGCCGGGGACGTCAACCAGGGGCTCTCGGCCGCCGGGGCCGGGCTGCCCGCCGACCTCCGCAGCCGTTTTTCCGGGTTGGTCCAGTCCGCCTCTCCCGCCGAACGCGCCCGCTACGGCGGGGCATACACCCTCGCGGGCGAGCTCTACCGGCAGTTGCTCGCCGCCGAAGGGCACCGCCACTACCCCCTGCGCGCGGCGTCCGGCCTGCGCTCCCACCCCGCGCTGCTGCTGCCCATCGGCCCGATGCTGGACCGCTTTGGGGCGCGGGTCGCGACGTTTGGCGCCGATCCCAGCGGTTGCGCGACTTTTGAGCGCGGGTTTGTGCCTTTTGGCGCCGTGCAGCGCGCCGAGTTTGTGGCGGCCCTGGTCGACGGCGTCCGTCGGGTGCCCGGCCAAAGCGGTTATCAGCGCGCATTGGCCGGGTTCGAGGAGGCCCACCCGGGTGGCTTTGCCGCACCGCAGTTGGCCGCGCTTCTCCCGGGAGCGGTGCGCAAAGCTCTCGAACGGGGGCCCCTGCGCAAGGAATTGGGCGTTCCCCGCCGATCGTTCGAATCGAGCCTCGCCAAGCGCACGCGGGCCATCGTCGGCGCCTAGGCTGTCGGTGCGGCTCGGGCACCATGCGAATCCTCCACATCGGCCATCGGGCGGAACCCATCGGCGGCGCCGAACTTTGGATGCGCGCGCTCATTGCTGGGCAGCGCCGCCGCGGTCACCAGACGCTGCTCGTCGCCGGGGTGCTGCCGGGCGCGCCGGCCGAGCTGGACGTGTTTGCGATCGAGCGCCCCACCTTCGACCCGGCACGCCAGTTCGAGGACCGTGCGTTCACCGACGCGGTGACGGCGGCGGCCGCCGCGCTGCGTCCCGACGTGGTGCATCTGCACCAAAGCGCCCACTTGCCGGTCGCGCTTTACGGTGTCCTGCGCGCGCTGGGCCGCCCGCTGGTCCAGGGGCTCTACGACCACGCGCTCCTATGCACGAATGGCTGGCTCGTGCGCGGCGACGGCACGGCCTGCGCGGGCGGGCCCGGCGCCCAATGCCTCGCGGCGGGCTGCGAGCGCCACCAGAATTACGACGCGGTGCAGATCGCGGCGGCTGCGTGGCGTTTGCGCGAAGCGCGCGTCGCACTGGATGCCACGGTGGTGCCTACCGATCGCATGGCCGCGCTCGCGATGGGGCACGGGCTGCCGCGGGTGCGAGTGCTGCCGTACTTCACCGTCGAACCCCTGCGCACACGCGCGCGCCACAGCGGCGCAAACGGCGCGGCCGAACGCATCCTCTGCATGGCGCGGCTCGAGCCGGAAAAGGGTGTCGAGGTGTTGCTCGAAGCTTTCGCGACCCTCGCCAACGCGCGGCCCATGGCAGTCCTCGAGATCGTGGGTGCGGGTTCGCGGCGGGCTGCGTTGGAAGCGCGCATCGCCAAACTCGGCCTCGCGCGCCGGGTTGTTCTGACTGGCGCGGTGCCGCGCGAAGAGCTCGGCGCGGTGCTGGAGCGCGCCGACGTCGTGGCTGTGCCGTCGATCTGGACGGAGACGATGCCCCTCGCGATCCTCGATGCGTTTGCCGCCGACGTACCGGTGGTGGCGTCGGACGTGGGCGGAATCGGTTTCGCGCTCGAAGAGGGAACCAGTGGACTGCTGGTCCCCTCCGGCGACGCGGCAGCTCTCGCCCGCGCCCTGGGACGGGTGCTCGCCGAGCCGAAGCTCGCGCAGGGACTGCGCGCGGGCGGTCGCGCAAGCCTCGCGCGGTTCGACGCGGACGCGCAGTTCGCGGGGCTCGAAGCCCTGTATGCCGAGCTGTCCAGCGACCCCGCGACACAACGCACCCGCGCGAGCTCCGCGCCGTTCGAGCCCGCGCAGGAATGGGCACTGACGCGGGCAATGGCCGAATCCCATGCCGCCGAGCGCGCCAAACAACTCCAGTTGTTGGCCGATTTCGAGTGCGAACGGGAGTGGATCCGCGCCACAGTCGGATATGTGCAACGCGATCCCTTGACACGCGCGATCAACCGCTTGCGGGGCGGCCCCGATTTGGCGCAGTTCCTCGACGACCTGCGCTGACTGCGGGCGCGGGGCGAAACGTTCCCGCGCAGCAGGCGCGGTTGGGGGGACACGGGGAGGCCCCAATGCGGTTTGGCGGCCCCGCGGGAGGGCTTTGGGGACGGTCGCGGCGCGGTAGACTATCGGCCCTGCCCGCCGCTCCCCGTTCCAAGCACCGCCATGTCGACGGAATTGCCCCGATCCCAGGCCGAAAGCCATGCCACTGCGCCGTTGACCGGGGGCCAGGCGGCGTCCGCAGAGCCGCGCACTGCGGCCCCGACTACTGCGGCCCCGACTACTGCGGCGCCGACTACTGCGGCGCCGACTACTGCGGCGCCGACTACTGCAGTGGAGTGCGCTGGCGAGGACCGCGCCGCCGGTGCGTACCGCCCGAACAACCCCGTGCGGATCGTCACTGCGGCGTCGCTC
>Ga0163155_10003584_pt1 | contig 16635 bp, 14 predicted proteins | sample OliLakLV19SP4G1_FD_148611 | JGI IMG/M metagenome (GOLD analysis project Ga0163155, IMG submission 148611) | Freshwater microbial mat bacterial communities from Lake Vanda, McMurdo Dry Valleys, Antarctica - Oligotrophic Lake LV.19.SP4.G1 | ecosystem: Environmental > Aquatic > Freshwater > Lake >... | reverse complement strand
GGGGCGTGCGGAGTGGGCGGGGGGGGTGCTGTCGACGGGTGCGTCGATCTCGCGTTCACCGGGGGACGCCAGCGCCAGGCTCAATTCGAGGGTGCCGGGCGGGTGACTCTCGGCCAGCGGATCGGCGGTGGGCGGGCCGGTTCGGGCGGCGGGATCTGTGGCTGGCTCGCCGGGTCCGAGGGGACTCGGATCCGTCGCGTGCTCACGGACGCGGCTCTGTTCGGCCGGGGTGTGCTTGGCCGCGGCTTCGAGGCGGCGGGTCGTCCATCGCTTCTCTTCGTCGTGGAGGAGTTTGCGGTACTCGAGCAGCACGTCGCCCGGCGCGCCCACCGCCCGCATGGTGCCCGCGTGCAGCAGCACGCACCGGCTGGTGAGCGTCCGGATGATCTCCTGCTGGTGGCTGACAAACAGGAGCGTGGTGCCGGCCTCTCGGAGCAGGCGGAGGCGCTCGTGGCAGCGTTTCTGGAAGAGGTTGTCGCCGACGGTCAGGGCCTCGTCGATGATGAGGACCTCGGGGCGGACCTGGACCTGGACGGCGAAGGCCAGGCGGACCCGCATGCCGGAGGAATAGGTCTTGACGGGCTGGTCGAGGAAGCGTCCGATGTCGGCAAACGCGGCGATCTCATCGAAGCGTTCGTCGATGTCGCGGCGCGACATGCCCAGGATCGCGCCGTAAGTATGAACATTCTCGCGGCCCGTGAAGTCGGGGTTGAATCCGGAGCCGAGTTCGAGCAGGGCGGCCACGCGCCCCCGGACCGTCACCTGACCCTCGGTCGGGGCCAGGGTGCCGGCGATGATCTGCATGAGTGTGGACTTGCCCGAGCCGTTGCGTCCGACGATGCCGACCGCCTCGCCGGGGGCGACCTCGAAGCAGACGTTTCGCAGGGCCCAGAACTCGTCGAAGTAGTTCTTGCCGCGGAAGCGCAGGAGAGCCTGCTTGAGTCGGTCCTCGGGCTTGTTGTAAATGTGGTAGCACTTGCCCAGGTTGTGGACGGCGACGGCGGGCGGGGCGGGGGGAGACGGACCGGCGGGCGGAGGCTCCCGCACCGGGAGGCGATCGGTCCCGCGATCCTTCTTGGCGGGTGATCGGCGAGCCAGGCCCTGGCCATCCTCGCCAACCCGGGCGGATTGCGGCGACGAGTTGGGGCCGGTGAGATCGGACTCGTCAAAGGCTCCGGCATTGGTCGCCTGCCGCCCTCGCCGCAGCCCCGACGGCCGACCGGCCGGCGCATCGCCACTTGCGTTGGTTGGCGAGCTAGAGGACATCGGCGAACCCCCGTTTGGCCTTGGTGAAGACGGCGAAGCCGACGACAACGCCCAGCAGCCCCATGAGGGTCACGGCTCCCAGGCCGATCCACCAGCGGGTGTCGGGGTTCCGCCCGTCGATCAGCGTGGCCCGCCCGAACTCGACGATGCTGGTCAGGGGGTTGAGCGTGATCCACGCGTCCCAAGGCGGGGGCACGCGCTCAAGGGGGTAGACCAGGGGGGTCAGGAAGAAGAGCGCGCGGCCGACGGGCCCGGCGATGACATGGCGGAGATCGCGCACGAAGACACCGACGGCCGAGAGCAGCGCGCAGGCGCCCAGGCCCAGGAGCGCGGCGGGCGCCAGCGCTAGCGGGAAGAGGAGTTCCCACCCTGTGAAGCCACCGATCTCACCGAGGCCCAGCAGCACGACCAGGCCCTTGGCGGCGACGAGCAGGACCATGGAGATGAGGGTGTAGAAGAGCGTGACACCGACGGCTGAGATCGGGAGGATCTCGAGCGGGAACACGACCTTCTTGACGAAGTTGGGGCGGCTGGAGACCAGGCCCGGGCCGCGGTTCATGGGGTCGGCGAAGACCTGGAAGAGGGTCAGCCCGCAGTAGAGTCGAAGGGCGTATCCCCAGGGGTCGTCGGTGCGAAGGAGGATGAGTCCGAAGACCAGGGTGTAGATGGCGAGCATGATCGCCGGGCCCAGGACGACCCAGAGCATGCCGAGCATGGTGTCCTTGTTGGCGGCCTGGACCTCGCGGAAGGTGAACTGTCGGATGAGCTCGCGGTGCTGCCAGAGCAGGCGCGGGACGCGAAGGGGATTGAGCAGGGCCGCGATGGGGGTCGGGGCGGCGGAGTGAACGGTCTGGGCCGGGAGGGCGGTCATGGGGGTAGGCGGCTGCCGCGAGTTCGATTCTACCGCGAAGGACGCAAAGGACGCAAAGGTCGCGAAGCGGGACGGGAGCGTGCCGCGCGCGGTTTGGAGGTGCGAGAGTCCGAACCAGCGGCGGGCCGCTTGTGCGAGGGAGCGTGCGGAACTCTGATCCGGCTCGCGTTCCTTTGCGACCTTGGCGCACGTCGCGTTGATACGAGGTGCCGCTTCGGCTCGGATCACCAGTTCAGGTCCTTCTCATACCCCATCGCGACCAGCATGTCGCCGGCTTCTTCCTTGTACCACCGGCGGAAGTCGTCGGTGACGTAGTTCTTCCAGTCGCCGACCTCGCCCTTGCGGTAGAAGGAGTTGGGGTCCTCGCGTCCGAAGCCGGGGGTGGTCCGGGTTTTTTCGCTCATGGGGCGGGCCTCGGCGGGGTCGAGCCCGAGGAATCTGTACATGGCGGCCCGCTGGTTCTCCGGGTCCTCATGGACCTGTTCGTAGCGCAGGAGCATGATCGGTCCGTCGAACTCGCCGCGGCTTGAACGCTCGATCATCTCGATGTGGTTGCGGATGTACCTGGCCCACCCGCGCCCGCAGGTGCGGACCCACTCCTGGTTGCTGAAGAGCAGGTGGGGGTTGGCGGAGAACACGTTGGGGTCGGCCTTGAACCGGGCGCGGAGGTCGGCCATCTGCGACCGGTGGGGCTCGGAGAACGGGCCGCCGATGCGCATCTGGTGCAGGGTCCAGCTGGTGGCGACGTCGCGCCCGTCGCGGACGATGACGAAGTTGGGCGCGCCGGGCAGGAAGGTGTCGATGGGGGCTGGGGTCCGGTCGCACAGCCATTCGGCGCTGGGCCGCTTGGCGACGACGGTCGAGAGCATCTGGCGGACCAGCCCCTGGAACCACTCGTTGGCGATCGTCTTGAGCGGCTCGCGCGAGCCCATGGACCACGTCTCGGTCGTGAAGCGGTTGAGCGAGTCCTTGAGCATCTCGAGGTGGAACTCGCCCTCGGCGAAGATCTTTGGGTGCAGGTTGAGCAGGCTGCCCATCCAGGTGGTGCCCGAGCGCATGTGCCCGCGGAGGAAGCAGATACGCCGTGGTTTGCCGTCGACAACCACGGTGTTGCCCGCGCTGGTGGAGCCCGCGGGCGCCAAGACGGGGCTGCCGGCCCTGGGTCCGGCGGCGGCCTCGATCAGCGTGGCCGCCAGGGCGGGGCTGAGGGATGAAGAACCAGTGGTCACCGTGCAATCTCCTCGCGTGCGAACACCAGCCTCGACGTGGACAACGATACGAGCCCGGTCCGGCGGAGGCGAGCGCGACGCGGGCGACATCAGGCAGCCGCGCATCACGCCCGGTCAGCCGAAAGAACCACCCGACAGCCGCTTGTTACAGCATTCCTCGCAGGAAGGTCACCGCCGCCGCTTTGTCCTTGAACTGCCCGCGGATCTCGTCCCCGTTGCCGTACCGCACGCCGACCTCGTACCGCGTAAACGGTTGGGCCGGTTTGGACTCATTGAACGACTGGATGAAGGCGATGGCTTCGGTGACGCCGTCCAGCGTCCGGGCCGAACCGTGCAGAGGCAGCACGTAGACCGACGCAATCGCTCGTGTGAGCGTCACGCGGAGCGCCGAAGTGAAAGCATCCACCTGAGCCTTGTGTTGGTTGCGGAGGCGGGCGGCAATGCGTTCACGCTGCGCCGGTTTCAATTTCTTGTGAGCTTTGACCCTCTCCAGCAAGACCGAGTCAGACGTGTCTTCGCGGTAAGCCGCGTCGATGCCGACCTGCGCGAAGGCCGCGACCACACTCTCGTAGGGGAAGTAGAGGACAGTGAAGCCGTGCGAGCGGAGTTGGTTGAGCGAACCGTCGGTGAACTCTCCGCCGAGCACAACGCCGAGGAAGGGGTGATGGTGGTTGTATCGCTCGGCGAGCGGCAGGATCGCGCCTTGGATCTCCTGCGCCTTGTTGCGAGAGTGCTTGGTGTACCGTCGCCACGCGATCTCGATAAACGCTCGCGGCGAGCCGAATGTCTGGGGGGTTCCTCCCGCCTCGAGCACATAGTCGAGGTCGTGGGTGTTCCCCTTGGCGTCTACCCAGGCGACCTTGCGCTTGGTCCCGCGCGCTTCGCGCTCCCCTTTTCCGTCGAGGTACATCCCGAGTTCGGTGGCGACCGCTTGAAGGATGGGACGGATCGCGGCCTCAAGCGTATCGCCAATGATCTGCCCAAAGCGGTGGGAGGGTGATTCAGCCATGACGGTATTCAGCCTTCGACCCACAAACGCCCCTCGCAGAGGGGCACGCGGTGCTTGCGATTCTTCCACTTCACGTTGCGATCTCGGGTACGGTCGAACCTAAACGACTTGAACCCGGCTGCAATGGCAAGCCGCCCGAGCCAGTCAATCACAGGGACGTACACCCCGTAGGGCGCGGAATCGCCGATGACAAAGCACACTTGACTGGGCGAGTCGCATACACGCCGCAGCGCGGTCCAAACGCGGGCCAAGTCGTGGAAGTAGCACGCGATCATGAGGTGGTACGTCTTCTTTCCGCCCTTCGTAAGTCGAACCGTTGCGAGTTGTTCGCAGATCGTCGTGATCTCTGGGCGGATCGGCTCTAACACCGGGTCGGAAAGGACCGCATGAATATTGACGGCGCGCTCCGGAACGTGCTGGGTGCACGACCGGACCAAATAGCGGCGCACGGTCGATTGCAGATCGCCCCATCCCTTGATCTCCTGCAGGAAGCACATCTCTAGCCGCGTCGCATCGGCGTAGTCGTAGTTGTTTGGATACGGCGGTGATGTGACCACGAGCGTTGCGAAGCCGTCGGGGACGCCTGCGCAGTCGCGGGCATCGGCTTGCAACAAGTTCGCCGCAGGCGCGTCACGGTCGGACCAAGCGGCCATGTCCGCCAGAATCTTCCGGCTCAGATCGTCGAACGCGAAGAGGGGCCGGGCGGGCGATTTCTTGGTTTTCTTGGGCAGCACATACTGCCATTGGGCCGTACCAGCGTGTGAGCAACGCCGGAGAATGCCGACCAGCGTCAACCAGGCCAGTTGTGAGGCTTCGGAGCCATCATCTGTCGATTCGACCGCCCCACGCAGGCAATCAAGCTCACCGAGCGCTTCGTCTGTGTAACAGGCACGGATAAGTTTCGGGTACTTCTCAACCTCGGGCTGGCGGCCAGTCGAGCTGGCTAGGATTGCCTTGGCCATGTCGCGGAATGTCTCACAATCGGAGCGGCGCGCGAGCTTGGCGCGGGCGAGCCGATAGATGAACGGATGGGCTTCCACGCCATAGGCGGCGACGCCAGCATTCTCGGCGGCGACGAGTGTTGTTCCGGAGCCGGTGAACGGGTCGAACACCCGGGTGTCGCCGAGGCGGGCAGCGTTCCGGATGAGGTGCTCCGCCCAAGCCCCCGAGAATCCCGCACTGAACCGAATCCACCTATGCACCGGCAACCGCATGTTGTCCACAAAGGTCGTCGACGCGGCATCGCTCACCGGCAAGTCACTGGCGACTTCGGCAAAGAGCGTGGCTTGGGCAGACTTCGGGAGCACTGTCCTACTTTCCTGAGTGAACAAGGGAGCGAGTCTCACGGATCGGTGCAGTCATGGAATCAGCGTGCGTTGCTCCGCACGGTCCGTGTCCTTCGTTGAGTCCTCCCCAGCGTACGGGGCGTGCTTGGGCCGCGCGCGGTGGCGTCAGAGCCTTGACGCCGCGATGCTGGCCAGTTCGCTGCGCTCGCTCTTGGTCATGGTGACGTGGCCGACGAGGCGGATGCCCTTCATCTTTTCGACGGCGTAGGCCAGGCCGTTGCTCGACTGGTCGAGGTAGGGGTTGTCGATCTGTCCGATGTCGCCGGTGAGGATGAGTTTGGTGCCGTCGCCGACGCGGCTGGCGATGGTCTTGACCTCGTGGGGCGTGAGGTTCTGCGCCTCGTCGACGATCATGAACTGGTGGGGGATGCTGCGGCCACGGATGTAGGTCAGGGGTTCCAGGACGAGTTTGCCCTCGGCGATCAGGCGTTCGATCCGCTGCTCGGTGGAGTGGCTCTCGGTGGATTGCAGGCCCGAGCCGCGGGTGCTGAGGAGGTAGCCCAGGTTGTCGAAGATGGGCTGCATCCAGGCGGTGAGTTTTTCGTCCTTGTCGCCGGGCAGGTAGCCGATATCGCGGCCCATCGGCATGATGGGGCGGGCGACCAGGAGCTTGTCGTAGCGCTCCTCGTTGAAGACCTTGGTCATGCCGGCGGCGATGGCGACCAGGGTCTTGCCCGTGCCGGCCGAGCCCAGCAGGGTGACCATCTTGATCTCGTCGTCCAGCAGCAGGTCCAGGGCCATGGTCTGCTGGAGGTTGCGGGCCATGATGCCGAACGTGGGCTTGCGCTGGCTCATCACGGGGATGAGGTGCTCGGTGTCCGCCAGCCGCCGCCCAAGGCCCGTGTGGTTCTCGTCCTCGACCGAGCGGAGGATCACGAACTGATTGGCGTGGAGCGAGCGGCCCGGGCCCAGGGCGGCTTCCAGCGGCTCGCCGAGCTTCTCGACCGGGAGCATGCGCTCGCGGTAGAGCTCGTCGATCAGTTCGCCCGGCACGTCCACGGTGGTGAAGCCGGTGTAGAGACGGTCGGCGTCGACCTTCTGGTTCTCGAAGTCCTCGGTGACGATGCCGAGCGTGTCGGACTTGATGCGGGCCGAGAGGTCCTTGGTGATGAAGATGGTGGGGAAGCCCTGCTTTTTGAGCGCGTAGGCGGCGGCGATGATGCGGTTGTCGGGCATGTCCACCGCGATGGCGGCGGGGCGTTCGTAGTCGGTCACGTCGACGCGGACGGTGCCGGTGCGCCCGTTCTCGCCGACGGAAGCGGCGGCGCCGGAGCGGGGGGAGATGGAGCCCCACTCGACCCCCTCGATGAGCGAGCCCTGGGCACGCAGACGGTCGAGGTGGCGGATGCACTCGCGGCTGTTTCGCCCAAGGTCGTCCTCGCGCCGCTTCATCGAGTCGAGCTCCTCGATCACAGGGAACGGGATGACGACGTGGTTCTCCTGGAACACGAAGAGGGCGTTGGGGTTGTGGAGCAGGACGTTGGTGTCCAGCACGAAGTGCTTGGTGACCCCGTCGGGGAAGACGTCACGCGGTCGTGCTGCGGCGGCTGCTGCCATGGGCGTCCGTGGTTCCTGTGCTGTCCCGGCGGGTGGGGTCTGTGTCCAAGGACGCTCCGCGTCTGATCCGGAGCATATCGCCGCTCGCCCCGGCTAGCGGGCCAGGTCGCCGATCCACAATGCCGCCGGCTCCCACACGGTCCCGCGAACTCGCCTCAACAGCTCTTTATCCGCCGTGACCACCCGGGCGTTCATTGACCCGCCCAGGGCTAGGAACAGGCAGTCGTAGACGGCATGGTCGAGCGCCATCGAGATGCCCACCCCGCCATCGAGCAGATCGCGGAATCCGTGATAGGTGACATCCACCGCGCGCATCGTCCTTCGGAGCGAGCCGACAACCGCCGGATCGAAGTCGAGAACCCTGGCCCGGCGGCAGAGGACGTTGTCCACCTCCAGGAGCATGATGTCGGGCGCGTGCAGTGCCCAGCCAGCGTTCACAAGGGCGGTCGCGTGCGCGGAGTATTCCTCCGCGAGCAGCCACTTGATCGCCACGCTCGTGTCTACGACCAGGGCTTGCCTCAAGCCGCCCGCCCTCCCCCGTCCCTCATCCGACGGATGATTTTCACGCTGCTCGAGAACTTCTTCCCGCCCCAGGACCGCTGCAAGTCCTCCACCATCTTGCGGGCGGCCGCAGGGTCAACGGCCACCTGACGCTCCAGGTAATCCTTGATCTCCGCCTGCAGCGAGCGCCCGTTCGCCTTGGCGCGGGCCTTCCAACGCTCCACCGTCTTCTCGTCCAGCCCACGAATGAGAACCTGCGCCATGACCCATCTCCATCGCTCGCCGCTCTGGGAGCGGCCATGCTATCACAATGCTAGCACTTTACCCAACCCACGCCCCCACCACCAGCACGCCCGCCGCCACACACGCAAACGCGGTCTTCACAACTGTGGACATCAATCGCCCCACCGCCGCCCCTTGGCCGACGGTCGCCGATTCCTTCCATGTGCGTTTCGACACGCCGCGCTCGGCGGCCATGGCTCCCAGGCCGGCCCCGACGATCGCCCCGATTACGCTACCCAGGATCGGCACGGGGATCACGAACGAGCCGACCACCAGCCCCACCAGCGATCCCAGGATCGCGCCCCAGATCCCGGCCTTGGTGCCCTTGGCCTTGGCCGCCCCGATCGCCGAGGCCGCGAACTCGGCGATCTCCGCCAGCGCGGCGATGAGGGCGACCGCCCCGAGGGTCCACCACGAGAACAGGTCGCCCCGCCACCACTGGCACCCCAGGGCCGCCAGCAGCGCGACCCAGATGCCCGGCAACTGCAGCAGCACCAGCAGCACGCCGCCCAGGGCGAAGAGCGTCACGATGATGGAGGCAACCAGGTCGAGCATCGACCTGATGGTATGGATTTCGGAGCGGGTTCATTCAGGCGAATGGATGAAGGCACACGCACCGCGAAGCCCTGGCGAGGGCGAAGCGGAGCACACCCTCCCACCGCGAGGACGCGGGGCGTGGTCGCGGCTCTGAGCGAACACGCCCATCAATCCGCGCGGCCCATCGAGCGTGGCCGCTCAGGGCCGCGGCCACGGCACACTCAGCCGACCTCCGCCAGCCTGCTTCCCTGCTGGAGGAGGATCTGGTGGGCGAGCTGGCTGGGGTTGTACCCGGCGGGGACCCGGACGTAGGGCTTGTTGTGCTTGAGGCAGAAGTCCTTCACGCCCTCGAACGAGTGGCTGGACCAGCGGATCATCATGAGCACCGCGCCCACGTCCGGGCGCGCGATCGCGTCCTCGAACGGCGCGATCGACGCGTGGTGCCCCGAGGACAGCCACACCAGCTCCTTGAGCTCGAGTTCGCGCTCGATGAGGCGTTTGCTCGTGTGGCGGCAGATGCCGCCCAGCAGCACCACCGCCTTGCCCCGCAGCAGTTCGCGGACGCGCAGCAGCTCGTCGGAAGCGCGGCGTGCGGGCCGTACGTCTTCGGCGCCCTCGCCTTCCTCGTCCTGGCTCAGGCGTTCGTCCAGGTACGCCATAATGCTGGAGAAGGGCTCGCCCCCCAGCATCGCTTCGGGCACATGCTCGGCGACCGGCGCGAGCACCTCGATCAGCGCGGGGTCGCTGGCCTGCCCGCCCGCGGCGAGGAAGGCTCGCGCCGCGGAGTCGATCTTGTTCCAGTCGTGGCTGAGGTCGCCGACGTGGTCGACGTGGTCGTCGTGGGCGGCGTGGTGGGCCACATCATGGGCGCTGTGGGCCTCGACGATGCGCCCGGCGTGGTACTGGATCGCGTTCAGCGCCTGGCGCCTGGCCCGCTCGCCCCGGCGGGTCGAGTCCAGGCGCTCGCGGGCGCCGGTCAGGCGGGCCTCGAGCCCCCGCCACGCGCTAGGGTCCACGTCACGGGCGGCGTCGAGGACGCGGTTGCTGATCTCGCCGCGGTCGACGCGCCCGCGGAGCCACGCGAACACGGTGCGCTGGTCGCGATCGCCGCCGCGGGCCTGCTCGACGGTGTAGAGAAGTTGGAAGAGGGCGGCCTGCGCCTCGGCCAGCATCTCCAGCCCGGGCGTGTCGTCCATCGACGAGTGGACAATGTCCGCCGCCGCCGCGAAGTTGGTGTAGCAACCCGCCGACGTTTCCAGCAGTGCATCGTCCAGGAACTCGGTGTCGCGGTGGATCGCCCAGAGGTAGCAGGGCTGGACGGGCTCGGCGTCGGCCCGCAGTTTGTCGTACCGCGCCTTGACCGCGTCGAAGCCCGTCTTGTTGCGGTCACGCGCGAACACACAGGCCTCGGCCTGCAGGCGGCAACGGCGAGCGACCATATCGAGCGAGATGCCGATCGCGGTCCCGGTCGCCGGCGGCGGACCGGCCAGCGGAACGGATTGGCGCGGGCTCGCCCCGTTCTGGCCCAGGCCCGCGCTGAGCGCCTTGGCGGCGATCTCCGCGTCCAGGACCGGCTCGGAAACCACGCGCGGGCCTGAGATCTTGCGAGGCGCGAGAGCGAGTGCCGGGGGCGTGGGCAACGGGGGCGCCGCCAGCGCGTGAGCCACGCCCAGGGCGTCCGAGCCCGAGACGGTTCCGCGGGACGTGCGCCCGCCCGATGCCCCATCACGGTCTCCGATTGTGTCGGGTGTTTCTCGCGGTGCCGAGTGAGGTTCTTCCGCCCCAACCTCTTTCGTCGCCTCGATCAACAGCCTGGCTACCGCCTGCGCCGCTTCGCGTAGTTCCGGAGACGACGTGAGCAATCGGCGTATCGCCTCGCCCGCCTGCGCGAGGGCGGCCCCCAACTCTGAACTCGACATGGGTTATCTCCATAAGGTGAACTCGCTCCACCACAGCGTACCCGCGAACACGGGCCGCGCCTCCAAAACCGCCGCTCGACCACGGCGTCTTCGCACGCCGCGCGGGTAACGCGAGCAACCTTTCGCGAAGCCCGTCCGTCACCGTCGGCGGCTTGGCCGAACCCAACACCCCCCTGAACCCGTAGACTCTGCTCGAACCCGTCCGCCGCCCTGTCCACCCCGCCCCACCCGGGGCGTTCCCAGGATCTCCCGTTTGGCCGATCGCACCGACGAGCAACTCTTCGCCGACTATCGCCGGGGCGAGGTGGACGCTTTTCGGACGCTGATCGACCGCCACCACGACGATCTGCTGCGGTTCCTGATGCGTCTGGTCGGGGGGCGTCAGGCCGCTGAGGACGTGTTCCAGGAGACTTTTCTCCAGATTCACACCTCCGGCGACTCGTTCGACATCGAGCGGCGCTTCCGCCCGTGGCTTTTCACAATTGCCGCGAACAAGGGGCGGGACTACCTGCGTAGGAAGGGACGCAGGCAGGTCATGGAACTCTCGGCCCCGGTCTCCAGAGGCGGGTCGGGATCCGAGGGAACATCCTTCATCGACCTGCTGCAGGTCGATATTCCGCCCCCCGGCACCGGGCTGGAAGCGGACGAGCGCGAACGCCAAGTCCAGGAGGCTCTGGGCTGCCTCTCGCACCCGCTCCGGGAGATTCTGCTGCTGTCGTACTTCAACCGCCTGACCTACGCCCAGATCGCCGTGGAGCTTGAGATCCCGCTGGGCACCGTGAAGTCTCGTCTACACGCCGCCGTGGCGTCGTTTGCCCGCAAGTGGCAGCAACTCCGGAAGGACTCGGACCCCGACTCGAACTCGACCACCTGACTCGTTCCCGACCCCGCGTCGCATCCGCGCCTCCAAATCCCGCACTTCGACTCCCGCATCCGCATCCGCATCCGCACCGCGCGCCCCAATGCACGCCCCACTGCACGCCCCACTGCACGCATGAGCAACGACCCCATCCAACCCGCCTGCCCGCTCGGCTTCGACGATGTCGTCGCGCTCGACGCGTTGGTCAACGCCGGGTACGACCTCTCTCGCATCTCCGACCCCCAGGTCGCCGCCAGGGCCGGGCACATCGCCGGGCTGCTTGGCATCGTTGATGCCCCGGTCCAGATCACGAACCGCGCGCTGGTGGATGTCACGTTCCTTCGCGCGATGCGCACCCCCGCGGGGAGCGCCAAGCCTGTTGAGGAGCACGCGGGTCTGGCCAGCCTGCTCACCGGCGGCCCGGCATTCGAACCCGCCGCCCGCGAACGCCTGATCGGCAAGACCCTCGCCGGGATCGACGCGGCCCTTGACGAGCAGTCCGACCGCATGCGTCTGGACTCCCGTCGCGCCGCCGGGCGTGTGGCCTCCATCTCAATCCGAGACATCGTCTCGGTGGCCGCGGTGCTGATGATCGCCGCCTCGGTTGTCTGGCCCGTCCTCTCGCACATGCGGGAGGAGAGCCGCCGGATGGCCTGCAACTCCAACCTCGGGGCGGCCTCCAGCGCGCTGGCCAGTTACGCCCAAGACTACCAGTACTCAACGCCCATGGTCGCCGGCTTCTCGGGCGGCACGCCCTGGTGGAACGTCGGCTCGGAAGAGACCCAGTCCAACTCGGCCAATCTCTACACGCTCTCCCGCGAGGGCTATGTGTCGCTGGCCGCCCTCGCGTGCCCAGGCAACGCCCACGCCCAGACCGTCTCGGCCCCTGACCAGCGGGACTGGCGGTCCATCCAGGAGATTTCCTACTCCTACCAGATCCAGCCCGCCGAGCAGCCGGCAAACGGCGCGGCCGTGTGGGGCAGCGGCGCCAGCGTGGTCATGACCGATCGCTCACCGGTCATCCTCCGCGCCATCCGCGGAGAACCCATTGACCCTTGGGCCAACTCCCCCAACCACGATGGGCGCGGTCAGCACGTTGTCCTGGCCGACGGCTCGGTCGGCTGGCTCACAACCCCCGAGATCGGCCCGTCCACGCTCGGATCGGGCGCGTCCCGCTGGTCGGCCGCCGGGTCAGCCCACGGCGACAACATCTGGCTCCCGCGCGGCCTGGAGCGCGCCATCGATCAGGCCATCGGTCGCCGCCGCATCGACGCGATCAAGGGCACCGAACTGCCCGAGAGCGCGGATGATGCGTTCGTGGGGCCGTGAGGCTCACTTCCGTGCGGGTTCTGTGTACCGCGCGTGCAGCCGGGTTAGAGGTCCATAGTCGAACTGGTCCGCCGCTCGAATTGCCGAGAAGTAGTCACAGCGCGCGACGCTGGATTCGCCCATGGTCTGCTCGGGCCAAAGCACGACCGGCTGCTTGCGCCGACGGAGCCAGATGTTGGTCGCCATGCGCGACCACCGCCCGTTCCCGTTCGCAAACGGGTGGATGAAGACGGCCCCGTGGTGCAGCAGCACGCCCCGTTCCCGCCAAGACATGCCCGAGTCCCTCCGAACTGGCACCTCATCGCACACCGCCAAGACCGCCGTCGCGATCTCGTACGACGCCACCCCGATGTTCTTCTCGGTCGTGCGATAGCGACCCGCCCAATCCCACACGTCGCCGAGCATCTCCCGATGCAGCCGTCTCATCCAAGACTCGTCGAACGGCGCCGCGCGGGCCGAGACCGGGCCAGCCAGATACTTGTACTGGGCCTTGAGGATGTTCGCCGCCTGGGCAAGATTGAGCTGCCGACGCGTGATGATGGCCTCGGGTCGCAGAAGGCCACGCCGCTCATCGGGGTCGAGCGGCGTCTGACCGGGCACCGAGCCGTCGATCCGATCGCCAGTGCGTTCATCCATCCCTCACTCCCAGAGCCGGCTCGGCGATCCCTCAAGCAGCATCCCCTCCGCCTGTTACACCAGCATGGCGATGCCCTCGTCGCCGAGCGCCTGCGCCTCGAGCCCGCTCGTGGCCTGAACGCGCGCCGCCAGCCGAACGGCCTTGTCGTGCGCCGCCTCCTCCCGCATCTGCGACACCGTCTTGGCGGGCCGCATGGCGAACTCGTATCCGAGAGCCTTGAAAAGCGGTGTCACGTTGGCGAGCGAGGCGTGCTCCAACTCGCCGCCGAGCATTCGCTTGACGGTCGCTTCAGAAAGCCCCGCTCGGATCGCGAGAACGCGACGGCTCAGGCGAAGTTCGCGTCGCCGCGTTTCCAGCTCTCCACACTCGATCATCCGCGTGTCCGTGGCACATTTTTTGGCTCGTATACGACCCGAGTTCCACTGATCGTACCATAAACGACCCAGTTATTAGGTCGGTGCCCCTCGCTGTGCCAAGATACTCGTATTGTGTTTTGGTAGCGCTGCCATCACGTCCTTGCAGACAACTCAAACGGCACCGCACTCAGCTCCACACCCGGGTTCCGCTGCCCGAAATACCGCAGCCCGAACTCCTCGGCGAACAGCACCACCCCGCGACCGTCCGTATCCACCGCCAGCGTCATGTCCGAACTCGTCTCCGGCTGGAAGTCCTCGTCCGCGCCGTCCTTCTTCCACCAGCGCATGATCGACCACCGGGCCGGCTCCAGCCGGCTCTCGGCCCCGTACTCCGCTTCCAGCCGATACTGCACGACCTCAAACTGCAGCGGGCCGACGGCCGCCAGCAGCGAGGTCTTGACCTGCCCCGAGCCAATCAACAACTGCTGCACCACGCCCTCCTGCAGCAACTGGTCCACGCCCAGACGGAACTTCTTCGAGTTGCCCGGGTGCGGGTTGTGCAGGTACGCGAACACCTCCGGCGTGAACCGAGGGATCTCGTCGTACACGATCGACTTGTCCTCGGTCAGCGTGTCGCCGATCCGCAGAACGTCGTGACCGACGATGCCCACGACATCGCCCGCCTTGCCGTCTTCCACCGTCTCCCGCGTCTGGCCGAACAGTTTCTGGGCGTTGCTCAGCCTGATCTTCTTGCCGCTCTGCGCGTGCGTCACGGTCATCTCGCGCTCGAAGGTGCCCGACACCACGCGCACGAACGCGATGCGGTCGCGGTGCCGGGGGTCCATGTTGGCCTGGATCTTGAATACGAACCCGCTGAACTGCGGGTCCTCGGGCCTCACCAGCCGATCGATCGACTTCCGGGGTCCGGGCGCGGCCGAGTGCTCCAGGAACCCATCCAGCAGCAACTGCACGCCGAAGTTGTTCATCGCGCTGCCGAAGTACACCGGCGAGACGCCCCCCGCCAGCACGCGGGCCTCATCGAACTCCTCGCCCGCCCCGCTGAGCATCTCGACATCATCCCGCGCCCGCGCATACACCGGCTCCTCCAGCTTCACACGCACCGCCGGATCATCCAGCCCCATCACCTCCACCGGCGCCACATACGCCCCGCCCACCGTCCGCTCGAACAGGTGTACCCGCTTGGTCAGCCGGTCATACACCCCCCGAAACGTCGGGCCATCGCCCAGCGGCCAGTTCACCGGGAACGCCCCGATCCCCAGCACGCTCTCCAGCTCATCGATCAGCTCCAGCGGGTCGCGCGTGGGCCTGTCGCACTTGTTCATGAACGTGAAGATCGGCACGCCCCGCCGACGGCACACCTCGAACAACTTCCTCGTCTGCGGCTCGATGCCCTTGCCCGCATCAATCACCATCACCGCCGAGTCCACCGCCGTCAGCACCCGGTAGGTGTCCTCCGAAAAATCCTTGTGGCCCGGCGTGTCCAGCAGGTTCACCCGGTACCCGTTGTAGTCGAACTGCAGCACGGTGGAAGAGATCGAGATCCCTCGCTGCTTCTCCAGCTCCATCCAGTCGCTGGTGGTGGCCCGCTGGTTCTTGCGTGCCGTCACCGACCCGGCCAGCTGCACCGCGCCGCCGTACAGCAGCAGCTTCTCGGTCAGCGTGGTCTTGCCCGCGTCCGGGTGCGAGATGATGGCGAAGGTGCGCCGGGGCAGATGGTGAGAGTTGGGAGAGGTCATCGGGCAACGATATCCCCCGCGCCGCGCGATCTGGGCACCCCCTCCCGCAGGCGATTCCGCAAATCTCCTCTCTGAACCGTATTTCAGCCCGTCTTCACGGGCTCCACCAGCCCGTCCCGTACGTTCTGACATGTCACCCGGCTGCACTCCCGCACGCCGGTGCGCCACGAAAGGCACGCCATGTCACGAACACCAAACGCCTACGGCTCAACCGGCGACTCCGACGTTGATCGCTCGGGCTCCGACGCACCGAACGACGCCTCCGGGTCAACCTCCAACAGGTATGGCTCCTCCGGCTTCAACCAGCCGGGCCGCGACAACCCGGAAAACGTCGGCTCCCGCAGCACGGGCGCCTTCGGAGAGAAGCAGTCCAGCCGCCCGGAGGACCAGGCCGCGGACGCCTCCGCCTTCGGCTCCGATCAGACCGGCGACCAGTCGTCGGAGCAGGCCGAGGGCTACGACTCGAAGCACGCCCCCGAAATGCTGCGGGCCCACGCCAAGACCGCCAAGCGCCATGTCGAGGCCGCGGCCAGCGAGGTCAAATCCGTCGCCCACGAGGCCGCCAACGCCACCCGCCAACTCCGCGACAAGGCCGCCACCGCCGCCCACTACCAGCGGACCCGCACCGCCGACGTGTTCGAGATCATCGCCGACGCCGTCCGCGACGCGGGCAAGCGCCTGCTCGAGGAGCCTCGCACCCGCGAGGTGGGCATCTGGGGCGACATCGCCGCCGACAAGGTCACCGGGGCCTCGAACTACCTCCGCCAGAACGACGCCTCGACCATGTTCCGCGACGTCAATCAGATCGCCCGCAAGCACCCCGAACTCTTCCTGGGCGCCATGGCCACCGCTGGCCTGGCCCTCGCCCGGTTCATCAAGGCCTCCCAGCGCCACGAGACCGAGCGCCTGCTCCAGCAGGCGCAGGGCGACACCCAGGCCGGTGCCAACCCCAACGCCTCCTTCGGCGCGGATTCCGGCTCCGAGTCCCGCTACAACCCTACCGGCTACACCGCCGCCGATCGCGCGAGCGCGGGCGACGGCGCAAACGCCGGCTCCGACGGGTGGGACTCCGCCGGCGGACGCATCAGCGACGCCTACCGCCCCATCTCCAGCGCCGGGGTGGCCCACGACCAGGACGCCTCGGTCAGCGACCCCACCCCCACCACCCCCGATACCAGGC
>Ga0163155_10003569_pt1 | contig 16683 bp, 17 predicted proteins | sample OliLakLV19SP4G1_FD_148611 | JGI IMG/M metagenome (GOLD analysis project Ga0163155, IMG submission 148611) | Freshwater microbial mat bacterial communities from Lake Vanda, McMurdo Dry Valleys, Antarctica - Oligotrophic Lake LV.19.SP4.G1 | ecosystem: Environmental > Aquatic > Freshwater > Lake >... | reverse complement strand
GGTTTTAGTGGTTTCTGACCCAAAAAATCATCATTTTTGACCTTTTCAGCCGGGTTTTCTTGAATAAAAATGCCTGAAACCCGCATTCTTCCTAAGTTGAGCAATTACCTTCCACGAACCCACCAGCCAACTCTTCAAACTCCACGCCAAACTCGACGCTCTTGTCCTGCAAGCTTACAGCTTCAATCCAGACGATGATTTACTCGAAAAACTTCTGACATTAAACTTAGAATTAGCCGAGAAAGAGAAGGGTGGGGAACTTGTTATTGGACCTTGGGCACCCGCCCAATCGCCCTCAAAGGGGTAAAAGTAATGCCTACCCTCAGCAGATTCTATGGAATAGTTGTTTTCATGAACTACAACGACCACAATCCTCCCCACTTTCATGCTCGCTATTAGGATCAAGAAGTCATAGTGGAAATTGAGACAGGCTTAGTAGAAGGAAGAATGTCAAAATGAGCCTTGAGAATGGTGCTTGAATGGTTAGATTTGTATCAAGCAGAACTCATGAATAATTGGGAGCTTGCTAGACAACGCAAAGCTCTGCGAGACATTCAACCGTTGCAATAACTAGAGGTCACTATGTTTCTTCGTGTAGAAAGGCTTGAATATTTAGAAGCCTACAAACTTAGACTTACTTTCAACAACCACGTTACTCAAGAGATTGATCTGGTAGAAGAACTCTATGGCGAAATCTTTGAACCCCTTCAAGATGTAGAGCTATTCAAACAAGTTTTCCTAAATCTAGAAACCAACACAATCGAATGGTCAAATGGCGCAGATTTTGCTCCAGAATTTCTTTATGATCTCGGACAACCTATTTCACAGACTGCTTGAGACTTACGGCTTCAAACCAGCCGATGACTTGCTCGAAGATTTACTCGAAGATTTGCTGACATTGAACCTAGAATTAGCAGAAAAAGAGAAGAACGGGGAAGCGATCGCTGGGGCTTGGGCACCGCTTGAAACGTGAGTCATTGCAGCTCGGTATCTTAAGGAGAAAACATCATGAAATGGCGTGTAGTGCTTGAACCTGACCCAGAAACGAGCGATTGGGCGATTTGGTGCCCAGAGCTACCAGGTTGTGTTTCAGCCGGAGAAACAGAGGAAGACGCATTAAACAATATTCGTGAGGCGATCGCACTCTATCTTGAGCCTGACCCACTCAACTTACAATCAGGAGCGATTGTACGAGAGGTTTTAGTCTCATGACTCGCACTCGACGCATGGGCGCTGATGCAGTCGAGCGTATTTTAGAGCGTTACGGGTTTGAGTTAGTTTCGCAGAAAGGCAGCCATCGCAAATGGCGCAATATCGATCGCCAACTTCAAACAATCGTGCCCTACCACAAAGGACGAGATCTACCGATTGGAACCCTACGCAACATCATGATTAGCGCTGACATTCCAGAGACGGAGTGGAAAACTGAATCGTGATATACGCAGATTTGCGATCGTCCTGCAAGCCTACAGCTTCAACGCCACCGAAGATTTACTCGAAGATTTACTCGAAGATTTGCTGACGTTAAACTTAGAATTAGCAGAAAAGAAAAGCGGGGTGAAGCGATCGCCGCTCCCTGGGCACCCTAAGCCTCTGAATTCATTTGAACCTGTCAAACTCAAATCAACGTCGTGCAGGCACAATGTCTGAAATTACCTGCAATCGAGAGCAACCAAAAGAAATCTTGAAAAGCGCGATCGTTGAACTCCTATGAGACAACCGCGAAGAATTTTCTGAGCTACTGGCAGAAGTGATCGAAGATATTGCAATGGAACGATTTCTTTCCTCAAACTCCCTTTGGGTAGAAGCCTCCGGTAGATCCATTTCACCTCTACTGAGATGATGTGCAGCACTAGATCTTTTGTGGGGATGTTAGCCTATAGAAAGAGCAATTTCTAATTAGTTTTTCTAGTAGTCCATGAATAAGGTTGTAGTCGGGCTTTCGGGTGGGGTTGATAGCTCAACAGCGGCGGCAATCCTCTATCAGCAAGGGTATGAAGTAATTGGGCTGACTCTATGGCTGATGAAAGGCAAAGGACAGTGCTGCTCGGAGGGCATGGTAGATGCTGCCCAATTGTGTGAGCAGTTGGAAATTCCCCATCACATTGTGGATAGCCGGGAAGCGTTTGAAAAATATATTGTGAATTATTTGGTGGCAGGGTATGGCAATGGCATTACTCCGCTGCCCTGTTCGCAGTGTAACAAAGCGGTTAAGTTTGCCCCGATGTTGCAATATTCTCGCGCTGAGTTGGGCTGCGATCGCATCGCCACAGGTCACTATGCCCGCATTCGTCACGATCAGGAAACGGGTCGCTATCAACTGCTGCGGGCGATCGACCGATCCAAAGACCAATCCTACTTTTTATATGATTTGGAGCAAGACGTTTTAGGGCACGTTATTTTTCCCTTGGGTGAATATCCTAAAACCGAAACTCGCCGGATTGCCGCCGAGTTTGGTTTGCAGACTGCCGACAAGCCCGAAAGCCAGGATTTGTGCTTGGTAGAAGCCAATGGCTCGATGCGGGCGTTTTTGGATCAATACATTACGCCTCATCAGGGGGAAATTGTCGATCAGGTGGGCAAGGTGCTAGGGCATCACGAAGGTGTGCATCACTACACGATTGGGCAACGAAAAGGGTTGGGGATTGCCCACAGTGAGCCACTGTATGTGATCGCGCTGGATGCCGTGCAAAATCGGGTGATTGTCGGCGATCGCACTACCATTCTGGCTGCTGAATGCACGGTGCAGCGGCTCAACTGGGTTTCGATCGCCCAGCCAGAGGCACCCATTCGAGCAGAGGTGCAAATCCGCTATCGATCACCTGCCGTTCCCGCAACATTGATTCCTTTGGAAAGCGATCGGGTGCGCGTCGTGTTTGATCAACCCCAAGCTAGCATCACACCCGGACAAGCCGCTGTTTGGTATGACAATGAAATCTTGCTGGGCGGCGGCATCATTGAGCGCGACTCAATCAATCCGGGATAAAGGTGCTTGAGTATGAAGTGGTAGGTGCAGTTTTGCTAGCATCGCTTTTTGTTACAATCCGGTCAGAGTTTAGTATGCTACGAGGAGCTATGCGATCAATCGAGCAACTGACAGAGGAACTATTGTCTTTACCTAGCGCATCCAGGGCACTTCTTGCAGACAAATTGGTGGAAAGCTTAGAATTCGATGCCGATTCTAATATTCAGGCAGTTTGGATGACTGAAGCAAAAAGGCGCAGAGACGAGGTTCGAGATGGTTCTGTGCAACCGATTCCGGGAGAAGAAGCGTTAGCTCAGGTTAGGCGATTGCTTGAGCCATAAGGGTTACATTTCACCCTGAAGCTTTGACTGAATATGCTGAGGCTGTTCAATACTATACAGAGCATCGGGTTGAGGTTGCACAAGCATTTATCAATGCCATTGAGGATACGGTTTATCGGATTAGAGAATCTCCTAATCGTTCTGTTGCGGTTGATGATGACGTTCGACGATGCATGGCACGGAAGTTTCCTTATGGAATTCTCTACACTATTGAGCAAGACTACATTCTCATTCTGGCAGTTATGCATTGCAGCCGGGAGCCGGGATACTGGAAAAGTCGTCGGTAGCTGCTAAATCATTAAAGTCTTCAATGCAAAAAGCTGTGAGGGTTCCACCACCGATATTTCTGCCGTTCTTGCGATCGCTGCTGTGGCAAACAAGCGGCGCGATCGCGGCTCTGACTCCAGAGGAAATGCTGAATGTTTACGAGCGGGGTTGGCGCTATCGCGATACTTTGGAATCTCCAACCCCTGAGGAACTGAACTTTATTCGAGAACTAGCGACTCAGTTTCATTCGGACATTATTCAGGATGTTTAGCAAGCCTGTCCATCAGCAGATTCTTCGGATTCTTCAGGCTCTCAACACAAATCTGCTGAGAGATTGTCATGCTTATTTTGGTGGGGGAACGCAACTGGTTTTAGAGTTTGGGGAATATCGTCAGAGTCAGGATATTGACTTTCTCTGTCCTTTTGGGCAAGGGTATACCCAACTGCGACGGGCAATTTTTGACTCAGGCTACGATGCGCTGTTTGATAATCGAGTAGGCTTGCAGTTTCCCCGCGATATCAGAGCCGATCAATATGGCATTCGGTTTCCAATTCAGACTGAAGCTTATCTAATTCGGTTTGAGATTGTGGCAGAAGGACGAATTGCCTTTGATCTCCCGCAGCAGCTTGATTGGTGTCCGGTTGCCTGTTTGAGTCGCGTTGATGCGATCGCGGAAAAACTACTGGCAAATAGCGATCGCTGGGCAGATCCTTCAACCTTCGTGCGCGACCTGATTGATTTGGCAATGTTGCGGGTTCAGTCTCCTTTTCCAACCACTGCCATCACGAAGGCAGAAGCCGCTTACCCAGTCATTGTCCCGCTACAACGGGCATTGCAGCATTGGCAATCCTATCCAGATGTGCGCGATCGCTGCTTTGAGCATCTGCAAATCCAGCAGTCAGATTTGATTCTTGAGGGACTGGATAGACTGACAGTCGAGTATCTTGAGTGAGGTTAGTTATGCGGTTCGTTGGGCGATCGCAAAGGCGAAGGCAGCCAACAACGGCAAAATGATCGGCACTGCGACTACCAAGCCCCATTTACCAAAGCGAATTTTTTGCCCATCGGCTTTAAGCAAGGCGATCACGGCAGCGATGCCCATCACTGTCCACAGAGCGCCAAACCCAATAAATAACGTAAATGCAGAGTCATCCATCGCTAATTCTTTTTACCATTATCCTTTTCGCCTAATCCTAATTCACTTCTTTGAAATTATGCGGATGGAAAGCGGATGAGGGCTATCCCGGTTAAGATCGCACTACTGTTGGAATGTGGCTGAGTAAATTGACTCATGAGTGATACGGAAACAGCGCAGATCGGTGAATTGCAAGGGTTGAGCGATCGCGAAGTCATTGCTCGGCGTGCGGATGGCAAGGGCAACAACATTCCTCGCAGCAGCAGTCGCCCTTACCGTCAAATTTTTAATGAGAACCTATTCACCTTTATCAATGCGGCATTTTTTACCATTAGTTTGGTGATGTTTTTGCTGGGGCGAGTCGGCGATGGCATTTTGGTCGCGGTGGTGATTTTTGGCGGTGTGCTGGTTAACATTGGTCAAGAAATTTGGGCAAAGCGCAAACTGGATGAAATTGCGCTGCTGTATCGTCCAAAAGCGATCGTCATCCGCGAAGGAAAAGAACAAAACGTTGATCCGAGTGAGATTGTGCTAGGTGATGTGCTGGTGTTACGTCCGGGCGACCAAATTGTGGTGGATGGCGCGATCGTTGGCGATGGAAAAATTGAGGTCGATGAATCGTTGCTCACGGGAGAGTCTGATTCCATTCCTAAGATGGCTGGCGCTCCGGTTTATTCAGGCAGTTTTTGCGTCAGTGGCACTGCCTGCTATCAAGCTGAGAAGGTCGGCACTGATACGGTGGCGCACAAGCTGATGACGGGCGCAAGGGCGTTTCGTCAGGTGCTAACTCCGGTGCAGCATGAGATCAATGTCGTGATTCGGGTGTTTTTGCTGATTGCCTGCTTTCTCTGGATTTTGGTGGCAATTAGTTTTTTAAGCCGCTCCTATTCGCTCAACGATGTGATTCAGCGAGCGGCGGTGATTGCGGGACTGGTTCCGGCGGGGCTGTTACTGGCAATCACTCTGGCGTATGGGCTAGGCGCGGTGCGAATGATTGGCGAAGATGTGCTGATCCAACAGGCAAATGCAGTGGAATCGCTGAGCAATGTAGATATTTTGTGTCTGGATAAAACGGGCACCCTGACCACGAACCAGATTGAGCTGCAAGAGATTTATCCGATCGCAATCAGTCAGGAGGAGTTGCGATCGCTCCTCGGAATCTACGCCGCCAGCACGATCGCAGGCAACAAAACCAATGATGCGATCGCGAACATTTGTCCCGGCATTGTCATGGATGCGATCGCGGAAGTTCCTTTCTCATCGGTCCGCAAGTGGAGCGCACTTACCTTTGATGTTTCCGCCACAGACCCCTCACACCTGAAATCTGGAACCTATGTCCTCGGTGCGCCAGAATTTCTCATGTCCTTGGCTGGCTTAGATCCTGATAGTGCCGATTATATCGAAGAGGGTACTCAACAGGGGTTACGAGTGGTGATGTTTGCCCATAGTCCGCAAAACTTAACACCCGAAGAAAACTCGACAGCAGAGCTACCTCAAGACCTAAAACCACTCGGAGTTTTGCGATTTAGCGATCAACTGCGACCCGAAGCCAAACAAACGTTGGATGGATTTGCGGAGGCTGGAATTGAGGTCAAAATTATTTCGGGAGACAACCCGACAACGGTCGCAGCTTTAGCCAAACAAGCAGGTCTGGGAGAAAACATTGAGGTGGTTTCGGGGCAAGAGTTAGCGCTGATGGATCAAGCGCAGTTTATTCAAACCGCATTGACGAGTACGGTGTTTGGCAGAATTACGCCAGAGCAAAAAGCAGACTTGGTGCGGGGATTACGCCGCCGGGGAAAATACGTTGCCATGATCGGCGATGGGGTGAATGATGTGCTGGCACTGAAACAGGCGAATTTGGCGATCGCGATGGAAAGCGGCAGCAAAGCCACCCGCAGCGTTGCCGATATTGTGTTGCTGAAGGATTCTTTTGCGGCGTTACCTCACACCTTTTTGGAGGGTCAGCGGATTCGCAATGGCATTCAAGATGTGATGAAGCTGTTTTTGGTCAGAACGTTTTGCGTGACGCTGTTGGTGTTTGCCACGGCGATCGTTGCCGATAGCTTTCCATTGCAAAATAAACAAAGCGCGATCGTAGCGCTGATTGGGGTTGGGTTTCCCACTATGTTTATTCCCGTGTGGGCAAAAGCCGGAGCCATTCCCCGCCGCAGCATGGTACGAGGAATTCTCCACTTCGTCATACCCGCAACGCTGACGCTGACTTTAGTTGCGCTGTTCGTCTACTTGTTCTATCTAGTCGTTGCCATTCTCGATTTGCAGCCCAATCTTGACTTGTTGCAGGTTGATTACGCCACACCCCGCAGCGCTTTAGTCACCATTTTGATCATGGGTGAACTGCTGCTATTGCCGTTTCTCAAACCGCCCACAGAGTTTTGGGTTGGCGGTGAACCCTTGAGCGGCGATTGGCGCTATACCATCGTTGCGATCGTGCTTCTCGGCGTATATTTCCTAATTTTGGCGGTGCCGCCGTTTCGTAATTTCTTTGAACTAGAGCCACTCAGCCTGTGGAGCTACTTGTTTTTAGCGTTTGTGGCGCTTGAATGGTGCCTGATTTTACGGGCAATATGGCGCAGTCGCTTCCTCGATCGCTTCCTCGGCATTGATTTGGGCTAGCAGCCTTTTTCTATTATCTACCGTCAAATCTGAATTTTAGATAGTGCTTTTGATAGCGGCAGACTGGGATGCACCCTCTAACTGGTGAGTAACCTTTTGTCCGAAATGCAGTATTGAATGAACGCCTCCAGATTTTGCTCTAAAAAGTTGAAGGTTTTTATTAATTACCTGATTTAGAAATTTAAACACAGAAATAAAGTTCGACTTTCCAGACCCATTCGCACCAATGAGAATGTTTAAAGCATTCAAATCCAAGTCCAAGCTGCGAATCGATTTGAATCCAGAGACTTTGACATTCTCCAAAACGCTTTTGGGCATAGCGCCTCCATATTCTGTTCACAGTAGCAGGCAGCTTATTTCCTCTAACATTAACTATTGCTGGTCACAGGATGGTTAATCAATCGAAAAATTTATAGCAAATCGCGTACATCGGTGACTTTGCCGGTGACGGCAGCGGCGACGACCATCGCGGGACTCATCAGCAACGTGCGACCGGAGGCAGAACCCTGGCGACCTTTGAAGTTGCGGTTAGAAGACGAAGCGCTGAGTTCGCGCCCTTGCAGCTTGTCGGGGTTCATGGCAAGGCACATAGAGCAGCCTGCTTCACGCCATTCAAAGCCTGCCAATTCAAAAATTTTGTCGAGTCCTTCGGCTTCGGCTTGCTCTTTGACTCGTTCGGAACCCGGCACAACAAAGGCTTTCACGCCTTCGGCAACATGGCGACCTTTGGCAAATTTAGCGGCTTCGCGCAGATCAGAAATACGCCCATTCGTACAGCTACCAATGAAGCACACATCTACTTTGGTGCCCTGAATTGGGTTGCCGGGTTGCAAATCCATATAGTGATAGGCTTCTTCGGCGATCGCCCGTTCTTCTTCCACCATTTGCTCTAGAGTTGGCACTTGTTCATTCACGCTAATTCCTTGACCGGGTGTAATGCCCCAAGTGACGGTGGGCGAAATCTCTGCGGCATCGAAAGTGACTACATCGTCATAATCAGCATCGCGATCGCTAGCGATACTCTTCCACCACTCGATCGCAGCATCCCAATCGGCTCCTTTAGGCGCAGCATCTCGCCCTTGCAGATAGTCAAAAGTCACCTGATCAGGGTTAATGTAGCCGCAACGAGCGCCACCCTCAATCGACATGTTGCAAATGGTCATCCGTTCTTCCATGCTCATCTGCTCAAACGTGGTTCCGGCAAACTCATAGGCATAGCCCACGCCCCCTTTCACCCCCAGCTTGCGAATGATATGCAAAATCACATCTTTGGCATACACACCGGGACTCAATGTGCCATTCACTTCTACACGCCGAACTTTTAGCTTGGCAAGGGCAAGGGTTTGAGATGCCAACACATCGCGTACCTGACTGGTGCCAATACCAAAGGCGATCGCGCCAAAGGCACCGTGGGTTGAGGTGTGGCTGTCCCCACAAGCGATCGTCATTCCCGGTTGAGTCCAGCCTTGCTCCGGCGCAATTACATGGACAATCCCCTGATTGCCAGAGCCAACGGGATAAAACGTGATGTCGTTCTCTTTGCAGTTTTGTTCCAAGGACTGCATCATTTCTTCGGCAAGCGAATCGAGCAAGGGGCGATCGCGATTGTTTGTGGGAATGATGTGATCGACCGTGGCGATCGTGCGATTGGGAAACAACACTTGCAAGTCCCGTTCCCGCAGCATGGCAAACGCTTGAGGGCTAGTCACTTCATGAATCAGGTGCAGTCCAATAAACAACTGCGTCTGCCCAGAAGGGAGCGTTCCAACCGTGTGAGCATCCCAGACCTTATCAAACAATGTTCCCCTGCTCATGACTGCCTTTACGACTAAAAAACTAAAAATACTCTCAATGTTCAGTCTTTCAGTTTATCAGCTAATTTAGAAGCTTTTAGGATAGGAGCAGTATGAGTAAAGTGAAATTATGAAATCGTTTCGGTTTTATCAATAGGCTCAAAACTATTGAGGGTGGTTAGATTTTGAGCCACTTGAGTGATTACCTCATCCGCTCCTGGTTGCAGTTCAGGCTTTTTGGTATACCACCAAGCCCATGCAATTAAAGGAATTTGGAACGGGAGCCTGAACCAATACAGTAGGGGATAATCAGGAATTCCATCGATTGGAATACTATTTATTGCTTGATTAATATTGGCTGGAAACACTGCGATGAACAATCCAATAATCCCCCAGGCAGCCAAAACGCTTACTAACGGAATTAGTAAACCAATGCCGCCGAGAATTTCAAAGAAACCACTGATGTAGACCAATGCCACTGGATTAGGCAACTGAGGCGGCACAATCCTAACAAATTGATCTGCATGAGTGAAATGAGTAATTCCAACAATTATTAGGGGGACTGCTAAGAAAACTCTAAGAATTTCTTTACGGGTGTTATTTTGATGAGTCATAAGTTTCAGTTACCTAAATCTTTTGTAAGGTGGAATGATAGCTAAAAAACTTACTTATTGATGACCTACAGAGGTTAACAGGAATTAGTTACAAGCTGACCAAGTATAAGCTTTGATCGACAAGTTTTTCATCTAGCTAAAGTTGTATTTAGCGATCGCACCGCGTCGCATCACTAGTCATTCCTCATCACTAATTATTCCTATAGAAAGAAGCAAAAAATATGAATTTAAACGACACTTTGAATGAGTTATACGCTTACAAATAAGGACTCAGTTATGAATCCTACAACGAAATCTAGTCCCGTTATTATTGGTACTTTTTCAGACCAGCAAGCCGCAGAAAAAGCTCTCGTTACATTAGAGCATTCTGGTATTCCAGCAGAAAATTTTTCCTTAGCATTGCAGACACCGCCCGTTACGGCAACTAAGGCAGCAAAGAACGGTGGAAAAGGGGCGATCGCTGGAGCGTTGTGTGGCGCAATAGTTGGGTTTATTCTAAGCTATGCCAGAACTAATTTTGCTGAAACAGTGACCAGCGACGATCCTATTAGAAACTTGATAGGCATGATTCTGGCGGGAAGCTTAGTGGGTGCTGCTGGGTTTGGTTCGATAGCAGCAATGACTGGCGTAAATGTGATGAAAGACAGCGATGAAGTTTCTGCTCTAACGCCCAGTTTCTTAGTATTTGTCAAAGATTTGCAGACAGAAGAAGTCACAAAAGCGAAAGAGATTTTGGCGCAGTACGGCAGTCAAATTCGAGAATAGTTTTTGTTAGAACTGCTCTGTTTTTTGGATGGGGGAAACTCTGCCTTAAGTGGTGTGAAATCCATACCGGATGTCGGTTTTAGAAGTCGCTGGGGCAAGTAATACTAAAGACAGTAGCGACTATTGGAGAGATACATTGTCTACTATCGAGATCGCACCCTTCACGACTCCAATTCAGACTGTACAATCAGCGCCACGCCTGTGGATGCCAGAGCAAGTTTTGTTTACCCCTGCGGCATTGGAAGAGCCTTGGGGACAGCACATTTTTTCTAGAGTTCAAGCGCTAGATTTACCGATTGAGAAGTTGTCCCGTAATCGATTGACAGGTTTGCGAGGAGGCACAGAGCGAGAGACCTACGATATCTCTAAGCGCACCTTGGCGATCGTCACCGCTCCGCCCAGTAATTTTAAGCTAAGTCCAATTCCCCCGTCTGCCGATTGGCAGTTTCACTTAGCAGAAGGGTGCCCCGCTCACTGTGAGTATTGCTATTTGGCAGGCAGTTTGCAGGGACCGCCCGTAATTCGAGCCTATGCCAACTTGCCGCAGATTTTGGCTGGCTTGGGTGCTTATGAAGGATCTAAAGCGACATCATTTGAGGTGAGTTGCTATACAGACCCGCTGGGGATTGAGCATTTGACGGGTAGTTTGGCGGAATGCATTCGCTATTTTGGCACCCGTGAAGCGGGCTATCTGCGCTGGGTTTCCAAGTTCGATAGCGTGGATCATCTACTCGATATTCGCCATAATGGGCACACTCGCTGTCGATTTAGCATCAATGCCGCCCCTATTTCCAAGCGTTTTGAAGGGGGAACTGCGGCTGTACCACAGCGATTACAAGCTTTGCGGAAGTTAGCACTACCGCGATCGCAGGGTGGCGGTGACTATCCAGTTGGGTTGGTGATTGCCCCCATCATGGCAATGGAAGGCTGGCAAGATCATTACTCCGAATTGTTTGACTCCATTAGCACTGCTTTAGATTTTGACTGTGACCTCACCTTTGAGTTAATTACTCATCGTTTCACACCCGGTTCCAAAGAGGTGCTGACAGGTTGGTATCCCTATAGCCAGCTCGATATGGATGAATCGAATCGGAGTGTGAAGCGTAATAAATTTGGCGGCATCAAGTATGTGTATGATGCTGACACGATGAAGAGCCTGCGTCGCTTTTTTGAGAGTGAGATTGGCAAGCGCTTTCCTCAAGCCAAACTACTTTATTGGACATAGCTTTTAGTAAGCATGATCGATTTGTAATCAACAAGGAGCTTAACCCCCTTGTTGATTACATAGATAGCATCTATTCTTTTTCGGAAAAAGTCCAGGTTAGAATTTTAACGGGTGCTGATTGCAGTGCTTTGACGAGTGCTTCATTATTTTCAAACTTGAGCTCTGATAAGCAACAAGCTTCTACATTGACGGTGAATTCTTCTCCAAAGGGCCATGGCTCAACGGTCAAATGTCCATTGTTGAGTTGATGAAGGTCATACCGCTGATCATCAATGCCGCTGGTGATTTCCAGCGATCGCTGGTCATCTGGAATTTGCTTTTGCGCCAAGATGAGCGATAGACGATCGCACCACAGCATAAATTGATAAGCTCGTTCTACTTCATCTTTTTCAATGCCTAATTCTTTGCTCCACTTTTCCTGATTTTGCACTTGCTCATTCAAAAAACCATCCCACTCTTTAGAAGATTCCCACTTATCTTGACTGAGATAAGTGATGTGTTTAGAAGTCAATAATGTGACCCAGCGCCCGCGATAGCGAGCGTTGGAAATATGCCGTCGAAGTGGCTCAGTCGAGTCTCCCCGACCGAGGGTAAAATCTAGCGGTGCGCCTGCTTCAGTTAACTCGTTGCCTTCCCATTCTTTTTCTAAATCATCATGGTGAGAGATTGCGGCAATGGTTTCATAAAAACGCTCTGGAGCATCACTTTTCCGCCAGTGTCCAGCAATTTGAGCGGCGAGTAGAGCGTGGGCACGATGATAAATTACTTCCCAACCCTCTTGAGCGAGATTGACAATCATTAAAAGGCTCCTAGATTAATTAATAAATGATGATTAGAGATTGAGATTGGCGGTCACGTAGGCGATCGCCAGTGGGGTAATCGCTTGCTCTACTTCAGTCATGACCGCGCGATCGCTGGCAGACCAAATTCGAGGATGACCAAAGATGCAAGGCTGCAAAATGCCCCATAGCCGACCGTCTTGACGTAAATGAGCATGAATTAAGGCACGATGTCCAAAGTTTTCTCGTTCAAATGCGCGATTCACAATCTGTGGATCGGCTGTCTCCACATCTTCCACATACACCGATGGCTTCGCTTGCAGAGCAGCGGTAAACAGCGGATCTTGATCTAATGATTTTGGCTCCAGCTTCCAATCAGCATCGAGTATTTCGGGAATGTCGAGATTACGTCGCCAATAGAAAGGAACTTTGCCAAGCTGATTATCAGGATTTCGCAAATAGAGAAAGCAGCGATCGCACTGTAGAATCTCACCCAAAAGTGGCAACAACGCTGTAAAAACATCTTCTGGAGGCGCTTGAGATCGCAGAATAGCTTGTAGTTGAGAGTATATTTGGCTCATCATCAGTGTGTGTAAAAACCGGATCAGGTTTCGGATAGCGGGTCTCAGGTTTCAGTTTTTTCTGACCTCTGAAACCTGAGACCTGAAACCTGAAACCTAATTCAAGATTCCTAGTCCTCTAGAAGCTCCAAGCCACCCCGCTAAGCCGGAAAAGAAGGCGGAAACTAGCGCAGTTGAGAATAGCCACCAAGCAGCCGTTGCAGCCGCTTTGCGAGTGTCTTCCATTTGACGCTGTGTTTGCACTTTCACCTCTTCTAGGCGACGCTGCACTTCAGTTTGAACGAATTCAGCGCGTTGAAGCACCGTGTTCCGTGCCCCTTCAATTTGATCGATGACTCGGTTTGCATCTGCTTCTGAGATGTCATCACGAGAACTCATGAGGGCGACGAGTGTGCCGCGATCAAAGTGACTTAACCGGTTTCGCAGAGCATCAAAGCCAGCTTGGGGATCATCAAACAAGGTGCGAACATCGGTCTTGATGCTTTCGTAGTTTAGCTCTGGGCGATCGAGAGAATTAAGGTAATCGCGAACGCGACCAAAAATCCGGTCAATCACTTCCTGAATCCGATATTGCACCAAACGCATTTGATCCATCAATTGGTCGCGGACTGATTCAACCTGACCCACAATGCGCTCAGCTTCTTCTGGAGTCATATCTTCGCGTTGGGACATCAATGCGATTAACGTAGAGCGATCGAACCGAGATAGGCGATCGCCTATGTTTTGCAACCCGGCTTTAGGAGATTGAGTTAGGAGTGCTAAATCGCGCTTAATTCCTTCAGGGCTCAGTTCATCCTTGTCGGTATTGCGTAGATAGTCTTCTACTGTAGATTCAAAATCCATGACTCGCTGCTGAGTTCGCAGTGCCAAGCGACGCGGCGATCGCACTACTTCACGAATCGCTTCTTGCACTTGATCGATCGTTTGATTGACCTGTTCTTTGCTCAAGTCTTGGCGTTGGCTGAGCAATTGCACCAAGGTTTCACGATCAATCTTTGAGAGTCTGCGGCGGAGTGCTAGTGAACCCTCTTTCGGATCATTTAACAGCGTTTTCAAGTCGCGTTGAATGCCTTCAGGATTTAGCTCTTCTAAATTGGTTCGACGTAGATAGTCCGCGATCGCGGTTTGGGTTTCGTCTACTTTTCCTTTCACATTATCCGCAAGGATGCTGGGTGAACTGATAAACGTATTCCAGTTCGATTCCACTTGATCCAATACCTGATTGGCTTCTGCTTCATTCATGTCGTCTCGTTGACGCAAGAGTTGCACCAACGTATCGCGATCCATTTTAGAAGCTCGACTTCGTAGTGCATCAAAGCCCGACTGTGGATCATTCATCAATAGCTGCAAGTCGCGTTTAATCCCTTCAGGGTTCAGTTCTGACTTGCCCGTATTTTTCAGATAAGCCTCTAAGCGCCGCTGTGATTCTGTTAGCTTTTGCTTGGCTTGCTCATCCACTGATTGGGCATCAAACAAGACGCGATCGCGGGTCGATTCCAACGTATTTAAGATCGGCTCTACATCTTCAGACATCGTATCTTGCCGCTTCAGCAAAATTTGTCTGAGGGTTTCGCGATTGTAGGTCGATAAGCGTCTGCCTAAAGCATCCACTTCAGTATTGTCATCCTGCAAAAGCGCTGTGAAGGCTGGCAAATCGTTAGAACGTAGTTGATCGAGCGGCGTTAGCGTCAGGTAGATATTGACCCGTTCTTGCAGGTCGGTTTCAACTTCGATTTCCTTAGCGGCTAAGGCTCCTGCCAGCACATCGCGCCGAATCGACTCCAATTGGTCAGCAAGCTGCTGAATTTTGTCTTGGGTGAAAACACCACGAGCAGAGAGTTTATCTGCAAAGAACGCGCGATTAAGCTGCATCAACTGTTGAGCAATTTCTCCGGGATCTGCTTGAGGATCGAACAGAATCTCACGAAATTCTTTCTCAACGGTTGCCCGGTTCATTTGCCAGGAATATTTGGTTTGCAGATATTGCTCAACGTCATTGCGGATAGGGCTATAGGTAGGATCGGTTGCCCCTTTTAGTCCCATTGCTTGAGCGCCCTGAGCAACTTTTTCTGGAGCCAGTTTCAATCGGCTTAAGATTTGCTCAACGTTCATATCTGACAGGTCGGTGCGTCCCGCTAGCAAACCCGCTAACGTGGTGATGCCTGATTTGATATTTGACGGGAGACCACCAGACGCTGCATCTGGCTGGGGCGTTGGCTGGTTTTGTGATGCCAATAGCTGATCTAATTTGGCGTTTAGCTCTTTGATTTGCAACTGTCCGGGCTGGGTAGTCTGCAAATATTCGCTGATTTCTGCCATTGGGTCACGGCGCGATCGCTGCCCAATTGTTTGCTTCCACACGCCTTCTAACAAATCGGCGATTCGGTTCACGTCACTTTTTGAAAAATCGGTGCGCTTGCTAACTAGATCCACAAAAGTTTGACGATCAACCTGACCCAAACCACCGCCCTCTGCCAGTGCGGCGATTTCGGGGTCATTCAATATCCCTTCAAAATCTTTGCGAAGCTGAGACGTATCAAACTTGGGCAATGGCAAACCCTTAACATAGCTCTCAACTGATTCTCGAATGCTGCTAGGGTCGATCGCAGAACCCAACTCATTCCGCACGGTGGCGGCAACTGCCTCGGCGGTTGAGATCACCTGCTGCTGCGCCATTTTGCTGCCGATCGCAGATGTCGCTGCCCCTAACACACTCTGAAAACCAGACGTAGCAGCATTGACTACGGAGCCAACCAACGACCCCACGGTGCTAGAACTCACCCAGACCAATAGAGTGAAATAAGCAGCCCAAATGACTAAACCCAGAATTGCACCCAGTTTTGCAGTAGCTACAAAGCTGAGTTGCACAGCTAAATAGCACGCAAAAAATAGGGCGATCGTCACAGTAATAAGTGTCCAAAGACCAACGCCCGTGCCAATCTTGCCAATAGTCGAGCCGCCGTTACTGTCAGAATGGTGATCGCTAGAACTGGAACTAGACCGTCCAAGATATGAAATGCCAGCCGCAACAGAAAGGTTTGTCAGCAGAAGTTGTATCGCGAATGCCAACAGAATTCCTGAAATTAACGCGATAAAAAATTGCGGACCTGTGAACACTGCTGGAACTACTACTGGGGCAGAGGTGCCGGATGTAACGGGCGATTGGGCAATCCAAAGCTGATTTAGCAGACTTATAGGTAACGGCATGGGTGAAAATGTAGGTTGAATCATATACTCTCCTTCGAGTTCCAATCGCTCTTTAAAAGCTGCCAGTTTTAGAAATTATGGCGGGGCGGCTAAGGCTGCGGATACCTCTATAGTCTAAGAATCCCTGCTGTAATAGGGATTTACATCTCCCTTTCGGTTGAAATTGAATTGTTGGAACGGGCATTCATTCTGTTTGGGATAAGCGCTAGGGATTAGACGACAAAGCTAGAAGCCTGTCCTTGAGCGGCTTGCCAACTGCGGGCATCGTAGTAAAGATCTTCCAGGGAAATGCTGTAGAGCGCTTCTTTTAGCTTGTGGTGCAGGCGATTCCAAAGGGTAAAGGTTACCCAATCTTCGGCGTGGGCATCGTTGG
>Ga0163155_10003568_pt1 | contig 16687 bp, 17 predicted proteins | sample OliLakLV19SP4G1_FD_148611 | JGI IMG/M metagenome (GOLD analysis project Ga0163155, IMG submission 148611) | Freshwater microbial mat bacterial communities from Lake Vanda, McMurdo Dry Valleys, Antarctica - Oligotrophic Lake LV.19.SP4.G1 | ecosystem: Environmental > Aquatic > Freshwater > Lake >... | reverse complement strand
GGCAGTGGCAGTTAGCAGTGGCAGTAGGCAGTGGCAGTAGGCAGATTTGTCAACCCGGAACCCAGAACTCAAACCTCAGAACTCTTTTTTGCCATTTTTGACCAGGTAATTGCAACTGCGAAACCTGTAACTAGATCCCAAATTCCCCACCAACCGGCTACTACCGCAACACCGCCGAGCATAGGGAAAAAATTTGCCCAGATTATTAATCCTAAAGTAGCATTGTGAATTCCGGTTTCTATGGTAATGCATTTTTTATCTTTAAAGTCGAGACCAAATGCTGCGGCAATTCCATAACCTCCTGCCATTGCCAAGCCATTGTGCAATAACACCAAAATAAAAATAGTGCCGATAATCTGAACAAAAACATCGTAATTACTAATAAAAAGAAAGATTACAAATCCTAAAAATAAAAAGATGGAAATTTTTTGGATGGGTTTAATAATTTTTGCAGTGAAACCCGGAAATTTATAATTCGTGAACATTCCAATCGCTAGAGGTATACCTAAGATAGTGAGAATTTCAATTATTAATTTAACAGTATTAATATTAATGGATTCCATCAGGTTGTGAGTAGGCTCATAAATGTTTGCACAAATTGCAAAGGTTAATGGCGTCATTAAAGGAGCGAGAATTGTTTGAGTTGCCGTAAGAGTCACCGATAATGCAACATTTCCCTTTGCGAGATGCGAAAGAAAATTACTCATATTTCCTCCCGGGCAGGAACCTAATAAAAACATACCAAGTGCAATACTTGGACAGGGCTTAAAAATAATAACCAAAGCAAATGTTAATAGAGGGAGAAATAAATATTGACTTATCAAACCTGCAAATGCTTTGCGTGGTGATTCTGCAATTCGTTTAAAGTCGGCGACCTTTAAACTCAGGGCAATTCCGAACATTAAAAAAGCCAATAAAAGATTGAGCAAAAACAATTTATCGCTCGCGAAATTCAGTTGTATGCCATCTATTTCTTCACACATATTGGGTAGTTTTGAATTGGTAAAAATAGGACAAAAACTTTTTGTCGTCCATTTTATTCTGAATTGCGAAAAGTATTAAATTCACTTCTTGCCTTGTCGAATTCCTTAATTATATTTTCCCTTTCAGATATAAGGTTGGATATAAATACGGATTTTTTACTAAAAATATAGATTAGCGACCAGCGTGCTTTTATTTTTTCAATTGCGTAATAATAACTATATGCAAATAAACCGGAAACCGGCAGGCTTAATGTATATAAAACTGTTAGCCAAGTATCTCCGAAAAAAAACCATAATAGAATAATTTGTGTTGTATAAAAAATTAAAAAAGTAAAGAGTCCGGCTGACATTGCAATTGCACCAATAAATTCGCGTCGTGATGCCATTTTATTTGCAATAATGTCGGGTATTTTAAAGGGAAGAAAATTATTTATCCATCCATAGAGGAATATGGGAAATCCGGCTAATATCAGAATAAGGGATTTAATGTGATATAAACCTGATCTTCGGTTTTGTCCCTGACTTATATCAGCATCCTGCAAGCCAATGGCATTTAAATTCCGGTGATATTGTTTGATGCGCAGTGCCATTTTTTCTGCACGTTCCGGTTCTTTTTCCATAAAATATGCAACTGCTGAAATTATTTTTTTGGTGAGCAGGAATGAAGAATTTTGATCGTGAGCAGCAATTCCCAATTCTTTGGAAAGTTTATTTTTATATAAATATTCAATATCGCCGGAAAGCGCATCAATTTTTTCATCACTGATAGCAATGATATGTTTTTCTAATTGAATACGGATCAATTCGGTGATTTGCTGTACTGTTTTTACCGGATCAGTTTTATAGGCATCCTTAAAATCGACCAGTGAAATTGGCTCAGCGATATTAATAAAAAGATCGCGATTGAATTTATGTGGATTTGAATAATTTAAGCCAACAGTTACAATTTGTATATTGAGTGTGAAATTATTTTTTGCTTCTGCGCCCAAGGCAATTCGTGCTGCCCCGGTTTTAATTTCCCTCAATTTTCTTTCTGTTTTGGTAATGCCTTCCGGAAAAATCAAGATAGCACAACCCTCTTCCAGATATTGATAACAGGCTCTGAAAGTATCTTCATTTTTACGCATTTCCGAAGGATCATCAGCTTGCCGATATATAGGAATTGTATTAAACTTTGGCAATATCCATTTGGCGAATTTAGATTTGAACAGGATACCTTTTCCGAGAAAATATAATTTACGGTCAAACATAGTTGCAATAACTATAGGATCCATAAACGCGCTCGGATGATTTGCAACAATAATGAGCGGCCCCGACACAGGGATTAATTCTTTATTTCGAATAGTAATATTGCTGAAGAAGACTCTTCCAGTGATCTTAAATAAGAATTTTAGTATTGAATAGAACATAATGTGAGGCTAATTTACTGGATTTCAGTAAATATCCTTAAATTTTACTACAATTTTAATCGTATTTATAGTTTAACGATTTGAATTTGGGATTGAAATATTAAAGTGATTGCTTAAATTTGTTTTTTAGAAGTCAATATTTTATTTTAAATAGGATAATCATTTAAAATTAAAAATAATTCAATGGCAGATAATCTTTTCTTTCGATATATAAACAGCTACCCTTCCGATTCGGAAACCATTTGGAGTGTAGAATTGCAAGGGGTGACACATAATGAAGATCATTGGTTTATTAGTCAAAAATCTCGATTATGGAAAATTCCGGTTGGTGTAGATTTGAACGATGTTACAGATGATATTAGCAGAGGAATTTTCAACATTCCTATACCACCTGAACTTGCGGTGGATTACGACCACATGGGCGATCTTGATTTTTATAACGGTTATCTTTTTGTGGGATTAGAAAATTCAGGCGATAGTCGTACTGCAAGTATTGCATGTTTTGATGCGGAAACTTTAAATTTTATTGGCAGCGACAAAGTTCCGGAACAGGATGGACATGCTTCTTGGTGCGCTGTGAATGCAAAGGATGGATTTTTATATAGTTCTGCATATAACAACGTTACTAAATTATTTGCCTATGAATTTACGATTGGAATCAATTGTTTTGTTTTGTCGCTTTGCAAAACCGTAACATTGCACAAAGAAAATGAAGAACAATTTATTTTATCGGGGATACAAGGGGGAGTATTTGTTACCGAAAATGAGGAAACACATTTGTTTTTAACTTCGAATGATTATGTTACAAGAGGAGTGCAGGTTTTTAGATGGGCAGATGCACGAAGAATCCAAAAAATTTTTATTGACCAAGAATATTTCACTTTTGGTGAAGAAATTGAAGGATTAACTTACTGGGATCTTAGTAGTGGTATTGCTCCGGGAATAAAAGGTCAATTGCATATTTTTGAACTTGATAACGATTCGGACAATGTGGATGATTTAAAAGATTTTTATCATTATGCTTTTTACCGCTCTGAATATATTGCAAATATAAATCCGGCATCAAGAGAAGTGCATCACTGGGAATGTAAATGGATAGACCTAATGACTCCTGAGCATAAGGTTGCTTGCAACTCTTTAGAACAAGCGATAGCGGATGGGTATGACGGCTGTCACTATTGTATTGGTGGGGTATTGGATAAGCGGTAGGTATAAGTTTATATTAATTACCCAATCGATTTATTTCGCCTTACAACAACCATCCAACTTTACATAACTGGCAGGATCTGCTTTAACATGGTCGGCATCATATCCTGAAGCTGCTATTGCCGCACGAATTTTATCGGGGTCGGTTTTTGAAGTTTTATAAGAAACAGTGATCGTATTTGCTTCCGGACTCACATCGATGGATTTAACTCCGGGAATAGTAAGTGTTGAATTGTAAATATTAGCCCCGCAACTTTCACATTGCATACAATGGTCGCAGGCGATGGATGTTTTAACTACAATAGTTTCTTTTTTGGCTTTCTGGGCAAAGGATATAGTAACCGTAAATGTTAAAATAATGGATACAAATAGATTTTTCATTGGTTTTGTCATTTTTTTTCAAAGTTAATGATTTTGCATGAAATTGGCAATTTTCAGGCTACTCAAATAATTTGAATTATGTTTCATCTAATTCATGTTAGTTTTCTATCTCAAAGTATAAAGTGATTAAATCATAAAATACAATGCTCATTTCATTGTGTAATACTTTTACAGTTACCACTTTTGTGTTAAGTTTAAGTGATACACTACTTTCACCATCAGTTTTCTTTAATGATTTTTCGATGGTTGCTCTACAAGTTCCACAAACTGCCGAGGTTTTAATTTCAACCGCTTACGCAGTTGCGCTTGGTTATGCTTTCCTCGGAATAATTCCGATAAAAAAAATGCGGCTACTAGCATAATTGTATGAATTGTTCTAATATTATTTGGTTGTTTTTTTCTTATTTTCATTATCAATAAAAAACCTGTATGATAATCCCAAAGTGATATTAATGTCAGAAGCGACCTGCCCCCGTTTACTTTTTGAAATACCGGTAATTCATACATGGTATAAGCGGTAAGTTTATGAAAAAACGTGTAGCTTATCTGGGGCACTATAAAAATTTTACTGCTTCCGAACGAATTTACATCATAATTTGCAACAGGAAGGCCTTCAGCCCGTTCCAGATTCCCAATGTATTCATATTTTCCTGAAATTATTAAGCCTAAATTTTCTCCGATAGTTTAACTGTTAAATAAACTCACCGTTGCATAGTTTCCGAATTTTTCACCGTTAGGATTCCATCCCTTTAAAATATATTGAAATAAAGTGAAGATTTTAAACTTTTGAACAGGAAATCCCCTTAAAATAAATCCATAAAAAATAAAATCGTTAGAACCGGTTGTAGGTTGAATACCGGGTGGTTTTTTTTGATATAATGTTGTTGTTTCATTCTGAAATAAAATGAGTGAATCGTTATAGCTCCCAACGGGTATTTTTAAACCTAAACCTACGGTAATTTCCCAAACACTTTTTTCTGTCGTTTTATTCCATACATCATATTTGGGAAAAACTATGAGGTCGCCAATTCCGCTACCAGTAATTGTATCGATATAATCTGCGCCATATTGGGTTTTATTGTAATAATATCCGCATGCCAGTGAGAGGGTAAGGTGTTTAGTGATTCCGTAACTAAACCGGGAGAAAAGGTAGTTGGAGTTATAACTTTGCAACAGCTGAGGTATAGCGGGATCAACGCCTAAAAATTTATCTGAAAACGTATATTGGTGATTAACATTAAATTCTGTCTGGCCCTTCAGCAAAACACCCTGTGACACACCGTCGGCAATAGGACTTCCACCACCACCCGTGCAACATCCCTGCCCGAATGAATAATTAAAGAAAAATAAACAAACGCATGCAAATAATAAAACTTTCAAGCGATTCCTGATCTCTGATTTCATTTGTTTATAGTTTGAGCTTCCAATAATTTTTATGAATTAATGGTTCACTGTAAGGTTCATGGTTTTTTGGAATGCCCCGCAGCTCATCTCCACTATATAAATTCCATTAACCAATGCTTGTGTATTTAATTCATATTTATTTTTCCCTAATGATTGATTTTCAATTTTAACGGTTTTAATTTTTTGACCCGTCAGGTTTATAATACTAATTGTAACAGTGGAAATTGTATTTAGCGTATAGTTTATTGTTGAAGATGATGATGCAGGATTGGGGTAAATATTTGTTAATCCGATCGGTGCAATGTTTTGTACAGATGTTTCTGTGCCCAATGTAGCATTGATTGCATCTCGCACGTCCTGGTTATCCAAAGTATTGTTATAGCCGAGCTTATTGTAATAAACATGATGATCATTACCACCAAGTACTACAATTGTTGGCATTCCCATTCCGCCGTAATAGTTAAATTCGTCATAACCATCAAGAAAGGTCAGGCACGACAATCCACTTGCCCAGCTTATTATTGAAGCGCAAGTAAAAGAGGCGTTCCAGTCAATGAGGAAAAATTTTAATTTGCCGGGGTCCGAAGCAGCATAGTCGAGGTTGATCTCGTCCATATAATATGCGGCTGAGATGCAGGTGCCGCAATTCATAGCGTATTCGCAAATGATCACACTACCATTATCCAGCTCAGAAAACAGGTTATATGAATAACCACTAACGCATTCATCCTTTGTTCAGTCCAAAGCCTCAGTTACCTGTGCAGAGCCGCTGCAATAAACCGCAAAACTGAGGAGGGTGAGAAATGTAAATTTTTTCATATAGCGTTATTTTAAATGATTTCTTTACAGATGTAAATATAAGGTGAGTTCAACTGATAAGGACAATTTTTAGAAACAAAGAAAATAGCTTTTGAGGGCTTTTTTCTTTAACCAAGTAGCGTAATCATTGGATTGTCTGCGTCTAAAAACTATAAACAACTCAGTTCAGTACAAAGGTATCAAATTGCTTAAAAGAATGTAATTACAATGCACTATTCGCTCACTTCCCCTCAGGGGTGATTTTGTTGATTGACACATGCAGATTGTTTAAAGAAAGATCAATGGAATTATTAGCCCCGCGGAGTATCTCCTTATGTTAGGGCTCTGTAGAGATATAAAAAGAAGGCCGCTCCACTTAAGAACAGCCTCTTTTTATATAATTTAACTTAAATATTATTGTACTACTATTGACTTTGAATAATTAACCGAACTTCCCGCAACGGTCAGAAAATAAGTTCCGGCAAATATATTGTTATTAAAAACTAATTCAATTTCTCCACTTGCATCATTCCTTATTTTTTCCTGTTGAATGATTCGGCCGGTAATATCAGTAATTGTTACAACAAAACTTTCATCATCTGCAGCGGCAGGAAGTATTATTGTTAAATTATCATGCGCAGGATTTGGAAATACTTCAATTTCATTTTCACTGATCGAATTTCCGTCTAATAGTCGCATTACTATTTTATTCGTTGATTGGATGGTGCAGGCTCCTCTGGTGATCAAACAATAATAAGTGCCCGGAACAATAAAGGTGTATGAATGTGAAGTTGCTCCTAGAATTATGCCGGTGGAAACTTCATACCATTGAAATGTATCACCAGGTGTATTGGGCACACTCACTTTATTTCCCAAGGCATTCAATTTTGTTTTTATCGTTATATCACAATCCTGAATTGCAGCGAGATAAAAAGCATAGGGATCAGAGATTAATGTATCAGTTTCAAAAGTAAGCAGTCCATTAAATTGACCGCAAATCGCAATCTGCTCATTAATAACACCAATACCTCTTACCATTGTCAAGCCAGTACCTTCAATTGTATTCATCCATCTTACATCTCCATTTTTATTCAACTTGATTAAAAAACCCTTGCTGGAATATACAGGCAACGCGCCTGTTGTAATTATTGAACCATTCAATTTGAGTGTGTCAGCAAATCCACCCCCAATATAGCAGTTTCCCTTATTATCCGTTGCAATGGCAGCTTCATCATCGGTGGCCGAAATAAGATATGCACCCCCTGTTGTGCTAATTTGGTTAATCCATTTGTACACTCCGGCAGTTGAAATTTTGGCAACAAACATATTTATATTATCTGTATGTTCGAGCAGGGTATTATCAAACCAGGTTGAATCAGAAGAAAAATCTCCATAAGCATATACATTATTTGCTGCATCGGTTGTAATCCCTTTAACATCCTCAAACCCTGACCCTGAAATTGCTTTTCCCCAAATGCTCACAAAATTTTGATTCATTTTCCAGACAAATCCATCGGGGATCGCAAAAGTAGGATTAAGAAGATAGGGAAACACAGTATCAATTTCCGACATTGAAAAAAGTCCCGAGTTACCGGCTACAATAACATTGCCTGCATTATCGCAAACAATGCGGATAATTCCGGTAAGGTACGATGGGATGTAATTTCTTGCAGTGATAATATGTCCGTCAAGCGCACTCATTCTTGTGAATAAATAGCAAATTCCATCATAATATTCGCCAGTTTTGAAAGTAATTCCTGTAATATGATAAAATATATTATAAATGCTGTTTCCATCGGGTGAGATCGCTATAGAAGTACTCCATGCGCCGCCATATTCATTGTAAGTTGTATTTGTCCATTGCACATTTCCATTGGTGTCAAACTTTGTTATATAACCACGTGCAAGATAATAGAGTTGCAGATCAGAATTTTGCATTACACCATCAATGATAAGACTGTCATAAAATTTTCCGGTTACAAAACAATCGCCTGTTGCCTTGTTTACTTTCAGGCTGTAAAGCTCATTGTAGTATCCCTGCATTATTTTTACCCACTGCACATTTCCATCCGCATCGTGTTTAGTCAGAAAAGAGCTGGGATAACCAATATAAGAATTGTCATTATAAGTTACTCCATCAATTACAATAGATTGATAGAAATAACCCCCGGTGTATTTATTCCCCAAATTATCTACATCAACTGATAGCGCATCATCGGGAAGATCATTAGCTGATGAAGAAATTGCCCAGTCCGTAGCTTGCGCAAATACATTTATTTGCAGGCAAAGGAATGTAATAATTAAAATTGTACATTTTTTCATGATAAGTAGTTTTAGATTAAATAAATTGATTGATAGAACAAAACTACTGCTGCATATTTGGCCGTCTGTTACCCTTTGGGGTGATTTGGATGGGTGTAATCCGGAATAATAAAAACCATGTAGTACCAATACCTACATCAACAATTGCCTGATTCGGGCAATTGTAGTGCTTCTTGAATTGCTTTCCAGTTTGAGATACATGTGATTGATATGTTTTTTAACCGTATTTAAGGAAATATAAAGTTCATCTGCTATTCTTTGATTAGTTTTTCCATTATAAATCAATTGAAGTAAGTCAATTTCTCTTTCAGAAAGGGGAATAGTTAATTTTTTATTAATCAGTGCTGTGTTTAATTCAGGAAATTGCATTTTCATTTTTTGGGCATGATTGTATAATGCAACTTCAATTGTTGTAAAAAGGCTGGGTTCTGAAAATGGTTTTACAAGATAGCCTGAAGGTTCAGTGTGCTTAGCTTTATCTAATGTGTTTTTATCGGAATAAGAAGTCAAAAAGATAAATGGTAATTTATAATTATTTTTAATTATTTCTGCAATTTCAATTCCATGAATTTCACCATTTAAATTAATATCTAATATGGCGAAATCTGGCGTATTATTTTTTAAACTTAGTAATGCATCTTCTTTTGAATATGCAATATCAGAAACGCTATATTCATTTTTTTCAAGTGCAGATTCAATGTCTGCTGCAATGATTGGTTCATCTTCTACAATTAAAATGTTTATTTCTGTTGTATTCATTATTTCAGTTGATTTTTTATTTCAATTGATATTTTAGTTCCATCATTATTTTTAATTTTCATTTCCCCTTTTAATTTTTTTATAAATGCATTGATCATTTTATGTCCGAACGAATTCTGATTAAAGTGTGATGCATCTCCTTCAAACCCAACTCCATTATCGTTCACAGATAATTTAAGTAGAGATCCTTCTTGTTTCAAAATTACTTCTATTATACCTGCGTTATTTCCCGGAAATGCATATTTTAAGCAGTTGTTAATCAATTCATTTAACACCAATCCTAATGGAACTAAGGTATCAACATCTAATTGAATGTTATCGATATCCATTTTCACTTGAATTTTGTCCTCTTTAATGTTATACGAATTAAACAGGTAGGATGTAAGATTCTCAATATATGTTTTAACGCTTATGTTTACCAGGTTTTCATCCATATATAAATTTTGATGAATGATGGCCATACTTTGCACCCTGTTTTTACTTTCCTTTACTGCATCCAATGCTTTTTCATCGCTGATATAATTGGATTGTAAACTTAATAAACTGGAAACTATTTGAAGATTGTTTTTTACCCGATGGTGAATTTCCCTTAATAACAATTCTTTTTCGCTCAATGAAGTTTCTATTATTTTATTTTGTGCATTCAACAATTCTTTTTTTCTGCGGTTATTAGTAAATGCCTTATACGCAACTAAAGTTAATCCTAAAAAAAGGATTGTTGAAAGTATAAAGTAATTGCGTATTTTTTTGCTTGCTTTAAGTTGTGTAAAACTAATAAGATTAGTAAGGCTTAACTGTTGAATTTCTTTTTCTTTTTCGCTTGTTTCATACACTGCAGAGAGCTCATTTATCTGGCGACTGTTTTCTTCGTTATACAATGTATCATACGCATTTTTCGAAAGGATAAGAAACTCGAATGCAGACTTGTAATCGCCTTTCCGCTCATAGGTTTTTGAAAGTATTTTAGAAAATATCGCCTCCTTCTCTAGTGAATGTATTGCTTTAGCCTCATTCAAGGCAGTTGAAAAATATTCAATTGCAAGTTCAATGTTATTTTCATTTAAAGCGATATTGCCTAAAGCTTCGTTGATTGTAGGATTAACTACAGAATAATTTATTGCTTTCGCTTCCCTCTGTACTTCCAGTAATATTTTTTTTGCGGCGTCGGCTTGTTTCAAGGCCACTAACGCAGAACCAATGTTTGCCTTGCTGTTAAGAATATCCTTTTTTTTATCCAATTTTTCGGCAATTATTAAGGCTTTGCTCGCATAAACATAAGCACTATCGTAGTTTTCGGCATGTACGTACGAGCTTCCGATATTCATGAGTGTATTAAGAATTCCTTGTTGATCATTTAATTCTTTTTTAATTTCCAATGATACAGTATAATATTTAATTGCATTCGCATAATCCTTTCTTGAGCGGTAAACCAGTCCGATATTATTGTATGATCTCGAAACAGGCATTTTATCTCCCACTAGTTGCCGCAATTCTAATCCTTTGAAATAATTGCGCAAGGCCAATTCATAATTTCCGGTATGATAATAAGCCATCCCAATATCAGAAATGGCATTAGATTGTTTATCAATTGCATTTATAGACTCAAAAATATTCTTCGCCTGATTCAGAAAAAATAAACAGGAGTCGAGCATATTTTTGTAATCGTAGGAAACCCCTTTTTGGTGCAGGGCTTTTCCCTCCCGCATTTTATCCTTTGCTTGGAAAGCTGCTGCGTAAGATATATCTGCATATTTTATTGCCATTTCAGGGTCATCCTCCTGAAAAGCAATACATAATTTCCATGCAAGATCTGCTTTGAGGGTGTCCGATTTCGTACTGTTGAGCAATTGAATCAAAGAATCATTTGTAACATTTTGACTATGCAGAAACAGGTTTAATAAAATACAAACAGCCGTTAAAGATAATTTCATATGGTTTACCATTTGAGTTAGAAATCATGCCAAAGCGTTGTATTAATGGTATTTTAGTTTGTTTTAACCCCTATTACCGTTATTACCCCGGCTGTGTGCATATTTTCAATAGGTAAGATTAGGACAATTTTGGGAGAATATGCAGTGTTTACATCAAAAAGGGAGAGAAGACGCGGAAACTAATTTCCTAAAGCTTTTGACATCCCTTAAATCAAAAGAAAGTTTGATGTGCAGTAAAACCAAAAATTTGGTTCGACCCACAGGGACACGCCCAAATAGACATGCTTTAATGTTTCAAAAACTGCTTAAACATTGCTAATTTCGCAACAAATATTAATTATGGCTGAAGTAATAAGAATGCCCCGAATGAGTGATACAATGACTGAGGGAACCTTTGTGGAATGGCATAAAAAAGTGGGCGACACAGTGAAAAACGGGGATATTCTTGCAGAAGTGGAGACCGATAAGGCGACCATGGAGTTGGAGAATTATGTGAAGGGAACGCTTTTATACATTGGTGTGGAGAAAGGAAAAAGTGCGCAGGTGGATCAGGTTATTGCAATTGTTGGCGCTCCGGGAGAAGATTTTCAGGCTTTATTAACCGAGGAAAAATCAAAAGCGGAAGAAAAAACAGAGTCGCCGGAAAAGAAAGAAGAAACACCGAAAAAAGAAGAGGATAATACCGAGAAGAAAGAAGAAGCTCCGGTAGAAAAAAAGGAAGAAGAAAAAGCAGAAGTTAAACAGGAAAAAAGTGCCGAAATAAAAGAGAGCGACGACGAAAGAATTAAAGTTTCGCCTCTCGCAAAAAAAATTGCAGGGGATAAAGGAATTAATTTAAGTGATGTTTCAGGATCGGGTCCGGAAGGTAGGATCATTAAAAAAGATGTAGAAAATTTTGTTCCTCAAGTAACAGAAAAAGAAAAAGTGGAACAAAAAATTCCGCGCATGGAATTGCGGGAATCTTTTGGAGAAGAAAGTGCAGAAGATGTTCCGGTATCGCAAATGCGTAAAGTAATTGCAAAACGCCTTTCGGAAAGTATGTTTAGTGCTCCGCATTTTTATTTAACGGTATCTATTAATATGGATGCTGCAATAACTTCGCGAAAAGCATTAAATGATGTGAGTCCGGTTAAAATTTCATTTAATGATCTTGTTGTAAAAGCATGTGCCATGGCATTGCGTCAACATCCAAATGTAAATTCGAGTTGGATGGGTGATACGATCAGAATAAATAAACATATAAATATTGGGGTGGCAGTTGCAATTAACGACGGACTTGTTGTTCCGGTAATTCGTTTTGCAGACAATAAATCGCTTGCACAAATTGCCACAGAAACAAATGATCTTGCAGCACGCGCAAAAAGCAGAAAATTACAACCAAGTGAATGGGAGGGAAATACTTTTACTATTTCCAATTTAGGCATGATGGGGATAGATGAATTTACTGCAATAATAAATCCTCCCGATGCATGTATTCTTGCCGTGGGTGGAATTAATCAGGTGCCTATAGTGAAAAACGGAGTTATTGTAATTGGCAACATTATGAAGGTCACCATGAGTTGCGATCATCGCGCTGTTGACGGCAGTGTTGGTGCTAAATTTTTGCAAACACTGAAGCAGTATCTCGAAGAACCGGTGCGGATGTTGCTTTGAGGGGTGAATGGTGAATGGTGAGTCTGGAACTGCTAACATGAGAGCGTATAACACCTGCAGTAGAATTAGTTAATTCTTCCATTGAAAATTTATCAATAAGAAATTATATTAATGTTACGATAATTTTTTTGGAAGAGAATGTCATTGCGAGACATTGCGAAGCAATGTCGAAGCAAGCTTTTCAGTGTTACTTGGTTTATCAAAAAAAGGATAATTCAATTGGAAATTAAATTATCATTCCAACTCCAATTTCTTCGCAAAACTTCGCGTCATTACGCCTTCGTGGCAAAAAAATTATCCAATAGAAAATTAAGTTATTGGTAGCATGATAATTTCGCTCCGGAACCTATGTCAGGTGAAAAACACCTGGCTACGGCGTTAAATTTTAATGAAAAGGAAAAACTAAAATTTTCCTCCCAACTCAAAGCACCCATTGTCAATTGTCGATTATCAATTGTCAATTAATCATGCGATTATTACATCATGTATACACATCACCGGAAGGTACACTCCGCCTTTTAATAAAACAAAATCTTCAGTGGCTGTCCAGACGGTGGTTTCTACCTGAAAAATTCCTTGTTTACATTCGAAAATGATCTTTACTTTTGTATGGTAATTGTTACCCAAGATCATGGCATCATATAAAATGTGTTTTCTGCGATTAATATAATCAGGATGATTAAGTACATCATGATAAATTAATTCCAGAAAAGGAATTTGTTCTTTTTCAATGGTTGTAATAGTTTCTAATTGCATAGCTGTGGTTTTTTTGAACGATTTACTACAGCCGGTTGTTTCATTAGGCAAGTTATAACCTTTTTTTAAATAAATAAAATATTGTGAAAAAAACTTTGGTATTAGGAGCTTCACCCAATCCTGAACGATATGGCAATATGGCCGCCCGTAAACTCAAAGCATACGGGCATGAAGTGGTTGCTGTTGGGAAAAGAGAATCAAAAATAGATGATATCAATATTCTGAAAGAATTTCCAGTTTTGGACGATGTTGATACGGTAACCCTGTACCTCAATCCGGATAATCAAAAAGAATACTACCAAAGAATCATAGCCCTGCATCCTAAACGCATCATTTTCAACCCCGGAACGGAAAATGAGGAATTGGAAGAAATGGCGAGGGAAAAGGGTATTGAAACGGTAGAGGGATGTACTTTGGTGATGCTTTCTACAGGACAGTTTTAAGCCGAGGGCAGTGAGTGACAGTGTGCAGTTGGCAGTGGCAGTGGGCAGATTGTTTACCTCTACATTTTTTGTTTCGAATAAAATTTTATTAGGCAGTTGCCTTTACCGGCAGGCAGATTGTCGGAACTCACACTATATCTTCGTAGAAAACTCAAAACTCAGAACACATAGCTAAATAATACTTTATTTACCTTTGAGCATTCCTTAACAACTAAAGTCAATAACACAATTGAAATCATCCATCTCCTATACTGAAGAAAATTACCTGAAGGCAATTTTTAAATTGTCGGAGATGCAGAAGGAGAATGTTTCTACCAATGCTATTTCGGAAAAATTATTGACCACTGCCGCTTCGGTTACTGATATGCTGAAAAAATTATCGGGGAAAAAATTAATTCACTACGAAAAATATTACGGAGTTTCCTTAACGGATAAAGGAAAAAAAATGGCAAAGGACCTCATTCGCAAACACCGATTATGGGAAACATTTTTGGTAGATACATTAAAATTTAGTTGGGATGAAGTGGATGAACTCGCAGAACAATTAGAACATATTAATTCAGAAATTCTGACTGATCGGATTGATAATTTTCTCGGCAATCCGAAATTCGATCCGCATGGAGATCCTATTCCTGATAAGGACGGAAATATTGCCTATCACGAGGATGTCACCTTAGATAAAATGCAAAAAGGGGACATAGGAATTATTTCCGCAGTTATAGATCACTCCACTCAATTTCTTCAATATCTCAACAAAGTAGATTTGGTAATACACACCAAAATAAAAATTAAAGACGATGAAGACTATGATCAAAGCAAGATCATAATCATTAACAATAAAAAAGAATTAGTTGTCTCGCAAAAAGTTGCTTCGAATTTATTAGTCAGGAAGATAAAATAAGTTTGACGCAAAGCATTCGCCATAGTCAATTATTCCACCATTCTCCATTCTCCATTGTTAAACCGTGTTTCCCTTCACCAAACTTTTCACATCCACAACCATTGTATTTGTCCATTTGTCGTGCCAGCCGGTTTGTGAACCTAACATGGAAAAGGGTTCGAATGGAACGAAGCGGGAGAAGCTTCTCCCGAGTGCCTGATTTGCCGATATTTTTTCGAGGTCTGCTGATCGAACTACAACTGTGCCGGTAATGAATTTACCCACAGTCCTTCCAAAAGTAGCTTCCATAATAGCATAATAAAGAAAAAATATACAATAAAAGAGGAAATAAAATCGTCCGGCCGATGCATCAGGACCGAAGGTAGGCAACATTAAAATTATGAGAATGATGATTAGCATGATAGCTACATAATCTAAAATAAAATTTACGAGGCGCTTCCAGGTTGCGGCCAGTTCATAGCTGGATTCGTTTTCGATATTAAGGCTGTCGAGTGGATTTTGGTTTTCCATGTGTGGTTATTTTGGAGCTAATATACCGTAAAATTTAAATACGCAGGAAAACATTCTAATGTAAATCAAATTTTCTGAATTTTTACCTCTCTATTCACTCCACTGCTTCGTTTCAAATAAACTGAATAAATAAATGCGCCTAAAAAGAATATCCCCAGCATGGTAACCATTGCACCGGATATTGAAGCATTTAAAATTACTGCAAAATAGTAACCGCTAATGCTTGATGCTACCCCGAAGGCAGCTGCTAACCATAACATGGTTTTTAATTTATGGGTAATTAAATATGCTGTTGCACCCGGAACAATTAAAAAGGCAACAACTAAAATTGCACCAACACTTTCAAAGGATAATACAGTTGTAAGGGATACGGCTCCCATTAATAAATAATGCCAAAGTACAACCGAAATACCTATTGTAGCTGCATAGTCGGGATCGAAAGTAGTGAGGTATAATCCTTTATAACCTATCACAATAAATAATATAACCAGTATAAATAATCCGCCTAACATCCACACCGCAGTCGGAATATTTAACCATGTTTCAAAATTTATAAAAGTAATATCACCATATAAAACACATTCCTGATCTAAGTCCACTTTATCTGCAAAATAAGTGATTAAAATAACACCAATGGCAAACAACCAGGTAAAACTGATTCCTATACTTGCATCCTCCTGCAATTTTGCTTTTTTATGAAATAATTCTATTAAAACCGTACACAACATTCCGAATGCTGCTGCTCCAATTAACATGGGAACAGAATTGCGAGAACCCGAAATTAAAAATGCAATTGCAATTCCCGGCAATACCGCATGCGAAATTGCATCGCCCACCATTGCCATTCGCCGTAAAATTAAAAAGCATCCCAACAAGCCGGAGGTTATTGCTACTAAGCTACCTGTTACTATTATCCAAAATGCATCCATGTTTTATTTTGTTGTTCTGTTTTTCATTATAGGTGTATTGAAAGTAATGGATATGAATGAAAAAATGAGTCGAATAAGGGATATGGGACACGGGACAAGATACACGGGATTTGTGACCGAATGGATTGGTAATTGTAACCCGATATATACTTTATATTTATATTTTGATTTATTTTTTTCATAGCTGCATCCTTTTACGATTTCATTTTTAACTTTAATAAGGAATTATTTTTTCGTGTGGATCTTTTTCGGGTTTATCTAAAAGTTCAATTAATCTTTTTTCTATTTCGGGTGTTATAATA
>Ga0163155_10003567_pt1 | contig 16694 bp, 15 predicted proteins | sample OliLakLV19SP4G1_FD_148611 | JGI IMG/M metagenome (GOLD analysis project Ga0163155, IMG submission 148611) | Freshwater microbial mat bacterial communities from Lake Vanda, McMurdo Dry Valleys, Antarctica - Oligotrophic Lake LV.19.SP4.G1 | ecosystem: Environmental > Aquatic > Freshwater > Lake >... | reverse complement strand
AACTGCGCTACGGGGCCTTGCGTGGTGCTGTGGTGCTCGTGCCCTTCAGCCAACCGGCTGAACCGTACCCCCAACGGGATTCGAACCCGTGTTACCGCCTTGAAAGGGCGGCGTCCTAGGCCTCTGGACGATGAGGGCTCAGGCACTATCCGTCGGTGGACCGGGCAAGCATACGGGCCTCCCGACCCCGCGCCAAACGGGATACCCGCAACGTCCCCAGCTGGCAGATCGCGCCGGGAGGGGGCTCAGCCGCGCAGCCAGGCGAGCACGGCGAGGACCCGGCGCGAGTCCGACGTCGACGGCAGCAGCCCCAGCTTGGTGAAGATCGACCCGACGTGCTTCTCGACCGCCCCGTCGCTGAGCACGAGGATCTCGGCGATCGCCGGGTTGGACCGCCCCTCGGCGATCAAGGACATCACCTCCCGCTCCCGCGGCGACAGCGACCCCACCGGCGAGGCCCGCCGCCGCGCGAACAGCTGCGCCACCACCTCCGGATCGAGCACCGTCCCGCCGGCGGCCACTCGCACCAACGCGTCCGACAGCTGGTCCAACCGAGCCACCCGGTCCTTCAGCAGGTAGCCCACGCCCCCCTCGCCTGACGCCACCAGCTCGTCGGCGTACGCCTGCTCGACATATTGGCTGAGCACCAGGACCGCAGTCCCGGGCACCAGCCGGCGCGCCTCGACCGCGGCTCGTAGTCCCTCGTCGGTGAACGAGGGCGGCATCCGCACGTCGACGACGGCGACGTCCGGCCGGTGCTCGACGACCGCCGCGACCAGCGACGGCCCGTCGCCGACCGCGTCGACGACGACGCACCCCGCCTCGCCGAGAATCCGCACGATGCCCTCACGCAGCAGCACGGAATCCTCGGCGACGACCACCCGCAGATCCAGCGGCCCGGCCGGGGCTTGGGTCATGAGACAGGGATCTCGGCCACGAGAACGGTCGGACCGCCGTTCGGGCTGCTCACCGACAGCCTGCCGTCGACTGCCTCGACCCGGTCGGCCAGCCCGGCCAAGCCGTGCCCCTTGGCCAGCGATGCGCCGCCGACCCCATTGTCCCCGACCTCGATACGCACCATCGCATCCTTGCGGGAGGAGCCGTTCGACGCCACGGTCACCGCACAGCTGGTCGCATGGGAATGCTTGGCCACATTGGTCAATGCCTCCGCGACGACGAAGTAGGCCGTGCTCTCGACCTGCGACGGCAGCCGAGAGCCGTCAGGCAGCCGCACGTCGAGGTTCACCTCGACCGTGCACCGGGCAGCCAGCGCTGACAGTGCCGCGGCCAGGCCACGATCGACGAGGATCGGCGGCGCGATACCGCGCGAGAGCGCCCGCAACTCGCCCAGCGCCTCGCTCACCTGGTCCTGCGCCTCGACGACGAGTCCGCGCGCGGCCTCGGGATCGTCCGCCATCCGGCGCTCGGCGCTCGCCAGGTCCATCTGCAGGCGCACCAGGCGTTGCTGCGGCCCGTCGTGGAGGTCCCGTTCGAGCTTCTGCAGGGTGACCGTGCCGGCTTCGACCACCGCGGCGCGACTGGCCGACAGGGTGTCGACGCGCTCGTGGAGCTGGGCCACCTGGTCATTGGCCACCAGCAGCCGGGCGAGCCCGCCCTGAGCGGCGGCGCACACCCACACGACCGGGATCAGTGTCAGCAGGAACACCACCCCCAACCCGACGTAGAGCGGGACGTCGGCATCGGGACCGAAACCGAGCAACTCGGCGAGGGTCGTGTTGCCGTCACCGACGGTGTTCTCGGGCAGGAACCGCATCCAGATCGGGTAGGTGAGGCCGCCCAACGCCCCCGAGTACCAGGTCACAACGATGCTGAACGTCGCCACCGCCACGGGAAAGCCAATGATGGCGTGCAACGCCTCAAGCCACGCCTGCCCGTCGCCCAGCGGCTCGACCCAGCCACGCAGCCCTCGGCCGCGGCGAATCATCGGGGCACGCGCCGGGACCGGCCGGTCGGACAGCGCCGTCAATCGGGCCCGCTCGACGGCGCCGAAGCCACGCGCGGCGGCGAGGGTGACGAGGGCGACCGGGATGCCCAGAAGTGTGATCAACAAACCAGCCGACAGCGACAGGCCGGTGATGACGATGACGAAGGACACGATGGCGAGGGGGAAGCCGAGCAGGACATAGGCCGTGTTGCGGCCGAGCTGGAACAGCGGGTTTCGCTTCATGCCAGCCAGCCTTCGCTGTCGCGGCCCAGGCGCCCATGCTGTGTCCCGGTATCTCGAGGGTAGGGCGCGCTCCACCTCAGCGAGGCCGCGAGCGGCCGGTCAGGCCCAACCGAGTTCGTGCAGCCGCTCGTCGTCGATCCCGAAGTGGTGCGCCACCTCGTGGACGACCGTGACCAGCGCCTCGTCCTTGACCTCCTCGGCATCGCCGCACATGGCAAGGATCGGCAGCCTGAAGATCGTGATCCGGTCGGGCAGCGACCCGCTCCAGCCGTCGCCCCGCTCGCCCAGCGGCGTGCCCTCGTAGAGACCGAGGGTGTCGGGCTCGACGTCCGGCGGTGGCAGATCCTCGACCAGGACGACGACGTTGTCCATCAGTGAGGCGATCTCGGCCGGCAGAAGGTCCAGCGCCTGCGACACCGCCCGCTCGAAGTCGGCGACGGTCATCTCCACGGGCATGGGCGAGCCTCTTAGTAGGCGACACGCTGCGAGTGCCGCGACCAGGCCTCGAACGGGGCCCGCGGGTGCGCCACACCGAGCCGCCGCACGGGCACGTCCCACTGTTCCCGGGGCGTGTCGAAGGCGGTGTAGAACGCCAGGTCGTCGAATCCGGCGGCCGCGGCGTCGTCCCTGGTCGCGGCAAACCAGATGGCGTCGAGGCGTGCCCACAGTCCTGCGGCCAGGCACATCGGGCACGGCTCGCAGCTGGCCACCAGCACCGTGCCCGCCAGATCGAACCGTTGAAGCGCGACGGCGGCGGCACGCAGCGCGACGACCTCGGCATGCGCGGTCGGGTCGAGGTCGGGCACCACTCGGTTGGCGCCTTCAGCGACCACCTCCCACTGGTCGTCCACGCTGGTCGCGCGAGCGACGACGGCACCGAATGGACCTCCGCCACGGTGGACGGACTCCGTCGCGAGGTCGATGGAGCGGCTGAGCAGTTGCGCGAGCGTGGTCACGCCACCAGTGTGCCAACCCCGGGCCGGTCGACCTGGCGCACCAACCCACTGCGGGTAGCGGGGACGCGCTGGATGACCGCATCGACCCCACCCGGCCCGAGCCGGGTACACCCCGGCGACGTCGTCATCGAGGAGGCGGACATCACCATGCTGAGTGCCGACCCGTTGCCCGGCAACTATGGCGATCCCGCTTTCCCGCGCGACTCTCCGGACTATTCGGAGAATCTGTTCTGGAATTCGCGTCCACCGTCCTCGGGTATTCGCCTCGTGGCCTTCCGATTGCTGAACCAGGTCACCGCGAGCGTGGCGCTCTGCCGAGATCTTCGGCCCGGACCACCTGCGGGTCCGGGCTCGGCGTCAGCGCCCGGAGCGCGCCGCATCCTGTGACAGGCCGTTTTAGCTGGGATCGTCCGACACGGCGTCGATGTCGCCGAGGGCGCCATGCGATACCCGCCACCGGGACGCGACTCGTCGACCCGTCGCCAGCCCACGACTCGGTTCAGTAGTGGGATTTCGGGGTATTCGCTGCCGACCCCCCGGGATGCCACCAGTACGGCCGGTTGCCTGGCCGTTGGGACGGGTGGCGTATACGTTGAGATATCGCCATAAGCCGGTGGCGGCCATCTTCGGCAGGGCCGTCCCGTGCGGGCCTTATCGTGGTGTTTGAGTTGGCCTCTCCGACGAGATCCGGGCCGTAAATTGTGCAAGGGCTTCTTCCCGGGGCTACTTTGCATGCACACTCTTGTCGGGACACCCCGTCACCGAACCAACCGGAGGAGCCATGACCGCGTTCACACCGCGTGTGAGTGGTGACGCGGGCAGCAGCGACGAGTTCGCCGAACCCGCATGGCCTGAGGCCCGCCGCGCACGCCGTCGCGCGGTCTCTGCCGTCCGTGAGGTGCCGGTGGACTCTGCCGTCGTCGAGCTCGCCGAGCGCGAGCGCCTCTTGGTGCGCCCAGGGTCCAGTCAAGGGTCGGGCGAGGAGTGGGCAGTTCCTGCTGCGCCTGCAGACGGCAACGTCATCGACATCCGTGACGACCTGCCGCGGGCCGAGCGCCATGAGCGGCACAGCCATCGCGGCCCTGGCGAGGAGATCGACCGTCTGGAGTACGCGGCGGCCCGCGGGCAGCTGAGCGTTGCTTCCGACCACGGGGACGCGCCAGGGGCCTACCTCGGCGGCGACCGGACCGAAGAGCCGCGGTGGAACAGACACGACGACAGCGACCCCTTCGGCAGCACTTACCCGCCCGGCAGCACTTACCCGCCCGGCAGCACAGAGTCGATTGGCTACGAGTCGAGTGGCTACGAGTCGAGCGGCTTCGAGTCGAGTGGCTACGAGTCGAGTGGCTACGAGTCGAGTGGCTACGAGCGCACCAGCGCCGAACCGAGCCACCACGAGCGCAATGGTGGCGAGCGCAGTGGTGGCGAGCGCAGTGGTGGCGAGCGCAGTGGTGGCGAGCGCAGTGGTGGCGAGCGCGATGGTGGCGAGCCCAGTGGGCACGCCGGCCGCGAGCCCGGGGCCTACGCAGAAGGTATGGCACGGCCTCCGGTCACCTCCCGGCACCAGGCGCAGCCCGAGTACGCCGCTGTCGACCTTGCTGCCATCGATCTTGCGGCCATCGATCTTGCGGCCATCGACCTTGCGGTGCCGGCGGCCCCGCCAGTTGCCCCGCCCCTTCCCGCGCCAACAGCGCCCGGCACACCCGAGCAACCGCCGGCCCCGCCGGTCACCACCAGCGTGCTGCCGCCCCGGGTGGCCGAGCAGCCGGAGCAGCAACCATTTGATGCGGTGCCGCAGCGGTCTGGTCCAGTTGCCGATCGGCGCGCACCGGGCATCGACGTCGATGTCGTCGAGGAGGACCAGCCACGTGCCCGGCCGGGTGCCCGGCATCGCGCAGCCACCGCCCCGTCGAGCGTCAATCATCGGGTGCGATTGCTCAGTGCTGCCGCTGCCGGCCTCAGCGCCTTCATCGTCTTCGCGCTGTGGGCGGCCGCCGGCGGGCTCTCCGATCTGCTCTCGCCGGCGCTGGCCATCGGCAGCCTTTCGCGGCTGGCGGGGTTGCTGGGTACCGACCTGCTGCTGATCCAGGTGCTGCTGATGGCTCGCATCCCGGCCGTCGAGCGGGCCTTCGGCAGAGCAGCACTGACCCGGTGGCACACCGTGGCCGGCATGGTCTCCTTCGGACTGATCGTCGCCCACATCGCGCTGGCAGTCTCCGGCACCGCGATCATCGAACGGTTCAACATCTTCGAGGCAGGCTGGCGACTGCTGTCGACTGTCGCCGGTCTCCCCCTCGCCGTGGTGGCCACCGCGCTGCTGGTCCTGGTCGCAGTGTCCTCGCGCCGCGAGGCCCGGCACCGCCGCCGCGACACCCGCCACCTGCTCGCGGTCTACGCCTACCTGGGCCTGCTGCTGGCCCTGCCCCACCAGTTGCTGGCCGGGACGTCGCTGACGGCCTCCCCACTGGCGGCGCTCTACTGGTGGGGGCTCTTCGTGGGCTCCTCGCTGGCGTTGCTGGCCTTCCGGATCGCCCTGCCGATGTTCCGCTCGTTCCGTCACCAACTCGTCGTGGACCAGGTGAGGGTCGAGGCGCCGGGTGTCGTCTCGCTCCAGCTGCGGGGTCGCCAGCTGCGTCAGCTCGGGGCCCGCGCGGGGGAGTTCTTCCACTGGCGCTTCCTCGACGGCGCCCAGTGGCACCACGTGATGGTTTCGCCGCTGTCGGCCGTGCCAACCGGCGACCGGATGCGGGTGACGATGGCCGTCGCAGAGGGCAGCCGCCGGCTGGAGTCGCTCACGCCGGGTACGTGGGTGCTGTTCGAGGGTCCGTACGGCTCCTTGACCGCAGACTCCCGCACTCGCGGCAAGCTGGCGTTCTTCACCACGGGCTTGGGCATCGCGCCGGTTCGGGCGCTGCTGGAGGACCTCGACTACGGCCGCGACGAAGCCGTGGTCGTGTACCGGCTGCCGGACGAGGAGCCGGCGCTCTTCCGCGACGAGCTGGACGAGCTGTCGAACCGACGGGGGGCCGAGGTGGTCTACCTCGAAGGGCCGACCACCGGGGAGCGGGAGTCGTGGTTGCCCGCCACCGCCGCTGCCCAGATCACCGATCCGGCCGCGGTCACCCACCTGGTGCCGGACATCGCCACCCGCGACGTCTTCGTCAGCGGGCCGGAGCACTGGACCGCGCCGATGCTGGCCGCCCTGCGCGAGGCAGGCGTGCCTCACTCGCAGATCCACGCCGAGGTCATCGCCGGCTGAGCGTTCACGTCACCCGCCAGCACGCGTCTGGCGGTGGCAGGTGGGCTCATTGGGCGGGCCGACGCTCGGCGTGCGACAGTTTCGGGATGGATCCGAATGAGATCGGCGCGACGCTTCTCGTCGTCCTGCTGGTGATCTTCGCGATTATCGGAGTGCTCGCGGTGGTCGCTCTGATCGTTGTCATCGTCCGCTTCCGCCCGCCGTTGACGGCCATCGCCGCAGTCGTCGGTGCGCTCATCTACGGCGCCTCGCCGATCGACCTGATCCCCGAGGCGGTGGTCGGTCCGATCGGCGCACTGGACGACATCGGCATCATCGCGGCCGCGATCGGGTTCATGGTCACGCAGATCCGGAAGCGACGCGACGTCACCGCAGGTCGAGGCGACGCTGCCGGACTCACCGACGTGTCGCTGCGCAAGCTTCCCCCGGGCGAGCGGACGCCCGGAAGGGACTGACGCTCTCAGTCGAGGATCAGGCGCCGCCGCTGTGTGACGGTCTCGGCCTGCCAACCGACCACCTCGACCAGCCCCGCGCCATCGGGGATGGGCAGCCGATGCGGGTCCGGCCCCGGCACCAGGGTCGTCCAGGGGTGGCGGTCGGCGAACAGGTCGACCTGGTCCAGGCCGGTGCTGCGGACGGTCAGCGTGCCGGCCCGCTCACCGACCCGCAGGCTGCTACGCGGTGCCTGGATGAGTCGTGCGGCGCACCAGGCCAGCAGGTCGCGGTTGCCATGAACCAGGTCGTCCCGGGTCATCGTGTATCCGATGCCCGGCACGCCGAGATCCTCGACCAGGGCGCCGGTGGCGGCACCGACTCGGGTGAAGCGCCGCACGGCCACCGTGAATCCAACGCCGTCCGGAAGTTCGGGCAGCTCGAAACGAGTGCCCGCGAGCGCCTGGCGGACCAGGCCGTCGTCCCACACGTTGGCGCCACCGGCCCCCGTCGCCTCGCCCACCGTCACCAACTCGCCGATCCGGTTGTCCACGAAGCCGGCGCTGAACAGGTCACCGGCGGAGTACGTGTTGGCATCGGCGACGCACAGCACCGGGCCGCTGTAGCGCTGCCCGATGTCGTTGCAGGCGTCGGGATCGGTCAGCGGCAGTCCCTGGCTGTAGTCGTCCCCGGTCGAGACGGCGTCGGCCAGCGACGGACCCCAGTCCCGACCGTCGACGGGGGAGTTGTCGATCAGCGTGCGGGTGACATCGCTGGCCAGCCACGAGAACCGACCAGGCGTGACGACGTTCGGGGTGAACAACTGCAGGGCCCGCTCGGCCGCCCAGACCAGCCCGCCGGGATTGGCTCGGACATCGATGACGAGACCGGTTTCGGGCAGCTTGTCGATCAGGCGCGCGATCTCGCGGACGAAAGCCTCGTCGTCGTTGACCGAGAAGCTCCAGATCCTCAGATAGCCGAACTCGCCCGACGGGGTCCCGATGCTCGTCGCCTGCAGCACGTCCGGCATCCGTGACTCCAGCGAGGGGACGTCGGCGCGACGAGGGCCGGGGACGCTGACGCCAGGGTCCGGCTCGGGCGCGCGTGTCGTGGCCCACCACACGCCCGGCGCGAACATCAGCTGGCGGGCGCGCCGGGCAGCCTCGGCCGCGGGGTCCAGCGCGAGCGCGGCCGAGAGACTGCGGGAACGGATCGCGCGGCGCCTGCGCTGCCCGCTCGGCCCGCCTGGTGTGCCCGAGGAGGCGTCGGCCGTCGGGCGGCCGATGGCGGTCGGTGCGAGATCGGGGGCGATGACCCGCCACGGCATCCGGATCTCGCGCTCGCTGCCGTCCGCCGCGCGGTAACCGATGATCACCCAGTCCTCGTCCGGTGGCGGGCCGAACTCCAGCGAGCGGAAGGTCAGCGATTGGCACGCCCGCGCCCGTCGGGCATCCGGCCGCCCACCGGTCTCGTTGTCGGCCCACCGCTGCACCGCGCGATCGAACGGCACGCCGCTCCAGGCCAGCAGTTCGACGCCGGAAACGAAGGCGTCGTCACCGATCACGTCCCGCGGCCCGACCTTGGACACGACGTACTGCGGGTTCTCACCGGCACCGTAGGTCTCGACAAGGAACGGCAGCACTGCGACCTGGCCCGCGGCACTGCCGAACCCCTGGTATCGGGTGTGAGCGTCGCGCAGGTCGGTGACGATGCTGCCGAGCTCGGCGTGGAAATCGCTCTCGCGCATCCCGATCGAGCGGTCACGCAGCAGCCGCAGCCGCTGCACCGGGTCGATGCCGTAGCGGGCCCGTTTGAGTGGCAGATGGGCGTAGACGCCCTCCAACACGATGAGAAACGTGTCGACCATCGCCCGGCGCTGGGCGACGGTCAGTGGCGAACCGGGCGGGGGACCGGTTCGACGCAGCGCCTGGATGTCACCCTGCTGGCGGCGGTGGACCTCGGCGAGCTCGTGGCTGGTCGGTGCGCTCACCGCCCCTACGATGTCAGGTGGGGTCGCGTCGGTCAGAACGAGTAGGTGGCGCGCGCCGTGTCGCGGGCGGCGGCATCACGAGCTGCCGCGTCCTCGCGGGCCCGGCGCGCTCGAGTGGCCGCGCTGCAGCTGCTGCACAGCAACTGGAGATCGGCGGCCTTCACCCCGCCATCGGTCCAGACGGGCTCGACCGGCTTCTCCCGCAGGTCGATGACGCCGCGGCAGCGGATGCAGACCAGGCCGTTGTGCTTGGAAAGGTTGGGGCGCAACCCGGCGAGGACCCGCTCGCGGCGCTCGGCGGCCGTCGCCTCCAGGTCGGCATAGCTGATGTCGAGCCGTGCGCGGCGCCGCCAGCGCATCGCATCGACGACGGCCTCGACGGTCTCGGCTCGGAGACTGGCGTTGGCCCAGTAGTACTCGTTGCCAACTGCCCACCAGGTGCGTCCGCCACTGCTGTGGACGGCCACGGGCCGCACGAAGCGCAGGTCGAAGTCCGCGGGGACCCGGCGCAGCGACGTCCACGCCCGGCCCGCCCCGGTGAACATCACCCGCCGGGCGAACAGGTAACCGCGGCGATCGACGCTCAGCCGGGCATGCAGGTCGCGCTGATACGGCCGCGCCGGTTCCGGGACGACGTGCAGCAGCGCAGACGGTTTGCGGGGCCGGCTCAGCCGGTGCCAGAGCACGAAAGCGCCGGCAGTGCCCACCACCGCGACGAGCCATGGCGTGACCTGGTGGCCGAGCACCGGCACCGTGCCGGGCACGAACCCGGCAGCGATCAGGAGTCCCATACCGGTCACGAGCAGGCGTCCAACGAGCGGTAACGGCCAAGGCATGTGCGCAGTGTGTCGGACCGACCGCACTGTGTGAAGCCGAACGGAGCCGTATGTCGTCAACTCATCACAACGGGTGATACCGACCGGGGGGCAGGCCGGGCGTTGCCGGTCCGCCCGGTTCTGATCTAGCGTCCTGCCATGTCCAGAACCGTGCGTGCCGCAATCGTCCAGACCGGATGGACCGGCGACAAGGCTTCCATGATCGACCTGCACGAGAAGCACGCCCGAGCAGGCGCCGCCGACGGTGCGCAGGTCATGTGCTTCCAGGAGCTGTTCTACGGCCCGTACTTCTGCCAGGTGCAGGACACCGAGTTCTACTCCTACGCCGAGGCGGTGCCGGGCGGCCCGACCGTGCAGCGGTTCTGCTCGCTCGCCAAGGAGCTCGGCATGGTGCTGGTGCTGCCGGTGTACGAGCTGGAGCAGGCGGGGCTGCTCTACAACACCGCCGCAGTCATCGACGCCGACGGTACGTATCTGGGCAGGTACCGCAAGACCCACATCCCGCAGGTCAAGGGGTTCTGGGAGAAGTTCTACTTCCGTCCCGGCAACTCCGGCTGGCCGGTGTGGGACACCGCGGTCGGCCGGATCGGCACCTACATCTGCTACGACCGCCATTTCCCGGAGGGGTGGCGGGCCCTCGGCCTGGCAGGCGCCGAGATCGTGTTCAACCCCTCGGCCACCTCGCGCGGCCTGTCCTCCTACCTGTGGTCGATCGAGCAGCCCGCCGCCGCCGTGGCGAACATGTACTACGTCGGCGCGATCAATCGGGTTGGGGTGGAGCCGCTGGGTGACAACGACTTCTACGGCAGCTCGTACTTCGTCGATCCCCGCGGGCAGTACGTCGGCGACAAGGCGTCCGACACCGAGGAGGAGCTGCTGGTCCGTGACCTCGATCTGGATCGGATCGCCGAGGTCCGCAACCAATGGGCGTTCTACCGCGACCGCCGCACCGACGCCTACGACATCCTGGTCCAGGGATAGAGCTCCACGACCGCGCGGTGTGATCCCCGGAGTTTCCCGTCGCCGGTCAGGAGCGGGCAGCCGAGGAGTTCCGCGAGCGCGATGTATGCGGCGTCGTGTGCCGTGAAGTTCCCACGTAGCTGCCACATTCGGCCCGCAAGAGCCGCACCTGGATATCGCTCGATGTGGAGGTCGCAGAAGTCCGCCACTGCCAGTTCAGCGCGTCCAGGCGCCACCCTCCTGCCCAGGGTGAGCCCTCGGACGGCATGCAGCACCTCGAAGTCCAGGAGGGCAGGTGCATGAAGCAGTCGTGGTTCGGACAACCGGCGCCGAAGAACGTGATCATGAGCGCCCACGGTCAGCGCGTACACGACGATCGAACTGTCGACGACGAGCGCACTCACGCGTCCCGGCCGGCCCTCACCGCATCAACGATCGACGCCATGGTCAGGCCGCCGGGGGGGCGCTGCGCGGCCCGCGCCAGAACTTCCGCGACCGTGGGACGGGCTGCGGCCTCGACGATCATGCGTCGCAGGTAAGCTGTCAGACTCAGTCCTTCGGCTGCAGCCCTGGTCCGGATGACATCGAGGGCCTCCTCGGGGACGTCCCGGATCTGGACGGGCTTGGCTGCCATATGGGTGATGGTATCGAAGTGCATGCGATGCATGCACGTGAGGAAGACCCTCGTCAGTACTGGCCTGACCTGGTTGTCGTCGACCCGATCGCTGGCCTAGCGTCACGCCATGACGACCACCATGCCCGCCCCTGCCGGCGCGACGACGAAGAGCGCTGAGCTGCTGCGGCGGCATCGAGCGGTGATGCCCGCCTTCGTGGGGCAGTACTACGCCGAGCCGATCGCGCTGACCCACGGCGAGGGCCGGTACGTCTGGGACGCCGAGGGCACCAAATACCTGGACTTCTTCGGTGGCGTGCTGACCACGATGACCGGTCACAACGTGCCGGAGGTCACCGCGGCGCTGCAGCAGCAGGCCGCCAAGATCGTGCACACCTCGACCTTGTACCTGTCCGAACCGATGATCGAGCTCGCCGAACTGATCGCCGAGCTGTCGGGCATCCCCGACGCCCGGGTCTTCTTCACGACATCCGGCACCGAGGCGAACGACACCGCACTGCTGCTCGCCACGGCGTACCGCAAGTCCAACCAGGTGCTGGCGATGCGCAACAGCTACCACGGCAGGTCGTTCTCGACGATCGCCATCACCAGTCACCGGTCGTGGTCACCGACCAGCCTCTCGGGGCTCGACGTCAACTTCATCCAGGGCCCCTACCGGCTGCGCAGCCCCTTCCGGCACCTGGACGACGACGCCTTTACCAACGCCTGCGTCGACGACCTGGTGCAGACCCTGGACATGGCCTCCGCCGGTGACGTCGCGTGCCTGATCGCGGAGCCGATCCAGGGCGTCGGCGGCTTCGCCACCCCGCCGGACGGTTTCTTCGGCGCGTTCAAGAAGGAGCTGGACAACCGCGGCATCCTGTTCATCGCCGACGAGGTCCAAACCGGCTGGGGGCGTACCGGCGAGCACTTCTGGGGATACCAGGCCCACGGCATCACCCCGGACATCATGACCTTCGCCAAGGGTGTCGGGAACGGGTTGTCGCTGGCGGGCATCGTCGCCCGCGCCGAGATTACGGATGTCATCCAGACGTACTCGTTCTCGACCTTCGGCGGCAACCCGCTGGTGTCCGCGGGTGGGTTGGCGAACCTGCGCTACGTGCTCGATCACGACCTGCAGGGCAACGCGAAGGCCCGCGGCGAGCAGTTCTTCCGGGCCCTCGAGCCGGTGTGCGCCGAGACCCCGTGGATCGCGGAGCTACGCGGCCGGGGCCTGATGGCCGCCATCGAGGCGGTCCACCCCGGCGGCATCGAGCCGGATCCGGCGCGCGCCACTGCTCTGCTGGAGGCCACCAAGTCGCGGCAGTTGCTGATCGGCAAGGGCGGCCTGTACGGCAACATTCTGCGGATGGCCCCGCCACTGTCCATCACGGCGGCCGAGATGGACGAGGCCATCGCCATGCTGGTCGCAGCGATCCGCTCGGTGGAGTGAACGGCGCGGGTCGTTCATCGACCCGATGGTCATTTCATCGACCCGATGGTCGTGGAGACACTCGCCCAGAGTGTGAATCGCCCGCTCGCGTCGCCCGTGTGGACGCTCACGGGCCGTGAGGGGAGGCAGCGCGCCCGAGGCGGTTCTCCAACGACACCGCCAGGCGGCTGAGCAGGCCGTTGAGGATGATGTAGAGGATCGCGATCAGCAGGTATGTCTGCAGCGGGTTGTTGAGGTTCTGCTCGATGGTCCGCCCGGTCCGCAGCAGTTCCTGCGGGCCGGTCAGCACGATGGCCGCCAGCGAGGTGTCCTTGACGATGACGACGAGTTGGCTGATCAGGGCGGGCAGCATGATCCGGAACGCCTGCGGCAGTTGGACGATGGTCATCACCTGCCGTCGGTTGAGCCCGACGGCGAGGCCGGCCTCGACCTGGCCCCGCGGAACGGCGGCCACCCCCGCCCGGACGATCTCGCCGATTACGACGAAGTTGTACGCGGTCAGCCCGATCACCAGGTACCACAGCAGTGACAGGTCGATCCCGACCGTCGGCAGCAGTCGCGCGGTGAAGAAGATGAGGATGACCACGGGCGCACCCCGCAACACCTCCAGCACGATGACCAGGGGCGTGCGCGCCAGCCGCCCGGTCAGTAACCGGACGATGGTGACCAGCGTCCCCAGCACCAGGCTGAACACGATCGTCAATGCCGCGGCCTGCAGCGTCGTCGACAGCCCGAGCAGCAGCCGACGCCACACCGCGGTGAACTGCTCGTCCCCCGGCCAGAACAGCGGAGACCACAGTTCGGCGTCGAACTCGCCCTGCTCGTACAGTCGTCGGGCCGCCAGCAGGACCAGTACGGCGAATGCCGCGAGCACGATGAGCGACAGCAGCCGCGCCCGGCGCACCGCCCGAGGCCCGGGCGCGTCGTAGAGGACGCTTTCCGGTCGGACCGCCCCCCGGGTGCGCTCTCCGGTGCTCATCGCAGGATCGCCACCCGTCGCTCCAGCACACCGAGCAGCGCCCCGGCGGGCAGGGTGATCGCCAGGTAACCGACGAGCACCCCGACCAGCACCGGCGCGACGGCGTACCCCTGCGCGCTGGTCAGCCGGTTGCTGATCGAGAACAGGTCACCACCGACACCGAAGGCCCCGAGCACGGCGGAGTTCTTGAACATGGCGATGACGACGCTGCCCAGCGGCGGCACCACGGTGCGCAGCGCCTGCGGCAGGATCACCGAGCGCAGCGACTGGCCGAACGTCAACCCGATGGCCCGCGCCGCCTCGGATTGCCCGGTCGGCACGGCATTGATGCCGGACCGGACCGCTTCGCAGACGAAGGCCGAGCTGTACAGCACCAGGCCCAGCACCCCGAGCCAGAAGAACGGCGCGTTGAAGCCGAGCTGGGGCAGGACGAAGGCGGTGGTGAAGAGCATCACGGTCAGCGGCGTGTTACGGACCGCCAGGACGTACCCACTCCCGAAGGTCCGGAGCGGGGCGACCGGGGAGACCCGGCACATGGCGAGCACGGTTCCCCAGACCAGTGATCCGACGAGGGCGTAGAGGCAGATCGTCACCGACCGCCAGTAGCCCGCGACGAACAGGTCAAGGTTGTCCGTGACGGCGTCCACGTACCGGGTCTCCCGAGGTCATTCGTTCCTGCCCTCAGCTGCAGTCGTCGGCGGGCGGCAACTCGGGCTCGGTCGCACCCTCGATCTCACCCGCGGTGGAGGCCCACGCCTCGCCATAGCGACCGTCCTCGGCAGCCGCGGCCAGCGTGTCGTTGATGAACTCGCAGAACTCCACGTCGCCCTTGGTGACGCCGATGCCGTAGGGCTCCTCGGTGAACTCGTCCCCGACGAGGGTGAAGGCACCCTCGGACTGTGCGACGAGGCCCAACAGGATGACGTTGTCGGTGGTGACCACGTCGACCTGGTTGGCTGCCAGGGCTTCGGCGCACTTGCTGTAGACATCGAACAGCGTCAGCTGGGCCGCTTCGTCGCCCAGGTACTCGCGGATGTTCTCCGAGGGCGTGGAGCCGTCGACGGAACACACCCGGATGGCGGTGTCGGACAGGTCCTCGGGACCGCTGACGCGCTCCTCGTCGGAACGGACCATCAGGCTCTGCCCGGCGACGTAGTAGGGGCCGGCGAAGGTGATGCGCTTCCGGCGCTCGTCGTTGATGGTGTACGTCGCCACGACGACATCGACCTGGTCGGTCTCCAGTACCTCCTCGCGGATCTTCGAGGGTGTCTCGGTGTAGGTGATGCCGTCCTCGGGGATACCGAGCTCCTCGGCGATGATCTTGGCGATCTCGACGTCGAAACCCTCTGGCACGCCGTCGAGGTTCTGCAGGCCGAATCCGGGCTGGTCGAACTTGGTGCCGACCCGGATCGCGCCGGCCTCGGCGAGAGCGGCCATGGTGGAGCCCTCCGCGAAGTCGGCAGCGCCGCTCTCGGATGCGGCGTCACCGGCCTCGCTGGTCGCGTCGCTCGCGGCGTCGCCGACGGCGCCGCTGGCCTCGGTGGCGGCGTCCTCGACAGTCTCGTCGCCGCCACATGCGGCGGCGAAGAGTGCAGTGGTCAGAAAGGCGGTGCCGAGAATCAGCCGGGCACTGCTGGGTCTACTGGTCACGATCGGTTCCCTCCGGTTCAGTGTGTGAGGATCTTGGACAGGAAATCCTTCGCTCGGTCCGTCTTGGGGGTGGCGAAGAACGTCGTGGGGTCGGCCTGCTCGACGATCCGGCCCTCGGCCATGAACACCACGCGGTCGGCCGCCTTGCGCGCGAACCCCATCTCGTGGGTGACGACGACCATCGTCATGCCGTCGGCGGCGAGCGCCGTCATGACGTCGAGCACCTCGTTGATCATTTCCGGGTCGAGTGCCGAGGTGGGCTCGTCGAAGAGCATGACCTTGGGTTTCATCGCCAGAGCGCGGGCGATGGCCACCCGCTGCTGCTGGCCGCCCGACAGTTGGGCGGGGTACTTGTCGGCCTGGTCGAGGACGCCCACCCGGTCGAGCAGGGCGCGCGCCTGCTCGCGGGCCTCGCCGCCGGAGACCCTGCGCACCCTGGTGGGACCAAGGGTGACGTTTTCCAGCACAGTCTTGTGGGCGAAGAGGTTGAACGACTGGAACACCATGCCGACGTCGGCCCGAAGCCTGGCCAGCGCCTTGCCCTCCTGTGGCAGTTCGACGCCGTCGAGGGTGATCGTGCCGGACTCGCAGGTCTCCAGCCGGTTGATGAGGCGGCACAGCGTCGACTTGCCCGAGCCGGACGGCCCGATGACCACGACCACTTCGCTACGGGAGATGGAAAGATCGACGTCCTTGAGCACATGGGCCGCGCCGAAATGCTTGTTGACGCCGGAGAGCATGACGAGGGGCTCTCCGCCGGCCGATTCCACCCCTGGCCCAGGCATACCGGGCAAACTAGGCGGAGGGACTGTCCACGGCTACCCGGGGCAGGGGTGTGGTGGCCGTTCGTGACCGGATTGCAACCGGCGTAGTGGCGACCGATGTCCGCCGTGGGCGGGGCGACGACGCGTGACCCAAGCGGTGGGTCGAGTCAGCTGGGGTCGTCCAGCCAGGTCCCCAACCAGCGCTCCCGAGGGGCCACCCGGAAGCTGACCAGACGAGGCGGCCTTGCTCGGGGGTCGGTCCCCGGCGGCGGTCCCCAGGCCCCGGGGACACGCAGCGCCTGCTGAATCGCCAAGCACACCTCGGCCATCGGATCGTCGGATGACTCGGCGCCGGTGGCGGCCGGATCGTCGCGCTCCCGCAGGGCGACGCCGAGCTTGACGCGTTCGGCGATCTGGTCGCCGGATCGGCGACGGAATCGCTGGTATTCCAGCCGGCACGTCGTCACGCGCGGGTGGGCGCGGAACCTCGCCACCAGTGCCTGCGCCGTCCCCGTGTCGCCCACGTCTGTGCCGGCGTCGCGCACCTCCCATGAGGCCCAGACCGGCGACAGGGCGCTGCCGCCCCCGGCCGCACGGAAAGGCCCGCGGTCATC
>Ga0163155_10003566_pt1 | contig 16700 bp, 19 predicted proteins | sample OliLakLV19SP4G1_FD_148611 | JGI IMG/M metagenome (GOLD analysis project Ga0163155, IMG submission 148611) | Freshwater microbial mat bacterial communities from Lake Vanda, McMurdo Dry Valleys, Antarctica - Oligotrophic Lake LV.19.SP4.G1 | ecosystem: Environmental > Aquatic > Freshwater > Lake >... | reverse complement strand
ATATACCTATTTGAAATAAAACACAATTAAGTTGTCAACTTTACTGATTTTCTCCGAATAAAACTTTCAAATGTGAGAAACCTTCAGTTCCTTGAACATCAGCAATATACCTACCTTGCTCCTGAAGAACTGCATATCCAATAGAAGCCGCCATCACACAATTGAAAACCAAAATTCCGTTAGCAAAGTATTCGTGGGTATCAGCAACCTGAAGATTGTAGACCCTTCTCCTTTGCAGCTGCTTTATCATTAGAATATTTAACCCTGCACTTTTTAGAACAATACTTAAGGTGATTAACGGCAGCAATAAACATAGTCTTGCAGATAGGACAACTAACAGTTTTACCAAACTTAAAATTATTGTTTTTGTGGTTCGAATACCAAACACTACATTTTTTAGAACAAAATATAGAGCTCCTAACCCTAGATTCAAAACTTTTCTTGCAGATTCTACAAACAAACCACTCGGGTTCTTTGAGTTGAAGTGAACCATAGATGTTTTGTCTGTTAAACTCGATACCCTCTTTTGTCCTTCTCCAAATTGCCCCTGATTCATAAAGTCTTGTCCCTTGTTTTTTAGCAGTTTTACTAGAAAGCTCTCTTCTCTCAGGAGTTCCCATGTGATGTTTCGCATGTTCACTTGCAGACATACATTCCAAATTTTCAATTTTGTTATTAAGAGGGTTACCATCTTTATGGTGTATAACATTATACCTAGATATCTCTCCGTAAGTATCAATCCAAATCTGCCTATGTAATGCAACAAGTGGTACTTTCCCATTATCATGTCTCCAAAAATATACACGATGTTGTCTGCGTTTTGACTCTGTGTGTCGAGTATATCTTTTGCCTCCGTATATAATAATTTCTCTATCATCCTTTTTGTTGAGTTCCATATATATAGTGTATCACTATCAGTAACAGTAGACAACACAATATCTCCTTTTTTAGAATTATCCTTGGTTGATACAATGGAATGGTCAGGTGTACCCACCAATCCTATATTATTTACTACTCTTTTATAACTACTACGGGTTATTTCCACAGGTCTGTACCCATTACGAGTCATAACCATATCCCCCACTTTTATTTTTTCAATCGGAATATTACCTTTGTCAGTAAGAATTTGTGTCCCAGCAACGAAACAATCATCCTTTTTTTTATCCATAGCCTCTGGCTTACCTTTTACATTTCGAATGAAAGTAAACATCTCATTAAGGAGTGCTGATGGAAACCCACTATTCTTCCTAAGAAAGACCGCTTTCAATGCCGCTAATGAGAATGGTCGTGTAGAGGAGGTAGTCTTCCAACCAAAAAACTTTGTAATCTTCTGAGTTATATCGTCAAAGACCTTCCGAGCATAAAGATTTACATACCCCATCTTTTCTAAAGCATCGTTGACCCAGAGTCCATCTTTATTTACTTCGATAGCAAGTAAAGCCCAATTATAAAATTTCCCGAGTTTATATGCTTCGTTAGCCAATTCATCTGGTGATACTTGTGACCGGTAAATCCCAGCACAATTTTCAGTCTTATGATTAATAACATAGAGCACCTGAGCATCCCCGTGAGCTAGACCCTCCGAAGTATCCCCACCAATAATATACCTAGTCCCAACTTCCGGCTTTTCGAACATTTCAAAGTTCCCGGATGAGTTGGCCATAAAACTAACTTCACCTTTTTCATCAGTAAATAGTTCTCCTTTTATTCCGTGTTCCACCTTCGCAAGAAGAGAAGCCACTTTAGCAATGGGGAAGTAAGATTGCCCAGTTGATAGAAAAGCCTCCTCTGGAGTAGTCGGGTATTCCTGCTTCAATTTTTTCACAGCATCAGTACCACCCTTTCCTCCAAGCTGTTGCCATTTCATGTAGTAGTAAGTTATCTCTAAATCCGTAAGATTATTTTCCGACTGGTACTCAGTCCAATCAATCTCACACTCATCCATCTCCAAAGTTGGTATAGTATTCTGAATCTTCTTCATTTCCATATCATCATACTGCCAGTTGTAGAAGTGTGGGAGAAACTGAACTTGAGAAAGCTGAGGAGTAATCTTCTCCCGAGTAAGCCACCTCTCTTGAAACACTTCATAGAACCTCCCTGCCATACCTTCCGCAGTACTTTCAATAAAAATAAAACCATCAAAAGGAACCGCTGGAAAAGTTCCTGTTTCCACTTCATCCGCTCTCTTAGGAAATAAGATACACATCTTCGCAAACTCAGAAATATGCACAAGATGAAATGTTCCAGAACGTCCAGAGGTAGAAACAGTAATCGAAGAAGTCGAACCCTTCTCTGGTCCGTAGTCTAATGTCACCTGTATCTTCTTCGCTGAGTTGTGTTTTATATTAAAGAACGCATCTTTAACATCAGCCGCCATGTTTCTAACTGCAAAGTCTACTTTCTTATCAAAAATCTGAGTAGCATCTTCAACTTTGTGAGCAATAATAATAGCCTCCTTATTCGTATTAAAAAGAATCTCATCTAATATAAAAATATCAATAAATGTCGTAAACCCAAGTTGCCTCGCTTTTAAAATAACGTGCCTGTGGTATATCTTTCCTGGGATAGATAAGTAATTTTCAAAAAAATGAAGTTGTGCCCGATTCATATTAAAAGGCTCCTTCTTCCCATCCTTAGTTATTATCCAATATAAATTATCCATCCTCCATCTCTTATTTTTAATAAGCTCTGGATTTGCAATAAGCTCTTCCGTTATTTTTTCGTTATGTTCAGCTACGAGATTTGTCATATTTTAAAAATCTAAATCCTCTAACTTAACCTCCTTAAATTCCGTTTCCTTAATCTCTTCAACTGGCGGTAGCACTTCATCCGCTGGTAAAGGTGCCTGATTATAAATCTTTTGCAATACCACAGTACGCAACCTATTACTCGATTGTTCCTTAGGTTTAGTCGATTCCATCATCCCTTTATTAAATCTGTCCCATGCACCAGCAATAGCATTTAAAGCAGAAACTAAATCCTTATTAGTAAAGTCCTCTAATCCTCTAGCCTTAAATTCTGACATAACTGCAACCGCTAAATTACCTGAGTCAGAAGCAAGTCGTGCCATAGCATTATTAAAGCCGGGTTTTGATTCAATCTTTGAAACAATTGAATTAGCAACACTCGGGGCATATCCCACATCTAAAGCGATAGTTTTTTTATCCTCTCCTTTAGCTCCCCACACCCTTCTAGCGTACGCTAATTGTTTCATTGAAGAACCTCTTCTTGATATTTTCATATTAATAATGATACTTCTTTTTTTTAAAATTGTATAGCCTACATTAGATTCTAAACCCTTGACAACATAGTCGGGACATTGGGGCATAGAAAAGTGTCATTTCGGGAACTTTTTCACATTTAAGGGGGGAGGTACTGGTACTTTTTTATATTTATATACCGGGGGTATGACGATAGGGGTGACCCCCATCCCACTTATACCCTTATTCTTAGCCATATATTATAATTTCTACTATTGACAAACCCTTAAAAGTATGAGGGCACAGGGACAAACCTTGAAAAAGGCTATGTCCCGATTTAGCCTTATTATTAGCCACGCTACAGGACGGGACAAACCTTGAAAAGTGCTATGTCCCAACATTATAAGACCAAGCAGAGCCGTATTTTAAGGCTTTTTAGCCTTTTGGGACATAGATTTGGAAAAAATAAAAACATTTTGTAAAATAATATTTTAATTTTTAGGAAAGTTTACAAAAATCAATGTCCCTGTGCCCCAATGTCCTTAGCCTTATGTCAATAGCAACAATCCATAGCCCACAATAGGAATATAAAATCACCATTTTTAGATCATATATATGTATAAAAATAATTGACATATATGTATATTAATGTTGTATCACATAATAGGTGTTGACACTGGCACATGATAGAAATATACTCTATATATAGATATAAATAATTACTACTAAAAAATATCTATAATAAATAAAAATGAAAAAAGCATACATATATATCGGAAGTAACAACACAACGCACGAGCTTGAAAGTGAAAAAGCTATCAATATAATATCAGACCATTTCGACGGGTTTAGCGCATACGAGATCATAGGATTCTGGAAAGGTTCAAAAGAAAAGACACTTAAAGTAGAGATCGTGATCGATAGCAATACAGCGCCACTAGTGAAGTTATGTAAAGAATTAAAAACAAAACTATTTCAGGAGGCTATCATGCTTGAAATAGTAGAGAGTAACGTAGCATTTATACAATAATAAAATAATAAAATGAAAATAACATACAACGAATATATAGAGAATAACACAATTAATTGCGATGTATCATATCGTGGAGGTAGTTTGAAAGTGGATATATCCGGTTTACTATCACAAAAAAGCCTGGAGGCCATAGAAGAAGCCGGGGAGGAGGCAACCGCTGGAGCCTATCAAAACTATCTCGGTGGAGGCATGGCCGGGAGTATACAGACGGGAAATAACTTTGATACTGATTTACTCACAAGAGCGGACCAGAAGAAGTGGGACGTACTTAAAGAAGACTTGAAAAGATATTTTTACAATCTTAACAATGGAGGCGGGGACGAATACATGCAAGAAAACGTCACCGGAGCAACCACTGGAGGCTATGAGGCAACACAAAGACTCGCAAAGAGTGGGTATTAATAACCAGTTAGAAAGCATTATATTCCTTATAGTGCTTTCCATACTGTTTATATTGCAACGCTAGGGCAATAGACACAGTACATTGACAACTTAATAGTTAACATAAAAACAAAATGATTAAAAACAATATCAAAACAATTGATTTTGATGAATACCAGCTAAGAGAATTACAAAATGCTATAACACTTGCCGAGGAGGTAAACGCCTTAGACTATAACGTGGAAATATTGCAAGGCGATAATAGCCAATCAGATTTCAATGTTATCATTGAAGGAAAATATCAAATAAGAAAGGCTAGTTATACGGGTCATGTAAGAGTTTCAGAATATCCCTATAGTTATAATTCAGAGCTATCAAGTTATACGAAAGCCGAGTTATATAGAAAATATAAACTTGATAACATGAAAGTATTGACTAAAAAGAAACTACAGCAAAGGCTTGACAATGTAGACATGGAACAAGCCGAGTTAAAGGCCGAGTCAATTAAAGTTATAGACAAAAAAGCCGAGTTTTTGGAAAGTGTAAAACATTTACCTATTGTTTACTCATATAAAGATTACGACAAGAAAGATGAGATAACAGGCGGTTCACTTGTAAAGAATGGTATAGAATTTGAGTTTAGTTTTTCTCAAGACGGGTATATCTCAAAAAAAGTTACTATTCATTATACTGTCAATCATAATTTAGATGATTTTCTAAAATTATCAGATAATAAGTATAATAACTAACATGAAAACATTAATTGTAAAAAGAGAAAAAGAATATACAAAGTTGAGACAATTCTATGCGTGGGTTGGCTTTATAACAATCATCGCAGGAGTTGCAACAGTAGTTTATAAATTATTATCATTAACTAATTAATTATATGACATGGATTATATTTGGAATCGTAGTATTTATTTTATTCGTTCTATGGATTATTGAATAGTAAAAAAAAAGTATTGCAATAGACAGCAAAGAGTGTTCTATTGGTGGTGACACTTGCACAGGTGTAAAAGAGGTATATAATGTACCTTATCTCAGAGATTATTTTGAGATTTATAACTAACAAATGGTGGTAATCCACTCACAAACAAAATGGGATTTAGCAATAGACAAGAAGGAAATTTTATTACGATATTAGGTGGTCGTTTCTGTATCCGTGTATCACAAGATACTCAAGGAGCAGTCACCAGAATTAACAAAGTAGGGAAGACTGTACATGAGATTTTTCACGACAGTTTCACCGGGAAACTTGTGGGAATTAAGATTCAAGACGGAGAATATGGAAAAAGTTGGATATTCTCTTTTAAAGACGGAGGAGAAGTTTATCACTTGCAGTTAAGTTACTCTAACAGTTTTGCGACAGCTTTACTCAAAATGTTGCCAAATGTAGATTTAACTAAGGAGATAAAAGTATCACCGTCAACAAGAGAAGTTGACGGAAAGAATAAGTCATCATTATTCATTAATCAGGACGGACAAGCGTTAAAACATGCTTATACCCGGGATAATCCAAATGGCCTACCAGGGCTAGAACAAGTAACAGTGAAAGGACAGTTGGTATGGGATGATACAAAACAGTTGGAATTCCTATACAACATGGTAGCAACGACAATAATTCCAAAACTTGAAGGTGTAGAAGTGCCTCAAGCACCGGTTACATCTACTCAAGATGGTTCAAAAAAAGATTTTGATAATTTTGGAAAGACACCGGAAGAAATCAATCCGGAAGATATACCTTTTTAATTGATTGATAGGTAAGGGTAGTATTACCCTTACTTAATCAGTTCGTTAGAACTGAGAGTGTTGGAAACTTAACCTAATTTTAACACATAATTGGAAAGTTGTCCACATATCCACAGGTTTATGCACATTTCAGTATAGAGCATTTTGTAAGATAATAGTTTCATGGACAAACATACTACACAAACATTTTCATATTCACAACCGAAAAACTGTAGCGACCAAAGGGGCGTAGTATCTCCTGTCCATCGCTACAGTTTTTTTGTTGGGAATATAATACTACAAATTGTATGGTAAAAAAGAACGCATTATTTTTGGACCACTTTCATAGTCACGTTTATAGATACATTGACCAGACAGGTCAAGGAAGACCTCCAGTATCGTCAATTGAAAGACGGGATGATTTAAACTTGAACGGATATGAGGCTTATTTTACTCCGAATGGATTCTATGGTAACAATGCTAAAAAAGAAAATTGTGTTAGTTTGAACAGCTTTTTTGTGGACATTGATGGCCGAAAGAATTCAGATGAACTCGAAGAAATAAAAAAGAAACTTGAGCCTACCTTTATACTTGAAACAAAGAACGGATACCATTTATATTGGTTACTTGATGAGCCGATTGTGAAAGAGGATTTAACTATTGATGAATGGAATTCCACTTGTTCACGATGGGAAAAGATTGAACAGTCTCTAGTTGTATATTTAAAAGCTGACCCTGTAGTGAAAGATATTCCTAGAATACTAAGACAACCGGACTCATGGTACTGGAAGAAGAGTGGATTATCTTATATTGATGGAACGGATAGTGCTTTTAAGATAAAAGGAATACATAAGAATGTAGCGAAAAATTATTCTATGAATCAAGTGGAAGAGGCTTTTCCTATAAAAGAAGAAGTTGTTTCAATTATCAACAAAACTCAGTCGGACCACCTGAAAAAATATGCTGAGGATGAGAAGAAAGACTTTTTTATTAGGGTAAATAAAGAATTTCCAATTGAAGACCGTGACAGCTTCAAAGCTCTTATTACTGGAAAGAGTTTGACCGTACTACCAGGTATGAGAAACCAGGCTCTTATAGTTACTGCATCACTAATGAAACAAGCTGGATGGAAGAAGGAGCAAGCCCTTGAGCGTATTGATGAAATTGGGTGGCACGGAATGGAAAAAGAGCGTGGTGGTTTACAGGAGATAATAAATACTGTGAATAGTGCGTATGCGAATAATTACACATATTCATATAAAAATGAAATCATTGCTCATAATATAACCCAAAATGAACAACAGGAGATTCAAAACGCTTACACTGCAGTAGCAAAACAAAAGAAGGATAATGATAAGGTTAGATTCACAAATTATGAACAGGAACTACTTAATAGATATCCACATATTAAAAAGAACGAAATTGGTTTGGTATTCAATTATTCTAATGGAGTTTATAAGATGATGAGCGACTTAGAAATTTCTGATTTAATTCTTACTAGTCTATACGATGATATGCTCTGGGGTTATAGGACAAAAAGAAATGTAGCGGATAAGGTGGCGTGTCTTCTGTCTATCATTCCTCCACTTATAATCAGTGTTGATAATGGTTGGGTTCTTAACTTAAAGAATGGATTATTAAATATATATACTAAAGAGTTGCGACCACACACACCAGAATTCGTATCCTTGATTCAGTCTCCTGTTGAGTATGACTCAGAAGCCAAGTGTCCGATATGGGAAAGTTGTATGGAAGCCTGGATGGAAGGTCCTGAGAAGGAAGATAAAAGTAGACTGCTCCAACAGTTTTGTGGTTACTGTCTATCATCATCTATGCAATATGACAAGGCATTATTCCTTGTTGGAGATGGTGGAAATGGCAAGAGTACTTTTATTGATACAGTTGCCATGGTTATTGGACCGGAATCAACATCACATATTGACTTAGAAGGATTATATGGTCAATACGGAATGAAGGGGCTTATTGGAAAAAGATTGAATATTATTGAAGAGGTTCATGGAAATTATTATCAATCAAACAAGCTAAAGAAACTTATCTCTGGTGAACAAGTAACAATCGATATTAAATATAAGGACCAATTCTCTTTCCGGCCACAAGCCAAGTTTGTGTTTGCTGTGAATATAATGCCTCGAGTGGATGATACATCGACTGCGACTGAGCGTAGAATTTGTGCGATTCAATTCAAGAATAACTTTAGAAATAATCCGAATACAGCACTGAGGTCTAGTTTTGGAATGTTAGCAAAAGAACTGTCAGGTATTTTAAATTGGATGCTTCTAGGTGCTAAGGACTTATCAGACAACGGAGCTTTCGTAGTTACTCGAGAACAAGTAGCAATGCTTGCTGAGTACCGACAAGAAAATTCATCTGTCGAAGGATTTATTGCTGAGTGTGTAGAAGTAGATACGACTGCTGAGGTTGTGGGTAGAGATTTGTATGATGAGTACAAAACATACTGTCAGAAGGACGGTAGAAAGTTCAAAGGCAACATTGTCTTCACAAAAGAAATGAGAGCCTATGGGACTCGATACGGTTCATTCGGATATGAAGAGAGGTCGTCTGGTCATGGGGTATCAAGGTTCATTGGAATTAAAATTCAAAATGAATGGTCGAAAGAAAGGAAGGCAATAATTGAATTCCGAGACTTTTAAAATATATGACAATTTGCTCAAGATGCCACAATCCGTGCGAGAAGGTTAGAAATAAAAATGCTTCGAAAGCTGTGTGTATTAAGTGTAAGAAACAAAGGAGTAGGGATTTGGATATTATAAGAAGAACGATTAAAGAAATAAAAAATGGAAAAAGAACAACAAATTAAATTACTATGTGAGGGAATGGGATGGGTTGATTTAGGGAAACAAAAGAATCCATATATGATGTCTTTTATTCCGGATGAAAGTAGTACCATCCGGATGAATATATATTTCACCACAATGACTGTAACTGTTCAGAAGCGTAATAGATTTTGTGAGACATATAGGAATGTTGGTATGGAAGAGTTAGAGAATCTTTTAAAAGAAAACATTAATGATGAATAAAATACCTTCTTTATATAAATACCAGGCAAATGCAATACAAGATGACTTTAAAAAGAAAGGATTGTTTTTTGGCACAGGCGTAGGAAAAACCAGACTTGGTTTAGAGTTAGCCGAAGGTAGCACTTTGGTTATTTGTTTGAAGCAGGGTCGGGATGATTTGACTTGGGAAAGAAATGCTAAGGAATTCGATATTGTCGTAAATATGAAAGTAATTAGTAAAGAAGATATGCGAAGAGATTGGGACTTACTACCAGAATTCGATACGGTTATTATAGATGAGTGTCATAAAGTTTTTGGTGTTACAGCCGACACTGTACAACGAAATTATATTCAAATTCCAAAAACTTCTCAAATTTTTCAAGCAGTATATTCCTATCTTAAAAAGCATCCACCAAAAAGATTGTATTTATGTTCAGCTACTCCAGTTTCAAAACCGATGAATCTCTGGGCCATTGCACAACTCTTTGGAGTAAATTGGAATTTTTTTGATTTTAGAAATAAATATTATTTAAAAATAAAAAATTTTTGGATAGTTAAAAAAGACGACAAACTAAAAGATGATATGGCTCGGTTGGTCAAACATTTTGGTTATGTCGGTTCACTTAATGATTTCTTTGATGTTCCGGAACAGACCCATAAAACCGTTGAGATAGAACTGAGTGAAGAGCAGAGGGTTGCACTAAAACGACTATCGACTCAAGAAGCTGACCCCCGTGTACGAAGTGCAAGGATGCGAACAATTGAAAACGGATTGTTGTATGGAAAGAAAGTAGAGTCAAAAGGGAAAGTTGATATAATGACTAATCAAACTATACTCTATAAGTCTTATAAAATTGATTACATCCTCGAGCGAGCACTTGAGTTTCCAAAACTCCTCATCTTCGCAAACTATACTGCTCAAATAAATCAAATCGCAAAAGAACTTAGAGAAGAAGGATACACTGTCTCTACACTCACAGGAGCTACTAAGGACCGTACATTTATAAAAACTGTTGATGTTTCCGATAAACCCCACATCATTATCGCTCAATCATGTATATCAGCTGGGTACGAGTTACCCTCATTCCCTTGTGTAATCTATGCTTCGAAGTCTTGGCAGTTCGTTGACTACGAACAGTCACTTGGTCGAGTGCTTCGGTCTAACCATTTGAAAAAGAATTTATATATTCATTTGGTAGTTAAAGGAATGGATTTAAATTGTCACAAAGTGGTTATGTCCGGGGCAGATTTTCAAGAAATGCTACAACTTGACACAGGTGTAGACACAGGAATATAATAATTAATAATTAATAATAAATTATGAAAATAAAACACAAACAAAAAGTAAAGAAGGCTCGCAAGATGCTAAGTAAGAATGAGAAGAGAATGAAGGTCGGAATATTTCAATCAAAGCAATGGACGACATGGAAGGAAGGAATTAAAAATCATATTAATAACAAAATCAAAAAAAATGGAAGAAACAAAAAATAAACCCTTATTCTCAGTTGTGCTCATTGCACGCAATGAAGCTAAAACTCTTCCACATGCGATTGAGTCTCTTAAAGAATTTATGGCTCGAGGTGGAGATGTGAATGTGCTTGATACTGGTTCAACCGACAACACTGTTGAAGTAGCTAAGTCGCTAGGATGTCGAGTAAAAGAAGTTGGAGAAATTTTTAAACATACAATCACTGAAGAACAAGCGAAGGAAATCAATGACAGATTTGTTGTGGAAAATGAGATGCCGGTCCTTCGAGTTGGTGAAGTTTATTTTGATTTTGCTTCAGCTCGAAATGAAGCGAACAGTATGTCTGACTGCGATATGGTTTGTACTATGGACTGTGATGAAGTAATTACTCGAATGAATATTGATGTAATCGACCAGTACATACGAGAAGGATTTAATCAGTTCGAATATAACTTTGTTTTTTCTCACACTCCGGATGGAGGAGAACTTGTGAAGTTTATTCAAAGCAAATTCTATAGCCGAACTGCTTGTAATTGGGTTGGAATTATTCATGAGATGGTTACTAATTTAAATCCAAATAATCCAAGTAGAATAAAGTCGCTACAAGAACCTGAATTTAAGTTAGAGCACTACCAGAATGAAAAAACAAATCGAACAGGTTATTTACGAGGTTTAGCAATTGATTGTTTTAACCATCAAGAAAAAGATAGAAATTCTCATTACTTCGCCAGAGAGCTTTGGTGGACTGGAAGACCTTGGTCAGCGGCTAAGGAATTTAAGCGACATATTGAGATGAATAAGTGGCCAGCGGAGAGGGCGGAGTCAATGCTTTTCTTAGCTGATATTTATGGAGCCATGGAAAAACCAGAAGAACAATTAGCATGGTGTCACCGAGCACTTGATACTGAGCCAAATAGACGAGAGCCTCTTCTAAAATTAGCTCAAATCTATCAAAGGCGTAATCAAGCCACTCCAGCGAATTACTATGCTACAGCCGCCTTGGAGCTTCCTTGGTACCCATTCTACGGAGCAAATGTAGCCTTCTACACTAATGAACCACACCAAATTCTATATTGGGCGAAATCATGGCTTGGAGATATGGAGGGTGCACGAAAACATCTTTTGAAGTGTCTTGAGTATCAAAGAGAGAATCCTGAGTACTTAGCGGCCACTGGATTTTTCTTTGGCTACCAGTCTCCAGAGATTGCTGGATGGTTCTCATATCCTGAACAATTGTTCTTATATGAAAAAGGTAAGATGATGGAGAGTGCTATCGAGTGTGGAAGTTGGAAAGGAAAATCAACTCACGCACTACTTTCATCCGGATGTCCAAATGTCACAGCAATAGACCACTGGAAAGGCTCAACCTTTGAGCCGGAAGCTCATATAGAAGCACAAAGCGGTTCAGTGTTTGAGACATTTAAGAAAAATGTTGGACACTTTAAAAATCTTACAATTATCAACGATGATATAAATAATGTAGTCGATTCAATACCAGACCATTCTGTTGATATGGTATTCATCGATGCCGGACACACTTATGAAGAAGTTAAAAACGACATCAAAAAATGGAAGGGTAAAGCCCGAATCCTCCTTTGCGGACATGATTATTGCTCAGGTTGGCCTGGAGTTATACAAGCCGTGGACGAAGAACTCGGTGGACCGGATGGAGTCGCTGATACGGTCTGGTACAAATGGGTCAATAAACCAAAGGTATCTGTCTGTATACCCACACTTGGTCGACCCGAAAAACTTCACCGCCTTCTTGAATCAATTAAGGATAATGCTGAATACGACAACTACGAAGTAGTGGTCAAGGCTGATGAGTTTCCTCCAAACAATGTTGGTGCTCCAACTGTTTTCAAGCGATGTGTTGATGAGTCAACTGGTGAACTCGTATTATTCCTTGGAAATGATGTGGTTCCACAAAAGGGATTTATGAGAGAAGCTGTTTGGGAGATGATTAGAAAGTTTCCTGAGCTCGATGGAATGATAGGATTAAACGATAATTATTGGAGAGAAGAACACGTTGCTCCACATTTCCTTATTTCAAAGAAGTTACTTCCTGCCTTAGATGGTGAATTCTTTCACACAGGTTACTACCACACTGGTTGTGATAATGAATTACGGGCTAGGGTGGAGCAACTTGGAAAGTATGCTTTTGGTCGGAAGGCAGTTATATTCCATGACCATCCGATGATGGCTGGGTCAAAAGCTGAAATGGACCATATTTATGCTCAGGCTTATGGTGGGCCTAGGCACGACCATGACGATATTCTGTATGCTGAGCGAGCAGAGAAGTATGGGTTTAAAGATAGAAAATGGGTTTAAAATCATGATACCGAAAAAAATTATAACAATCTGGCTTTCAGAGAATGAAACTCCAGAGATTGTAGAAAAATGTAATAAATCAAAAAATCTATTCTGTAAAAAAAATGGATATGAACATATTTACATTACTCTCGATAATGTCTATCGAGGCTCTGAGTATGTGAACAAATGTATCGAAATTAAAGAATGGGTTAGAGCGGTAGACTACCTAAGACTACATTACTTAAATGAACTTGGTGGTATATATCTCGATGCTGATGCTGAGATTATTGGAAACTTTGACGATATTCTATATTTTAGAATGTTCGTATTTACTGAAGAAAGTGGATATATCAACAATGGTTATATTGGTTCAGAAGCTAATCATCCATTCCTAAAATATCTACTTAATACAATGGAACACAGTTTTAGATTTCACCAAAATCTTTTCTGGCCCGGGATGCAATTCTTTTCAGAGTCCTACTACATTGCAGACCGAGGAGGATTGGGGATGTACATATATCCAGAAACTGTTCGAAAAAACTTAATTACTCACCACGAAATGAAATCGTGGGTAACATAAAAAATATGATTATAGAAATGAATCCACAAAAGAAGGAGGCGAAGTGGCAAACGATATGGAATCACTATCTTAGAGAAAAAAGAAAGGAAGGTAAGATGTACGGTTACTATGAGTTGAAACAGACTATAAAAAACACATTTACTTTTAGTAAAATTGAGATTCATCAATACGATGGACTTCAGACCACAGAGAAGGAAGGTTTAGTTTGGAAATGGTCCGATGATGACCGTAGAGAAAAACCAATCGATTGTGCATCATTACCGCCATTACCGTCATATTTAGTGATTAAGTTCCCAGAGGCTTACTACATGATTCGAATTTCAGATGTGGTGAAGTTAAGGGAAAGCGGTAAGCTCGGGATTACTATAGAGGAAGCTAGTATTATTGCAGAACAGATTCTGGTTCTTGGCTATTTGACAACGGCACAGACACAGGAGTATACTCATATTATTATTAAATAACAAAATTATGACAATTAAAAAAGAAAAGATGGAACGATTGAATTCATATGTTCCAAAAGAACAGAAGAAGTTTATTAAAGAATTAGCTAAAAAATTAGGTAAAGGTGAGGGTGAGGTGACTCGAAATATTATTAATTATTACATAAATAAACCCAAATGAAATACTACGATGAATATGCAGTTCTTGATGCACACATCAAAGAATTAGAAAATAAGAAAGATGAACTCCGAGGACTTATCTTAAAAGATATGTCTGAGTCTGGAGAAGAGTCTATTGAAACAGCCGTTGGTAAGTTCTCCGTTACAAAACTAAAAACTTGGACATACACTGAAAAAGTTATTGAGTTGAATGAAAAATGGAAAGCTCTAAAGGCTAAGGAAGAATCAACTGGTGATGCAACCTATGTAGAGAAGGAATCTCTACGATTTACTCAAATTAAATTATAATAAATATCATGTCTAAAAATACTACAAAAAAAGAAGTTAAGGTAAAAACTCCAAAGTTCAAACTTATTACTTACACAGTTAAAGCAGTCATTCCAACAGGAATGTATGCCAATATCCAACCTGAGATTACTGTGGAGGCATCGAGTATTGAGGTTGCTGAGAGGGCTGTGATGCCACACATTGAGTCTTTGTTCGCAAAATACCGTGAAGGTGGCGTACAACCTGTCGTAGCTCGTAACGTGGCTCCTGTGGTACCAGTAGTCCCAGTAGTCCCAGTAGTCCCAGTAGTCCCAGTGGTCCCTGTAGAACCATCCATAGTAATGAGCCTTCCTTTCACACGGGCTAATTCAGCTATTCAGTCTTGTATGAGTTTGGAAGCCTTACATCTTGTTGAAGACCAGATTCAAAAATCTACAAAATTAATTGACGATGAGAAACAAAATCTTGCTGTATCGATTCTAAAGAGAAGAAAAGAATGGAAAAACTAATTTTACCAAAACCTCATCTTTCCTGGTCGGCAATCAATTGTTGGATGTCGAATCCTGAAAGATTCCGAAGAGAATATTTTGAAAACTCGGACAAGTTGGATACAAAATACCTTAGATTTGGAAAGGGTATTGCGAAGATGATTGAGGATGGACAACACAAAGAACTCCTTCCTGACCTAGTTGTTTACAATAAACCGGAGTTTGAAATTAGATGTACAGTAATGGGAGTTCCTATGTTAGCTTATTTAGATAGTTACGATTCAGTGAATAATGTCTTCCGAGAGTATAAAACTGGAAAACATCCTTGGACTCAATCAAAAGTTCAAAAACACGACCAGTTGACTCTTTACGCTACAATGCTAAAACAACTCACTGGTAAAATGCCTGAGTACTGTGATCTTGATTGGATTGAGACAAAGGATGGAGTATCTGAAGTTGAAGATTTTTGGAGAACAAATGAGAAGACAATAAATGTTACAGGTAGGGTTGTTTCTTTTCACCGGGAGTTCGATGAACGAGAAGTTGATAGGATGGAATCTTTGATTCAAAAAGCGGCAGAAGAAATTAGTGATGCTTACCAGGAGTTTATAAAAGAAATATAAAAAAACAATGGAGAAAGTCATTAAAGTCCTATACTCCCCCCCAACTGTCCATTTACCAGAGATTATTATCTAAGTAGTTCTTTAACAGAGTATTGGAGAACTGTCTTGGGTGGTGGTGAATAAAAGTGTTTACACCGAATAGCCACTATCCCAGTCATTTCTTCAAGAGGTAAGTGGATAGTTGGGGGAGAGGAAACAGGAAATGACCTAAAGAAGTCGCCTTACAGCCAGTACGAGCTTCCCCAACTGTCCATTTACCAGAGATTATTATCTAACTAAACAATATGAAACTAAGACAAATACACAACTTTCTAAAAACCATCGTAGTCTCACTTGTAGTCAAAAGAGACGGAATGATTAAAGACAAACTACCAAAAACATCTATTGAATACACAAAAGGTCAGTTATACGAGGCACAGTATATCTTAGATATTTTTGAGAAGGTACTTTATGAGAACGAGAGACTTGTAACAGATAACTAACTAAAACATATGACATTTATACTATGGACATTAGTTTGGTTTGGATTGATAGAAGTACAGTGGTGGAGAATCTACAAATACAGAAGTGTTGGATTTATAGATAAAAGCCCATTTATTACTTTACTAGCAATCGCTCTTCAATGGTTTGGTTTTTTCTACCTTTACTCTCATTTTATCAAATAACTAAAAACATATGACCCACGAAGAAACAATAAAACGAATCCAAGAGTTAGTGCCAAGTGTTATGGATTTGGAGTTTGGGTGTGAGGTGGAAGAAAAGCCAGCGTTCGGCTCTAGTATGAGAAATGATACTTTTAACGGTGGAAAAGTATTCACAATTGTATCTAAAGATAATTCAGGAAACTGGTTATATTTAACTGATGGAGGATTTGGGCGTGAGAAAGAAGACAAGATATTACATTGGCATAATTGCCTCGGCAAACCTATCACACTAGCAGTGGTGTTGATGGCAATAAGAC
>Ga0163155_10003555_pt1 | contig 16732 bp, 9 predicted proteins | sample OliLakLV19SP4G1_FD_148611 | JGI IMG/M metagenome (GOLD analysis project Ga0163155, IMG submission 148611) | Freshwater microbial mat bacterial communities from Lake Vanda, McMurdo Dry Valleys, Antarctica - Oligotrophic Lake LV.19.SP4.G1 | ecosystem: Environmental > Aquatic > Freshwater > Lake >... | reverse complement strand
GCCCGGATGTGTGGACGGCTGGTGGCAGATGCATCAGGCGGATGGAAAACGTCCGTGGAAAGATCTCTTTTCGGCGGCCATTGAGTATTCACGGAACGGCGCGCCGCTGAGCGAGATCGTCGCGTCGGACATGGAAAACATCGGACCGCGCTTGCAGAACGACGCGGCGCGAAAAATATTCCTGCCGAACGGCTACCCCGTTTCATACGCGCAGATATTCAAGCAAGCGGATCTGTCGCGGTCGCTGGAACTCATTGCCGCTGGCGGCGCGGACGCGTTTTACCGCGGCGAGATTGCCGAGAAAATAGTTCGCGGCAGTGAATCCAGCGGCGGCTATTTCACCAAAGACGATCTCGCCTCGCACACGTCGCTCTGGCAAGCGCCGCTGAAAGCCACGTTTCGCGGCGTTGATGTTTATCAATTGCCGCCGAATTCGCAGGGACTCACGGCACTGCTGGCGTTGAATATCCTTTCGAGCCTGGACCTGGACCGGTTGCGCGAGGACTGGGTGGGGCTCACGCACGCTTGCATCGAGGCGATCAAACTCGCGCTCGCCGAACGCAGCGCTCACGTCGCCGATCCCAGCGAGAAGAGTCCGCTCGATGAATTGCTGACGCTGACGTTCGCCACCCACATTGGACTTTCAGTTGATCCGGCGCGCGCGATCGCGCGCCCCGATTCCGTGGCGCAGACCGCCGGCGATACGGTCTATCTCTGCACCGCCGATGCCGAGGGCAACGTCGTCTCGCTCATCAGTAGTTTGTTTCAGGGATCGGGACTGGTTGCCGAAGACACGGGCGTGCATTTCCACAATCGCGCCTCGGCGTTCACGCTCCAGGATGGCCATCCCAACCGCATGGCTCCGCGCAAGCGCCCGCTGCATACCCTGATGCCGGGATTTGCGATGAAGCATGGCGCGCCGTACCTGGCGTTTGGCGTGATGGGCGGACAGCATCAGGCGCAGGGACACGTTCAGTTTTTAATCAATCTGCTGCTGCATGAGATGACCCTACAAGAAGCGGTCAGCGCGCCGCGCTTCGATTTCCGCATTGAAAATTTCGTCGCGCTGGAAGCCGATTTTCCAGGCGAAATCGCCGCGGCGTTATCCGAGAAAGGCCACAAGATCGTTGAGAACGATGCCGGTCCCTTCGGCGGTGCGCAAGCGATTCGCGTGCTCAAAGATGGCGTTTACGAAGCGGCGAGCGATCCGCGGAAAGACGGCTGCGCAGGCGGACTTTGAACTGGCAACGGATTCGACACAAAGTCACGAACGACTCAAAGACACAAAGAAGAAACGAAGGGTTAGCCCCAGACTCTATGCCCTGCCGTTCTTCGCGACTTTGAGCCTTTGTGACGAAGTCGTTTAGTGTCTGGCGTGTTCCAGAACTTTCTCCGCCTGGTAGCTGGAGCGGACGAAGGGGCCGCAGGCGGCGTTGCTGAAGCCGAGGCTCAGGGCGTATTCTTCGTAGGCTTTGAAAACTTCGGGGTGAACGTATTCGCTGACGGGCAGATGCGTTTTTGAAGGCTGCAGATACTGCCCGATCGTCAGAATGTCGCAGCCGCTCGCGCGAAGATCGCGGATGACCTGCTTGACTTCGTCCTGTGTTTCGCCGAGGCCCACCATCAGACCGCTCTTGGTGGTCATCGCGGCATCAAAGCGTTTGGCGAGCTCCAGCACGTTCATCGAGCGCCGGTAATTTCCCTGCGGCCGCACCGGCGCGTGCAGGCGCTCAATCGTCTCCGTGTTGTGATTAAAGACGGTCGGACGCGCCTCGACGACGGCGCGAATGCACTCTTCGCGCGCGTGGAAATCCGGGACCAGCACTTCAATGACAAGCTCCGGCCCGCAGTAATTTCGCAGCGTCTTGATGACTTTAGAAAAATGATCGGCGCCTTCGTCCTTGAGATCATCTCGCGCGACGCTCGTGACGACGACGTGTTTCAGTCCGAGCTGCTTGGTGGCCTGAGCCACGCGCGCGGGTTCATCCGCGAGGGATTCCAGTGATTCGCCGCGGCCTGTTGTCACCGCGCAGAAGTTGCAGGAGCGCGTGCAGCTTTCGCCGAGGATCATGAACGTGGCCGCGCCGCGCGACCAGCATTCACCCAGATTGGGGCATTCGGCGGACTGGCAGACGGTGTTAAGCTTCAGGTCTTCCAGGATGCGGTGCGTGCGCGGATCGTACTGCGCCGGCCAGGGCTTCTTGAGCCACTCGGGAAATTCTTTCGCTCGTTTTCTTAATTCGCTCATGCGTCATATTCTAAACCAGAGCCTCTCGGTTTCCAATAAGGATTAACTGGCCGTTCTAAACGAAATGTCTACCGTGAAAGCCGGCCTTAAAGACGGTAGAATTTTCGGGCGTTCTCGGCCCAAAGTTTTTTCTTGGCGTCGCGGCTGAGGTGCGCGGTCAAGCTGTCCACGGTGCGGACCCAGCGCTCGTAGGTGCTCGCCATAAGTGATACGGGCCAGTCCCCGCCGAACGCGACGCGGTCTTCGCCGAAGACGTCGAGAACGTGGGCGACGTAGGGCTTCAGATCGGCCTCAGACCAATGGTCACGGTCGGCCTCCGTCACGGCGCCGCTGAGTTTGCAAATGACGTTGGGCAGCGCGGCCATCGCTTTTAACTCTTTACGCCACGGGTCCAGGACATGTTCTTTGATGTTGGGCTTGGCGATGTGATCCACGATGAACTGCGTCTGGGGACACTGCTTGACCAGTTCGACGGTCTTCGCCAGTTGCGTATGGTTGATGCACAGATCGCAGCTCAGGCCAAACTCGGGAAGCATCTGCGCGCCCCTTATAAAGGAGGGCTTCAGGCAAAAGTCGGGTGGATCGCCTTGCGTGATGCGGCGGATTCCTTTCACCAGCGGACCGCACGCGACGAGCTCTTTGAGGTACGCGCGGAGCTGCTCCCCATACTCTAAAGGAGCGGCGGCGACGATGCCCTTAATGCGCGGGTCTTCCTTGGCGCGTTCAAGCACCCAGCGCGGTTCGAGAATGGCGTAGTGCGGTGCGAGGCCCACTTCGAGATAGACCATGGCCTCAATCTGGATGCCAGCGGTGTGCTCGCGGTATTCAGGCACGGAATAGCGCGTGTTCAGCAACGGGTTCTTATCGAGCCATTCCATGCGGAAATGCTGCGGATCCCAGAGGTGTACGTGCGTGTCGATGATCGGGAAATCAGGCATTAAAGAACTTTGCTCCGTGAGGAAAATAAAGCATTTCAAGCCGAGCGAAGGATTGACAAGTCGTTGCGTCACACTACGCTACAGAAACTTGACGACCGGTCAAAGAGACATGGGAACTTTTTGTGTCTGTCTTTTCCAGCGAAAGTGCACAATGAACAAAGCCATTGAGGGTTCCCGTATGATAAGAGGCCTCATCACTGCCGTTTGTCTCCTGGTTCTAGCACTCTATTCGAGTGCGGTTCGAGCGGATGATCCGAAACCCGTTGGCTATCTGATTCGTGCGGTGTCAGCCGAAGATGTCACTGCCGCTGAAAACGATGCCGCTGAGCCTGCCTCAACATCCTTCGTCACGCGCAACAATCAACGTCTCGCCGTTATCGAAGGCATGGAAGTTTTCCAGAGCGACGTGGTATCGACGCAGAAAGGCGGCGTGATCGCGGTTGTCTTTCGGGATAGTTCCGCGGTGACATTGCGCGAATCCTCCTCGCTGGCCATTGAGACTTACAATTATCCCGGCGTCAGCGGACCGACGCTGCTGAATCTGGAAGGCAAGGCCTATTTTTCAGTTACCCCCCGCCCTCCGGACTCGCTTTTTTCGGTGGCCACTCAACTGGGCAAAGTGCAGGTGAAAGGAACGAAGTTCGAGATTTTTACACACGCGGATGGCTCAGGCTATAAGACCACGATAGCCGTCACGGATGGTAAAGTGCTGGTCTCACCCAACGGTTCAGGCGGTGTCGAACTTACCGACGGAACACTCGCGGTGCTGGCCATGGCGACAACCAAGATCGCCGGTTTTGCGGGCTCGCCGGTGGAGTTCGCCAAGGACAACATTCCGAAAGACCAGATCAAATCGTTAAAGATCGGCGCGATTACGGATGTCGTCGTGAGCATTGGAAAAAAGAATGACGTTAAAATAACGAGCATCAATAAGAACCCCGACGGCACCATCACCTATATCAAAATGGTCGAAGTGAATGAAAATACGGTGTCGATTTCGACGTCGGTGAAAGACGCTTCCAACAAAACCATTGTCAAGATCACCGAGTCCAAAGGAAAAATTTCAGCGACGCTGACCGAAGGCGCGATTTCGATCAAGCAGTCTATCACTGGCAGCAGCGGAACCGTGCAGATCAAAGACGGTAAGGTTAGCTATAAGGGGTCCGTGGCGACTCTGGGCAACGGCACTCAAGTGAACGACGCCACGAACAGCAAAGACAAATCACGCATCGTCATCACCAAACAAACCAGAGACGACGGCACGGTCGTAAAAACGACAACCAAGTTTGCCACCGGCGCCACTGAAGGCACGCGCGTCACGGTCGTTATCGAACGAACTGGCGCCAAAACGAGCTACACGGAAATGGTGAACAACGTTCTGATCGATGGCGCCTTCACGCCGACGAGCGGAAAGACGGGCGGAGCATCGTCGCCACCGCTGCCCACCGGCGCGCCGGCGGTCATCACGGCCGGGGGTGTTGACCTGGTACCGGACACAACGCCGGTCAGCCCCTAAAAAAGAGCCGGGCCCGTTCTGGCGGAGTTGCAGATTAAAGACGAAGCGCGACTCATGGCAGCCTCCAGCGCCACCCGTAGTGTCTCCCCCCTCACACTTGCCCTCGTCACATTCGCGCCGGTTCTTTTTGGATGCCAGCCGCCCTGGGCCAGCGGTTTTCTGCTCGCGGCCGTGATCATTCTGGCGGCCGGAACGATGCTCTTCCGCACGGCGCGAGGCGAGCCGATTCTAGTTTGGTCTTCAGGCGTTTCGTGGTCCGCGGGGGCGCTGTTGGCATGGTTGCTGGCGACGGTTTTGCATGATGTGTCAGGCGGCGCGGCACAGTCTCGCGCGCCGGAACTCAGTACCGCGAAATTCACGTTTGCGCTTGCTTTTTTTGCTTCGGCGTGGCTGGGCGCAAGCACTGGAGGAACGCGTGAAAACATCGCGCGGATCCTTCAAGCGCTAACGTTGCTGGGACTAGTACTGGCGGCGTTCGCCAGCGCCGAATGGCTCGGATGGGACGTTAAGAAAAGCGTAGGCTGGACGCTGTCCACGAACAGGCCCAGCGGGCTCTACACCAATGCGAACCGGTTCGCGGTGTTGATGACGCTCTGCTGGTTTTCAGGAATGGCGCTGCTGTTTGACGCCCGCTCGCGGCTTGAACGCGGCGCGCTTTGGCGGCTCGCGCTGCCGCTGGTTTCATGTATCGCCGTGAGCATCTGCGTGGCGCTTACGTTGAGCCGCCTGACCATCGTGGCAACCGCATTGACCCTCCTGGCCGTTTCGGCACTCTGGTTTTTCTACGATTTCAAATCGCGGCGCCGGGAACTCGGAGAAGATAGGGCGCACGCGGAAACGAACCGGATGGCGCTGCTGCTGCCGCTGGTTGTGGTTTTGGCGTGGATCTCCTGGTGTTTCATCGTGGCGACGGGAAATTTGCGGAGCCGCTTCGCCGATCTCTCGGACCTCACACTCGACAGCCGTTACCAGGCGCTCCAGGCCGCGCTGCCGCTCGTGAAGGAGCAGCCGTTCTGGGGTCACGGACTCGGCTCGTTTGAGACCGTCTTCACGGCGGTGCAGCCCGTTTTTCTCACCGGCCGCTGGCGTGAACTGCACAGCGATTGGACGCAGCTCGCGGTCGAAGCAGGCATCCCCGGATTGGTGTTGTCGCTGCTTCTGGCGGTTGTGTGGTTGACGTCCAGCTGGAAAATGGCCAAGAGTAAAACGGAGGCGCAGCTGGATCTTTCGCGAGTGCTGCCAGCGGCGGGAATCGCCGTGTTCCTGCTCTGCTCGATCGCCGATTTTCCGTTGCGCGAACCGGCCAGCGCGATTTTGGTTTTCTACTTTGCCGGAGCACTCTGCGCGCAGCCGGCTGCAAGTAGAACGAAGCCAGGAAAATTGACGCTCGTCGCTGCCCCCGTGGTGTCCCTCGCGATGCTCGCGGCCGCTTTTCTTTCGGCGCGAAATGGCGCCGCATGCGCCGTAAGTCCCTGGGTTGGAAATTTTTATCCGCCGGCCACGAGCGCTTCGCAATTGGCTTTGTGGCAACGCGCGGTGGCAATCGACGGCGGCGACGCGGAACTTCAGTTCCGGCTTGCGGCGTCGGCCCTCGCGGCATCCACGAAAGATAAGGAGGCTCTCACCACGGCGCGCGCTGCCATTCGCGAAGCGCGCCGCTTGCGGCCGCTCGACCACCGTATGCCGTGGCTGGAAAGCGGCATCGCGCAACAATCAGGAAACCTCGTTGAAGCCCGCGCATTGCGGGAGCGGGCGGCGGAACTCTTTCCGAACAATTCCGTGCTGCGCGAACAGAATGGGCGCTTTCGCCTGAAGCATTTTGTGACGTCTGGATTACCCGGCGAATCCGAGCGCGGGGACCAACTGGAAAAGGCTTTGAATGATTTTCGGACCGTCCTTCGCATCCAGCCTGATCGCGAGATTGCCTTGATTGACGCGCTTGAATGGGCCGGATGCCTGAATACAGAAATGGCCGCTTTATGGCCGGGAGACGAAATCAGACTCAAGCTTCGCCGCGCCCGATTCTTCACTGAAAAGAAACAGCTTGATCACGCCGACCGGCAGCTTTTGATGGGGGAACCTTCAGACGCCGAAAACCGTGCCTGGTACTACGGCATGCGCGGCATTGTCGCGCTTCAGCGTGGCGACGCCGCGGGTGCTCAACAAAATTTAAAGCTGGCGCTGTCAGCGGCGAGCGGCGCCCAGCGCACGCCTCTCGAAGTTTGGATCATCGCGCAATGGGGAGAATTGACGCCGGAGTTCTGCGAGTCTCTGGCTGGCGCGTTGCAATCCGAACTGATCAACTATCCCGCGCTCTCCAGTTTTCTGGCCGCGCGGCTCGCGGGCGCGGGACGCTGGGCGCTGGCCGACGCACTCCTGGAAAAGGTCGCCAGCCACTCCCCCGAACTCGCCGCGCAGTGGGCCGAGCTGGCGCTGGCCATGGGCAACGCCGGCGCCGCCAGCCGACGGGCGCAACGGGCGTGGGAGCAGGGATTGTCCTCGCCGCGCTGGGGCGACTGGTACACGGCGTTTCAACAGCGGATAAAGCTGCGCAAGTAAGGGCCATGTAGTAGACTAGAGCGAGTCTGTTAAAATGTTGGGGTCGGCGTTCAAACGCCTTTGATGAGAGTTCCAATGGCGCGCACGCCCGCAAGCATCATGGAGTCAGTTAACAAAAGCGAACTGCTGCGCGCGGTGTGGCGTCACAAGCTGGCAGCGTTCAGCATCGTCGTGATCGGGCTGGCGCTCTGCACCGCGTACACAGCCTCGCGGCCCGTGCTCTACCGCAGCACAGCCAGCGTTCTGATCGAAAATTTCAACAAGACCTTCATGTCGTATCAAGACGAAGGCATGACTTACGTTCAAGACGTCACCAAGGCGCAGCGCATTCTCGCGCAGAGCCGACCCGTGATTCTGCGCACCGCCGACATCTCCGGGGAGCCGCTGAAGATCACGCCGGAGTCGGCATTGCCAGGCGGATTCGAAGCGCGCGTGGATGGCCAATTGCTTTACCTGCAGGTGGTGGACGAAGACAAAGCGCTGGCCAAGAAACTCGCCAACGCGTGGCTGGAAGCCTTCGTCAAAGAAATGATGATGCGCGCGCAAGCGCCCAAAGCCTATCTGGCCGAATCGCTGAAGGATCTCGAGAAACAATGGATCGTGAAACTCGACGCGCTCAATAAATTTCAACGCGAAACCAATTTCGATCCCAAGGAATTCGAACAGCATCCCATCCGCAAACGATTCGATGAACTCAGCAGCAAACTCAACACCGCCAACATTGAACTGGCGTCGCTGGAAGCCGAGCAGCAGGTCTTGAAAACCGCCGACGCCACGCCGTACGACGCGCCGCGCGCCAAGCTCGATCCTTTTGTGCAAGGCTATCAGAAACAGATCGAAATGCGCCGCGCGCATCTCTGGGATCTGCGCGAAAAATTCAAAGCCGACAGCCCTGAAGTGCTCGCCGCCGGCCAGAGCGTCGTCGAGGCTGAGAGCGACATGAAAAAAGCGGCGCAGCGGCTGGCGCGCCAGATTCAGCTGGAGCTCGACAAAGTGAAGGGCGAGCGCGACCGCCTGCAGACACTCTTCAAAGATGCCGAAATTCTTTTTGAAGCGCTGAAATCAAAAGGCGTCGAGCACAAAAAATTGCAGTCCGAGATGGAAATGGCCAAGCGCATTTACGAAGACTGGGCGCAGAAAAAAGGCGAGACAGACATCACCAATCAGTTCCTTTATTCCAACGCGCGCCCGTGGGAAACCGCCGAAATCAGCGACCTTCCATACAAACCGAATTGGCGCCAGAACATGCTGGCCGGGCTCCTTCTGAGCGCGCTCGCCGCCATCGCGTGCGCCTATTTGATGGAGCGCTTCGACGACAGCATCCGCAGCGGCAAGGATCTGGAACGCCGCATGGGCGTGACGCCGCTCGGCATGATTCCCATGTTCGACCGCCCGCTCGCGGACTCCGACAGCTACCAGCTGACGCAGCGCCAGGCCAATTCAACCGTGGCTGACGCGCTGCGGAATATTCACATCGGTTTGGAAGTGGCGCACGGCGGTCCGCGCGCCGGGCAGGCGCTCGTCATCACCATAACCAGCGCCATCCCCAACGAAGGCAAGTCATTTCTCACCGCCAATCTTGCCACGTTGTTCGCCCGCATGGGCCGCCGCGTGCTCGTCATCGACGCCGATCTGCGCAAGGGATCTCTAAGCAAAGCGTTTAATTGCAAATCACCCGCTGGCCTGCGTGAGGCCATCGCATCCGGCAAGTGGTCCCATGAGTATGCCGTGAATGGGCGGACGCCAGGCTTCTATCTGATGCCCGTGGGACAGGATTCGTTTTCAAATCCGGAGTCGCTCAATCCCGAAGGATTCGCGCACATTCTCGCGCAGATGAAAACGCATTTCGACGTGCTCATTTTTGATACTCCGCCCGTCCTGGCCGTTCCGGATGCCTGTGTGATCGGTACGGCCTCCGACGTGACCATCCTCGTCGCGCGCAGCCGCCAGACGCGTTTGGCGCAAGTCGAACGCGCGGCCAGCAGCTTGCACGCGGCCAATATCAAGCAAGTCCTTTTTGTGGTGAACGGTGTCGATCCGAACGACGCCGAAGCCGATGCGTACGGTTACGGCTATGGGTACGGCTACGGGTATGGATACGGCTACGGCCAGAAACATGCGCCGAAGGATCGCCTCGAAGAAGAGGCCGAAGCGGAAGTCTGATCGCTGGCTGGTCTATTGCCTCTGTCGCGGCGAAATGGGGTTTTTTTTGAAACGGTTTCCCTGGACACTCTGCGCGCTGCTCTGCCTCGCCTGCGCCGCGTGCCACGCGGAACTGGCGCCGATGCCCGCCGTCACCGATCCGTTTCAGCGCCGTGGATTTAATTGGGGCCACCTGCGTCTGCACCCCACCGTCTCCACCGATTTTACACTCACCGACAATTCGCTGCGCGCCGAGAACGACACGAAAACCGACGTGCTGATGGACTCGACGGCCGGCATGGAAATGCTCTTCCGTCCGGCGGAATACATCAGCACGCAATTGACGTACGAGATCGGCTGGCACGATTACACGCGCGACACCGCCAAGGATTTTCTCAGCCACAAAGGCATCGCCGATGTGCGCATGAAGAACGTCTTTGTGCGCGGTCTGGAGCTTTCAGTTTTCGACACGTATCAGCAGACCGGTAACACAGGCGCGCTCGAAAACAATTTGATCTCGTTCCAACGCTTCGCCAGCAATGTAGCGTCCATCAAAGCCCACTACGATTTCAACCGGTTCTCGATCAGCGGAAAATACAGCCACGCGCGCATCGATTATTTTTCACGCGTCAATTCGCCATTCGATTACTCGGCGCACAGCGGCGACATGGAAGGCGCGTACCAGTTCATTCCCACGCGCCTGGTCCTGTTCGGTTCCTACAACATCACACGGGTCGTGCGCGACAGCGGCATCGAGAATTTCGATACCCATACCATTCTTGCCGGCGCGCGCGGCACGTATGGAAAACTCGCGTTTTCGCTCGGCTCAGGCTACAGCCGCGCGATGCTTCTCAGCGGCCAAGACACCGAGGAAGGTCCCTCCGTCATCTCCCGCATCACGTATGCGCCGCACGACAGGCTCCTGTTTTCGCTGGATGCCAGCCGCCGCTTTGCCGCCAGCGCGCAAGTCGGAATCAGCCAGGAAACCGATGTGAAACTCGCCGCGGCCGTACGGCTGACGGCGCGCGGAAAAATCATCGCGGACTACACGCGCAACCAGAGCCGCCGGCTTGAAGGTGCAGACCAGGTCTCGTTCGCATATAATTGTATTTTTGAGTACACGCTTTTACGCGTCGCCACCGCCTCGGCCAGTTTTTCGCGCAGCGAACGTGAAGTCTCTTCGGGCGCGGGGGCGTTCGTGATCAACGAAGGCCGAATCGGTTTCAGGCTGGCGTGGTAACGGGAGTTGTTAGAATGCAGGTTCTGCGCCGTTCAGTTCTACTCGCCGCCATGCTTGCGGTTTTTGTTCGCGCCGGTGAAGCGCCGCCCGACGCGGCCGCCGCCGCGCCGTACCGCTTTGTTGGCGGCGAGCGCGTAAAACTAATTGTCCCGGCTGCGGTCGGAGAAAGCATTGAGCAGATCGTTTCGACCGACGGTTGGATTTCGCTGCCCACCGGCGGAACGGTGAACGTCAAAGGCAAAACAATTCCCGACGCGCAGACTCTGATCAGCGAAACGCTGGAGAAACAGTCCGGTGCGCGCCGCGTCTTTTCCGCGCTCGCGCTGCTTGAGATACCGGCCCAAAAAATATTCGTCAGCGGCGAAGTCAAAACGCCCCAGGCGCTGCTGATTCCGCCAGGCAGCACGCTCACACTGGCGGCCGCGCTGGCCAGCGCCGGCGGTCCGACGGCCGACGCCGACATCACCAAAGTCAGCGTGGTTCAGGAAGGAATCGGTGCCGCGCACTCACGCATTTTTGACGCCTCCCGCCTGGGCCAGCCCGACGCGGCCAACCTCGGGCCGGTGCTGCAACCGGGAGCGGTGGTCACCGTGCCGCGCGGCGAAGTCTACATTCTCGCGGGCGAAGTCGTGAAACCCGCCTCATACAATCGGCGCGATCTATCCATTCAAGCGGGCGAGGCCGCATCGCTGACGCGGGTTCTGTATGGCGGCGGTGGCCTGAAGCCCACAGCAAATCGCCGCGATGTCCGCGTCATCCGCACCCACCCCGACGGCACGCGCGAGGTGCTCTCCGTCAACCTGGACGCCGCCACGAAGCCGTCAAAACAGGCTGAGAAACCAAGGGCTGAAACAACAGACTCGGAACCGGCGGTAAAAGCCCCTGTCGATCCGCTGCTGAAAAATGGAGACATTGTCGTCGCCCTGCCTGCGGGTGGCGTGGCGATTCTCGGCAAAGTCCGGCTGCCTGGCGTCTATCCGCTGGCCGGTGACAGTTTAAAATTGTCGCGCCTGATTGCGCTGGCTGGAGGTTTCGCGGACTTCGCCAAAACATCCAGCGTCATCGTCATCCGCGCGACATCGCCAAAGACGCCGATCCGCGTCGACGTCGCCGCGTTCAGCAAAGAGGGCGTGGGCGAAAAAGATCTGGACCTCGACGATGGCGATCTGGTCATCGTGTCAGAACGGCTGCTGTAGTATGGCTCAGGCCGGAACAACAGTTAACGGACGGCAACTCCATACAATCGGTCGTTACGGCAAGATTGCGGACTCTTGGCAAGCAGGATACAGTAGTACTGTCGTTGAACATTGGCTCGCTGCCGCAACACGGGGATTGAGTTTTCGATGCCGGAGGTGTCTCACAGTTTGGTCATCGCGGGGATCGCCTTCGCTGGCACGCTGGTGTCTATTCCGGCGATGATGCTGCTGGCGCCGCGCGTCAATCTCGTCGATCGTCCCGCTCACCGAAAAATTCATACTAAGCCAGTGCCCTATCTGGGCGGCCTCGCGATTTTGCTCGGCGTCATGGCGTCTCTCGTTGTTCTGTTTTCGGAAACGCTGACGCCATCCGAAAACGCCAAGGCCTTGTACATCATTCTTCCATCGATCTCCGCGTTTCTGCTCGGGCTGGCGGATGACCGTCTCAATTTAAAACCGCGCATTAAATTGCTGGGCCAGATATTGATCGTCGCCACATTCGTCGCGATGGGATACCGCTTCACTGTTTTGACCCTTCCAGGCCTTGGACAGTATAATTTATACAACCTGAGCTACCCGCTAACCGCCGTATGGATGCTGGCTGTTTTGAACGCCACGAATTTTATCGATGGCGTTGATGGCCTGGCGTCATCGGCCCTTATTATCCTGCTGATCGTGGTCGCGCTGATGGCCGCATACCTGCAGGATTTTATCACCGGAACTCTCGCGCTCGCCACACTTGGAGCCACACTTGCGTTTCTCATTTTCAACTGGCGGCCGGCGAAAATTTATCTGGGCGACAGCGGCAGCCTGGGTATCGGAATGCTCGCGGCAACCTGCCTCGTGTCGCTCGGGCAGGATCTTCCATTTGCCTCAGCCACCGGCAGAATGAAATCACCAAACGAACCCTTTCTCTATCAGCTACCGATGCTCTCGGCGGTGGCCGCGTATCCATTGCTCGAAATCTCGCTCACCATTCTGCGCCGCTTGTTACAGGGAAAACCGCTCGGTAGCGCGGACAAAGGCCATCTGCATCACCAACTATTGAATCGCGGATGGCGCGCCGATCGTATCTGTTATGCGGTGGCTGTTTTCGGATTAATGGCCGGCGGCGCTGTTGTTTTCACGCTGATTCAATACCGCGGCATCGCCGCCTGGTTCCTCGTCGGAGCGGGCCTCGCGTCCGGCATTGGCCTCCATTTCAGCGGGTTGATGGATGTACTCCGGCCTTGGCAGGCCCTCAGCGCGCGCCCGCATTTTTTGCTCGCCCATCATTTTATTTCCATGCAGAGAATCAAACTCGACTTTGTTGAAAACGTCGAAGAACTCAACCCCCTGCTGGCTCAAACTTGCCTTGAACTGGGTGTGCACGAATTCAAGCTGACCGTCGCTCCGGGAAAATTGCAGCACTCTCAATGCGCCGTGTTTGCATGGAAGCGGCCATCGGAAACGGAGTCCGAATTGCAATCCCCGCTCGGCCATATCCCGATCGTTTTATTTCAGGATAACGCGCGGCTTGAACATAGCGTTACCGCCGCCGCATGGGCCTTCGACGCGCGCGGCACCGAAGAAGACCTGGATGTTGAATTCCGCGTTCTCATGAGCGACTTCATGCGCACAGTGTTGCCGAAAGCCGAAGCGCTCTATCAGAAATTAACGCAAGATCAGCTCGATATCGCGTTGACCACGCAGCGTCCGATCAGCTCCGACAGTCTGCGCCGTCGCCGCGCCAGCCAGCGCCCGCCGCCGCTAAGAGGCCTTGCTGCAGGGCACTTCACGTTGCCTCTCTCACCGCGTCATACGAAAGAACCTTGACGAATCCGACCTCCCGCGCCAGACGTTTAGGCATGCCCCACGCGATGCGCAGCAGACCTGAGAGTGAATCCGCACACAAAATCTTGAACAGAATCCGGTAGCGCCAGGTCTTTTGTTTATCGACGCTCCAGCGCGCTTTTTCATCGAGTAATTTCAGGAGCCAGCGCCGCCGCCACCGCGCTGGCGCGAGGCCGTCGACATTTTCCGCCGGCACTTGCAGACCCGTCAGTTGCCTCGCCAGAACCAGCCCCAGCCACAGCGGCGTCCGCACGCCCCACTCCCCCGCCCGCTTATTGATTTCAGGCCAGTTCAATTCCTGTTCAGCCAGGCGCGCGAAATCGACGATCAGCATGAGCGGCTCCGCGGATTTGCGGCCCAGATTCACCGCCGCCAGAAGCAGCATGTCCTCCACGCACGGAACGGGGACCGCACCCACCTGTCGGGCACGCGACAGAATGTCCGCGACAGGTATTCGCATGTTGGCTTGCAGGCCATCCGCCGACGCGAAATCCCAGTGCAGATCAACACAGATGCGAAAGCCGGGAAGCCGCTCGCGGACATACCCGAGCTCCATGGGATTGCCCGTCATTTCCGGTTGGATCGCGTATCCCAATTCACGCAGCGCCCGGTGCGCCGCGTGGAAATCCTGGGGTGATACCAACAGGTCGAGATCCGCGAATCGGCGCACGCCCGAATTGTAGACAGTCAACGAAAGAGCCACGCCTTTAGCAAACACAGCAGAAATTTTACGTGCCGAAAAAAAACGCGCGATCTCTTCCACTGCATTGATTTGGACGCCGGCGCGTACCGCTTGTTCGGACCTGACTTCATTCCATTGAGGAAACGCCAACTCCTGCTTTTCCAGCTGTTCTTGAACCATCCCGACCAGACCGTGGTGGAGCGCCAGCTCTAAAAAAGCGTCCAGTTTTTCGGCATTTAACAGTTCTGGACGGCGACCTTGCAATAATTCAGACAAATAGTACGGACCCCTTGATTTTATATAGGGCTTTTGATCTTCTATTAAGTTTTGTATGTTTGGCACGTTAAGGCCTCAAAAGTGACGTATTTTATAACAAATAACGTGTGCAAAAGGAGGAAAAAATAACCCTAAAATCAAGAAGCACGTGTGCACCTGAAAAAAATGCAAAAAAACGATCTAAATGCACCCAAAATACGTATGAAAATCGACATCTTGTATCACTATAACAAGACGAGAATCATTTTGGATCTGAATAGCGTCAAAATTTGACCAGTGAACGCTTTTATCCACTGTGCCAAAAAGCGCTGCACCGAAGTCGGAGAATGACTATGCGATCGACCCCACCCTGCGACCAACGTAATCTACCCGCTCATATTGAGCCTCGGCATTCCTTCCCCTTTTTCCTGAGTTGCATGGCACTCGTCCTAATGGCGTTCGAGGTGTCAGGCGTGCAAGCTGGAACAGTCACCTGGGACGGCGGGGCGAGCACGACCGCGTGGGGAGATGCAAACAACTGGAATCCGAACGGTGTTCCGCTTTCAACGGACGATGTTGTAATCGATACGGCCATTTCGATTACCTTAAGCGTAACCCGAACGGTGAACTCTCTAACCATTAGTGCCGGAGCCACTCTAAATAATGCCAAGGTCATCCTTCAAAGCGGCAATTTTACCCGTAATGGCATCGGTACCGCGACAATAAACTCCGGCCTTGAATTGGGAGCCAACGGAACATTTATTATCGACACGAGCCAAATTATCGCTGGTCCAATAACTCAAACCATCGCCGGTCGTGTGTTGACCAAAAACGGTACCGCAACCTTAACTATTAATAGCTCGTCATTTACGGGCGGAGTTGTCGTCGCGGCTGGAACGCTAAGGCTTGGGTTCGGCGGCGCGTTGGCGAACAGTAACACCTTGACATTGGGAAGCGGCGCCTCGGCGGGTGTCTTAGACATGAATGGCGTTAATCAAGAAGTCGCCGGGCTTTCCACCAGTGGGACCGCGACGACAAACACGGTCATCAATACCGGAACATTGACCGTCAACGTCGCATCGTCCTCAACGTACTCAGGAACTCTGACGGGCACTTTGGCGCTCATCAAATCGGGCGCTGGCACGCTGATACTGACGGGCAATAACACCTACAGTGGCGCAACGAGTGTTAATGCGGGAACACTGCGAGTTGCCGGCGGAAACGCTATCGGTGATGCTTCAGTCGTTACCGTGCTTAACACTGCTGGAGCGGTCTTAGATCTCAACGGCACGTCTGAAACAATTGGCGACCTTAGCGGCGGCGGCTTAGCGGGTGGCAACGTCACGCTCGGCAACGGCGGGGTTCTTACTGTCAACAACAGTGCTTCACCGACTTATGGCGGTGTCATCAGTGACGGGGGAATTGGCAATCCCGGCTCGCTGATCAAAACGGGAAGTGGAACTCAGATCTTGTCGGGCACGAATACTTATTTCGGAACAACTTTGGTTTCTGCCGGCATATTGCAAATCAATGCCGTGAACGCAACTTCAAGCAGCTCATCCGTCACAGTAAATTCTGGAGCTATGTTTAGTAGCAATATAGGCGCTCCAAATTTAACAAATCTTAGAATCTTGACTGGCGGGACCTTACGTTTGTCTTCCGATGCAAGCGGCGGAAATGTACCAGCAGCACAGATTTTTGGAATTCTGGAATTGAATATAGGAACTATCGGAAACAACTTCAATAATGTCCGTATGGCACCATTTAGCACATTAAAGTTTTCGAATGCGTTTTCGACAGTTTATCAAAGCACCTTGAAATTGACAGGAACGGTAACAATCGACATCAATGCCGCTACGGGCTTTACCGTTAAAACAATTTCAGGTGCTATCTCCAACGATACATCTACGGGAGGCATTATAGTTACCAACTCAACCTCCATCCTCAATGGTGGCACATTGGTATTAACGGGTGCCAACACGTTCACGGGCGCTGTTTCTATTACCATGCCGTCAGGAAATACGGGCACACTGGAACTCAGCGGCGCCAACGGCGCGCTGGCCAGCACGGATGTCCAAGTGGGCACCGGCGGCACACTGTCTCACAAAAATGGGGCGGCCGGA
>Ga0163155_10003553_pt1 | contig 16732 bp, 17 predicted proteins | sample OliLakLV19SP4G1_FD_148611 | JGI IMG/M metagenome (GOLD analysis project Ga0163155, IMG submission 148611) | Freshwater microbial mat bacterial communities from Lake Vanda, McMurdo Dry Valleys, Antarctica - Oligotrophic Lake LV.19.SP4.G1 | ecosystem: Environmental > Aquatic > Freshwater > Lake >... | reverse complement strand
GAACAGCGTCCTTTGCTCCTGCTCTCGCCTGCCTGACCGCGCCCTTCTGCCACGACTTTGGCATAGCTGCCAGGTGCAAGTGTCGCCAGCATCTTCTCCAGACCAGGAACGAGCGGCAGCAAGGCAGAAAGTTCATTTGAATATGCGTCCAACACGACTATGGATATCGGCGGGGAAGAAAGATTTTGCTGATATGGGAGATTTTTGTCGACAGTTACGAGGGCGTCAAAATCGGCCGCCGCCAGCCCCATTAGATTGCCATTCCTGAAGCCGCCCCAGCCCATCTTAACGACAGTCTTTACGACGTGGTTCGGCGAGGTTCGCCGCAGGCGACTTGGAACTGACTCCTCAAGCAACAGGCGCATCGGCGAAGAATCGTTCCCGAGCGGCTGCAATAACTGCTGCCGCAGTTACGCGGGGAACAGACGGAAAGTCTTCCAGGATATCTTCGAGAGAGGAGCTGCCCTCCAGGTAGTCGAAAAGATTCTGAACAGGTACCCTGGTGCCCGTAAAGCAGAGCGATCCACTCATGATCTCCGGGTTCCGGTTGACCAGTAATTTTTCCATAGCGGCCTCCAATCTCCCGAGATTACTCTTCTATTCGTGAATCTACACGTCTATCAAAGCATCTGGAATAGCACTGCGGTGACAGACCATTGAGTCCACGGATATCAGGCGGTTTGCGGAGATCGCGCGGCTGGGGAAGATACAACCCGAATAATTTAATCCGAGCCAGTCCCTTTGACTCATTCAATTCGAACCCGGTCCATCCAGTCAGGTGCGGGGTCACATCGCAATAGCTGTAATAGATGGCAATAGCAGGCTTGGCGTGCCTTGACTTTCGTCCCTCGGCCGCTAAGATGAGTTCACACATTGGGCTGCTGTTTCAAAGGTAAAACAGCAGCGCAACGGTGACGACTTTTCAGGAAGGACTTTCTTTCGTGCAGATATCGAATATTCGCATTCCGTTTTTTTCGTCCATGCGTCCGGCGCGTGTGCTCGCATTGTTTGCGGCCTGCCTCGGCCTGGCATCCACCGCCGCGCAGGCGCAAAGCAGCTCTGCGGGCGCGGCAGCCTGGCCGAGCAAACCCATTACCATCGTCGTGCCCTTTCCGCCCGGCGGCGGACCGGATTTGTTCGCGCGCATCCTCGGCGAAAAACTGCCGCCGCGCCTCGGCCAGCCCGTCATTGTCGAAAACAAACCCGGCGTCGGCGGTCTTGCCGGCGCCAATGCGGTGGCCAAGTCCGCGCCCGACGGCCAGACTTTTCTGATTGCGCCCAATACCATCGCCATTTCGCCGCACGTGCTGAGCAAGGGCGCGGGCGGCGGCGTGGACGTGTTGACCGACCTGATGCCGGTAATCACGCCGGCATCGACGCCGATGATCCTGGTGGTGAGTCCGACGCTGGGTGTCAAGTCGGTCAAGGAGCTGGTGGCCCTGGCGAAGCAAAAGCCGGGCATGCCGTATGCAAGCGCGGGCAACGGTTCGCCCATGCATATCGCCGGCGAATTGTTCCGCAAAGCCGCCGGTGTGGACATGCAACATGTGCCCTTCAAGGGGGTCGCGCCCTCGGTGGTGGCGGTGCTGGGCGACCAGGTGCAGGTGCTGTTTGTCGCCATGGGCGGCGGTATTTCCCAGCATCTTCGCTCGGGCAAGCTCATTGTGCTGGCGGTGACCGAAAAAAACCGCACGCCGCTGCTGCCCAACGTGCCGACCATGGCCGAACTCGGCTTCAAGGGCGTGGAGACCGATGCCTGGTATGGCGTGTTTGCGCCCACCGGTACGCCGGCCGCAGTGATTACGCGCATGAACCGCGAAATCAACGCCGTGCTGGCCATGCCGGACGTGCGCGAGCGCATGAACCAGGCCGGCATGGATGTGCGCGGCGGCACGGCCGAGGCCTTTGGTGCCGAAATGCGCGAAGACTTCGCCCGCTATGGCCGCCTCGTGCAGGAGTTCGGCATCAAAGCCGACTGATCATTACGGCCCACCATGAACGCCCCCGCAACAGTGCCTGAAATCGCCCCCGGCATTCCCGCCGGCCTGCCACTGGGCCTGCGCAATTACTGGTATCCGGTGCTGCAGTCGGAACAACTCGGACGCGACCGGCCCACCGGCTTCGGGGTCCTCGGCGAGAGCTTCGCTGCCTGGCGCGATGCCGACGGCAAGCCCTGCGTCGTTACCGATCGCTGTCCGCATCGCAGCATTCAACTGTCCGTCGGCCGTGTGCTTGACGGCGAATTGCAGTGTGCATTGCACGGCCTGCGCTTTGACGGCAGGGGCAGCTGCACGCTCATTCCGTGGGAGAAGGAGCGCAACAAGGTGCACAACATGGTCGGCGTGCGCGCCTATCCGGCCGAGGAACTGGGCGGCTACATCTGGGCTTACATCGGCGACGCCAAGGCCTTTGCGCCGCCGCCGCTTGCAGCCGAAGTGCCCGAGGAACTGGGCAAGCCGGACGAGTTCATTTGTTTTCGCCTGCCGACCTCGGTGTGGAAGGCCAACTGGCTGATCGCCATCGACGGCAGCGACGGTTTTCATGCGGTGACCCTGCATACCTCTTCGCAATCGCAATCGGATGCGCTGCGCCAGGGTGACGTCAGGCTGGCCGACCGGCGCGTTGAAATCGTGCGCACCTCGCACGGCATACGCGGCGTGTCGGTCGATCTGACCGGCAAGCCCATCGGCCACGGCCACTTCACCCGCGACGTCAAAGGCGCGCGCTTTGCGCTGCCCTGCCTTACGACCAACCCCATAACACCGGCGCCGAACGTGCCGTCCTATGCCGCGCGCCTGTGGCAGATTCCGGTCGATGAAACCCACACCATGATCGTGCGCTTTCTCGCCTTTCGCGCCCGCACCGAAGCCGAACGCACCGCCGCGAAAAAAACCTTCGAGGAAGTGGCCATCCACCGCCTCGACAAGGTCAATGAAGAAGACGCCTGGGCCGCCGAGGCGCAGGGCGACCTGGTTACCGCGCGCACGACGGAGTTTTTGCTCGGGCCGGACGAGGACGTGGTCAAGGTGCGGCGCATGATCGCCGCAGCCTTTGTCAGCCAGCTTACGGAAGGCAAGCGCCACGCTGTGCGCCCCGGCGCGCTCGATTGCCCGGTTTGACTGCCGCAGTGCGGCCATCACATGATGGACGTGCCGCCGTCCACCATCAATGATGCGCCGGTCATGTAAGAGGCTTCGGTCGAAGCCAGCCACAGTATCGGATACGCCACTTCCTTTTCCTCCGCCCAGCGCTTGAGCAGGGTGTCAGCCTTGGCTTCGGCGCGCATCGCATCCTCGCTCTGTCCGCGCGCCTCGCCACGGCCGATGGTAAAGGGCGTCAGCGTGCCGCCGGGGCAGACTGCATTGACGCGCACGCCGTGTGCGGCTTCTTCGAAGGCGAGGGTACGGGTAAGCGAAATGAGCGCCGCCTTGGACGCGTCGTAGGCACCAAAATGCCGGCGCCCGACCACGCCGTAGGTGGAGGCGACATTGACCACGCTGGCGCCGGGGTGCTTGCGTAACTCGGGCAACGCGGCCTTGCACAGATTGACCGCACCCAGCACATTGACGGACAACAGCGCGCTCCATTTGGCCGTTTCGGCATCGGCGACCGGACTGAGGTAGCGAATCGCCGCGTTGTTGACGAGCACATTGAGGCCGCCGAACTCTTCAAGGCATTGCGCCACGGCACGCGCGGCGTCGCCGGCATCGGTGACATCGGCCGCGCAGCCTGCCACAGCGGCGCCCGCAACGCGCTCGCGAATCGCAATCACCGTGCGCGCAAGCGCAGCTTCGTCGCGGTCAACGAGCAACACCTTGCCGCCCTGCGCGCAAAACAATTCGCCCGCCGCCGCGCCAATACCGGCGCCGCCGCCGGTGATGAGTGCAATGCGTCCCGCCATCCTGTCGTTCATGCGCGCGCCTGTGCCGTTTGGGTATCAGCCTGCATTCTAGCGCCGTGAATTTATTCCCGACGTTCAATACCCCGGGAATAGCGGAAGGTGAGATGCGATGGGTGCACCTTTCCCGCTACCAAGCCGAGTAATCCAGAGTAATTAAGGGCCAGGCTAACCCTATTGATTCCTACGCGGCACGCTGCGCCCCGTTCAGCTCGATATCGAGCGTCGGCTCGCACGGGCCGTGCAGCAACGCGTGCAGGTAGCAGGTGTTTTGCGCCATCACGAGCAGCTTTTCCATCCGCTCGTCGCTCTCCTCGCCATGCAGGAACACGTGCGTGTCGAATGGATGCGCAACGGCCTTGATGGCGCCACCGGCCCCGGCGACCAGTTCGAACGGGCTGTCTTGCACCATGCGAATCGCACGGATATTCATCTTGTGCACTTCGGTGTAGCGCAAAAGCTGCGTCGTGAGGCAGTACGCGATCCCGGCCGCGGCGATCGCCATGCCGCTCGGCGCCTGATCGTGATTTGTACGCTCGTCGCTTTTCAGGCCAAAGCGTGAACCGACCGGAACGCTGAGCCAGGTCTCGGCATCGGTGGTGCCGCCCGCGATGCTTGCGCTACCTCGAATATCGATGCCGCGTTTGATCGTCGCGCTCGGGTCGACCGACATACCGAACTGCGGCGCACTGGCGGGCGGTGGCGGCGCATTTGAAATCTTCGAGATCATGTCGGCGAGTTCGTCGCTGCCCGCGAGCGGCTTCGGGATGCCGGTCCAGGTCTTCAACGGATCGGGTGCGTCCGGGGCGCTAGACGGTGCCGGAGCGCGGAGCATGCGCCGTTTGCCGTTGATGTACAGCGCGAAGGTATTCGCCAGGGATGCACGGCAGATCGCGATGATCGGCGACGCGTCGAGGGCCGCGCGTGCGACCGCTTGCACTGCGCCGGGTGGGGCATCGGTCTTCACGCGCAGCTTGATGCGCGGTGCCTCCGCAGAGCCTTTGCCGTCGCCGCGAAAGAACGAGCCGTTGAATTCGTAAATGCTGACGAGCTCGGTCGTCACGTCGCTGACCGCCAGTTTGTTGACTGCGGCGAGCGCGATAAACCGATTCAGAAAATCGGCCTGCAGACCGGCGCTGAAAAACCCGAGCGGGAAGGGTGCAAGATCGGAACCCTTTAACGCCGCGCCCTCATCGCAGACCGAGCGATACGCCGAGCCGGTCGCGCCCTCGGTGACAACCGCTTCTTTTTGATGGCCGCCGAGCGCGCGCAACTCGACGCGGAAAAGATCACGCGATGGTTCGAGGCCGATAACACCGGGTCGCTCCTTACCGTGCCGTACTTTGAAGCCCAACGGAAAACCCGAACCCTCGATCGAGTCGGTACGCAGGATAGTTTCAGCCATCGTGAGCCTCCAAATTTGCAGTGTCGTGATTAGAGGCGATAAATTTCGAAGTTCTCTTCGCGCAGAGCATTCGATTTCGCCTGTTTTGCCGGATCACCCTGAAAACGGGTAAAGGATGCTATCGCCGCCGCCCCTGTGCCGTCAAGCGTGCCTGGCTCCAGTGTGCCTGCCTCCAGGCTCACACCTCGGCGGAAAAGATTGCGTCTTTCGAATATGTCGAAAATGACATAGCATGCCCTTGTGAGCCCAGGAGATAAACCACTCGTCTGGCTGCATGGCGAACTCAAAACCCCGCCCTTGTCGCGCGAAGCACGAATTGAAACAGGATTCCTGCTCCGAAGGTTACAGCGCGATGGGTCACCGGGTATGCCTCACTCCTGACCGATGTCCAATATGGGAGTGCGGTGTCAGGAATTGCGGGTGACCGATACGAACGCAACATGGCGTGTGATATTCAGAACTGATGAAGGCGCAATAGTGCTCGTGGAAATCTTCGCGAAGAAGGCTCAGAACACACCACAGTATGTGATCAAAACTGGTAAGAAGCGCATAAAGGATTACGAAGTTGGATGACAGGAAGCGTAAACGTCTGGAAACAAAAAGATGGCGGGTCGGTTCCGCGAAGGACTTGCTCCAACTCTCCGACGAAGAAGCGTACATTGAATTGCGCTTGAAACTGGCTGAAGGCCTGAAGGCTCGACGCGCTGACAAGGGCCTCACGCAGATTGCATTCGCCAAGGCCATACAGTCGAGCCAATCGCGAGTGGCCAAAATGGAGGCCGGGGACCCCACCGTTTCTCTGGATCTACTCGTGAGATCACTCCTCGCTCTCGGCGCATCGAACAGCGAACTGGCAAAAATCATCGCACGGCGCTGACCGGGACGCCCAACGTAAAGCTAAGGGGCGCCGCGCTTTTGTGCCCCCAAAGCTTTTCCCATGTAACACCCGGAAACCCGCGCCGGACGGGCGTTTCCAGCCGATGTCGCCCTGGCACCGCGGTGGTGTTGAACTTGATTCCCGTAGGGGACGCCGAGAAGCACAGCGCCCGCAGGAGGTGTCCGGTCCCGCATGTCTGAGCCCCGCGTCCTTTGCGGGGCGAGTTCGGGACCGGCCCGGGGGCGCGAGCATCGCAGGGCAGTCGCGCAGCGACCGTCACCTTCGGGTCGCCTTTTCTTCGTTAGTTCTTTCGACCGAAGGAAGTCCCCGGAGGGGATGGCGAAGCAAAAGAAGTGACTCGCCCCCGGCAGGGGGTGAAACAGTCGCGTTCGGCAAGCTGGGGAAGCATGCCAACTTTCACCCTCCCTTGCAGGGCGCGCGACCCGTTGCACCGGGTCGCCGTTCGGCGGGCGCGGAGCATGCTCCGCGAGTTCCCCGCCTCCCTTGCAGGGCGCGCGACCCGTTGCACCGGGTCGCCGTTCGGCGGGCGCGGAGCATGCTCCGCGAGTTCCCCGCCTCCCTTGCAGGGCGCGCGACCCGTTGCACCGGGTCGCCGTTCGGCGGGCGCGGAGCATGCTCCGCGAGTTCCCCGCCTCACCCCTAACCTCTCCGCACGGGGGCGAGGGGATACATCGCGAGGGATCGGGTCTCGCGTTAGCGGACTTCCCTAGTGGGCGTCCAGAAAAGCTTTAATAATTGCGTTGAAGCCCGCTTCATTCTGCAGGTTCGCAATATGCGCCGCGCCCGGCACCGGCTCGTAGCTCGCACCCGGCACTTTGGCTGCGATACCTTGCATGATGTCGGCCGGGCCGCCGATGCGGTCTTCGGCGCCGCCGACGAACAGGGCCGGGGTGTTGATGTTCTTCAACTGGTCTTCGAGGTCGAGGCCGCGAAAGGCGGCGACCACGCCAAGGTAGCCTTCCTTGCTGGTGATGCGGATCATTGCGCGCACACGATCGATCACTTCGGGGTTGGCGGCCTTGAAATCGTCGGAGAACCAGCGCTGCGCAGTCTGCTCGACAATGGGCTCGATGCCGCCGGCGCCGACGGTGTCGGACAGCTTTTGCCACATGGCGTCAAAGTCGGGAACCATCTTGGCGCGGCAGCAGCAGGGGATGAGGCTGATGAGGCGTTGCGGGTCCTTGATGGCGACCTGCATGGCGACGCAACTGCCGAGGCCGAGGCCGACGAGGTGGGTCTTCTGAATCTTGAGTGCGTTCAACAGCGCGATCAGGTCGTCACCGAGCGAAGCAATGGAGTAAGGGCCGGGCGTGGACTCGCTCTTGCCCTGGCCGCGCAAGTCGTAGCGCAGCACGCGGTAGTTGCCGGCGAGCGCCTTGACCTGGCCGTCCCACATGGTGACGTCATTGGCGATACCGGTGACCAGGGTGACGACGGGCGCATCGATGGGGCCGTCGACGCTGTAATGCATTCTGATGCCGTTTACCTGTGCGTACATGGAATGGTCACCGGGAAAATAGGTTGTAAGGGCCGAAGGTGCGCGTCAGCATCGCTGGTGTCATTCCGAGCGCAGCGAGGGATCTGTTGTTGAAGAGCAGATTCCTCGCTGCGCTCGGAATGACAAGCTGTGGCAGGTTCATGTTGAAACGGGTATTCAGCTGCGCTACGACTGCTCGTTCATGAACTTGACCAGCGCGGCGGCGATGGCCGGCTCGTGCTCTTTCCAGCCGGAGAATTGTATGACCGGCACGTCCTGGTCTTCGACCGGCAGGCGGAGTAGTTGCGCGCCGGGAACGAGCTGGTGCACGGCAAGACCGCTTTTCAGCGAGTGGGTCTTGTCGTTGCCGGGAATGACGATGACCGGCTTGTTGATGGCGCGCAATTCGTCTTCGCCGATGGCGATCAGCGGTTCCTTTGGGCCGGCCATGAAAATTTCCAGCCATTTTTTCATGACGCGGATGAATTCGGGCGGGTCCATGGCCATCATGCGCGTGCCGATGGCCGGGTTGGCGGCGATGCGCTCCTTGTATATTTCGGTAGCACAGACCGCGGCCATACCGCCGCTTTCGGCGGCGCGTATGTACTGGCCGTAATAGTTTTCGGGCAGGCGGCCGGCGGCGAATGGGCCGCCCGTGCATTGCATCAATAACAGACCGCGCACCGCTTCGGGATGGCGGCGATGGAGCAGCAACGAAGTGCGCGAGCCCGACGAGGCGCCGCCGATAAAGGCCGGCAACGCGCCAAGCTGCGTCAGCAGCAGGTGCAGGTCGTCGGCCCAGATCGCCTCTTCGCCCTCGTCGCCGGCAATGAGGATGTCCGAGGCGCCGGTGTTGCGCCTGTCATGCAGCACGACGCGAAAGCCGGCCCTGGCGATGAGCCCGGCGAGATCGACGAACTCGGAATGATCGCGCCGGCCGCCGGTAACCAGCGCCAGCCACGGGCCTTGTTCGCCGATGATCTTGTAATTGATCTTGACGCCACGGATTTCAGCGATGGGCACGGACTTTTCTCCTGGGAGAATGCCGGCGCGATGGGCCGGCACGTTGGCGGGAATTCTTCGCGACCGATTATATGGGTTCCGTAGAACTTGCACTCATTCGCGATAGCGAATAAGTGCCGTTCTCACCCTGTCCCGCGGGAGAGGGTGGCGGCTTCGCGACGCTCGTTCGGCCGGTGTTAAAGTTGCGCACCGTGAAACTATCGCAAATCCTTTTTTCCCAGGGCTTCGGCACGCGCCGCGAATGCGCCGGCCTGATCGCATCTGGACAGGTCACCATCGCCGGTGCCGTGTGCGACGACCCCGACCATGATGTGGCAACCGACGGACTCGCCTTTGGCGTGCGCGGCGAGTTGTGGCAATACCATGCCAGGGCGCTGGTGCTGCTCAACAAGCCGGCCGGTTATGAGTGTTCGCAAAAGCCCAAGCACCATGCCAGCGTCTACAGCCTGCTGCCGGCGCCCTTGCGCAACCGCGAGGTGCAGGCGGTCGGGCGGCTGGATGAGGACACCACAGGGTTGTTGCTGCTGACCGACGACGGCCAGCTCATTCACAAACTCACTTCACCCAGGCACCATGTGCCCAAGGTCTATGACATCGATTGCGCCGAAGCAGTGAACGAGGCGCAGGTGAAGATGCTGCTCGATGGCGTAATGCTCAGCGACGAGCGCACACCGGTGCGCGCGGCGGCCTGCGAGATGCTCGGCGACAAGCGCCTGCGCCTGACGCTGACCGAGGGCAAGTATCACCAGGTCAAGCGCATGCTGGCGGCGGCCGGCAACAGCGTGACGGCCTTGCATCGCAGCGCCTTTGGTGCGCTGCTGTTGCCCGAAGATCTCGCGCCGGGGCAGTGGCGCTGGCTGCCGGGGCCGGAGGTGTTGTACCTGCTATGAGCCGTTACCCTCGTTACCTGCCACCCGTGGCCGTGCCGTTCATTGCGCAAGAAGCCCGGTTGCACGGTTAAAGCATAACTTCGGCGGTAGGCACGTCTGCCTCTGACCCAAATTGGTGGCGGGCGACAGCAGCAAGACGGCCCTGCGCCGACAGGGCGCCCGCATCATTTCAGGCGGCGCACGCCGACGCCATGCGGGTGCCCGAACCCGCTACAATCAACGCGCTACAATCGGCGTGTCAAAAAAACCGGCGGCTAAGATGCCGGCGACGGGCGGTGCTGCGTAACCATTCAAGGACGAGGTTAAACATGAATACATTGCCATTTCCAAGAAACGCCGCTTCACAGGCGGTGCGCCTGACACATGAATCGGCGCTGGCTGCAGCCGCTGCGATCGCGCCGCGCCTCGCAGAGCGCGCCGCCGAATGCGAGCGTCTGCGCCGCATGCCGGACGCCACCGTTGCCGAGTTGCATGCCTCCGGCCTGATGCGCCTGATGCAACCGACGCGCTTCGGCGGTTCGGAACTCGGACTCGACACGCTGATGCATGTGGTGCTCGAGCTGTGCAAGGGCTGCGCGTCAACGGCCTGGATTTACTCCAACCTCGCATCGCATTCCTGGAATATCGGGCAAATGGACTTGCAGGCGCAGGAGGACATGTGGCGCGACGACCCGGACGCGATTGCTGCAACGGGGCTGGCCTTCCCCTGCGGCAAGGCGACGCCGGTCGAGGGTGGATACCGGCTTACCGGGCGCTGGCCCTTTGGCAGCGGCATCGACGCGTCGAGCTGGATTTTTGTCGGTGGTATGGCTGAACAAGCGGGCGGCGCACCGGAGCGGCGCTTTTTCCTGGTGCCGCAGGCCGATTTCGTGAGCCTCGACAACTGGCAGGCTTTCGGCCTGACCGGCACCGGCAGCCATGACGTCGAAATCAAGGAGGCCTTCGTGCCGGTGCATCGCAGCATCTCAGCCGAAATATTCGCCGCGGGCCAGAACGTGCCGGGGGCGAAACTCTACAAGAACCGCCTGTTCCAGATGCCGGTGTTCGCGGCGTTTGCCTATGTGCTGTCGATCGTGCCGCTGGGTACCGCCAAAGCGGCGGTGGAACAATTCACCAAGGGCATGCGCCAGCGTGCCGGCACTTATACCGGCGTGCGCGTGGCCGAACTGAGCTCGGTGCAGGCGCGCATCGCCGAGGCCGCGGCTTGCGTCGAGTTCGCCGAAACCGTGCTGCGCAACGACTGGCAGGAGCTTGAGGCGAGCGTCGAGCGCGGCCAGTTCCCCAGCATTGAAACCAAATTGCGCTGGAAGCGTAACGCCGCGTTTGCGACACAGCTTTCAGTGCGCGCCATCGACGCGCTGATGCCCGCAGCGGGCGCCGGCGGCTTGTCGCTGCACCTGCCGCTGCAACGGCAGTTTCGCGATATCCATGCCGCGTCATCGCATATCGCCCTGACCTGGGACGTGCACGCCGCAGCCTACGGCCAGAGTGCGCTCGGCCTGCAGCCGCAGGGCGGCTTGCTGCTCTAGGCACCGCCTACCGATGGAGTTTCACGTTTACGACCCGCGCTTCAACGCGCTCGTCATCCCGCCCGCCGCGCTGGAAAAACTGTGGACCGGCGGACGCTGGACCGAGGGACCGGCGTGGTTTGGCGACAGCCGCACGCTGCTCTTTTCCGACATTCCCAACGATCGCATGCTGCAATGGGTAGAGGGTCTGGGCGTGCGCGAATTCCGCGCGCCCGCGCACTACAGCAACGGCAATACGCGCGACCGTGAAGGCCGGCTTGTAAGCTGCGAGCACGGCCGGCGCTGCGTCAGCCGCACCGAAACCGATGGCCGCGTCACGGTGCTGGTCGATCGCTACCAGGGCAAGCGCCTCAATTCACCCAATGACCTGGTGGTCAAATCAGACGGCACGATCTGGTTCACCGACCCGTCTTACGGCATCGATTCGGACTACGAAGGCCTCAAGGCCGAGGGCGAGATCGGCGCCTGCAATGTCTATCGCTTTGCTCCGGCCGATGCGTCATTGACCATTGTGGCGGACGATTTTGTACGCCCCAACGGCATTGCCTTTGCGCCGGATGAACAAACCCTTTATGTCGCCGACAGCAGCCGCACCCACGACCCCGAGGGCAAACGCCATATCCGCGCGTTCGATGTAATCGAGGGCAAACGCCTCACCGGGGGGCGCCTGTTCACCGAGGTCAGCCCGGCGTTTCCGGACGGCTTTCGCTGCGACACGACGGGCAATGTCTGGTGCAGCTCGGGCGACGGCGTGCAGGTGTTTGCACCCGACGGTACGCGCCTCGGGAAGATTGCCTTGCCCGAGCAGGTGTCCAACCTGTGTTTTGGCGGCGCGAAGAAGAACCGCTTGTTCATCACCGCGACGACGTCGCTGTATTCGCTGTACGTCAATGTGAAAGGCGCATAGCCGCAGCACGCAATCGCATCACGCCGCAACAATACAAAGGAGGGAACATGCCAGTCACCGAATTGAACCACTATTTTGTGCGCGCCAACGACCTCGAACGCACCAAGGATTTTTACGTCAAGGCGCTGGGCTTTGATGTCATGCCGCGGCCGAACTTTCCGTTCAAGGGGTACTGGCTGGGCGTCAACGGCAACATCCAGGTGCACATGGGCCAGGCCGGCATCGACAATGAGGGGCTTTATTACCTCGGCACAACGCCCAAATCGGCCAAGGACAATTCGGGCACCATAGACCACATCGCCTTTCTTGCCACCGACCCGCAGGCCTTTCTCGACCGCTTCAGGCAAATGGGCGTCGGCGTTCGGCCGCGCAGCCTGCCCGAGTTCGAGCTCTATCAGCTGTTCATAGAAGATCCGGACGGCCTAACCGTAGAGCTCAATTTCCAGGGTATCAAGGACGCGCCCGACTGGGGCGGCGAAAACTATGCGGCCATGCCACGCGTTTCATAGCGTTCCGGAATGAACGCCCCCGTCGGCACCACCCCGGGCTTCGCCGGCGTCAGCCTGGACGAGGCGGTCCGTCGCGCACGTGAGCTGGTGCCGGCGCTGCGCGCGCGTGCGAACGACGCCGACGCGGCACGCGCCATGCTGCCCGACACCGAGGCCGACCTGCACCGCACCGGCCTGTTTCGCTTCATGCAGCCGGCGCGTTACGGCGGCATGGAGCTTGACTATGTGTCGTTTTTTGACGTGCCGGCCGAAATCGGGCGCGGTTGCGCCTCGACCGGCTGGAATGTCGCCAACCTCGGCATTCATCACTGGATGCTGGCACTGTACGACGAGCGCGCCCAGGATGAAGTCTGGGGCGACAACCCGGAGGCGCTGATTGCCTCGGGCATCGCCTATCCGCAGGGGCGCGGCCGCAGGGTCGATGGCGGCTTTGTCATCAGCGGGCGCTGGAATTTTTCCAGTGGCGTCGATGTCAGCGAATGGAACATGCTGGCGGCGATGATCCGTGACGGCGACACCGTCACCGATTACCGCATGTGCCTGCTGCACAAATCCCAGTACGAGGTGATAGACGACTGGCACGTGCTGGGCATGCGCAGCACCGGCAGCAAGACCGTGGTCGCCAACGAAGTGTTGGTGCCCGAACATCGCGCGCTGTGCACGCTGGATGCGCGCGGCGGCGGCGGCTTTCCGGGCGCGCGCGCCAACCCGCACCCGGCCTATCGCGTGCCGATGTCCTCGCTCGGGGCACACGGCATAGGCGGGGCGGCCGCGGGCAACGCACAGGCCGCGCTGGAACTGACCATTGCGACTGTGAGGGAGCGCAGCACCAGCTATACCGCGTCAAAAATGCGCGACTTCCAGGCGGTGCAATTGCGCGTCGGCGCGGCCAGCGCAAAAATCGACGCGGCGACGCTGATGATGCGCACCGACTGCATCGAAGGCCAGGCCATCGCGGCGCAAGGCCTGGTGCCCGACGCCGCGACCAAGCTGCGCTTCAAGCGCAACCTCGCCTACGGCGTGCAATTGTGCACCGAGGCGGTGGACCTGCTGCACAGCATGGCCGGCGCCAACGGTATTTACGACCACTATCCGATACAGCGTATTTTTCGTGACGCGCACGCCCTCGCCGGGCATTTCAGTTTCAGCTTCGACGCGCAGGTCTCGGCCTGGGGCCTGGTGGCGCTGGGCGGCGAAGCCGGTAGTCCGACGCTTTAACCCGGGAGTTTGCCGTGACACGCAAGATCATCGACCTGTCCATTTATCTGGAAAACGACGTGGTGTCGGACCCGCCTGCATTCGGGCCCAGGATCACCTATATGGACCACGAAACGACGTTTCCACAAATGGCGCCGTTTTTCCCCGGCCTGAAAAAGGAAGACCTGCCCGACGGCGCCGCCTGGGCCATCGAAAAAGTCGAGCTGATCACCCACAACGGCACCCACCTCGATGCGCCCTATCATTTTCATCCGACCATGAACGCCAGTACGGGCAAGCCCGAACGCGCGATCAGCATTGATGAAGTCGATCTCAACTGGTGTTTCCAGCCCGGCGTGAAACTGGATTTCCGCCACCTGCCCGACGGCTATGTCGTCACCGCCGATGATGTCGAAAAGGAATTGCAGCGCATCGGACACACGCTCAAGCCCCTGGAGATTGTTGTCGTCAACACCGGCGCCGGCGTGCGCTACGGCCACAACGACTATGTCAGCGCCGGTTGCGGCATGGGTTACGCCGCGACCATGTACCTGCTCGAGCGCGGCGTGCGGCTCACCGGCACCGACGCCTGGAGCTGGGATGCGCCCTTTGTCCATACCGCCGAAAAATACAAACAGACCGGTGATGCCAGCCTGATCTGGGAGGGGCACAAAGCCGGCCGCGATATCGGCTACTGCCACCTTGAAAAACTGCACAACCTGGAAGCGCTGCCCGACGATGGTTTTATTGTCTCGTGCTTTCCGCACAAGATTCGCGGGGCTTCGGCCGGCTGGACGCGCGCCGTGGCCATTGTTGACGACAGGTTGTTCGCAGCGGCGACGGCCTGAGCGCCGCCCCGGCGGTCGCCGGGATCAGGCCGCCGAACCGAGGTAATAATTCTTCACCAGGTCGTTGTTCTGCAACTCGGCTACCTTGCCCTCAAACACAATTTCGCCATGAACAATGATGTAGCCGCGATCGACAATGCGGATGGCCTGGTGGAAATTCTGCTCGGCGATGAGTACGGTGAGGCCGTACTTGTCCTTTAATTCCTTGATCGTGGTGATGGTGGTCGAAACCAGCAGCGGCGACAGGCCGACCGAGGGTTCGTCCACCAGCAACAGCCGCGGCGAGGACATCAGCGCGCGCGCAATCGCCAGCATTTGCTGCTGGCCGCCGGACATCGAGCCGGCAAGCTGGTTGCGCCGCTCCTTGAGCACCGGAAAGGCCTCGAAGCTGAACGCCAGGTTCTTGGCGATGTGCGGGCGCGCCGCCGGCCGGAAGGCACCGAGCAGCAGGTTCTCTTCCACAGTCAGTTTGGGAAACAGGCGCCGGCCTTCGGGAACGATGGCCACACCGAGGTTGACAATCTCTTCGGTGGACAGGCGCGCGAGGTCGTGGCGCGCACCGTCGAGCTCCAGCTCCAGCGTGCCGCGGGTCGGCCGCACCATGCCCATCAGGCATTTCATCAGCGTGCTCTTGCCGTTGCCGTTGGTGCCGAGCAGGGCCACGGTCTCGCCCAAGTCAATGTCCATCGACAGCCCGTGCAACGCGCGCACTGCACCGTAGCCGGCATCGACGTCGCGCACCGAAAGCCGCAGTGATTGTGCGTCAGACGCCAAGATAAGCCCTTTGTACATTGGGGTCCTGCACGATGGATTCGGGCGTGCCCTGGCAGATGATGGCACCCGCGTCGAGGCAGATCACGCGCTGAGAAAAACGCATCACCGCCTGCATGATGTGTTCGATCATGATGATGGTGATGCCGGTGTCGTTGAGTTTGAACAGGATGTCGAGCACCTCGGTCACTTCGTTGCCCGACAGCCCGGCCATGGCCTCGTCCGAGATCAGCAGTTTGGGCCGCGCCGCCATCGCCCGCGCCAGCTCCATTTTGCGCAACTCGACCTGCGACAACTGGCTGGAGGCGGTGTCGGCCTTGTCGGCAAGCCCCATGCCCTCGAGAATGTGCATCGCCTCGGCGTGCGTATCAGCCTTGTGCAGCGAGCCGCGATGCGCGACAAATTCCAGCGGTACGATCAGGTTTTCGACCACCGACATGCTTTTGAACGGCCGCGGGATCTGGAAGCTGCGGGCGATGCCGCGGCGCGTGCGCTGGTAGGCGGGAAGGCCGGAAATCTCCTCGCCGGCAAAGCGTATGCTGCCGCCGTCATTGCGCAGCGCGCCGGAAATGCAGTTGATCAGCGTGGTCTTGCCCGAGCCGTTCGGGCCGATCAGGCCAAAGCGCTCGCCGCGCGCGACCTCGATACTGACCTGTGACAACGCGGCAAAGCCGCCAAAGTTTTTCGACACGCCGTCGACGTGCAACAGGGTTTCAGGCACGGCGACGCTCATGGTGCCTTCGCCGCGCCGGGACGTTTGCGCCAGAGCTTGTTGAACAGGCCGACAATGCCGTCGGGTGCGGCCACGACAAACACCACCAGCAGTACGCCCACCACCATGACGTTGAGTTCCGAGGTGATGGTGACGGTGACAATCTGCTGTACCGAACCAAGCAGGAATGCGCCGATGACCGGCCCTATCCAGTGCGAGGTGCCGCCGATGATGGGCATTGCCAGCGCCGACACCGAATAATTGAGGTTGAAGGCCGAGGCTGGTTCGACAAAGCTCTGGTACATGGCGAGTGGTGCGCCTATCGCCCCCATCAGCGCGCCCGACACGGCGCAGGCGAGCAGCTTGAGTTTGAGCGTCGGCACGCCGGCGCACTCGGCGGCTTCTTCATTGTCACGGATGGCGCGCAGGCCGCGCCCTATCCACGAGGTCTGGATATAGCGCGCCGTGGCCACGGCAATAATGGCCAGCAGGGCCGCCACGACAAATATCATCTTGGTGTACGAGTCGAAGGGCTCCATCACCGGCGGGCGCAGGATTTGCACGCCGGTGGCGCCGCCGACAAAGCGCCAGTTGTTGATGACGGTCTCGAGGATGATGGCGACGGCGACGGTGGCAATGGAGAAAAAGATGCCGCGCAGGCGCAGCGT
>Ga0163155_10003551_pt1 | contig 16739 bp, 16 predicted proteins | sample OliLakLV19SP4G1_FD_148611 | JGI IMG/M metagenome (GOLD analysis project Ga0163155, IMG submission 148611) | Freshwater microbial mat bacterial communities from Lake Vanda, McMurdo Dry Valleys, Antarctica - Oligotrophic Lake LV.19.SP4.G1 | ecosystem: Environmental > Aquatic > Freshwater > Lake >... | reverse complement strand
CTGGCTGGCAGAACCCTTTGTGCTGCAAAAGAACCGCACCGACTTCGAGACGCTGCTCTACCGCATCGCCGAGTCTTCCGAAGAGTGGATCTCCAGCGAGGAAGGCATGCGAATCAGCCGTCCCACCCCGCCACCCCGCCAGGTCTATATGCAGGGACCGCCACCCAGTGGGGCGAGGAGAGATCCGGTGTTTGGGCGATCGGATGGGCTGATGCCCACGCCAAGAGTCATTGGGTAGAATACTATGAAAACACAATATCAATGGTTGTTTGAGGTGCCTTCTTCTGCTCCAACAGCCAACTTGCTCAATTGGGAGCTTAAGGATACACAGGTGCAGCTCGAATTCGAGGCAGGCTCCCCAGAGCATCGGCGCTCGATAACCTATGCTCGCGATCGCTGCAAAAATCCTGGAACGAAACCCTGTCCATCGATTCCCAGTCTGCTCACAGTTACTGAAATCAATGGCATACCGTTTGAATACCCAAATAAAGGCAGTATTCGACGCAACCCGACTACACAGCTTTATAGTGTCAGCAGCGATCGCCAAATCAATCGTAAGCAACAATTTGTGCCTTCGGTTAGAAATGCGCTGAGTCTTTTTGTCCAGAATATGCGCCAGTTTGGGATGCCCATTGAAGCAATCCTGACGGCTGGATCGCTTTATTGTCGCTGTATAACTGGCACGGATAATTTAAGCAATCACTCGTTTGGAGATGCCATTGATATTGTGGGTGTCCGATGGGCAGTAAATCAAGGCCCTACGAGCCGGGTACGAGAAACAATTGTTCACAACTTTCAAGATCCGGAGCAACGAGCTTTATTGCGTCGAATCAATGCGTGCTTACGCCTTTCATTTGCGACGGTGATTGATTACAACTACAAAAAAGATCATCAGGATCATTTCCATTGCGACATGAACCGTGGTCAAGGACGAATTCTCACAGGTAATACCACACTAGTATTTCTTCGAGAGGCATTAAGCCATATTTTACAATCCCCAATTTCCCCTAATCCAAAAACATGGAAGACGGATACCCAAAAAGCATTACAGATCTTTTCAAGTGAAGGATCGAGCTTGTTTTCTCAAGCGAATCGTCAACAACTGAGTCGCGTAGTCGATCAATTATTTGAACAGGTAGCACGGGGATAAATCCTTGCGGTTGATGTGGCGAGATCACCACATCAACCATTTACATCAACACTGCACGCTCAAAGGACTCAACTATGAACAAGCAAAACCAGTGGCTTTTTGAGGCACCACTTGCCCCTGAAGCGACTCACGATACCAATCTTTATACAAACCCAGAATACTACAATCCTGAATGGGAGTTACCAGAGGGCAGCAATGATGGTTCTCTGGTAGGTGAGGAAGAAAACAATTATTGGCCATCACATCCTTATACTGCACTTGAATTTGAAGCGGAGTGGGAACTGTCAGGTAGAAAATCCTCCAAAAAGTCAGGCAAAGCGTCTTGGCTACAAACCCTGCTACCGCTCCTAAACCGTTACAGAGGAGGCATTCCACTGGACTTTCTGCTGGGATGGATTGACATTGAATCGGGCGGAAGAATTGGTGTCGTAACGAATTTGGATGAGCGAGGATATTTCCAGATCCATCCCGGCGAGTCGAAAAACCCTTCCCTCCGTTTTGATCATCGGCGACTGAGCACCGATCCTGATTATTTTCTCAAGAGCGGAATTCAGCTCATCACATACTATGGAACAATAGTACAAAAAAATTACAAGCTTCAGTATGGAACTGATTTGTTTTGGCATATTGTCAAACTCCTACACTGGTTGCCTGGGGGGGTGCAAGTCATTTTCAAGGATATGGGAGAGCGTGGCGTTGCACCCAAGACTTGGGAAGAACTCAAGCAATATGTAATTGCCAACCGAGAGAGAATCCGCCAACGAATTAAAAGAGAATATAGGCATTCGTGGGATCCGATGCAAGGAATTACCAACGTTGATAAACTATTTGAGCGAGGTAGACAACTTGCTATGGGACTGACAATGCAACCTATTGTTCCTATAGCACCCACTCAAGTGACGAGCTTCAAACAAAGGGTGAAGGAAATTGCTGAACAAGAATGGGAGTTCTTTGGCCGTGGGGAAAAAACGCAACATGATCCTAGTTTTTGGCAAAGAGTAAATTTTTACTTTACAGAAGCATTAGACAGAAATCAAAAAGCTAAGGATGAGGCTTGGTCAGCCGCCTTTATTTCATGGGTTATGAATAAAGCGGGTGCTGGCGATAAATTTAAGTCCTGCGCTGGGCATTCTCATTACATTGTCGATGCTATCAAAAAGAGGAAGACTAATGATCCTAATGCAGGATTTAAGGGCTATAAACCTGATGAAGTTGTTCCCGAAGTGGGAGATTTAGTCTGTCATGCGAGATGTTCCATAGAAAATCCGAACTGTTCTAAAGCAGATTACAGCACTACAAAACCTGGGTATTTATCTCATTGCGACATCGTTGTTGCAACAAGACCTGGAGAAATTGACATTATTGGAGGGAATACTTCTAACCGGATAGGAATTAGGAGAGAATATACGGTTGGGAAAAAGACTCTAAAGGTCGATGCGCAGGGGAAATTGCCGCAGGGAACGGATAAGTTTGTCGTCATTAAAAATTTGCTTTGAGCCAGTAATCGCCCTCTTCAACTCCCCTGGTGAACTACAATGGCAATCCTTCCACCAACCCTATCGATTCCTCTGAGCCAGCATCGCTGGTCTTGTGTGCTTGACCCCAGCTTGTTTCTCTCTCACTATGGCTTGTTGCTAGTTCAGTCTTGGGGAGAAAAGCTACAACTGTGGACATCGCAAGAGCTGTGGAACATTTACACAACGATTCATGATAAACAACGAATTGCATGATGAAAACTCACAACCAATGGCTGTTTGAGGCCCCCATTGTCTCATCAGAGCATCAACAATGGCCAGTTTATCTCAATTTTGAGGACGAACTGGAAGGTTCCGTTAGCTCTGTACTTTATGAGGATCGAGGCCCGCTGAGTCGAGGGCAGGAAGCACTCATCATCCGCCAAGCCATCCAGGCGGGTATTCGTGATGAAAATGAACTCACTAATCGCGTGTTTTCAGCACGCTACCCAAAACGGAAAGGTCGAATGACGAAAAGTGACCCTAACTTTCGTCAACTGAGCCAGGAGTGTCTGTCCATCCGCAACAATCTGGTGCGGCCAGCCCTTCAGTCTGCGCCCTCAAGACAACCCACCCTTACTCCCACAGCAACCCCTACCCTCCTCGATACTAAATCACAACCAGAAGGCACGACGCTTTACGTCAAAATCCCACTAGGTGGTGAAAAACCTGCTCAACCCATGACGGGCATTTTCATTCCGTCAAGCTATCGAATTAATTCTCAAGTTGATTTAATTATTTACCTGCATGGGCATCACACGGATGATGTCGTCGAAGGGAAAGCTTCAGTTCGTGGCTGTTATCCCTCTAAATCTTTGCCCAGTAATAAGTACTGTTATCCCTCTAATTTGACCATTAATCAGTACTGGAATAAAGCTACTTACCCCTTCTTTGCGCTGCGTGAGGGGGTAAATGCCAGTGGGAAAAATGCCATTCTGATTGCACCAACACTGGGGCCGCTATCGCAGACAGGCAACTTGGTTAACCCAGGGGGATTCGATGCTTACTTAGATCAGGTAATGGCATCACTGAGTGCCTACGGCCCCTATCAAGGGCGACAGTTCCCTCGGGTCAGTAACATTATCCTTGCCTGTCATTCTGGAGGGGGGCTACCCATGCGGAAGATTGCGTTGTCAAAGGAAAGGTATGCCGCCAATATTCGTGAGTGTTGGGGTTTTGACTGCACATACAATTCTGGCGATGCAGCAGGTTGGAGCAATTGGGTAAAAGCAGATCCTCCGTCCAGAAAAGTCTATATCTACTACATTCGTCAATGCCTACTGCAAGATCCAACTCAACCTAGGAAAAAATGGAAAGCTGCGCGTTGTCCATCGAGTCCATCTGGGTGTGCAAAAAATCCGAAGACTCCCATGGCTGGCGGGATTGAGTGCACCGGCACTACATTTGAAGCGATGAAACTTGCATGCTTTAAGTTGCCAAATATATGTGTTGGAGTCTCAAAAACAGGGGATCACAACAAAGTACCGATTACCTACTGGGAAGACCGGATTAAGGAATCCCCATCCTTGTCTTAACCGAGGGAGCGATCGCTCTCTCAAAAACTCAATCACCAACGTGCGATCGCCTTAACACACAAAATGACAATCTTCGGTTCCATCCAGTTTGCTAAACTTTATGAAACCGAGGAACACCCTTTATGACTGCCACCCTCATCCAAAGCCCAGATCGTGTTATTTTGCCTAACATTAGTTGGCAAACCTATCAGTCATTGATTAACGATTTTGAGCAAGAACCTGCTCTCCGCCTAACCTACGATCACGGTAGTTTAGAAATTAGAATGCCCTTAGATCCCCATGAAACTTACAAAAAACTTCTGGGACGGTTGGTTGAAGCAGCTACGGAAGAACTGGATATTGAAATTCGCAGCCTGGGTTCTCGTACCTGCGATCGCGAAGATCTCGCCAGAGGGCTAGAACCCGATCAGTGTTACTACATCCAGCATGAAGCGACGGTGCGAGGAGTTGATCAAATTGACTTAAATCAATTCCCTCCGCCCGACTTAGCTCTGGAAATTGATATTACCAGTAGCTCAATGAACCGTCTGTCGATTTATGCAGCCTTGGGAGTACCAGAAGTCTGGCGCTACAACGGACAAACGCTAACGATCCTGAGATTGCAAAATGGCGAATATCTGCCTCAGGATAGGAGTGCTGCCTTACCGTTGCTAAAAGCTGAGGATATAGTCAGATGCTTAGCCTTGAGAAGCACGATGGGAGAAACCAGTTTAATCAAACAATTTCGCCGATGGGTGCAAGGCATCACGGCTGAGAATGAAAGCTAGCGATCGCCCCTGCAAATTCCGTTATCATTGCAATCAGCCGCTTTCAAAGGAAGCTTCAGCCATGTTTGCCCTTATCTCACCTGAAAAAACTCAATTACCAGCGGGGTCGGTCGTGCGATTGCCTGCAACCTGGCAAGAGTACCAGCGGTTGTGTGATCAGCGGGGCGATGGCTCCATTCCGCGACTGAAATATCGCCACGGAGAAGTTTTGCTGATGTCGCCTTTGCCTGTGCATGGACGAGATGCCCATCTCATTGCCAGCATTGTTACAACTTTGCTGGATCACGATGGGCAGGAATACGATGCCTTTACCCCGGTGACGATGACGTTGCCAGAAGAAAGCGGGATTGAACCAGACTATTGTTTTTACATTGATAACTGGCAAGCGGTATCGGGTAAAAAGCGGATTGATTGGCAAAATGATCCCCCGCCAGATTTGGTGATTGAAATTGATGTCACCAGCTATTCGGATGTGCAAGATTATCTCCCCTACCGCGTGCCGGAAGTGTGGCTATGCAAAAACCAGCAAGCTTTGATTTACCGATTACAGGATGGAATCTATCAACTGCAAACCTACAGCCGCTATTTCCCAGACTTTGACTTACAGAGCGCGATCGCCCGCTGCGTGCAAATTGCCTACAGTCGCAACACCAGTGCCGCCATCCGCCATCTCAAACAACATTTAAACACTGCTCCGTAACGCGAGTTTTTTGATCAAATGGTTGCCTCAACCATCAGCGTTGGCAAAGCCTGTGGGAAGCAGGTATCGCCCCCCTATTTCCCAATCTGACTTCTCACCCAACTCCGAAACGCTTTCACCAGTTCCAGATAATCCATCGTTTCCGCTTGTTGTAAAAATCCGGCGATGTCTGAAATCAGCAGATTTGGAAAAAATTGACTTACTTGGGAGGTGATGTAGGCTCCGTTTTGTAGCTGTTTAACCGCCAATGAATTCCTGTCATAAATCCACACTTCTGCGACACCCAAATCCGCATAAACCTGGAGGCGATTTTGAGAGCTACTGGTGACATCGATTTCTACAACCAAATCAGGTGCTGGGTCTTCATTCAGGTCAAGTCTCTTTTTCCCTCGCACCGCCCCAATCCGGCAGATGTAAAAGCATTCGTCTGGCTCTGCCCCACTCAGTTCAGGTCGTTTGAAGGTGGTTGAACCCAAGGGATAAATCTGGATCTCTAACTCCTCAGCCAGCGTTTCTACAAATCGACCCATGAGCGTTTTACTAAATTCATGTTCTGGAGAAGGAGCCATGATTTCTAGGTTGCCACGATTGTAAGTTAGCCGCAGACGGCGATCGCTCAACTCTTCCAGCAACGTTTCATAGGTCTGCCAGCTAATCCCAGAAAGGTGGATCAGTTCGGATGGGGGAGCCAGTGGAGTCGCAACCATAGGATTCAGCCGGGTAACTCGTAGCCTCATTGTAGATGATTGTAAATTTAGCGTTCGATGAATGCGATGTTTGTATCCTCACCAGCAGCAATTCCGCCCCTACGCTACAGCCAGCGAACAGAAAGGCGATCGCGCTGGCTCACTGAACTGACTGAGCTGATTACCTTTCCCACCATTTCGGCTCAACCCCAGCACCGTAAGGATATTCGTGCTTGTGCGAACTGGCTGGCGCGGCATTTGGCAGAGATTGGGTTACACCATGTCCAGGTCTTAGCGGGTATGAATGGTGGACATCCCAGCGTCTATGCGGATTGGTTGCAGGCACCGGGAAAGCCCACGTTGTTGTTGTATGGGCATTATGACGTGCAGCCAGTTGATCCTTTGCGAGAGTGGCGATCGCCCCCCTTCAAAGCCACGATTGTTGGCAATAACCTGTTTGCCAGGGGAGCCAGTGACGACAAAGGCCAATTTTTCATTCACCTCAAAGCCGTTGAGAGTTACCTGCGCACCACCGGAAGCTTGCCCCTCAACATCAAAGTCTGGTTAGAAGGGGAAGAAGAAATTAATAGTCCCAACCTGTCAACATTTCTGAATCGAGAGGCATCCCGTTTGCAAGCAAATGCGGTGTTGGTATCGGATACTGAAATGCTGGGGGCCGGTAAACCCTCCATTATCTATGGGTTACGAGGCAATCTCAGTTGTGAGTTGGAAGTTCGCGGGCCAAACCATGATTTGCATTCTGGACGGTATGGGGGAGCGGTGTTGAATCCCTTGCAAGCCCTCAGTGAGATGGTGGCTGGACTGCACGATCGCCAAAATCGTGTGGCGATTCCAGGTTTCTACCGCCATGTCCGCAACCTGCAACCGAGCGATCGCCAGGAAATTCGCTGTTGCAACAAACGGGACAAACAAATTTTGACCGATTTGGATTTACCCGCAGGCTGGGGCGAAGGTGGGTATAGCTTGTTTGAGCGCATGACCATTCGTCCGGCTTTAACCATCAATGGTTTGGCGAGTGGGTATGTGGGGGCGGGCGGTAAGTCAGTCATTCCCAGTCGGGGCATGGCGCGCTTCAGTTTTCGCCTCGTGCCTGACCAGAACCCGCAGGAAATTGCCCAATTGCTGCGGCAACACATTACAGCGACAACCCATCCGGCCGTGCGCAGTCGCCTCGCGATTACGGGTGGCTCGGATCCGGTTCTACTGCCCAGAAATAGTCCGGTCATGCAAGCAGCTCAACGCGCGGTGACTCAGACTTGGGGCGTGTCGCCCAGTTTTACGCGCAGTGGTGGTTCGATTCCATTCGTGGCACAATTGCACCGCCGGTTACAGGTGCCGATTGTTCTGTTGGGGTTTGGCTTGCCCGATGATGATATTCACGCACCCAACGAAAAAATGAGTCTAACGAACTTTTTTCGCGGTATTGAGACTGTGATTCGCTTTCTGTCGGAGTATGGGACATGATCATTGATTGTCACTGTCACGCTGGTAAAGGGGACTTGCTCACCGGGCCGTGGGATACGGATGCACCGATGGAGGTTTATCTAAAGCGATCGCGAGCAGCCGGTATCGCCAAGACCGTGATCTTTTCGCCCTTCCACAGCAACTATCGGCAGGCCAATGCCAATACGGCTCGGATTATTGCCCAATATCCCGATCGCCTGTTGGGGTTTGCGTTTGTCCATGCTCAGCGCGATCGGGGACGCATTCATGCCTTAATTGCCGAGGCAGTCACACGCTGGCGATTTTGTGGCATCAAGGTGCATCGTCTGGATGCTCCCCTCACCCGTGAAATTTGCGATGTCGCCCAGACCTTTCGCTTACCCCTGCTCTACGATCCGGTGGGTCAGACTGACCTGATTGATTTACTCGCGCCCCAATATCCCACGGTCAACTTCATCATGCCCCATCTCGGCAGCTTTGCCGATGATTGGCGAACTCACTTGCGCGTCGTTGATCAAATCGTTCGCCATCCCAATGTGTATGCCGATACCTCTGGAGTCCGTCGGTTTGACTATCTGGTGGAAGCAGTTCAACGGGGTGGGGCTCATAAGGTGCTATTTGGCAGTGATGGCCCCTGGCTGCATCCTGGGCTTGAACTACATAAAATCCGCTTACTGGGATTGCACCCCCAGCAGGAAAATCTGATTCTCGGTAAAAACTTGCTCCGGCTAATGCAAAGCGCGAAAACAGTTTCAAGAGGCAGAGGAAGAGACGCATCTCAACGACTAGTAAACTCAAAGATCTCTAATTTGGGTCATCATTAACAATACTTGCAATTGAGTTATTTAAGGGATCACTACGCTGCTTATAAAAGCTTACAAACAGCATCCAGACCCCAAAGATTGGGCAGCATTCTTTTGATTGGAGAGGCAAAATAGGCACTGGTTCCGTTGGATAGGGAAGGCTAAATGCTTTCATAAATATGGGTTAGAAGGCATAACGAATTGAGAATACTTCCATCCATGACAACCCGACTGCCAAAATCCCTGGTTTCACTGCCGGACTCACTTTGGTTGTGAAATGAACCCAGACAACGTTGTGAATTAACCATTGCAGATCTAGAGTTCTTTGTAGATTGTCCCGAGTTTTTGCATACATGTTTGTTTTGCGCCGAAAGGCCGAATTCCGTCGCCTCAAAGAGGCATTAAATGCGCTTCTACAGGATTTGAATTTGGGCATCCTCAATCCGAGAATCCGTCTCTGGATGTTCTGGCACAGGGGCTTGATCCTTCGGCCGTTTTCGCCCAGAACGTTTCTTGGAACCTTTATTTCTTAAGCGCACACTCCCTCCCTGACGCAGCTGTTTTGCGGGTCTACGGGGTTGTCCAGTGCGAGATACTTCATGGCAAATGGCAAATAAAATCTTGCCATAGCGCCGTTCTCCATCCGTTAGTAATGTCAAGTCTTGCGTTTGTTCAATCACCTTGCATAGCAGTTGTAACGCCTCCTCAAGCAGAGTCTGGTCTTTCGCTCCACAGTTTAGCTGCCACAAGAACCGACTACTGCGCTCCATCAGCACGATGGTTCCAACCTGCTGATTCACTCGCAGCGCTATTGTGATGAACTTTGGTGTACAACTCATCCCCTTCAATCACCAGAGCAAGGAATTGATGGCATAGTCCGTACAGGGTTAAAGCGGGCTTCAACTCCGACAAGCGCCACTGCCAATCAATAATGCTCTTTTAGATACCCCAAAGATTCGCGCTGTCGCATTTAATCCTTGTCCTTCTGTTCTGGCTTTGAGCACCTCAATGATCCGACTCAATGGTGTTCTCAACCCAGCCATCGGAGTGGCGAAGGTATCACTAAAATAAATATCGCAACGCCGACAATGATAAACCAAGTCCACGTTGAGAACTGTAGTTTTAGCCCTCACCCCCAGCCCCTCTCCCAAAGGGCGAGGGGAGCCGAAAAAGCTTTCAAAGTCCCTCTCCTTGGGGAGAGGGCTTAAAGCCTTCGGCATATATGAAAAGGGTGAGGGAAAACTCTGGGTTTCAAGTTAGACGAGGTTTAGATCAGGTGAGTGCCATTATTTTGAGTTGTATAGCGGGTACGAACATCAACTTTGGCGCTGTCACAGCAAGGACAGTTCTGAGAGAATAAATCTATCATGAGATCCAATTGAGGTGCAGGGTTAGTAGACTACTGAATCCCTGCAATATAGCAATATCAAGGCTTTATGTCTCCTCACTCAGCGGAACCAGTGCCCTTAAAGCAGTTTCCTCACCCACTCGCGAAACTCGCGGATTAAAGCAGGATAATTGCTGTCGATTGCCCGGTTGAGGAATTCTGATAGTTGGGTGATCGGGAAATTTGGAAACGCTAAACTGCGATCGCTTTCCGCATAGGTGCCATTTTGCAACTGGTATATCATCAGCCGTTGTCCATCGTAGCGCCACACCTCGGGAACACCAAGAGCCGCATACACGCTTAACCGATTCATCGATGAATAGGTAATATCAATTTCGAGGGCGAGGTCAGGCGGGGGGTCGCGCTCTAAATCGATTCGCCGTAGCCCTTGCACAGCGGCAGCATTGCGAAAATAAAAGCACTCGTCGGGTTCTACCGCAGCGAAGTTGGCTCGTTTATAGGTAGTTGAACCGAGCGGATAGTAGTCTAACGCCAGTTCCTCGGCCAGGGTTTCCACTAATCGCCCTGCTGTTTTTTTGTACAGCTCGTGTTCGGGCGAAGGAGACATAATTTCTAATGTGCCGCTGTAGTAGGTTAGGCGCAGGTGGCGATGCTGAGCCTCCAGATCGTCTCGCAGCGCTTCGTAGGTTTGCCAGCGGATGCCGTCTAGTCGAATCGAGGCTTCGACGGGAGTAGGAACAGCAACGGCAGTCATAAGGCGATCGCTCTTTCAGGTACTTGTGCTGATCCTAGCGCCAATCGATTGGGCGCGTGACCTGTGATTTCCTAGCTTTACCGGGAAACAGGTCACGCCCCTGCGAACTAACTCTGCTGTCTAGAGTCGTTACGCCCCAACCGATTCTTTGGCGGCGTAGAGCACTTCGGCGGTAATTTGTTCAAAGCCGCGATCGCGAGCGAACTTCTCAGTATTGCGTTTCACCTTGCCGCGCACAAAGCCAGGGATTTTGTTGAGTTCGGCCAGACCATCTTTACTCCAACCCAGGTCAGAGTCGGCAGACATGCCCTTGGTGATGCCTTCTTTGGTATCGTGACCGCCGAAGATTTCTAGCAAGTGGTCTTCCATCCCCAGGGTGAAGGAGTTGTAGATCAAGTCGGTAAGCTGATTGGTGCCTTCATAGCCCAGGAAAGGCTTGTAGCCAATCGGGAAGTTTTGGATGTGGATGGGCGACGCGATGACGCCGCAGGGAATATCTAGCCGTTTGCCGACGTGCCGCTCCATTTGGGTGCCAAAAATCGCGCCGGGTTCAATCCGGGCGATCGCGTCGGCAATGGCTCCGTTATCTTCGCTAATCAGCACTTCATCGCAATAGTCACTCACCTGCTCGCGGAACCAGTCCGCATCGTATTTGCAGTAGGTGCCTGCCATCACCACATGGATGCCCATTTCCCGCGCCAGCACTTTGGTCATAGCGGCAGCGTGGGTGTTGTCGCCAAACACAACGGCCTTCTTGCCCGTCAGGTTTTGGCAGTCTATCGAGCGCGAGAACCAGGCCGCCTGCGACACATGCAGCGTTTGTTCTTGAATGTAGGCTTCGTAGTTCACCTCTGCGCCCTGCTCGTTCAGGGTGTTCGCAATGGCGCGGATGCAGCGAGCCGTTTCGACCACGCCCATTGGGGTGATATCGACAAAGGGGGTGCCAAATTCTGTTTTGAGGAATTCGGCAGTGGCTAGACCCAGTTCCCGATAGGGCAGCAGATTGAACCAGGCGCGGGGTAGGCTCTTGAGTTCGTGAACCGATGCGCCCTCGGGGATGACAGCGTTGACTTCGATTCCCAGGTCGGCCATCAGCCGCTTGAGTTCGGTGCAGTCGTGATGGGCGTGGAACCCCAGCGTAGAAATGCCGATGATATTGACGGAAGGCTTGTCGGTTTTGTCGGTGCGAACATCGCCTTTTTTGTGGGCTTTGGCAATGTAGTACTGGGTCATTTGGTGCAAGGTGCGATCGGCGGCTTGCAGCTCATTGAAGCGGTAGTGGTTGACGTCGGCAAGGATGACGTCGCCTTTGGCTTCAATTTGAGCGCGATCGACAAAGTTTTGCAGGTCTTCTTGCAAAATACTGGAGGTGCAGGTGGGGGTGAGCACAATCATGTCGGGGTGCTCTTCTTGATCTTTGCGGGTGATGTTGTCTACCACCTTTTCTTGGGAGCCGCGCGCCAATACGTTGCGATCGACGACGCTGGTGGTAACGGGGGTAAAGTTGCGCTCCCGTTCTAACATCGAGCGCATCACGTTGAAATAATCGTCGCCAATTGGGGCATGCATGATGGCGTGAACGTTCTTAAAAGAACTGGCAATGCGGAGGGTGCCAATATGTGCGGGGCCTGCGTACATCCAGTAAGCCAATTTCATAAACGTAGTCTCTCTGAAAGGTTAGGAGTGCTGTGGCATTTCCAGGACTAGCGGCGTTGCCCGGTTTCCGTTTTGATTGTCTCAAAGATGGGAGAGTTGTGAGCACAGGCAGTTTTGGGGTTTGATTGGAGAAACGGTAAGGGGCGATCGCCCAAATCCAACTAGCAGAAACTGTGTGGCGATCGCCATCCTCGGTTTCCTGCCATCAGCTCGAAACGATTCTTAATGCTCCGATATATTCCGAAATCCTTATCCCATCAGGATTGTGGCAGGTGTTAGATCGTCAGCCAGCTTGCCATGGGTTCGCTAGAGCGCACCAAATGCATTCCCGCGTCGGCAAACCGCTGATAGGTGGCATCTGCCAGGTCGGTAAAGTCCACCACGCCAGGAACCACCACGGGCGAGCTGCAATCTTCCAGCAGGTAAACCTTTTGCGCCAGTGCCGGGTCGGTGGCCTGAATTTCGCTGAGCAGGTCGTCTACCGTCCAGGCGACGCAGTGGCTTTTGGCTTGACCTGCCACCAAAATGGCGTCGAAGTGCAGCAAGGTGTTAATCAAGGCGGTGTTTTTGGTGGCGATCGCCCGGTTGTCCTGGTCTTCTAACACTTCCGGCTTCAGCACTGAGTAGTTTTCGGTCAAGGGATTGCTGCCCTTGAGTTCAAATAGGGTTTGAGTTTGGCGCGCCATGCTGTGGAAAAAGCACGCCTCTTCAAAAGCCGACACTAGCGCGTGGCCAATCCCGCCCAGCATTGAGTGATAGGGCCAGATGGTCAGCGGAAATTTTCCGGCCTGGTGCAGCTGCCGCACATAATGCAGGGCATAGGCTTGCAGCTTTTCGACATCACCCGTGAGCTGAGCGGCGATCGCCGGATTGGCCAGCCACACCCCTTGCTCCACGTCTTCTAGCTGAATCATGGTCATTGCCGATGGGTGCTCTCCAGCGCCATTCACCCAAAACACCGGATGGAAAATTTGCGTGGCGGTATGAGTGTCGAGGGTGGGGGCGATCGCCGTAATCTGACCTAAATTGCGGTAAACAAACTCACACAGCCGCCGACTATCGTCCACCGCACCCTGACCCGATCGCCCCCCCACAAACAGCTCAAACTCGGGCAAACAAAACGTATTTTGCACATCGATCGCCAGCAGGCATACTCGCCTTGCATCGGTGGTGGCAGGCGCAATCTGGTACTGCTGCGCCCACTCTGCCGCCTGCACTGCCCGCTGTTGATAGGGCACCCGCCACACCGTCCCCACCAGCTGTGGATCAAAGTGCCCCGGAGTTGGTAATGCTGTAATCGTGCTCATCTCAATCCCCTCAACCTGTGGTGCGAAAATCCTATGGTGTCATTTTTCTAGTAGCGCTCGCCAATAAAAACAGCTGGGTTTAGCGGTAAGGGGATGGTTTAAAAGTGTTCGGCTGTACCTTTAGTCACCGAGAGATCCCCCCTAACCCCCCTTAAAAAGGGGGGAACCGGACTCAAAGTCCCCCTTCTTAAGGGGGATTTAGGGGGATCGAGGTCGTTTTGATACCAGCAATTGAACTTTTCAAACATTCTCTAAGGTCTAGCGCCCTCGGCTCTAGACTTTGATTAAGGCACAAAGATTAGGGGCATGTCCGTGCCATGTCCCTACAGAATGTGTCCCATCCTGCATTTAATATGGGTATGTCAGAACAGCGATCGCGAGGACTTGCGCCAGGATTTGCCCGAGGACTGGTGCGCTATGAGACTGTCGGTGACGATTATCTGGTGCGCCGACGGCTGAAACGCAGCGCCGGCTAGAGCTGACTCTGGGCGTTGGGCGTCGGAGCGGTGATCTCAGGCTCGCTCTTGGGCTGGAATTTTAGCCTGGAGGTGGGCGGGTTTGGCGGGCTGGCGATCGCCAGCACCACAGCCCCGCTGGTGGAAGGGTTTCGAGCCATTTTGGCGATAGTAACGTCACCTCCCTGCTGACCCTACGGAGGGATCACTCGATGCCTAAAAGTACAGCCAACCACTTTTAAAACATCCTCTACGGGCGCTGTCTGCGCCGGGTCAGAATGCTCACCACTTCACCCGGATTGGCACCGGGCACGATGCTGCTCCAATCGTTGGTGTCAGAAAAGCCCCGCGCATGCAGGTCGTGAATGGTTGCTTTCACCCAGGTGGGGCTGCTAATCAGCAAGATCCGCATTTGCTCTTGTCCGGGTGCTAAAGGGCGGTAATAGAGCGGCAAAATTAGCGGCGAGGGGCGATCTACACCACTTTCATCACCATCACTATCGGTCAAAAAGCTGCGGGCAATGGGTGCAGCAAACATCTCAATCATCGGGGTTCTCCTGCATGGGGTAAGAGTAAACCCCAAAAACCTAGCCACCCCGTTTCCATAGGAAAGTAGGGTGGCTAGAGAATGCTATCATTCCCAATTAGCCGCCAAACTGTCTTAGCAGTTGGGGGTTAGCCGCTCAATGCTGTTGATGGCATCATTGGGCGGTGCTAGTTTTTTGGAGCGAGTCGGGTTGCTCGACTCCGTAGTCGTTTGACAACCTTAGTTAGCAAGGATACGGGCATACTCGTGTCCTTGTCAATCCGTGATGTTGGCAAATTGTGGAGGGCGTCGGCAGATTGTTGGGTGCGATCGCTAACCCGGCATTGAGACAACTCACCATGAATGACTACATAATTTGGATTATCGCAGTGTTCGGACTCGTGACGCTGGGCGGTGTCTTCTACCGAATGCAGGGCGGATTCGGCCCATTCAATCTGCGAGCCGTTGGCATTGTCATGATCGCCACTTTCGCAGCCTTGCTTGCACTAAAGGATGGCAGTTCACTTACGGCAGCGATGGGGATTCTCGGAGCTATCGCTGGTTACTTGTTTGGCATCCGAGATTCCAAGACAGAGTGACCATGCCGCCTAATTATGCATTGCAGCAAACTCAGTCATTGCACTCTGGTCGTATAATGGCCGCTCACGGGCTGGACACTGAGCTTCGGGCATTAGCCTGCTTCGTTTTTTGGTTGGAACAGTCCCGCGAAGTTACTCAGGTATTCAGCGAACTGGTAAAGAACTTGTCCAAATGGAATCTAAATCGTAAGGTAATTGAAACAATTGCTACAATGAGCAGCAGATGGTGTGGTGTAACTACCTGAAATGCCCACTGCTGCTCAACTAGCGAGTTTGTATCGTATTGGCTATCAACTGACTTTTACGATGCTTCAACCTATACATTTAATTTGCGTTGATGTGCGAACTCGAAATGTGTACGTTCTCGCTGGGTATGACGAAGAGCTTGAGTTCCAAATTCTTCCCAACGGAGAGTTATCTGATGAGCCGGACTAACTATGATGCAATGTCTGATGCTGAATTGAAGCAGTACTTTCTCAGGCATCGTGGGGATCAAGCTGCTTTTCAAGCATATCTAGACAGAATTAATCAACGTCCACGTAGGATTATTGCTAGTCCTGATGACCCTGATTTTGATGAGAAAGTGCAAGCTGCAATTCGACAAAAACTAGAAGCAAAAAGTCGCAACAACCAGCAAGCTAACAATTCAAATGCAGCGGATGGATAAAAGCTGCTGGTGCTGAGTTCAAGCCTACTTGCCGCCGCTGATTTGAGCCGTTAGCCAGCGTTGTCTGCTGTGGGGGCGGCAGAGAAAAGTTATCTTGAGACTGAAAACAACCAAAACGCAATTAATACTTGCACTTTTATTGATAGACAAGTTAGCTTTTGGTAAACAGTTGATCAGTAATAATTGACATGAGTACCGATGATAACCGCGATCGCGCCGCTTCAGAACCCGTTTATTTAGAACTATCAGACGGTAAATCTCATAAGTTTTATGAGGCAACGGTGAATGGTACGGAAATAATCATTCGCTATGGGCGGATTGGCACGACCGGACAGTCGTCCAGCACCACCTACGCCACGGCTGAAACCGCTCAAGCCGAGGCAACTAAAAAAATTAATGAAAAGCTGAAAAAAGGCTACCTGCGGATTTCTTCTAGGGAGGATTTACCAACGCCCAGTGATCAACCCAGTGATCAACCTACTGATGTACTAGCCCCTGTTCTAACCGCCAGCGGAGTTAGTTCTCGTACCATCAATCTCGCTACATTGGAACTGGGGGTTTATGAAGGTCGTATCGTTTTAGGCGTTCCCCTCCAGCGATCGCTGGTAGCCATCGAAATCACAGCGATCTGCTCAGTGCCAACGTTTACGATTAACCTGGACGTTGCCAAAGATATTGCCTATCACATGGATGTCCGCGCTTATCAAGGGCAAATTGTGCAAAATACCTGTGTTGCTGGCGGCTGGGGAGGAGAAGAGCGCCTGACGATTCCTGCCGACTTGACCTCTGGTCAGCCTTTTACCCTCAA
>Ga0163155_10003549_pt1 | contig 16743 bp, 12 predicted proteins | sample OliLakLV19SP4G1_FD_148611 | JGI IMG/M metagenome (GOLD analysis project Ga0163155, IMG submission 148611) | Freshwater microbial mat bacterial communities from Lake Vanda, McMurdo Dry Valleys, Antarctica - Oligotrophic Lake LV.19.SP4.G1 | ecosystem: Environmental > Aquatic > Freshwater > Lake >... | reverse complement strand
GTGAATAAGCAGGTTGAGGCCAATTTGCCAGGAGATACTCCGCTGGGCGATCGCATTAATTTAGTCTACCAAGGCACCGAAGTTGTCCAGGGTCGCGCCACGGTGATTGTGACCAACACGGGCATGCGCAGCGAACTGGGTAAAATCGCCACCCTGCTGCAAGGGGTAGAATCGGAACCCACGCCGCTGCAACAGCGAATGGATCAGTTGAGCCAGGTGTTGGTGTCGGGTGCCTTAGCTTTGGTTGCTGTGGTGATTGCTGGAGGGCTACTCGTTTCTGGAGTAGACAAGTTCCGCGAACTGCTGGAAGTATCCCTCAGTATGGCCGTTGCGGTGGTGCCCGAAGGGTTGCCCGCCGTGATTACCGTCACCCTGGCCCTGGGGACTCAACGCATGGTGCGACGCCAAGCCCTGATTCGCAAACTGCCTGCGGTCGAAACCCTCGGTTCCGTCACCACCATTTGTTCTGATAAAACAGGCACTCTGACTCAAAACAAGATGGTGGTGCAGTCGATTCATACCAAATCTACATCGCTGCAAGTGTCAGGGCATGGCTACATTCCTGAAGGCGAATTTTTGCTGAACAATCAAGCGATCGCGGTGCGCAACAACCCCGAAGCCAACGCCCTCCTCACCGCTTGCATTCTCTGCAATGACTCTATTTTGCAAAAGGAAAATGGAGAGTGGATGATCCTGGGTGATCCCACAGAAGGGGCGCTGCTGGTGGTCGCTACCAAATCTGGACTAGAAAGACATCGGCTCAACGATCAGCTGCTGCGCGTTGCCGAATTTCCCTTTTCCTCCGAACGCAAGCGCATGAGCGTCATCGTCAAAGATGAATCGGGCAGCCAGACTGATGAATTTATTCCCCACTTGCTCTTGCCCACTGCCTATTCCCTGTTTTGCAAAGGGTCGCCAGAGCTGGTGCTAGAGCGGTGTCAACAAATTTCGCTGGATGGCCACTCTAGCCCCCTCACCGACGATGGGCGACGTCATATTCTGGCGCAAAATGATCAGCTGGCGAGCAAGGGGCTACGGGTGCTGGGGTTTGCCTGCAAGCCTTTAGACGGGGTGCCGCCCGAAGGGTCGGATGAACAAACCGAACGCAATTTGATTTGGCTGGGACTGGTGGATATGCTCGATGCCCCCCGCCCTGAAGTGCGTGATGCGGTGGCACAATGCCGCTCTGCTGGAATTCGCCCGATCATGATTACCGGCGATCACCAGCTCACAGCACAGGCGATCGCCGAAGATTTGGGCATTGCTCAGCCTGGTGATGCCGTGTTGACCGGACGTGACCTAGAGCTATTTAGCCCGCAAGAGTTTGAAGAACAGGTCGAGCGGGTCAGCATTTTTGCCCGCGTCGCCCCCGAACACAAGCTCAAAATTGTGCAGGCCCTCCAGCGCAACAACAAAATTGTAGCGATGACCGGCGATGGGGTGAACGATGCACCCGCGCTCAAACAGGCCGATATTGGCATTGCCATGGGCATCACGGGTACCGATGTGAGTAAAGAAGCCAGCGATATGGTGCTATTGGATGACAACTTTGCCACCATTGTCGCAGCGGTGGAAGAAGGTCGCGTGGTGTATACCAACATCCGGCGGTTTATTAAATACATTCTGGGTTCCAACATTGGCGAAGTCCTCACCATTGCCGCCTCCCCGATTTTGGCGCTGGGCGGCGTACCGCTAACCCCGCTGCAAATTTTGTGGATGAACTTGGTGACGGATGGCTTACCGGCACTGGCGCTAGCGGTAGAACCCGCAGAGCCAAATGTGATGGATCGGCCACCCAACGACCCTAGCGAGAGCATTTTTTCGCGGGGTCTAGGGCTGTATATGATCCGGATTGGGATTGTTTTGGCGGTGATTGCGATCGCCCTAATGGTGTTTGCCTACAACTACACCAAAACGGTGCCGGGTGACCCTGAACGGTGGAAAACCATGGTGTTTACCACGCTCTGTCTGGCGCAGATGGGTCACGCGATGGCCATTCGCTCCAACACGCAGCTCACCATAGAAATTAGTCCGTTTTCTAACCCCTATGTGTTGATGGCGGTGACGCTCACCAGTTTGCTGCAACTGGCTTTAATCTATGTAGAGCCACTGCGCAACTTCTTTGGCACCCATCTGTTGAGCTTCACCGAAGTGATGATTTGTATTGGCTTCAGCTCGCTGATGTTTGTCTGGATAGAGATGGAGAAACTGTTTGTCCGCTGGTATTTTCGGCGCCAGAAAGCGTAGCGCCAGAAAGCGTAGCGCCAGAAAGCGTAGCGTCAAGCCTGCGGCATCGGAGAACCGCGCAGCGTTTCTGAAAGGAATACCGTCCCTACCTGTAGAATGGCAGAAGTCTTCCGTTCAGTTCGCCTTACTCCCTGGATGTTCCTCAAATCCCTGCATCTGCGGCAATTTCGCAACTATCGGGATCAGGTGGTGAACTTTGTCGCGCCTAAAACGATCCTGGTGGGAGACAATGCTCAGGGGAAGTCGAACCTGTTGGAAGCGGTAGAATTGCTGGCCACCTTGCAGTCGCATCGGACGAGCCGCGATCGCGACCTAGTGCAAGATGGCAGCGCCGAAAGCCGGATTACGGCAACGCTAGAACATGCCATGGGTACGGTTGACTTGGCGATGACGCTCCGCAGCAGTGGACGGCGCAGCGTTGCCGTGAATGGCCAAACCTTGCGGCGGCAGCTAGACTTTTTGGGCACCCTCAGTGCCGTAGAATTTTCTAGCCTCGATTTGGAACTAGTGCGGGGCGGTCCCGGCTATCGGCGCGCCTGGATCGACACACTGCTGGTGCAGCTAGAGCCAGTTTATGCCCACATTTTGCAGCAATATGGCCTGGTGCTGCGGCAGCGAAATGCGCTCTTGAAGCAGCGACACAGCAAGAGTGTTCCGGCGATAGGCGCTCCGCACAGGCAAACCAACGCCCCCGACCCGATGCAGCTAGCCGCCTGGGATGCGCAACTGGCAGCCTTAGGGACCCGCGTCATTCGCCGCCGCGCCAGAGCCATCAATCGCATTGCGTCGCTAGCAGAATTTTGGCACCGAGAAATTAGCAATAGCAGTGAAACCTTAGTGGTGCAATATCTGCCCAACGTGCCGCTAGAGCAAGATGATCCAGCCCAAATTCAACAGGCATTTCTGAGCAAAATTCAGCAGCGGGCGATCGCCGAACAAATGCAGGGCACCACGCTGGTCGGTCCCCATCGCGATGAAATTGGCTTCACCATTAACCAAACGCCAGCGCGTCAATATGGCTCTCAAGGGCAGCAGCGAACGCTGGTGCTGGCGCTGAAGCTGGCCGAACTGAAGCTAATCGAAGCGGTAATTGGCGAACCGCCGCTGCTGCTGCTAGACGATGTGCTAGCCGAACTCGATCCCAAACGGCAGCGCAAACTGCTAGAAACGATTCAAGATCGATTTCAAACACTCATTACCACCACCCATCTGGATTCATTTGACGCCCAATGGTTGCGGTCGTCGCATGTGTTGCAGGTGCAGGAGGGACGGGTGGAAGGATAGACGCGATGAATCGCGACGAATCGCGATGAAAAGACGCGATGAATCGCGTCTCTACGGGGGTCATCGGGTTTACGGGATGCGTCAAGCCCTAATTGGCTCGTGCGCCAATGTCTTGGAGAAGCTGGCGATCGCCGTCTCGTCCGGGGTTGGGGGTGGTCAGCAATGTGTCGCCGTAGAAAATGGAATTGGCTCCGGCCATAAAGCAGAGGACTTGAGCTTCGCGGCTGAGCTGGCTGCGTCCGGCACTGAGGCGGACGCGGGTGTTGGGCATGAGGATGCGGGCAGTGGCGCACATCCGCACTAGGTCAATGGGGTCGATGGGGGGCTGGTCTGCTAGGGGGGTGCCTGCTTGGGCAACTAGGGCATTGATCGGAACACTTTCGGGATGGGGGGTGAGGGTGGCCAGCACTTCCAACATCCGGGCGCGATCGCGGTTGGTTTCGCCCATGCCAATAATGCCGCCGCAGCAAACGGTAATGCCCGCCCGCCTTACGCAGTCGAGAGTTTTGAGGCGATCGCCATAGGTGCGAGTCGAGATCACCTGGTCGTAGAATTCTGGACTGGTATCCAAATTGTGGTTGTAGGCCGTCAGCCCAGCGGCGGCAAGGCGCTGCGCCTGGGCATCGCTCAACATCCCAGCGGTCACGCAGGCTTCCATCCCCAGCGATCGCACGCCTTTGACCATCGCCAACATGTCATCAAACGCCGCTCCGTCGCGAATTTCGCGCCAAGCCCAGCCCATACAGAATCGCGTTGCCCCTAGCCCTTGGGCGCGCCGCGCCGACTCCAATACTTGATCTACAGGTAAGATCGGCTGTTTTTCTACCGACGTTTCATAGTGCGCCGACTGCGGGCAATAGGCGCAGTTCTCGGCACAGCCTCCCGTCTTTACGCTCAGCAGCGTTGCTAGTTGAATGCTGTTGGGGTCATTGTAGCGGCGATGCACCGTTTGAGCCTGGTAAACCAGATCTAGCAGCGGCAGTTGCAGCAGGTCTAAAATTTCGTCGGTAGTCCAGTCGTAGCGGATATCTGACATGAGAAGGACGTAGTAGAGAGAGGGCGCGTCTTGCAACACTAGATCATAGCGCCAGAATCAAATAAGTTTTGAGTTTTGAGTTGACCAGCTATCTCAAAACGCAAATAGCAACCCACATTCTGGTAGGGACATGGCACTGCCATGTCCTCCGCCATGCCGCCCTATGCTTGGCGGCGGAAGTGTAACTATTATTACAGACTCCCCAGACAAGGGGCTTAAGCCCCTTGTTCAAAGGTAGGCAAACTTCCGCCGTGCAGTACTAGGACGACTGTTTAAAGGGAATGTCCTGATTGATTGTCTCAATTTCCTGCTGTTCCATCTCGTTAATTTCACGGATGTAAGTTTGTAATATTTGGGACAAGCGCGGGTTATAGAATCGATGCAGCGAATGATTAGGTGCAGCAGGAAAGCCCCGTCGCTTTTTGTGGCGACCGCCTGCTCCGGGGTCAAACGTTTCAATGCCGTTGGCGATCGCCCATTCAATTGGGGTGTAGTAGCAGGCATCAAAGTGCAGGCTGTCGAAATCTTGGGTAGCGCCCCAGTAGCGTCCGTATAAATTTTTACCTTTGGTGAAGCAAATCGACATCCCCATCGGCTGACCGGGATTTTCATCGCTGTAGGCGGCGACCAAGAGCGTGCGATCGCTATAGTTTGGCGCTAGCTGCTCAAAAAATTGGGGGGTGAGATATTTGCTGCCCCACCAGCCAAATTTGTCGCAGGTGTCGGCGTAAAACACATACATTTGGGCGAGCAACTCTTGGGAAATATCGGCTCCCGTGTGAATTTTTAGCGTCAAACCTGCTTCTGCAACAGCCTTGCGTTCGCGTTTAATGTTGCGGCGCTGATTGGCATTAAACGCACCCAAATAATCATCAAACGTTTTAAATGTTTGATTTTGCCAGATAAAACTATGGTGCAGCCAGCGCGTAAATCCATGATTCTCCATCCGCGATCGCCACACTGGATCGGTATACAAAAAATTGCAGCCCGATATTTTGTTGCGCGTACAAAAGTGGTCAATCGCCTCCACCATTAGCGCCGTTAACTCGTCCTCATCTGCTCCCGGTGCAATCAAAAATCGATAGCCCGCCGCTGGCGTAAACGGCGACATTCCCAGCATTTTGGGATAGTACTGAACGCCGAGCCGTTCGGCTAGTTCGGCCCACTGCTGGTCAAACACAAACTCACCGTAGCTGTGCCCCTTCAGATACAGCGGCGCGGCTGCAATCAGCGAGCGATCGCGCCACACGGCCAAATGATTCGGCATCCAGCCCGTTTTGGGTGAGACACTCCCCGAGCATTCCATCGTGTGCAGCCACTCCCATTCAAAAAACGGCGTATCGAGCGGCATTGCCAGCGCATCCCATTCAGCTTGGGGAATTTCGGCGATCGCATTAACCCAACTGACAGAGTAACGGGGGCGGAGTTGTTCGACCATGCAGGGGAAAGGGGAGACAGTTTTCTAAACGTGAGGTTTATTTTTTGAAAGGTGTGCTCAGCGTACCTTTCAAAAAATAAACCTCACCACTAGGGTAAATCAATCCTCCAATCTGTGCAGCCGATAGTGCAGGAAAACTTCGTGGGCGATCGCCGCTACGGAGAGCAATTCTAGGCGGGGTGCCGCGTCGGATAAATAGCCGCTGCCTCCAATTAGGGTGGGGGCAGTTTGGCCACCGAGCAAGAGAGGGCAGACGGTAAGCCATAGTTCATCAACGGCATCGATCGCCAATAGTGATGCTACTAGCTCACCCCCCCCCGCCACAACTAGGCGGCGCAGTCCGGCAGCATGGAACTGGGTCAGGGCATCTTGCATGTCTAGCCCTGTAGAGGGTTCTGTAGCGGTAAGGGGCACGCTCATAATGTGCTCAAAGGCAGCGGTATTTGCCCAGAGTTGTGCTCCGGTTGGAGTGGTCAGCAGCCAGCGGGGCACGCTCTGGCTAAAGAAGCGGTAGGTCGGGTCGAGTTGGGCAGTCGCTGAGCAAACGATTTGGACTGGCTGCGGTGGCTGTCCCTGCTGCTGCCGTTGCTGGAGCAGCGCGGGGCTAGAAACGGGTAGGGCGGTGCCATAGGCGCGCAGGGTGCCCGCCCCAAACAGCACGCCGTCGGCCTGGGCAATTTGCTGCTCTAGGTGCGCTCTGTCGGCGGCAGAGCCAAATCGAGCCGGCGATCGCCGCTGATCAGCAATTTTGCCATCGGCACTCATGGCTAACACCACCGTCGTATGGGGTCGAACTGGCGTCATGGGGGGGCTAATAGCCAAAATATCGGCCAAACGTGAATAAAATCCAGATTTTTTGAAGGTTGATGTAAGGATTTCAAGCAAGATTATGAAGATTTCTTGAAGTTTTAGTTGGATTAGCAGATGTGTACGGCATCAAGAGGCAATCGAACATTAATGTTTTAATGTGGGATATGCAACTTAGGTCAGGACTTGCTATGCCTGGTCAACCCTCCTTCCGTCGTCTGTTGCTCACGCGAATCTTGCTGCTGAGCATTCCCATCTTACTGCTGGGGGTAGCAGTCACTTTCCGCAAGGCGCGTACCAGCTTGCTGGAAACGGCGCGTCAAAATTTAGCTGAAAGTTCGGCTCGTAAGGCAGACACGATTCGTGGCGCTACTCGAGCCTTGCAGGCTAATCTGACGATTGCCAGCCAAACCGACGCATTGCAAGCGGGTTCACCCGAAAAATCGCTGGTCTTTCTCAAGCAGTTGGCCACCCAGTTACCGCAGGTGCGCTGTCTGCAACTGAGCGACCTCAAAACTAACCAAATTACCGTCAGCACCTGTGGTCAAGGGGCGATCGCCTCCACCGCTCACTCCGACTGGGCAAAACAACAAAACCCTAGCAGTGCAAATCGGCTCAACCAGTTTTTTCTGAGCACCGAGCCACAGCAACGGGCGATCCAGCAAGACCTCCAAAGCCAGCTCGATTTAGTGATTAGCACCCCGGTTTACACCCAACAGGGCACACTGCGCTACAGCCTCAGTGCCCAATCGGTTTTGAGCCAGTTGGAAATCGCTAAGCCTTGGTCATTACTGGGTTACACCGTAGTCATCGATCAAGACGGCACCATCCTCTCGCATCCGTTTGCCGATCGAATTGGTCGGAATATCTCTCAAGAAGGCGATAGTGCCCGACTCGAAGATATGTTGGAAAATTCCCGGCGCGGAGAGAGCAATGTACGTCACCTGTTCAACTTTTCTGGTGATGACACGGAATGGCTGGCGGGGTTCAGTCCAGTCTCCATCCCGATTACGGCCACCGAAACTCGAATCTGGACGGTGCTGGCCGTTACCCCGTTAGAGTTCGCCCTGCAAGGGCTAGAATCCATCACCCAGATTTTGTTTCTGTTAACGACTGGGTTGCTATCGGCGCATCTGTTGGCCATGCTCTACATCGCCAGAGATATTTCCTTGCCCATCGAGAAACTGGGCAAATACGCCCGTGACATTCACAAGCGTGACCCTCTCGAAAAAGCCCCCCGTGACTTTCGGGTGCGTGAACTCAACCAACTCGCGGATGTTTTGGACTTAATGATCAATCGGTTGGAGGAGCGGGCGAATGAGCTAGAGACCGCATGGCAAGAAGCCAATACCGCTAACCAGCTGAAAAATGAGTTTCTGGCCACCACCTCACATGAACTGAGAACCCCGCTCAATGCCATTATTGGCTGCGTCCGTCTGGTGCACGACGGCTATTGCGATACGCGGGAGGAAGAGGTGGACTTACTGAATCAGGCCGACAAAGCGGCGATGCATCTGCTCAAAATTATTAATGACTTGCTAGACATCCGGGGGATTGAAGAAGGCAAACTGCGACTGTTTTTAGAAGTAGTAGATTTGCGCCAAATTCTACATGATGTAATTGAGTTTCAAGACGTTGAAATTCAGCGGAAGCAGCTGCATTTAACCATCCCCGAGCTGCCACATCCCATTTGGGTGCGGGCAGATCCCGCTCGATTAAAGCAGGTTTTGTTGAATGTTGTGTCTAATGCGGTCAAATTTACCGATCAAGGTGGGTTAACCGTAACCGTCTGCGTTGGCTGCCGGACTGATCTAGCGGTGGAGGCTGCTCCTGTCATCGCCGCAGACAGCCGCAGTTCAGAAAATCCGCTGCAACAGATGGGAACACCACCCCAGCCGCACATCTGGGTGATCGTTGCGTTCAAAGATACCGGAATTGGGATTGAACCCGATCAGCAAACCAAGCTATTTCGCCCTTTTGTCATGGCCGATGGCTCGACTACGCGTAAATTTGAAGGCACGGGTTTGGGGCTAGCGATTTCGCGCAACTTGGTTGAACGGATGGGTGGAACAATTGTGCTGCATAGCGATGGGCTAAATGAGGGCACCACAGTAGAGATTATGTTGCCCGTGATGGATGACTCTCAGACTCCGTCAGGGGCAACGACGGGGCAGACCACAACGCCAGAAAGCCTCACGGTTTAGGAGATGAGTGAGGTTTGAGTTTTGAGTTTTAACTTAATGGGCTAACTTAAGCACCAGAGCTGATTTTGGTGCTTGAGCAGCGGTTGCTAAAGGTGCTCAACGTTTGATTCAAACGACGATGGTTCAACCTGCACAATGGCTCCATTTTTGTGTAGCGATCGCGTCAATCCTTCTAAGAGGCGAACCAGGTGCACCCCCATCCAGCCTGAGCAAATATCAGAGGGGCGATTATGGCGGGCGCAGTGGACAAAGTGGTCACACAGTTGCCAGAGGGGTTCCAGCGGCTCAACGTCTAGAATTTGCTGCTGCCCAGGGATTGGCGTCCAGCTTGGGGCTACGGATTGAGCGCTGTGCTCTAGGTGTCCCTGCTGCAAGGTCAGCGGATGGGCGGCCAGTTCATCAAACACTAAGGTGCCGCGATCGCCCACCACACTCAAGCGGCGCTGCTTGTCTGCATTGGCCCAACACAGATGAATCGAAGCTTGAAACCCCGATGGATACAGCAGCTTCACCCACACCAAGTCAGACAAACCCTGAGCGTTAGACGCTAGCGCCCCTGCCCCCTGCCCCCTGCCCTCGGGCTGCAACCACACGGTGCCCTGTGCCTGGAGTGCACAAGGCGTTGCCCCCAACCAATCATTGAAAATCGTGAGGTCATGAATCATCAGATCCCACAAGGCATCCACATCGGTGCGGATTGGCCCTAAATGCGTGCGAGTAGCATATCCGTAGCGCAAATGTCCCAACTCGTGTACTGTCTGCTGCCCGCGCCTGACCGCTGGGTGAAATAGATAGGTATGGTCTACGACTAGCTGGCGCTGCTGCTGTGCGGCTAAGCGGCAGAGCGCAACGGCCTCGGTGGCGTTTAACGACAGCGGTTTTTCGGCCAGCACATGATACTGCCGTTCCAGAGCTGCCCGAATCAGCGTCACATGGGTGCTGGCCGGGGTCGCTACCGCCACCGCTTCGATACCGCTGATGGCGAGAGCCTGCTGCCAGTCTTTCAACTGGATTACCTGGGGGCTGAGGCAAAACTGCTGCGCCACCGCCTGCAACCTGTCGGCTTGAGGATCGGCGATCGCCACTACCCGAACCTGAGGATGGGCCAAAAAATTTCGCAGTAAATTAACTCCCCATCGCCCCAGACCCAAAATGGCAACACCCAGCATCCGATCGCTTTCCACGCTATCTTCCTTGCCACATACATCGGATTAATCCTGATAATCGCAATAATCGCACTGGAATGACCGCTGCTCACAGTAATTGAGGGCGATCGCTAGATAGCGGCAAATCCCCGCAAGTCAAGTGCTCTCGCCCTGTGATAATCTAGAGAAGTTGTCTAAATTCTCACATCCGGATCTTTCGGGTGTTCTAGTGCCAGCAGCAGCGGTTAACGCTGAGCAGTTAAAAACTTGAATTTTCTCCAGTTTTGCTGTTTGGTCGCTCTGCTCCACAGAATGCTCTCGGATGGACGATTAACCCGAAAGGAGCTAAAAATTCATGGCAGTTGTTTCATTGGCTCAGCTTCTTGAGTCAGGCGTTCACTTTGGGCACCAAACCAGACGGTGGAATCCCAAGATGGCACCCTACATCTATACGTCACGCAACGGGGTTCACATCATTGATTTGGTGCAAACCGCCGAATTGATGGAAAGTGCGTATAGCTACGTCCGTGCCGCCTCTGAACGAGGCAGTAAGTTTTTGTTCGTTGGCACCAAACGCCAAGCCGCCGGGATTGTCGCCCAAGAAGCGCTGCGCTGCGGGTCTTACTATGTTAACCAGCGCTGGCTGGGAGGGATGCTGACTAACTGGGCTACGATTAAAACCCGCGTAGACCGCCTCAAAGATTTGGAACGTCGCCAAGAAACGGGCGGTCTAGATCTATTGCCTAAGAAAGAAGCGGCCACCCTCCGGCGAGAGCTAGAGAAGCTGCAAAAATACCTAGGCGGCATCAAGCACATGCGCAAAATCCCCGACATTGTTTTGATGGTGGATCAGCGCCGGGAATATAACGCCGTCGAAGAGTGCCGAAAGCTGGGCATCCCGATTGTGGCCCTGTTGGATACCAACTGTGACCCCGATTTGGTGGATGTCCCCGTTCCCGCCAACGATGATGCGATTCGCTCGATTAAGCTGATTGTAGGGCGGCTGGCGGATGCCATCTATGAAGGTCGTCATGGCCAGCTAGAAGGCGACGAAGACTACGAAGACTACGAAGGCGCGGATGGAGAGTTCGACTACGAAGATGGCGACCTCCCCGCAGAGGGAGACGCAGCGGAGTAGGTTTTAGGGCGGCGGCGGTGGGGGTTAGGGTTCGGTTGAAAACTAGCCTCTATCCCGCTTTCCTTGTTCACTAGAGAATTTCGCAATTTGCACACGGGGACTAAACGAAAATGGTGGAGATTTCGGCAAAACTCGTTAAGGAACTGCGCGGCAAAACGGGCGCAGGCATGATGGATTGTAAAAAAGCCCTAGTGGAATCTGAGGGTGATGTGGAAAAGGCAATGGAATGGCTGCGCAAACGTGGCATCACCAAAGCCGACAAGCAGCTGAGCAAAACCACAGCTGAAGGGTTAGTGGGCAGCTATATTCACACGGGCGGTCGGCTGGGTGTTTTAGTTGAGCTAAATTGCCAAACAGACTTTGTGGCACGTAACGAAGCCTTTCTGCAGCTGGTGAAAGATATTGCGATGCAGATCGCGGCCTGCCCCGGAGTGGAATATGTTCGGGTGGAAGACATCCCGGCAGAGATTGTGGCCAAAGAGAAAGAGATTGAAGCGGGTAAAGACGACCTTTCCAGCAAGCCTGAAGCTGTGCGTGCCAAAATTGTGGACGGACGGATTGACAAGCGGCTGAAGGAATTATCTTTGTCAGACCAGGCTTTTATCAAAGATCAAAGTATCACCGTTGAAGAACTGGTCAAGAAAAATATCGCCAATCTGGGTGAAAACATCCGCATCCGGCGGTTTGTGCGGTTTGTCATGGGTGAAGGCATTGATAAAGAAGAGTCTGACTTTGCTGCTGAGGTAGCCGCTCAAACTGGCGCAAAGAGCTAGGCCAGTTTTGGCATCTGCTAACGATGAGTTTGGGTTTACTAAGGTATGCTGAATGCTCTTGGTCAACCCAGGCTCATTCTTATTTTTGCCGCATTGACGGCTGCTACGGTCTCTCACTCTTTAGTTTTGATTATCCTGAATGGCTAGAACAGTTGGGCAAATTGAGCAAGATATTGTTGCTTTAGAGCAGGCGATCGCCACCTTCGCTCAAGAGTTTGAACGCTTTTATCGGCAGTACCTAGATGAGTTGGGTCAATCGGTGCGCCGTCAGCTCATCTTGGCGAGTTATTACCTGTGTACTCAAAGCTACCCAGAGCCGTTTTTAGACCTATCGGTGAGCCAGCGAGAAAGCGTGCAGCGATCGCTGCGCCAGCTGGCCAAAACCGCCCAAAGCAAACTGCTAGGATACCTTGAGCCACCAGAGGCCGCTGCGCCTCAGCCGCCAGATGGGCCACCCCAAGCCCCGCCTACCCCTGACGTATCGGCCTCGAACTTGGACGAGGGGCAGATGATTGCAGCGATTGATCTCACCAATTTCAGCGTGCCTGAACTATCCGAACTATCCGAACTATCCGAACTACCCGAATTAGAAGACCTGGAGAGCCGTCCCGATGCGTCCAATTCTGGCTTGGGCAACCCTGGCGTCAGGCGATGGTTTCCCACCAGCGTCCCGGCAGTTGCCGCCTCTGGCGGGTCAGACCCAGATCAGCCTAGCGAGTTAGCAAAACTGGCTCGCTGGAAAGCACACATTGACGACGGCATCAGTGAGACCCTACAAGAGTTATCTCAGGCCGCTAATCATCTGCTCTATCAGGCCGCTATCTTACCCAACCAGTTGCCAGAATCCCTGCTAGAAGCTGCTACCAAGTCGGGAATGGCGGCAGAAATGTCCTCTGGGCAGCCCAATGTGCTGAAGCTGATGATTGAGGCAAAATCTGAGCATGCGGTATCAATAGCGCAGATTACGGTGGTGCGACTACAGCTATTGGACATCGAAGAAGCGGACTATGCGTTAAGGGGATGGCCGTCTAAGCTGCGAGGCATCAGCCAGCGGCTGACCCAGCTGGGGCGAGACTATCACCGCAAACGTCACGAACGGGCGATCGCCCAATCAGAGGAGGCATGGCGCGCGATCTGGTTTGAAGATTAATCGTTAGACCTTGAAGGTAATGGCTTGAGCGCAATGGACTGGTTTCGGCTGCAAAAAGCACTGACGATTGAAGCGGAACGCGGCTTCAACGACCTGGAGGGTAAGCAATATCGCTTCAGTGAATTTCTGCATCTCAGCCTCAGCCAGCCACCCCAGCAGCTACCCACGCCCGAACAGCAGCGCTTGCAGGCGATCGCCAGCCAGTTTTCCCAGTATTGCGACATGACCTTTGCCCAGCGGCAGCATCTGGTTGCCGACACGCGCCGCACGCTGTATCAGACGTTGAAGCTGGTCGAACAGCAAGCAAGTCAGGCTGTCCCCACTAGCTCAACCCCTGCCGCCGCAGGTGGTTCAAGTGCTGCGAAAAAAGCCAAGGTGCCCAAGACCTTGCCGCTGGTGGAAAAGAATCGCCAGCTGGAACTAGATCAAGCGGTGACCTACTTGCCGGGAGTGGGTGCCAAAAACGCCGAACGGTTGGCAAAGCTAGGGCTAAACACCGTTCGGGATTTACTCTACTACTATCCCCGTGACCATCTTGACTATGCCCGCCAGGTCACCATTTGCCAGCTGACGCCCGGAGAAACCGTGACCCTGATTGCCACGGTTAAAAGCTGTACCTGCTTTAACAGCCCCCGTAACCCCAAGCTGACTATTTTTGAACTAGTCGTGCGCGATAGTACCGGGCAGCTCAAACTCAGCCGCTTTTATGCCGGTAGCCGCTTTCAGAACCGGGGCTGGCAAGAGCAGCAGCGGCGGATGTACCCTCCCGGTGCAATTGTGGCCGCGTCGGGGTTGGTGAAGCAGAGCAAGTATGGGCTGACGCTCGATGATCCCCAAATTGAAGTGATTGACCATTCAGGTGGATCAATTGAGTCGATGAAGGTGGGGCGAGTGGTGCCGATCTACCCGCTGACAGAAGGAGTGCAGGCCGATGTGGTGCGCAAGGCGGTGGTGGCGGCTCTGCCTGCTGTCAATCTGCTACCGGAAGCATTGCCTGAGGGGCTGCGCGAAAAGTATGAGCTGATTGGGATTCAGGAGGCGATCGCCCACATTCACTTTCCGCCCAACGGGGACGCACTCGCCGCTGCCCGCCGTCGCTTAGTATTTGACGAATTCTTTTACCTGCAACTGGGCTTACTCAAACGGCGGCAAACCCAGCGGCAGCAGCAAACCAGTGCCGTACTCGCCCCCACTGGGCGCTTAATTGAAGAATTCTATCGGGTGCTGCCGTTTCAGTTTACTGGCGCACAGCAGCGGGTGGTCAACGACATTCTCAACGATTTGCAAACCCCTGCCCCGATGAACCGACTGGTGCAGGGCGATGTGGGATCCGGGAAAACCGTGGTAGCCGTGGTGGCCATTTTGTCCGCCATTCAAGCGGGCTATCAGGCGGCGCTGATGGCTCCCACCGAGGTGCTATCGGAGCAGCACTACCGGAAGCTGGTGGAATGGTTTAACCTGCTGCATCTGCCCGTCGAACTGCTGACTGGCTCGACTAAAGTGGCCAAACGCCGCCAGATTTTTGCTGATTTGGAAACGGGGGCACTGCCGCTGCTGGTGGGCACCCATGCGCTAATTGAAGACCCGGTCAAATTTTCTCGACTGGGGCTGGTCGTAATCGACGAACAGCACCGCTTTGGGGTACATCAGCGGGCACGGCTCCAGCAAAAAGGCGACCATCCCCATGTGCTGACGATGACCGCCACCCCCATTCCTCGCACCCTAGCGCTGACGATGCACGGTGACCTGGATGTGAGTCAAATTGACGAGTTGCCGCCCGGTCGCAAGGCGATTCAAACCAATGTGCTGTCGGCCAAAGAGCGATCGCACGCCTACGACCTGATGCGGCGCGAAATTGCCCAAGGGCGACAAATTTATGTGGTGCTGCCCCTAGTGGAAGAATCTGAAAAGCTGGACTTGAGGTCAGCAATCGATGAACATCAGCGGCTGCGCGACACCATTTTTCCTGAATTTCAAGTCGGGCTGCTGCATGGCCGCATGACCTCTGCCGAAAAAGAGCAGGCGATCGCCCAATTCCGCGACAGCCAGACCCAGATTCTCGTTTCCACCACCGTCGTAGAGGTCGGCGTAGACGTGCCCAACGCCAGCGTCATGCTGATTGAACATGCCGAACGATTTGGCCTGTCGCAGCTGCACCAGCTGCGCGGTCGCGTTGGGCGTGGTGCCGCCCAGTCATTTTGCTTGCTGATGAGCAGCAGTAAGGCTGAAACGGCTCGTCAGCGGCTGAAGGTGTTGGAACAGTCGCAGGACGGCTTCTTTATTTCAGAAATGGACATGCGGTTTCGCGGCCCTGGCGAGGTGTTGGGCACCCGGCAGTCGGGCTTGCCAGATTTTGCCCTCGCCAGCTTGGTGAATGACCAAGATGTATTGAACTTGGCGCGAGAAGCTGCCGAAACAGCCATGGAAAAAGACCCCACTCTAGATCGCTGGGATGCCATGAAGGTAGAACTAGCCTACCGCTACCAAAAGCTGATGGGCGGCGCAATTTTAACATAGCCGAGCCTAGCGGCTAGTATAGCCATAGTCAATGGCGGAAGTTTGCCTACATTTGAACAAGGGGCTTAAGCCCCTTGTCTGGGGAGCCTGTAATAGTAGTTGCACTTCCGTCGCCGAGTGCTAGCTTATTCTTTGCAGTTCAGAGACTCTCGCGTGTCTACACCCGTGACTGGATTCACACCCGTGGCCGACGCACACAGCCCCACCACCTGATCTCCATCCAGCACTGCAAAACTAAAGTCGGCTCCGGTTACCGTTGCACCCCTAAAGTTAGACTTTAGCAACATGGCCGACGTCAGCACCGCATCGCTCAGATCGGCTTCAGCCAGGTTTGTGATGTAGGCGATCGCATCTGTCAGGTCAGCCCCGCGAAAATTAGCCTGCTTCAACTCTGAGCCGTTAAACACCGCCCCTCGCAAGTCAGCGCCGCTGAAGTTAGCCCCTTTCAGTCTAGCGTTGGCAAACTCCGCTCGAATTAAGCTCTGATTTGAGAAATCTTTGCTGCTGGACTCCACATCGTCATAGGCTCGAATCGCGGCAGAACTAGCGGCTTGGGCGGCTAGGGGAACCGCCATCACCCACATCAATAGGGTCAGAATGATGCCGAACAGAGGCTGAAATACACGCATAACAAACGCTAAAGAGAGAATCACTGAACTGAATCAAACTTAACATTGATTGGCCCATTCTATGGGCAGAGACCACCCGGGCTGGCGCAGCGGCTAGGCTTAAAACTGCCGCAAAAACCGCAGGTCACTCTTATACAAATCACGAATGTCGGCCATTTGGTGTAGCACCATAGCAAACCGCTCCACCCCAAACCCCGCCGCAAACCCGGTATACACCTCCGGGTCATAGCCCACGGCCTTAAGCACATTTGGATCTACCATGCCGCAACCAAGCACCTCCAGCCAGCGCCCGCGCCACTGCACATCTACCTCGGCTGATGGCTCGGTGAACGGGAAGAAACTGGGGCGAAACCGGATCGGAATATCGCCAAACAT
>Ga0163155_10003547_pt1 | contig 16748 bp, 11 predicted proteins | sample OliLakLV19SP4G1_FD_148611 | JGI IMG/M metagenome (GOLD analysis project Ga0163155, IMG submission 148611) | Freshwater microbial mat bacterial communities from Lake Vanda, McMurdo Dry Valleys, Antarctica - Oligotrophic Lake LV.19.SP4.G1 | ecosystem: Environmental > Aquatic > Freshwater > Lake >... | reverse complement strand
CCCCATGCAACTGACGAATGCACCGACACCAGCCTGCTACGAACTTGCCGATGCCGCTGCGACCGCGACCGCAGCGGATTTCGATCTGGTTCTATTTGGACATTCGACATGCCGCGACCGGACCCGAGCGGTCGTACGCGCCGCGCCCTCTTTAAACCCGAATGATTGAACGTGAAACCCGCATCATTGATCGTACCCAAGTGACCGATCAAATGTGCCCGATCAAACCAAAAAAACGACACGTCATGATGGGCAGCGCGCCATGGCCCGGGTGACGATCATCAGCGACGCCTGGTTGCCGCAGATCAACGGCGTCGTCACCACGCTGGTCAACACCGTCAAAAATCTAGAGACCTTCGGCCACAGCGTCACGATGATCGAGCCGGGCCGCTTTTCGACTTGGCCGTGCCCGACCTACCCCGAGATCCCGCTGTCGCGGACATCGAAGCGGGAAATGGCGCGCATGATCGTGGACAGCCGTCCTGATTTCGCGCTGATCGCGGTCGAGGGCCCGCTCGGACTGGCCGCGCGCCGGGCCTTGATTGCTGCCGAAATCCCGTTTTCCAGCGCCCTGTTCACGCGGTTCCACGACTACCTCTGGCAGCGTTTCCGCGTGCCGCACGGATTGACGTTGCGCGGCCTCGATTGGTTTCACCGTCCATCAGGCCGCATCTTGACGCCAACGGCCTCGATGCAACTGATGCTGCAGCGCCGCGGCCTCGACCAGTCGCGAACGTGGCGGCCTGGCATCGACCGCACGCTGTTCAAGCCAACGCGGGGACCTGCAACCGGCCTTGTCGATGGGCTGCCGCGGCCGATCCACCTCTATGTCGGCCGCTTGGCGGTTGAGAAAAACATCGAGGCTTTTCTCGATCTCGATCTTCCCGGCAGCAAGGTGCTGGTCGGCGACGGACCGCTGCGTGGCCGGCTGACCGAGCGGTACTCAGGCGCCGTGTTTCTTGGCTACCGGACGGCCGACGAGATTGCCGAGATCTGTTCGGCGAGCGACGTGCTGGTGTTCCCATCGCGAACCGATACGTTCGGTCACGTCATGGTCGAGGCCCTCGCTTGCGGCCTGCCGGTCGCCGCCTATCCGGTTCAAGGGCCGATGGACATCCTGACCGACCCGGCGGTCGGCGCCATGGACGCGAACCTGGGTTTGGCGATCGAAAAAGCATTGAGCTGCAGCGGCGCGGCCTGCACCGAATTTGTCGGCCGGACGTTCAGTTGGGAGGCCAGCACGCGCGATCTGCTGCACCATCTCGTGCCAACGAACTGGCCTCCAGCCGAAACCGCCGTTGCTGTTCCCGCGACCGTCGGGCGGCGGACGTGCGATCTGCCATTATCAGATCATACGTCGTCGGAGCATGGGTCGTCGGATCATGTAGCGGCCAGCAGCGTTACTATGGCTTGACGCGCGATGATGCGGCGCCATGATGCGGGTTTGAGGTGAGCGCTGGCAATTCGTCTTTTTTCAAGTTTCGTGTAAGCTGATCCGCTGAAGCTTATAGTTTGGTGTGGCGGTAGATCGCTCTGCTGGCCGTCCATATAAGTTGACCGGCGTGAGACGCTTAAGGGAACATGCTGTCGTGATGCCGTTGGTGCCGAAATCAGCATTGGCGATATTCACGACCGCGCTGCTTGCAGGCTGCGCGGGCGGCGCGCCCGTGTTGCCGCCTTCGGGTCTCAGCATTGGCCTTCCGCCATCTTCGGTGGCAGTCGCGACCCCGGCCGGTCCCCAGCCAACCGTTGCGGCGGCCGGAGCACCGGCAATAAACGAGGCACCACGGGCGCAGGCACCCGGGACGCCTGCATCCGGGACGACTGGCTCCGGGACGTCTGGCTCCGTGACGCCTGCATCCGGCACGCCAATCGCGGGATCACCGCCGTCCGGCACGCTGCCAGCGGTGCGCATTGGTGCAGCGTGCGCCAAATGCACAATCGTGGCGTTCAAACCGGCCGTCGTGACGCTTTACATGTCCGAAGCGGGCCAGCAGGCGGAGCGGGTGCCGAAATCAACCCTCCCGCTACCGATCGTTGCGGCGTCGGCAAACCCCGCCAGCGGACGGCTGCAGATCATGACACTCGACGGAGTCCGCTGGGTACCCATCGCCGAAGTCCAACTGACGGACGGTTCGTGACGGGGCAATGACGGAGCATTACGCTCGGTTCACATCGGGCTGCCAAGCACCAGCGTCCAGAACGATTTGAATTCGCTTTTCGGTTCCTGGACCAGCGCGATGCCCATATGATCGGCATCGGCCAACAGCAAGTTCTTGTTGTGGCCCGGACTTTCCTTCCAGCCCTTCATCACCTCGCCGAAATCGATCTGCCCGGTACCGACGTTTTCAGCAGCGATTCGCGCCTTGAAGCCAGCGCGCTTGACGCGGTCCCAAGGGTTCGAGCCGTCCGAACCGTAGTGCGAAATGCGATCCCACTTGGCGAGGTCGCGCGAATGGGCTTTGGCGGCGGCTGTCAATTCGGCAGACAGTTTCAACGGCTTCAGACCGTGTTCGGCCCGGTATTGATTGACGATGTCCCGGGCAAAGCTCGGATCCAGCGCCGTTCGCGAATAATCACGGTCCGACAGCGACCCGGCTGGTGCCCGCTCGAACGTGCCCTTGGGCGCTTTGTCAGCTTCAAGACTGGCGAGCTTGACGTTGGTGGTAGATTTGGCCGCGACAGACGGGGCTAACGGCGTTCCGCCGAGGTTTGGCCCACGCGGAACACTCGTGTCGGCACCGAGCGCAACATCGAGTTTTTTATACGAACGGGAGGCGGGGGGACCGTCGGCAAAACCGGACGACAGCGGCATAGATCCAGCTGCGCAGCCACCAACGACGGCGGCCAATCCGACGCAAAACGCGACACGGTACATTCGCTCTCACTCCGCCAAACGCGCGGTTACAAACTCGCTCGAACCATGGCCGATAACACCTTAACCGAGCGTTAAAGATTAACGCTCGAAAAGGTGTTTCAATAGTTTCTCAACGATCCCTAACCCTGACCGACATGGCGCTTGGACGATGTCGCCAGTTTGTTGCGATTCCGGCGAAACGTCGGCGGACCGCTTGGAATAAGCTGCGGGATCAGGCACGCTTTCGCACATGGTGATTCGCGTGCGCGTCATTATTTCGCAAAAAATCAGGAGCGCGACATGGCCGGGGTTAGCCGCGCGACACAACCTCTCGGTGATGCCGAGGGTCGATACCGGCGCGAGGCAGCCGGTATCGGCGCGCTGATACTGCTACGGCTATCGGCTGGCGACGCGACGCGAGCGGACCTGCAGCGTGACCTCAAGGCCTACCAACCAAGCGGCGCCGCGCAGGCCAAAGCCGTGATCGAGTGCGAAGTCGAGCAGCTCGTCTCCACTGGCCTCGCCAGCCGCACGGGCAGCCGGATCACCTTGAGCGAGCTTGGCCTAGTCGCGGTCGCCAAGCTCCTGCATGGCGCGACCGCATGTAGCCCCTGGATAGCGTTGCACGATGGGCCTTTGACGTTGTTGGCGCTCGGCGCCGATCCGGCCGACGCCAAACTCGCCAAATCGCTTCAATCGGCCGACGCGTTGCGGGCGATGATTGTCCAGTCTGCGTTCGGGCTCGACATGGATCGCGCGCTGTCACTCGGCAAACTCCGGACGGTGTTGGCGCTACGGGCCCTGGAACGGGCGTTCGGCGGCCAGATCAAGACCGCGCTTGGAACGGGCGTCGGCCTCGCGCCTAAGCCAAGCCGGTTGCTCGCCGCGCAATTGACCCGCAAGCCGAAGGACTATGGCTCCGATGGCAAACTCGTCGCGGCCCTTGCCGCCGAGCATCTCGGAACCGCCAACGCCGATCCCGATACGTTGCGGACACACCTAATTAGGCGTTGGGCCGAGCAGGTACAGCCGCCCGCCGGTGGCATACTGAACGCCGCAACGGCCGCGAGGAGTGGAGCCGAGCCACCGGCCATGCCCTCGCTCGACCACCTCCCGCCAACGGCCATTGTTCAAGCACCGCCCGCCAATGATCGGGGACCGGCCGCCGAAGCCCCAGCACTGGCCGCACGGCCGGATCTTCCTGGTTTTGTGCGCGCTGTGTCGTGGGCTGCCGCCAAACGCGCCGACGGTTGGCCCGGCAACCGCAAAGCCTTCATCTGCCACGTGTTCGACGAAGTGCGGGCCGCCCACGCCGGATGGGGACTGTCCGAAATCGAGTTCAAAGGCATGTTGGCAGAGGCCCACCGCATCGGCGGTGTAACGCTGGCAAACGCCGACCTCAAAGACAAGCGGTTCATCCAAGAGTTTGAGAAATCGGCGATTCAGTACAAGAACACAGTCTGGCATTTCGTGCGTGTCGAAGAGCCCTGACGCGCCTGATGGTTAAAGTTTTAGCTACGACAGCAACGCCGCGTTCGGCAGTTCATGGTTACTGCAGCCTCAGTTCGACGTGCGTGATCTGAACGGCAGGCGGCCGACACGGCCGGGGAGCGATGATTTGACTCCGACGAACGCGGCATATCCAGCAACCCATCCCCCCGTTCATGCCTCTGGCGCGGGCGACGATCTCGCGCAGGCTTTCGAGCACTCGATCACCTGGGAAGACGACATCTGGCGGGCCGATCCGGTCGATGTCCCAGCGGTGCATGCCAAAGCACGCCGAAAATTTTCCGAGTTGCTGGCAGCGATAACCGACACCAGCGGCCGCAGCCCGCCTCAGCAGGCGCGGATTTTGCTGTTCCACGGCCAGTCGGGCGCTGGAAAAACGCATCTCGTGCGCGCGCTCCGCACCGCAGCGCACCGCCAGGGCCGGGCGTATTTCGGTTACGCGCAAATGACGCCCGACGTCGGCACGTATGCCGACTACTATCTTCGCCGCCTCGTCCACTCGCTCGAGAAACCTTATGATCCCGACAATGCGGCAAGCGCGACCGGCCTTCAGCGGCTGACCAACGCGCTGGTCGGCGATATCGACACGCTCGAGCCCGATGATCTCAAAACGCTGCGCGAGGACGCGCTGAAGGCAGACCATCTGGCTCGCCTTGTACTCAAGATGGCCGACGATATCGTCGCCTCGACGCGATTTGCCAGCCAGGAACTTGACATCAACATTGTGCGCGCGCTGCTCTATCTGCAGCGAGCCGATCCGCGCATCGACCAGCGCATCCGCCAGTATTTGCATGGCCGGCAACTCACGCCGCTGGCGCTTGAAGCGGTGGCAGCCCTCGATCCGAACACGGGCGAGGACCGCGCTTTTGAAATCATCGCGTCTCTTGGTCAATTGATGTGGACGGCTGACCGGGCGAGCCTGGTGTTCGCCATCGACCAAGTCGAGGACCTGCGGTTTTTCGACAACGCCGAAGAGCGCTTCCAGCGCGCGATCCGCGACCTCATTCAGATTGCCAACCGGGTGCCGACGTCGATCGTTCTGATCTCGGTTCTTGAGGATTTCTACGGTCAGGTTCGCGGCGTCCTCGCGCAGTCCTATATCGACCGCATCGAGAAGGCGGGCCCGGTCGGCCTGCTCGAAAGCCGCACGGCTGACGAGGCGCGCCAGATCATCGGCAAGCGGCTCGAGCATCAGGCGCAAATCAGCGCTGGTGGGGCTTCATATGCCGATCCGAGCGCGTTCTTCGCGCCGCAGTTCTTTGAAGAGTTCGGCGGACTTTCGACACGGCGGCTACTCGAACACGCCCAGAGCCGCTTGCGGACCAAAGCAAGCGAGAGCACCGAGAACGCCGCTGAGCCTGCGCCGGGCAGCTCGGATGGTGAGGCGCCGTCGTGGATGAGTATGCTCGGCAACACACTCGCGTCGGCGCTCGGGTTCCCTGAGTCACCGGCCGGCGGCGAAGATGTGCCAGCCGTTGATTATCGCGAGGCATGGGAACGGTTCGTCGCCCAATCCGAAGCTGAAATTCCCAATAATGACGGCGATCTGCTTGACGTGCTCGCCGCAGCATTGACGCTCGCCCGTTTGGAATGGGGCGAAACGATCAGCATCTCGATCGCACGCGTCGAACTCGGAGATCAGTTCCCGGCCTTCGATGTCAACGTCGCCCACCGTAGCGGTATCGCCAGCGAAGCGCGCGTGTTCCTGTGCAACCGCCCGACGCAGGGCGGAGGGCTCAAACGCCAGCTCGACCGCGTCTTACAATCGATGGGCGGTCGCAGTTCGATCATGCTCCGGGCGTCCGAGTTCCCGCCGCAGTCGAAAAACCAAACCGGCCAAGCCCTCGCCAAATTCAAATCGTCCGGCGGCCGCGCGATCAACATCAACATCGCCGAGTGGGAGCGGATGATGATGGTCCGCGAGTTCCACGATCAGAACCGGCTGTCGCGCGGATTCGTCCAATGGTTCGAAAGCGCCAAGCTGCTGTCGGGGCTGCCAGCCATCGGCCGAATTCTGCGGCTCGACGCATTGCTGCGGCCGCCGCCGCTGCCAACCAATACGTTGCCCGGTAACGCGCTACCCCCCACATCGCGGACCGGCGAACATACCCGCTTGCGTGATAGCCTGACCGGTGACGATCTTGCCGCGATCGGATCGGCGATTGCCGCGTTCGAGCCCGGCGACGAGGGCGCTGTCCCGGTCGCGCCAGCCGCCAACGACGACGAGTTGCCGATCTCGGTTCTCCTCGACGAACACGCGGTCGACGGCACCAGCATTCTTGCTGGCCGGGATTTGCGTAACGCCAACAAACCCGTGACGCTCAACATGAGCGTGATGAAGCGCCATGCCGCCGTGCTCGGCGGATCGGGATCAGGCAAAACCACGCTGGCGCTATCGATCATCGAGCAATTGCTGCTGAAGGGGATCCCGGCGATCCTGATCGACCGCAAGGGCGATCTTGCCAGCTACGCCAACCCCGACGTCTGGCGCGCAACCGACAACGAACTCAACGAGCGCCGCGGAGAGCGCGAGAAGCTCGCAGACTCGATCGACGTCGCTGTTTACACGCCCGGACGCGCGACGGGGCGGCCGATCTCGATCACGCTGCTTCCGCGCGGGACCAACGAACTCCCCGACCACGAGCAGCAATTGCTTGCCAACCTGTCCGCCGCAGCCATCGGCGACATGTTGCACCTGAAAAACTCGGCAACCCACCAGAAGCTTTCTGGCACGCTGTCGGTCGCCTTGCGAATTCTCGGCATGCGATCGAGGGCAGAGGTGACACTCGCCGACCTCATCGACCTGTTGGAAAACGAGGACGCCGACCTCACCGACCTCACGCAGAGAATGGACCCGTCGGGCCGGTTCCGCCGCGATCTGGTAGCCCAGCTCGACAGTTTGCGCTTGCGCAATGCTTCGCTGTTCGCAGCCGGCGGCGAGAGTATGTCGATGGAGAGCCTGCTCGGCATCGGCGCCCACGCCCGACCCGGACGCACGCGGCTGTCGATCGTCTACACCGGCTTCCTCGGCGACAACGAGAACATCCTGTTCTGGGTCTCGCAGTTCCTGTCCGAAGCCCTGCGGTTCTGCCAGCGCAATCCCAACGATGAGCTGCAGGCCGTGATGATGCTCGACGAGGCGGATCTCTATATTCCCGCCAACGCCAAGCCCGCGACGGCCGAACCGTTGCAGAGCTTGCTCAAGCGCGCGCGGTCGGCAGGTCTCGGCATCATGCTGGCAACGCAGTCGCCGGGCGATCTCGACTATCGCTCGCGCGACCAGATCACCAACTGGTTCATCGGGCGCGTGCGCGAGGATACCGCGCTGAAGAAACTGAGGGCGGCGTTCCAGTCCGAGTCGGGCCTCGATCCCGCCGCTGTGCTGCCGCACCAAACTGTCGGCGAATTCCATCTGATCCAGGAAGGGCTCGTCCGTTCCATTAAAGCACACCGGTCGATGATCAACGCCGAGCAGGTGCCCTTCGACAGGATCGAGCAGCTCGCGTTCGAGACCAAGGGGCAGGACGAGCGTCAGCTGAAGTTGTTCGATATCCGGTGACGGCACACGACGAACTCGAATGTGACATTTTTACGATGGCAGCATCCTGAACGAATCATTGGCTAACAAGCCAACGCGTTATCCACAGGGCTGCTTTGGTTAATTTTGCTGCGCCGCATATTTAATTTAACCAAAGAAAAGCGTTCTGAATCAGCAATTTAACGACTAGACAGGATTCATTATTCCGTCGGCTTACATGTCAGCCGACACGGCGTTCGCAATTGCGAAGCCATTTCGTTGGTTTTTCAAATTCGGCGCGTGTCAACTTTTATGTTTGGCTGTATGATGCCTAAGGAGGCGTAGTTTGGCGTTTGTATTGTCTTCTGGCCGGGGTGCGGATGGGCGTTCGCAATCGGGCTGAGTATTTTTCGCCGCGGGGTAGCGTGTTATGTTGGCTGTAAAGTCGATCGGGTTGTTGTTTGCCTTGTCAATGCTGGGTCCCGCCATTGGCATGGCCCTGTTCGTCTTGATGAATGGGATCTAAGCGACGGGTACCGTTTCCGCCGCACGCTGCGAACGAACCGTCCACGCTGCCCGTACTTGACGGCGGCGGGATCGCGGGCGCAAACCATGCGCCCGGGCGCTGCACTAGCCGGGCGCTGGACTAGCGCTGCATACACCTTAGCACCGAAGCTTCAGTGCCGAAGCTTTAGTACCTCGGGTGAGCCAAGGCGTGACCGTGACGCAAGACCCACGATTGGATAGCGGTGTGCAGCTTGATGATCGTCAAGCGATCCGGCATGAGCCGCAGCGTCTACAAGACGATTGCTTTCGCACCGGTCAGGCGCGGCTTCGCCATGACGAAGCGATCTCAATTCTCAAGAAGCGCAGCGCTGCTGTCACTGGCCACGAACAAGTCGAACTTGCCACGTGCGCAGACCGGGTTCTCGCCGCTTCGATCACCGCTGCCCGGGCTGTTCCCGCTCACACCAACGCCGCCGTTGACGGCTATGCCTTCGCCGCGACATCAAACACCCGCGCGAACGGAGCGCGTTTGGCCGTTGCAGGCCGCGCCGCTGCCGGCCACCCTTTTGCTGTAGCGTGCGCTCCACAAACCGCAGTGCGGATCTTCACCGGCGCGACGATGCCCGATGGGGCCGACACGGTCGTCATGCAGGAAGACGTCGTCCTGTACGGCCCTGCCGGAAGCGTATCCGGTGAAATTGCGAGGGAGCCTCCCGTCGTCGAGCCTCCAATCGTCGAGATCCCCGCTGGACTGAAACCGGGCTCCAACGTTCGCAAGGCCGGTGAGGACGTCGCTGCCGGGACAATGATGTTCGCGCAAGGACACGTGCTGCGGCCGCAGGATTTGGCAGCGCTTGCATCGATCGGTCTCGCGCAAGTCCCGTGCTTTGCGCGTGTGCGCGTTGCGATCGTGTCGACCGGTGACGAGGTCATCGCCCCGGGTCGTTCCGAGTTGCGGCCGGGACAGGTCTATGACGCCAATGCGCCGATGCTAGCCGCCTTGTGCCGCAACGCCGGGGCGGACGTGGAGATGCTCGGCATTTGGCCTGACCGGCTCGAGCTTGTGACGGAGCGGCTGCGCGAAGCCGCGTCGAACTTCGACGTGATCTTGACGTCGGGCGGGGCGAGCCTTGGCGAAGAGGATCATATGGCGGCAGCACTCGCTGCCATCGGCCGCCGCCATATGTGGCAGCTCGCAATCAAACCGGGCCGACCGATGATGTTCGGTCAGATCACCAGTCCAAGAAATGGAGTGATGGGCGGCGGGCACGTCGCCGACCCGACGCTCGCCCAAGCCTCGGCCACGCTGCGTGATACCGTCGTCGTCGGACTACCGGGAAATCCGGTCGCGGTGTTCGTCTGCTTCGTCATGTACGTCATGCCACTTATCCGCGCATTAGGTGGGGCTAAGTGGCGAGAGCCGCGCCGGTTTCTAATGCCAGCAGCGTTCGCGTTCTCCGGCCGGAAAACAGGTCGCCGCGAATTCTGGCGCGGCACGATCGTCGAGCGGGACGGCCACATGGCCGTCGACAAGTTTGCTCGCGACGGATCGGGACTGATCTCAGGATTGACGGCAGCCGACGGGTTGATCGACATCGCCGAAGATCATGGCGATGTGTCAGTCGGCGATCTCGTGCCCGTTATCCCGCTCAGCGAGTTTGGCATCCAGTCGTAGGTTTCATGCGCGCTAGGTGGAGGTCGACCCTACCAAGCAACGTAAAGCACGAGCTCGGCGCCGCGCACTGTCGGCGCGTCCCGCTTGACGATCTGGCCTTCAAGCACCCCGATCGGGTGAACCTTGTATATTTCCGACAGCAGTCGCTTCAAGAATTCGCCGCGCATATTTGGCAATTCGGCGTTGGTAAGCGTCCCCGGCACATCCAACCTTGCGACGTTGCCGAGGTATTTGCCACCGCCGATACTCGGCAGATAACTCAGCGTCCCGTACTCATGGCCGGGCTCTGGTGCTCCTTTGAACGCGTTGGTGTCGGCATTGCTGCGGACGAAAAGCTCAAACTTCACCCGCCCGCTGAGCTGGCGCAGCACATCCACCTCGAAAGCTTGAAACGCTTGCGTATAAAGCGGGCCGACGGTCTGGAACGTGTAACGACCACTGTCGAAGCTGAACCGATTGGCGGTTTTCGGGTTCTTCAACTCGATCACATAATACGTGCCAGGGCGCCCCGAAATGATCTCGGTGTCGTCAGCCGACATCACCTGATAGGCTGGCGCCGCCATCTTGGCATCGAGCGATTTTCGTAACGCCTCGGTCGTCTCGGTCATGGCGTTGCCGGCTTGCTCGGCGAGCTTCGACACCGATCGAGACGCTGGACCGGAGGGAGGGGTGGGAACCGCCGGGTCGACAATGACGCCGGTCGTGCCACTATCGCGATTGGCGTGCGGATCGAGCATGGCGAGTGTCGTTTCGACGGCATCACCCGGCTGACGGACGCGAAGTGATTTCAGCGCGCGCAACTCGGTGATGATGGTCTCAAAACCAGCAGCACCCTCGACAACAGCGGTCACAGGGATCGCACCAGCCTCCGTGTCGAGCGTGATTCCGCTTCTTGGCCCGAGCACGATCCCTTTGATCGTCTCGACCTCGTCGGCGATCCGGATCAACCGTTCGCGATGGAGTTTATTGAAAAACGCCGACGTCTTCGATAGTGCTTCGTTATCGCGGGTGCGTTGTTGGAGTTCGACGGCGAACACATCGCGTTCGGCGCGCAACTGCTGCACTTCGCCAGCAGTCGCGGTGTCATCGACACCACCATTGGTGATTTTGAGCGCTGGATAGATGGTCAATCCAGATACGGCGCCAAGGCCGACGCCGAGAGCCATCAAAAACACGCCTCGGCGCGGGGCTCCCCGATAGACGTAGCTGACCGCAGCCAAGAGGAGGATGAGTGCGATAAGCGTCAGATAGCCGATCGTTGCCAGCGTCACCATGCAAAGGATCCTGATCTCGAACCGTCAATCAGGGAGATGATTGTTGACGAATTTCACTCCCCGATTCGGGGCTATGCGATTCTTTGGCTTACCCCAAACTGGAAACGACGCAGCAATCCACTTCTTGCTTCTTCGATTGCATTTGTTGGGGAAAAATCGATTTTTAGTTGTGCAGAGACCTCCGTATCCACACTTGCAGTGATGCGCCAGCCGTTCCGCGGCCGCGTTTTAGTCCCTGGCGCGCCATAAAGTATGCATAGGCCGGACATCTTGTCCGGTTCAGATGAAGCGGGTCGACGAGCCCGATCCGCGCTTCCACCAAAACCGATCCGCCCGAGATAATCGGCGCCACACCGCGCCAAGGACCATGCTCACCGTTCTCAAGTTTTTGGTCCGTTTGAGCGAGCTGTTGCTTCTCGTTCCGATCCGGCTTGTGCGCTTTGCGGTCGAGTGGATCGCTTTCAACCCGCGCCTCGGGCCGTTGCGGTATGTCGTGATCGCCGGGCTCGCTTACGTCGCGTTCGCATTGCTGCTGGTCTACGTACTAGCTCCGCTACGCGGGATCACCGGGCAGTACACCATGGGCGACCAGATCCGATATGATGCGGAACGGTGGGTCGCGACGGCAATTTACGACCGTAGCGGAAACTTTGTCGGCACATTCGAGCCGCGCCACGACAGCCAGCGGGACGTGAACTATACCGACGCCGTTATCACGGTCGGTGACCACACGGCTAATCCGGACCACAAATCCATCCCGGTGCGGGCAATCCCCGACGCCTATTGGCAGTGCCTTAAGTTTCACGAAGATCGCTACCTCGGCACGGCTCTCAATCCGTACGGCATCGATCTGGTCGGGGTCCTCAAGATCCCATACTCGAGCATCCTCCGGTCGATCAAAGCGCGGCGGCCAGTGCTGGGTGTCGGCGGCTCGACGCTGCCGATGCAGTTCGCCCGCGTGATCTATAAGACACCACCATCGACGTCTGAGGGCGGCCTCGTTAAATTGCGCCGCAAGCTGCAGGAATGGTGGCTGGCGCCCGTAATCTATCAGACGTTGACAGCAGGCGGCGATGATACCCCGCTGAAACAATGGGCCGCCAACCATCTTTGGCTGGCGCAACGGACCGGTGGAGCACCCCTCCACGGCGTGGAGATGACGGCGCGCGTCGTGTTTGGCAAAGAGGCCGTCGAGCTAACCACCGCCGAACAGTATGTTTTGGCATCAGCCGTCAACAAGCCGATCATTCTGCTTCCCGGCAGCGACAAGCTGAACGAGGTGCGGCTCGACCGGTGGCGCTACATAACCGAGGTGCGGGCTCGAACCTGCGCGGAGCGGCTGATAAGTAACGAGGCTGAGCAAAAGCAAGTCGTGTTTGACCTCGTCACCATGGCCGGCGGACCGCCCGACCCAAAGGTCAAGCGCAAGTTGCAGGTGACGCTCGAAACCTACGCCCCGGCGCTCGCCAAGCGGGCCACCGCCAACCCGATGATTCGGGCAGCAGCACTGATGCCAACCGAGCGCTTCGGCCTGCGTGAGGAGATGAAGCAGCGCTACGGGTTCGCTTGGCGCGACCACGTGCGCGGGGTGCGATCAACGCTCGACGTGGCCGAGAACCTCGCGTTCCGCGGGCGCGCGCGTGCAAAGCTCGGCGAGCTCGACCGCGAACTCGCCGCCAAGATCCACGCCGGCTACACGCTAGACCCAGCCAAGTTGGCAGCCAGCAACATTGCAACCGGCATCAAGTCGCCCAATGTTATCGTCGTGGCGGCCAACGCCAACGGCGAAATCGTCCGCTATTATGACGGTGGCCAGACCGCATCCTATTTTGGTTCTCCGGTGGCGCGAGACGCCGACACGGGCGTCTATGTAGCTAGCCGAGAGAGCCGAATGGTAGCGTCCGTCGGCAAAATATTGGCCGCCGTCGCGATTGCCAACGACGGACGCGACGAGGCCGGGACGCTTTATGCCGATAGCGAAGCGCCATCGGGCGGAGGGGTTGGTCTCGACGGCTGCAGGCGCGGCGACCAGCCGGGCCAGCGCAAAGCCATCGTCGCGTTCGCCTGCTCGCTCAATGCGCCTTTGCTATCGCGCGCGTCGGCTCTCGGCCAAGGCCGCATGCGTCACCTGATCGACCGGTTCGGCTTTCAAATGCCGCCGCGCGATGGCGCTGGCGGGGGTACGCCGCCGTCGACTGCCGTCGTGCTAGGCCAGATTGCCGGGTCGCCACGGCGCGTCCATCAGATGTCGGCTGTGGTGTTGTCGAGCCTTATCGGCCACGGTGGAAAGCCCGTGCGTCAACCCTCACTGATCAAGGCATTTGATTACACCGCCCGTCCAGATGCCCATCCAGGCGGAACCGCTGCGGCTCTTACCCCCGCAGGCGACATCATCATCCCGAACGCGATAATTAAGCCGCAAGCGCGCGGGCTGCTGAAATCACTACTCCAAGCGCCGCTCTGCCATACCAGCGGTGGCCAACCCGCCGGGACTTTAAAATCCATTTCGCACTGGTGCGCGGCGCGCCGGCCGGGCGTGCGGCTACATTTCGCCAAGACTGGCACCAAGCCGACGCTCGATGCCTCTCAGACGGTTGACACCTGGATCACGGGCGGCGTGCAATTCGCCAACGGTGCCGCCTACAGCTATGTCGTGCTGGCCGGAACCGGCTCGGGCAACGAGCCGTGGGCGACCAACATCAACGCGGCACAGGTAACGCCATTGGTCGATCTGTTGTTGGCCGATCTCGAAGCGCACGCGAAAAACAATCCAGCGATTTACCTGCTGCCACCAAAGCCCAAAGCTGCGCCGATCGTCGCCGATGCGGGACCGACGGAGAGCGGCGCGTCAGCATCGGTCGGGGCAAAATCGAAAGGCTTTCGCCCATTGTCGGCAGCAGAGCGTGAAAGTGCGTTCGGGTCCAACTGAGTGGGTCAGCCGACGCTCTGTCCCACTTTGCCGCGTCGGGCTAACGTATTCATCGCCGATACATGTCTGACGGCACAGGGTCTTCAGTCGCGCGGGTTTTCGCCATAATGGCGCGGCAACGCTGCGGTTCGCACCAGCTGCTGTAGTCCAGATACCGATACCGAGCCAGATACCGGGCCAAACAGGACAATGACGATGAAGATTTTCGACGTTGGCCGGTTCGGCGACTTGAGCCGATTGACCGCCGCCGCGCTGCTCGGCGTCGCGATGACCACCGTAGCGCTACCGACGGCAGCACTGGCGCAGAGGTACGATGACGAGGCTCAGCGCGGGCCGCCGCCGTCAGAAGATGATCTGGACGAAGGCGCGTCTGACCTCGGCCCGCCGGAGGGGGCTCCAGACAATGCGTATGATGGCCCGCCGGGTGGGCCGCCCGATGGCGATCCGCAACAGCAGTCGCGAGCATCGCAAGCCGAAGGGCCACCGCCTGGCGTCGCACCTGCGGACTATTTTTATGACGCCCTGAAACCACTGGGCCGATGGGTCGAGCACTGGAAGTATGGCCTCGTCTGGTATCCCAATGACGTCGACGAGGACTGGCGCCCCTATTCCGTCGGGCGATGGGTCCTGACCGACGAATACGGCTGGCTGTGGGACAGCGAGGAGCCATGGGGCTGGGCCGTATTCCACTACGGGCGTTGGTCGCTCGACGAGGATTGGGGTTGGATTTGGGTGCCAGGCAACGTGTGGGGACCGGCGTGGGTCGATTGGCGCGAGGGCGAAAGCCACGTCGGCTGGGCACCGTTGCCGCCCGAGGTGGTCTGGCGCGGCGACGCGTTCGATTATCGCGGCGTGGATTTGGAAGCGCAGCGCTATCGCACGTCGTGGGTCTTCGTTCCAGCAGCTCAGCTGACGGCGGCCGGAGTGTACCGCTACATTGCTCCGCGCTCGCGCAATCTCAGGTATGTTCAACGCTCGCGGCGCACGACGAATTACGCCGTCGTCAACCGCAGGTTCGTCAACCGCAGCATCGATGCCCGGCGCGTTGAGCGCGTGACCGGCCGCCCGGTCGTGTCCGCCCGCGTGATCGACGCGAGCCGACCAGACTTCGACCGGCGGCGTCGATCTGACGATGGCCGCAACGGGCCGCAACGCGGCGCGGGTCCAGGCGGCGTGTCGCTTCGGATCGGCGACGTTTCGATCTTCCGGCCGTTCGATCGCGGCAGGAGGCGGGACAATGTCGATCCGGCGGCTTTGCCGTCGACAGCTGGCGTTGCTGGCGCCAGTGGCGTCCGGCCTCGCTCCGGCAATCGCGCGGAGCCTGGTGGGCAAGGCCCACGGGGCGGCCAGCGCGGCGAAGGACAAGGCCCGCGCGGCCCAAGGCAGGGGCAGACGCCGCCAGTTCCAGCGAACGTGCCAGCTCCGGCAACGGCGCCGCCGCCTGTTGTTGGAACACCGGCGGCGGGAGCACCTGCCGTTGGAACACCTGCCGTTGCTGCACCGGCAGTCGGCCAGCCGTCCGTAACGCCTCAGGCCGGCCCATCAGATCGCCCGCGCGATGGATCGCGCGGTGCTCGCGGAGATGGCCAAGCTCGCGACGGCCAAACTAGGGACGGGCAAACTCGCGACGGCTCGGTTCGGGACGGCACCGGTCGCGGAGACGGCACCGCGCGATGGATCGCGCGGTGCTCGCGGAGATGGCCAAGCTCGCGACGGCCAAACTAGGGACGGGCAAACTCGCGACGGCTCGGTTCGGGACGGCACCGGTCGCGGAGACGGCACCGGGCGAGACGGCCAAGATCGAGGTGGCCAAGATCGAGGTGGACCGGGTCGCAATCGAGATGGGGCTGCCGGTTCAACCGCCGCAACACCGCCTGCGTCAGGGACACCGCCTGCGTCAGGGACACCGCCTGCGTCGGGGACACCGCCTGCGTCGGGTACACCGCCTGCGTCGGGTACACCGCCTGCGTCGGGGACACCGGCCGCATCAGGGACGCCGCCTGCGTCGGGGACACCGCAAGGCACCACTGCGGCTCCAAACTCGAGCGGTCCGCCCCCCGCGGCAGCAGCGCCGGGCATCCGGGCAGCTCCGATTCAAACGCCACCGGCCGGGACGACCACACCGCCAGCAGCATCAGGAACCGCAACACAGACCCCACCGCCTCAATCGCTACCCCAAACCACCACGCCGCCAACAACCGCCAAGCCAGCGGCTCCAAGTGAGGCAGACCGGCTGAATCGCACGCAGGTGATCGAGCGGACACAGGCCCCCGCGCAGAACCGTCCTGACGTCGATCGCCGTCAGGCAGAGGAACGCCGCGAAGAACAGCAACTCCGGCAGGAACAACGTCAACGCAATGAGAACCGCGACCAGGGGGTAAGACCGGGCGCGCCACCGCCGCCGAAGATCCAGGCTCCGCCGCCGCCACCGAAGGTCCAGGCACCGCCGCCGCCACCACCGCCGAAGGTCCAGGCACCGC
>Ga0163155_10003545_pt1 | contig 16753 bp, 16 predicted proteins | sample OliLakLV19SP4G1_FD_148611 | JGI IMG/M metagenome (GOLD analysis project Ga0163155, IMG submission 148611) | Freshwater microbial mat bacterial communities from Lake Vanda, McMurdo Dry Valleys, Antarctica - Oligotrophic Lake LV.19.SP4.G1 | ecosystem: Environmental > Aquatic > Freshwater > Lake >... | reverse complement strand
CTAACTTATTCATTTGAATGCATTTTTAGTGCCAGCGCCTCCCAAACTAGCTGCTCTTTTTACAGTTTCCGCTTTTACTGTAGCCGCTAAAGCTGGTAATGATTTTCTCCGCTTTATGAAGATGCTTTACCGCTCAATTTTCTTGTTCGCCCTTGCGTTATTGATGGGCGCTCTCACCTCTCGCGATGCTCGCGCAATCGACACCCTGCGCGCACGTCTACAGACGAAACTATGCCCGGAATACCCTCGAGGTGGGGTCATTGTTGAGCTGCGGTATCGGGTTGGTATTAATACGGCACTGCTACCCGCTAACGTACTTTCTCAGGTCGTTGACGCAGCCACTAACACTGCGACCTTCGACATCGAACTTCCCGCAACAAACGCCGACACACCTTTGCAGCTCTCCGCCACCTGCGTTAATCGATTCGGTCGTGGTCTACTTTCAAATGAACGCTCTATTTCGGCTTGCGACGGCCTCGCTCTGCTAGATACCGATAGCGATGGGCTTAAAGACAATTTCGAAGATACAAATTGCAATAGTCGCTTTGATAGCGCCGACCTAGCTAGCTCCCAATTGGTAGATAGCGACCTGGATGGCACTGCCGATCTAATTGAGGTGCTGCGCGGCACAAAGCCAAACTGGCCCGGCTCTAGCCCTAGACCGTTTATCCTCAAGGCTTCCGCCGCGGATTTTGATGGAGACCAACAAGCAAATCCTGTTGCTTGGCGACCCGAAAACGGCACTTGGTATATTCGAGACTATCAACAACCAGGCAACCACCTGGCAATTCAGTGGGGACTTCCTGGAGATAGCCCTTTCGTTTACGAATCCCCCGGCTATTTCTCAAACGTCGGTGTAGTTCGCAGCACCGGCCAAGCGCTACGTTGGTACTTTCGCTCTCCTGGATTCCTCACTTCACAGAACACCCGCTTAACAGAGATTTCCTTTGGAACGCCCAGCGATATTTTAGTACCTGGAGCATGGCAGGAAGCTGGAGTAACCAGTCCGGCGGTCGCGAGCCTTGTCAATAACGAGTGGCAGATCCGGACTTACCTTCGAAACGGTTCCACTCAAACTAAAAGATTTGGTGACCAACGTGACGTGCTTAAGATTGCAGACTATGACGGGGACGGCTTACTCGATTTCGGCGTCTATCGAGCTACTACTCAGCGTGTGATCTACATTCGCTCTTCAGACTCTCAGCAGATAAGTATTGTCAGCGGTTCACCCACTGCGGATTACTTGATACGCGGCGATTTTACCGGCGATGGTAAGAGCGAGATCGCTTTCTGGGAGCCCCTTCCAGCGAGCTTTCGGTTAGTGACAAGTGACTCCGACTTTCTAACTTTCGCGGAAGTTCAGCTCGGCATCTTTAATGTGCACCTGCCGCTCTCCTTCAATCGGATCGCGGGTCGAGATCTTTTTACCGTAGTCGATCACAATTCAGGTCAACGTTACTGGCGAGTAGATAATCAGCCGACCGGCGTAATTGATCGCTTGCAGTGGGGCTTACCTGGAGATGCTCAGGGTTAGCTTGTTTCCTAGCTCTTACAGCCATGGCTAAAGTTTTAGTCGTCGGCGATAACCTTGACCTGCCAGAATTTAAGCTATTTATCGGGTTAATTTCAGCGGGGTATGAGCTTGATTTCGCGCTTTCCCCTGGCTCACCTTACACAGCAGCGCTAGTTCAAGCAGGGGCTGAGGTTTTCTCGCTTCGCACGCGCTCAAGATTTGACTGGAGGTCGATCTTCAATCTCAGATCTTTATTACTCTCTAAGCAATACGACATACTGCACTGCCTGACCTCCAAGAGTCTGGCAGCGGGGGCGCTGGCCTCATGGGGAATGGAACTTAAGCGCGTAGCCTATCGCGGAACTTCGGGAAGACTAAATCGCTGGAACCCCCTCGCTTACCTAACCTTCCTTAATCCTAAGCTAGATAGAATCATCTGCGTGTCAGAGTCAGTCAGAACTTTCATGTCCACCCTGGTTGCACCAGCTAAGCTAATCACCATTTACAAGGGACATGAACTAGACTGGTATCCCTCTAGTTCGAAGCTGACGAGGGACGAACTTGGAATTTCAGATTCTCAGAGCTTTCTTGTCGGATGCGTCGCTAATTTGCGACCCGTTAAGGGACTTATTTACTTGATCAGGGCGATGGCCCTGCTGCCCCACCATCCACGGATAGAATTGCTAGTTATCGGCGAGATTCGTCGCAGGAAATGGCTTAAGAGAAGACCCGCAGCTGAACTAAGAGAGCTCCAAAAATTAAAGCGACTGGCCCCAGAAACAGCCTCACGCATCCACTTTTTAGGGCATCGAAGTGATGTTCCCGCGCTGCTAGTGCACTGCCAAGCATTCGTACTCCCCTCTGTCGATCGTGAAGGACTTCCTAAGGCAATGCTGGAAGCTCTCGCCATGGGGCTACCGACTATCGTGACAGAGGTCGGTGGAATGGCTGAGGTCATCAAGAACCAAGAGAACGGCCTGACTGTCCCGCCTCGGGACGCTTTAAGCCTGGCTACCGCCATGCTTAGGGTTGCGGAAGACGCCAGCCTCGCCGCGAAACTCTCAAAAAACGGCCGGCTTTCGATTGATGAACACTTTCATTGCCGACGCTCCGTAAAGGAAACCAGCCAGCTCTACCAGGAGCTCCTCTCTTTTTCTGGTGCATAATTGGTAATTCTGGGTAATCTTAACAGGTGTTGTTTGGCATAGCTGCCCAAGTGCACGCCAACTGCCAAACTTTAATTTGAGCTGTTAGAAAAACAAAGCAAGTGAAACTTAAAAAACAAGGAAGCGAAAATGGCTAAGTCACAAGACGCAAAAAAGAATACCAAAAAAACTCCACAAAAATCCGCTAAGGAAAAAAAGGCCGCCAAGCGCGAGAAGAAGCAGGGTAAATAAAGATATCTAAGCTAATCTGCCGGAGCGCGACGGGGTCCTGTCCGAGATCGCGCTCCGCTTTCTTTCCGTGAAGACATCTTTCTTCATCAAGACATAATCAGACTTCAATAAGCTCAATTACAAGGTAACGGCAATAAGGTAACGGCAACAAGCTAAGGCCTAAACTTAGCGATTAATTCCAGCGCGCGTTCGCGATGATCTCCCTGAATCTCAACGGATCCCTCGCTGCCATCGATATAGGCAGCTCCCCCACTCCCCAAACTACGCTTTAGATAGACACACAGTTTGCGCAACAAATTTTCGTCAGCTGGAAGTCTTCCAATGACGGTTACAGTTTTACCGCCACGTCCCTTACGTTCGAAGCGCACGGTAGGCCGCAAGTTAGCAGAGGTAGCCGGGCGTGGTGTCTGATTGGGCTTCTGCGTCACGTGGGTAAGGATAGCTAGCTCTGAGCTAGTCTACCTGAATCAGGTAATGAAATTCGTCGCTGCCCGGAGACATGACTGGTCCCTCAAGGACTGTGATTGGTCTAACATTCGCCGAAAACCACTGCAGGACATTCAAAATGTCTACAGGAATAAAGACATGATAATGAATACTGTAGTCTTTAGCGATTAATTCGTCGGCATTATCGAGCGCTTCAATGCCTGCCTTGTGGTGCACGCGAATAGCAAAATCCAGATAGTGCTCATAATCCCGCTCATCGCTAGGCAGAATATAGTCCAGTATCAGATGTTCAAGCGGTGTCCTAACCCGCAGCTTATCAAATGTCACCCGCTTATCAGGGGCGATCAGGTAGATTAATCCTCCGGGCCGAACCACTCGGCACCACTGGTTAAGCGCCAGGATAGGGTTCTTCATGTGCTCGATGACGTGAGCTGCGATGACAAAGTCATAAGCGACGTCATCAACGTTACTTAAGGTCTGCGCATCTCCAATGATGGTGGGTTCAACCAAGGGAAGATCGTTCAACTCTGGGTAATGCTCACGAAGCTCGGCAACCGTTAATCGATCAATATAATCTATTTTCATCCGCCAATGTTTAACCATTGGTCGATGCAAGGGACCGATCTCCAGACCTCGCCCACTGAGCCGACTAGCGAAATGGGTGCGCCAGTCTCTCTCCTCTACGAGGACAGTATCATCCTCGATGACGGCTTGCGGAATAGCTGTGGTGGAATCGCTGGCAGATCCCTGGTTCCAGCCCTGTCTTAGTTTAAGCACATTATTACTCCCAGAAGAGGACCTCAGATTCTTTCTGCCGAGCAGCCAACCATAGATGCGGTTGATGCCACTACTGCTAGCGGTAGCGGTCGCGGTAGAAGGATTAGCGGATAAAGTATTTTCAGACATAGCTGCGACTGGTTACAACACACCAAAGACCCCCGAGCCCGAAGGGATTCGTAGCATAGCTAAGAGGATTTGTCCCTAAATAGAGTGCGCTTTGGAAGATTGGCGAAGGGTGGACTCGAACCACCGACATCGGAATTATGAGTTCCGCGCTCTAGCCAGCTGAGCTACTTCGCCCTAAGAATCCTTTTTTGCCCCCAGTGGAGGCAGTTTACTCGTTACGACCTTTTTAGCTCCCCGTTGCACCTGCAACGCTGTGCCGGCACTTAACTCCACGCAGCTCAATTTGTTGCCAAAGACCAATCCAGTATCAACTCCGAGCTTATACGGAGCGTGGACCAAGATCTCCTTGTGGGGGGTGTGGCCAAAAACTACCAACGAATTGAAGGAGTGAACATTAGCAATAAATTCATCCCGGATCCAGAAGACATCACCATCATTCTGCGCAGATAAGTCCCTTAAGGGGTTTAGCCCGGCATGAACGAAGATCTCATGGGGTGTTTTAATAATACTCTCTAATTCACAGAGGAATTTGTAGTGCTCCTGAGGAAGGGCTGCAATCATCTCTTCAGGGGGGGCAAAAACAGAGATTCCGTAGCTTTGAATCGTCTCCAGTCCCCCGTTATACAGGAACGCCTGCCCCATTCGGCCGCCGTACCCCAAGAAATCAAGCATCATATCCTCGTGATTACCCTTTAAGGCCCGAGTGTTCTTGAACTCCTCGGAAAACTTAATCACCAGGTCAATCACCCCCTTCGAATCCGGGCCACGATCGACGTAGTCGCCCAAAAAAACGACGGAGTCCCGTTCACCGAGCTTCTCCTCCTTCCGCAAATAGTCCAATAAAACTGAGAGCTCATCTGGACAGCCATGCAGATCGCCGATGGCGTAGACTCTCTCTGCGGCAAGCTCGGTGATGACGGATGAAGGCATAACAATATATTATGGTCGATACTGAAGAAGCTTCTACTTCCCTTTAGGGATTGAGGCAATCTTGCTTTAGGCTTACTTTGCCCCCTCAAGAAACCGAACGGAGAAGGCCTGGCGCAGCCTTTCTGCTATCTCACCTAGCGATCCCCCCCCCAGCGCTGGACCAAGCTCTGCAGCCACACTGGTCATTTGCCGATCCGGCTCAGCACAACTAACAAACAGCTCAAACGGCTCCAGGTCACAATTAACATTAAGTGAGAAGCCGTGATTTGAAACGCCACGATCGATCCGCAATCCGACTGAGGCGATCTTTCGTTGATTGCTGGAGATATACACCCCGGCTGGGGAGAGCTCCGCAAAAGAGTCCAAGCCTAAACCAGCCAAGACTTCTACCATCGCCTCTAAACCGAGGCTGACAAACTTTCGAACAGCCAATCCCCGACGTCGCAAGTTCACGACTGGGTAGATTACCAATTGACCGGGTGTATGCAGAGTCGCGGCTCCTCCTCGAGAGACCTGACGGAGCTCGATCCCCCTTTTCTCGAACGGTGCAGGATTAGAAATCACCTGCTCTAGTGGAGCGCCCCGACCGACTGTCAGTACCGGCAGATGCTGACAGATAATTATTCCTTCTCGCGCTTCCCCGGCCAACAGCGCATCAATCAATCCCTCCTGCTCCGCCCGGACTTCATCGTAAGCTCTGGCGATCACTGGATCCCCTTGAATACGCGCTTCCAGCGAGGTGTTAACAACCCCTCGTCGCCAGCCGACCAATAAATAAAAGTGGCACGCCCTTCAATATCCGAGCTGCGGATCGGGCCAAGATAACGGCTGTCCTCGCTGTTAATTCGGTTATCACCTAGAACAAAATACTCATCACTGCCTAGCAGTACCGGCCCCCAACGACCTCGGTGATCGGCGATAGTTTGGGGATTGTTCGAGCGTCGAATACTCTCCGGGGTATCAACGATCTTACCGTTGACGTAGGCTACGAAATTCTCAATCTCGATAGTCTCACCCGGTAGAGCGACAATACGTTTAATAAAACGGGTTTGGTCTGTGTTCGCGGAAGCTTCTCCAAGAAGCGAAAAAACCACGACATCGCCCCGCTCAGGCTTCCGCCAAACTCCCTGACGGACGCCTTGGCCAGTCAAGTCGAATCCCAATTCATACTTGGCAACAAAGATATAATCCCCCGGCATTAGCGTCGGGATCATCGACTCCGACGGAATACGAAAAGACTCGAAAACGGTAGTTCGAATGAGCGCTGCTAGAACAATCGTCAGCACGGCGAGAAAGATCCAACTCAGCACGCCGACTCGGGGAGGAGCGTAAAAGGGAGCCGCATCAATAACAGCCGGAGCAGAGTCACCGTTGGCCGTGGGTGATCGATCAGCGATAGAAGTGGAGGGAGAGAATGGCTCGGCCATTATTTATCAATCTTCAGCGCCGCCAAAAAAGCTTCCTGAGAAATCGTGACGGATCCCACCTGCTTCATCCGTTTCTTTCCCTCCTTCTGTTTCTCCAAGAGCTTTCGCTTTCTAGAGATATCGCCGCCGTAGCATTTGGCCAAGACGTTCTTACGAAGCGCCTTGACCGTGCTGCGGGCAATAACTTTATTGCCAATTGCTACCTGTATCGCAATCTCAAACATCTGCCGCTCGATTAGTTCCTTCATCTTCTCAACCAGGGCTTGCCCGCGGTGAAAAGCGCGCGAACGGTGGATAATAGTACTTAAAGCATCTACGTTCTCACCGTTAATCTTAAGATCAAGCTTAACCAGGTCACTCTCCTGGTAGCACTGCCAGTCATAGTCAAAAGAAGCATAGCCTTTGGAAACACTCTTCAACTTATCGTAAAAATCCAACACAACCTCGTTAAGGGGCAGCGAGTAGATCAATTTAACCTGATTCCCGGCGTGAAACTCAAGGGACTTTTGCGAACCTCGTTTATCTTCGCAGAGCGCAAGCACTCCGCCGAGATACTCCTGCAAAACGTGGACGGTCCCAGTGATAATCGGCTCATAAATCTTGTCGATCTTACCAAGATCTGGAAATCTCGCGGGATTATCGACAAATAACTCTTCACCATTAGTCAGAACGATCTTGTAAACCACTGTCGGGGCTGTGGTGATAATCTGTAAATTAAACTCTCGCTCTAACCTCTCTTGCACGATCTCCATATGCAACAAGCCGAGGTATCCCACTCGAAATCCGAAACCAAGCGCCTGGGAGGTTTCGGGTTCAAAGGAAATTGCCGAATCGTTCAACTTTAACTTTTCTAACGCATCACGTAGGTCAGGATAATCATTGGCATCACTTGGATAGAGCCCACTAAAGACCATGGGTTTGATCTCTTCATATCCCGGTAACGCTTCCGCAGTTCCGTGGTAAGCATCGGTTACCGTGTCTCCAATCTTAGCATCACTTAGAGTTTTGACGTTGGCCGAGAGATACCCAACCTGCCCGGCGCGTAGCTCCTTTACGGATTTTTTGAAAGGCGAAAAAACTCCTAGTTCATTGACTTCGTAAACTCCACCTGTCTGCATGAACTTAATCTTGGAGCCAACCTTCACCGCTCCATCGATAACGCGAATCTGAATGATCACTCCCTGGTAGGCATCGAACCAACTATCAAAAAGTAGGGCCTTTAAAGGGGCGTTCTCGATACCTTTCGGGCAGGGAATCTGCTCGACGATGGCCTCCAACAGCTCGGGCACGCCGACTCCGGTCTTAGCGCTCACCGAAACAGCAAGAGCTGTATCTAAACCAATAATCTCTTCAATCTGCTGCTTAACCAAAGCCACATCAGCCTGCGGAAGATCCACCTTATTTAGAACGGTCAGTACCTCAAGATTGGCGTTAATCGCAGTATAAACGTTGGCGAGTGTCTGCGCTTGAACTCCCTGCGCTGCATCGACAACAAGCAAAGCTCCCTCGCAAGCAGAAAGACTTCGGGAAACTTCGTAGCGGAAGTCGACGTGACCTGGAGTGTCGATCAGATTAAAATTGTAGAGGTTGCCATCTTTTGCTTTGTAATGCAGCGCCACGGAGCGAGATTTGATAGTAATGCCGCGCTCGCGCTCGATATCCATATCGTCCAACATCTGGTCGACACGTTCCCGGGCGGTAACCGCGTTGGTTAAATCAAGTATGCGATCGGCTAGTGTCGACTTGCCGTGGTCGATGTGTGCGATAATCGAAAAGTTGCGGATGAATTTCACTGTGTCTTTTCTGCATTAATGAAGCTCTGGAGCGTGCTCTCCAACCCTTCTTCGATCTTGACTAACGCGCTCCAGCCCAAAGCAGATTTTATCCTCTGAGGGTCAACCACGCTCCGACGCTGTTCCCCGGCGAGAGCTGGCCCATGCAGCAGCTTAACGGCAGCACCGCCATGCTTGCGCCAGGAATTTATAAGTTCGTTGGCAACTTTCAAAACAGAACTTTCCTCGCCGCGTCCCACATTATAAACATTAAAACCGGGGCTAGACAGGCTGGCGATAGCGGCGAGGTTCGCACGCACCACGTCTCCCACAAACACATAATCCCGAGTCTGTTCGCCATCACCGTTAATTGTCAGTGTCTGACCAGCCAACATCCGCTCACTAAAAATCGCCACCACGCCAGCCTCTCCCTTGGCGTTCTGTCGCGGTCCGTAGACGTTCGCATAGCGGAGTGCGACGCAGCTCATCTTGGCGGCGCGAGCATAATATTCGAGGTAGAGCTCCCCAGCCCGCTTGCTTACGCCATAGGGACACTCGGCATGGACTGGGTGATCTTCAGGAGCTGGGAAGGACTCCTGCTCCCCGTAAATGGCCCCGCCTGTTGACGCCAGCAGAAACTGCTTAGTCCCGGCTAATCGTGCGGCCTCCAAGATATTGACTGTGCCCAGCACGTTCGTCTGAGCGTCAAAGACAGGCTCAGCGACGCTACGGCGGACATTCATCTGAGCTGCCTGATGCAGGACTAGATCTGGCTGAAACTTAACAACTTCATCAACGGTATTTTGTGAGCAGATGTCGCCCTGAAAAAACCTCATTTTCTCAGTCGAGGTCAGCTGCTCTAGATTCCGCTGGAAGCCTGTACTCAGATCATCCACCACCAGCACATCAAGCGACGCATCGAGAAGTGCCTGCACTAAGTGCGAGCCGATAAAGCCGGCTCCGCCAGTTACCAGGGCGCGTTTAAGATTAGGGTTGGAGCCTCTTACTAATTCAGGTGTCATAGCTACTACTCTTCAAGCTGCGTTCAAGCGCGCGCGGAAATCCGCGATGGTTCGGGTCAACCCCTCCTCTACTGCTATTTTTGGCTGCCAGCCAAGTTTGGCCAGGGCTAGCGAGATGTCCGGCTTGCGACGTTCCGGATCGTCGGGAGGTAGCGGCTTCTGGACAAATTCAGAGCTCGATTCAGTCAGCTTAATGATAATGTTCGCCAGCTCCTTGACGGTCATCTCACGAGGGTTTCCTAGATTTACTGGTCCGATAAAATCCTGGCAATTCATCATGCGAATCAGACCGTCGACCAGGTCGTCTACAAAACAAAATGAACGACTTTGAGCTCCATCTCCGTATAGCGTAATTGGTTCTGCCTTCAGTGCTTGGAGCACGAAGTTTGAGACCACTCTCCCATCATTAAAGAGCATGCGCGGGCCGTAGGTATTGAAGATTCTAACGATACGCACATCGGTCTGATTCTGGCGGTGGTAGTCCATCATCAGTGTTTCTGCGACTCGCTTTCCTTCATCATAACAGCTGCGCACGCCGATCGGATTGACGTTACCCCAATAGCTTTCGGTCTGGGGATGCACCAGCGGATTACCGTAGACTTCAGAGGTCGAGGCCAACAAGATCCTAGCACCGGTACGCTTGGCTAAACCCAGCATGTTGATAGTACCAAGCACACTGGTCTTGATAGTTTTAACGGCATTATATTGATAATGAACTGGGGACGCTGGACAGGCCAAATGATAGATCTGATCGACCTCTAACAGGATCGGCTCAATTACGTCATGACGTACCATCTCAAAGCGCGACGAATACTGCGGATCACTTAGGAATGGAGCAATGTTCTTTTTTACTCCGGTAAAAAAGTTATCTAGGCAGATTACGTCATGCCCCTCCGTGAGCAGCCGTTCAATCAGATGGGAACCGATAAAACCGGCGCCACCGGTCACAAGAATACGCATAACGAAATTTTCCTTTAGCCGCCTACTGCTGCGCGCCCGATAGAATAATAGCGAAACCCTAGCCGATTCATCTTGGCTGGTTCGAAAAGATTACGCCCATCAAAGATCACCGGGTTACGCAAGAGCTGCGACATCCGTCCAAAATTTGGTCGTCTAAATTCGTTCCATTCCGTCACGATCAGCAGACCATCCGCTCCATCTAAGGCGGAGTAATTTGACTCAGCAAACTCAAGTGCGGCTCCGGTCTTGGCAAACATTCGTTTGGCATTTTCCATCGCTTCCGGATCGTAAGCGACGACAGTCGCGCCCAACCTGTTCAGTTCCTCGATTACCGTTAGGCTTGGAGCTTCACGCATATCATCCGTTTTCGGTTTAAACGCCAAGCCCCACAAGGCAAAGCGCTTACCGCGAATCGCCTCTGGGCTACCGAAGTGCTCCAAAACCTTGCCGATTAAACGGCCTTTCTGATTATTGTTGACCCGGTCAACCGCAGTCACAATCTCAAATTCAGCACCGTGCTCCTGCCCAATGCGCATCAGCGCCCGCACATCCTTGGGAAAGCACGATCCACCATAGCCGACACCCGGAAAGAGAAAGTTGGGACCGATGCGAGAATCAGTTCCCACGCCGCGCCTAACTTGGTTAACATCGCCCCCGACCTTTTCACAAAGATTAGCAATCTCATTCATGAAGGTAATCTTAGTAGCGAGGAAAGCGTTGGACGCATACTTCGTTACCTCGGCACTTTTCACATCCATCACTAGAATCGGATTCTCCGTGCGAACAAAAGGCGCGTAGAGCTCCCGCATGACCTCAGCCGCTTCCACTGAATCGGCGCCGATTACGACGCGGTCCGGCTTCATAAAGTCCTCCAAGGCCGAACCCTCCTTGAGAAATTCGGGATTGGATACCACATCAAAGTTAAAAGTCGTTAAGCCCTGGATCTTCTCCCTGACCTGATGTGCTGTGCCCACCGGAACCGTAGATTTGTTAACGATAATCTTCGGACCGTTCATGTTCCTGCCGATCGTCTCCGCTACTTCTAAAACGTAACGTAGATCGGCAGATCCATCTTTATCCTGTGGTGTTCCAACAGCGATAAAAATTACTTCGGAGCTCTGGATGGCTCCTACGACATCGGTCGTGAAGGCCAGCCGTCCGTGCTTGGTATTGTTCTCGATTAATTCCTCGAGACCAGGTTCGAAAATTGGAACCTCTCCCCGGTTCAACCGATCGATCTTCTCTCGATCGACGTCGACGCAGATCACGTCATTGCCGCTCTCGGCGAAACAGGCGCCGGCTACTAAACCGACATAGCCAGTCCCAATAACTGCGAGATTCATCTGATTTTCTCCTCTCTGGTTCTTAACAAATTAGAATAGCCGGATGTCTAATATGCGTTCCGGTCTCGAAAACTGTTGAGCAGCGTCAGCCCGATGATCTTTAGATCAAGCGCCAGCGACCAGTGCTCAATGTAGTAAAGGTCGTATTCGATCCTTTTCTCAATTGAAGTATTGCCTCGCCAGCCATGCACCTGGGCCCAGCCGGTAATTCCAGCCTGCACCTTGTGGCGCAGCATATACTTTGGCACGCGCTGACGGAACTCTTCGATAAAAACTGGTCGCTCTGGTCTGGGACCGACCAAAGACATATCGCCAGCGATCACGTTAACTAACTGCGGTAGTTCGTCCAAGCTGAGTTTTCGCAAGATCCGACCGACTGTAGTCGTTCGAGGATCGCCATCGACTGCAAATTTTGCTCCATCAGCCTCTGCATCCTCCCGCATGGTGCGAAATTTGTAGATCTTAAATGGTCTGCCATCAAGCCCAACCCGCTCCTGGAAGAAAAAAATCGGGCCCTGGCTGGTCAGCCGGACGATGCCTGCAACCAGTGCCATCATCGGCAAACTAGCTACGAGGAACAGAGTGCCGAAAACCAGGTCGAGAGATCGCTTAAGCACGCGATTAAAACCCGCAAGCGGGGTGCTGGCAAGACTAACAACTGGCAAGCCGTCGAACTCCTCCACCTGCGAGCCCAACTGGATGAATTGGTGGAAATCAGGAACGATTCGAACATCCACCATAGCATCGCCAATCGACTCAATGATTCGGCCGATCTTCTCGTGGTCTGCCAAGGGCAAGGCGATAATAATCTGGTCCACTCCACCTCGGGCAAGGAGGCGTGGAAGATCGGCGTAATTACCCACTACTCTCAATTTACCGAGAGAACCTTGCGCCTGCGCAAGCTCCCGTAGCCGATTGGTTTTCGTGCTGAGGAGAGGTGCTTCCTGCTCAAAGGTTTTCCGTTGGTCATCTTCGGAGGTAAGACAGCCAAGAAGCTGCACGCCATACTCCGGATGAGTGATCATCTTACGAGCGACATGCTTGGCAAGCGTTCCCGCCCCGACAATCAGCGCATAGCGTTGGTTATAGCCTTTCTTGCGCATCTCTCTTAGTAAGCCGCGGACAAGTCCACGCGAAAAAAGAGTTAGGACGGTGCCCAGTCCCAGAAAGATCACAAAGACTGCTCGAGAAAATGGAACAGACTTCTCCCGAAAGAGATAGGTAAAAGCTAACAGGAAGACCACCGCGAAAAGGTTGCCCTTCACCAGTAGCCAGGCCTCGTGTACCCGCCTAGAACCCCGCATCGGTTTATAGAGACCGACTCGACGAAAAACGTAAGCCCAGATCGGCCAGACAAAAACCAACATGCGCAAATAGTCTGAGAACGGCGGAATACCCTTCTCAATGGGGAGCCAACCCGAGTGAAAACGCACCCAATAGCTAAGCGTCCAAGCCACTGAAATCATCAGCAGGTCAGTGGCGGCGAAGAGCCCCTCAAACAGCTGTGCGTTTCTTTTCAACATTTAGACTATTACCAAATCCCGCTTCCTCGAGTGCTCTAATGAAGCTCTCACGAAAGTTCAACACACTAAATTTTGCGGCATTGCTTATACAGTTTCTTACAGTAAAGCGCGGCTCGCGGTCTATAAACGATATCACTGCCGACCCTATTTCTTGAGTAGTATTATGCGCATACAGCAGGCCGGTTTCCGCTCCAGAAGTGGTTACGACGGTCTCTAACGAGCCCCCCCGGCCAAATGCGATCACAGGGCCACCCGCGGCCTGCATCTCAATCGGAGTCATACCGAAATCCTCCTCCGCAGCAAAAATTAATGCCCTTGAAGAGCGATATAGGTCGGCAAGCTGCTCGTCGTTAACGTGCGCGATAAAGTTAATATTCGGAGTGGCTAATCGCTTAAGCCGGGCAGCTTCCGGACCATTTCCCACAATCGTCAGCGAATAAGGCAACTCCTTAAAGGCTTCGATGATCAGCTCCACCCGCTTATAGGGCACCAAGGCGTTGACGACGAGAAAGCCCTCACGACGCGAGCTTTGCTCAGTCCGCTCACCAGCACCAATCCAGCTAGTATTGACTGGTGGATAGACCACCACCGAGTCGCGCCCATAGACCCTTTCTACCCGAGCACCCACAAATTCGCTGATGACAAAAAACTTATCGACCTTCGCAGCACCTCGGCGGTCCCACGCCTGAAGAAAAGGGCGGAGCACCTGTACTAGCGGTTTGATTAGGCGTCCTGAAAAATATGCTTCGAATTGATCCCAAAGGTAGCGCGCCGGAGTAAGACAGTAGCAGAGATGAGTCAGACCTGCGGGCAGAGGTGTATTCTTTACGGCACAATGGCTGACACTAATTACTAGCTGAAAGGGTTCGCGCTGATGCTCAGCTGCCAAACGTTGCCCTAAGTCTTTCACGATCAACGGATAGAGTGGTAAAAGATGCCGATAGATCTGCTCGATTCCGGGCAGAGCGCTCCAACGACTTGCGGTGATCTTCCTCGAGCGCAGAACAGGCGATAGCGCTTGTGGACGGCAAAACAGCGTAAAGATTTGCGCGTCAGGGAAAAGTAGACAAAGCTCCTCGAGGAGCCGTTCACCGCCGCGCATCCCAAAAAGCCAGTCGTGAAGAATTGCGACGCGCATCAATGACCACTCCGCAGGGCGCCACTGCTAGAGGAGTTGGCTGCTAGCTCCGAGGTTGAGGCCCGGGCAGCGTCTTGATCTATGAAAGTCAGGAGTAGCTGCCCTTTCTGCGCTAATGCTCTGGCGTAAACCTCAAGCGTGCTCTGAGCCTTATCGCGCTGAGAAAAACAGTTTGCACGACTCTGAGCTTTGGCGAAGTAGTCCAGCTCACGAACTAGATCATTCGAATCCGTTAGCCGCGATATCAGTTCAAAAAGCTCGTCCGTTGAATAATAGTAACTCGCAAGCTCCCCACAGATTTCTCGTACGCTAGGAAGTCCCCTAGCAATCAGAGGCACGCCGCACGCCAAAGCTTCGAGCGCAACCAGCCCAAACCCCTCAATCTTCGAGGGCATAACCACAGCGCGGGCTCCGCTGTACAGTATCGACAGCTCGGCGGAAGAGAGTTCCTCAAAAGCAAAAAATCTAGCTTGCCGTAGGTCAGAGAAGCCTCGTCCCACCGCAACTAGGGAAGGTGAAGTAGCTTGGGTCTGACTACGTAACCAGGCTTGATAAAGTTCTGAAAAGTTCTTGTGTGGTCGATCATCACCAACAAAGAGTAAGAAGCCAGGGGAGAGTCCAAAGCGCGAGAAAAGATCCGCAACCAGCCTAGGACTAGCGACTGGAGCTATTCCGCTGCGAAGAGCATTAGGCACCACACTTATCGGAGCGGTGGTGCGGAAGTTCGCTAATATCGCTTGCCGGCTGGCCTGGCTCACCGTGATCACTTGATGCGCTCGCCTTAGCGCTGAAGAAATTAGACCTTTCGCAATCGGTCGGTGCAGAGCCGTGTCGGGATTGGTGACGTGAATGATATCGTGAATAGTAACGATCCGTTTGACAGGGATATTATAGGGCAAGGTGTAATGTGGAACATGATAGAGATCGTGGGCCGCGATAGTTCTACGCAACCGCAGCGGCATGCTAACGAGTTCGTTCAGAGAATATTTCTTGGCAGAATCTTCAATCCACCGCAGCTTTGAAAAATTGGTGAGCTGCGACGCCGGGGAGGCACCAGTCATGAGCAGCGCGGTAATCTCAAGCGGTAGGTCCGCTCGCTCGATTAGCTCGATGAAACCGCTCAGCAGATTCTCAATGTAAACGCCGATCCCCCCATCGCCGAGCTTCCGCGCGTCGACGAAAAGCTTAACCGAATTTGCCCCCAACATCTAACCACCAACAACCTTCATTTCGCGCTCCTGAGGCTCGCCACTGCGATAGCTCGCTCCGCGAAAAAGATTACGAACGGTATAGGTCTTCTTGTTTTGGGACTCGTGATAGGTGCGGATTAAAATCTCCGCCAAAAGTCCGAAACATAGAAACTGCAATCCAATCAGCACCAACATTGCGCTAACCAGCAGCAAAGGGCGGTTGGCGATAGGCTGTAGCATTACCAAACGCTCCCAAGCGAGGTACGCCAATAGTGTCATGCCGAGGCCGCCGGTTGAAAATCCGAGAAAGCCAAAGAGGTGTAACGGTCTGGTGGAAAATCCGAGGAAAAATTTTACGGTCAGTAAATCGAGTAGCACCCGAAATGTGCGTGAAATACCATATTTAGATTTACCGGCGACGCGTGCTCGGTGATTGACGGGAACTTCCGCAATCCGCGCTCCATGCTCGGCCGCTAAGGCTGGGATGAATCGGTGCATTTCGCCGTAGAGTTGGATATTCTTGGCTAAGTCTGCACGCATGACCTTCAAGGTGCAGCCGTAATCGTGCAACGCTACTCGAGTGGTGCGAGAGATCAGCCAGTTCGCAAGCTTCGAAGGTATCTTTCGACTAAGCAGTTTGTCTTGTCGGTTTTTACGCCAGCCAGCAACAAGGTCGTAACCTTCGTCGAGTTTCTGCAACATGCGAGGAATTTCAGCGGGATCGTTCTGCAGATCGCCATCTAGAGTTACGATCACTTCTCCGCTTGCGTAATCCAACCCCGCGGCCATAGCGGCAGTCTGACCAAAGTTGCGTCGGAAAGAAACCAAGACTGTGCGTGGGTCATGCCCAGCCACAGCCTGTAGCGCCGCTACCGTCTGATCCTGGGAGCCGTCATCCACAAAAACGAATTCGAAATTTAACTTTGAACGGTCTGCCACTGAAACCAGTTCCTGGTAAAGGCGCTCGACGTTCTCTTCCTCGTTATAGAGAGGAATCACCAATGAAATGAGACGCATGCACTGTCCTCTGAGGTAGTCTAGAAAAGGACGGCTTTATACCCGTAAATAGCCCGATTGTCTATTATTTCCAGTGTTTAAGTCGGAAGGGACTTTAAGCTTTATGCTGTAATCTCAATTAGTTGGATCCAGAACGCCTAGCCAGGAACTCTTCTAGGGTCCACTCAG
>Ga0163155_10003544_pt1 | contig 16755 bp, 22 predicted proteins | sample OliLakLV19SP4G1_FD_148611 | JGI IMG/M metagenome (GOLD analysis project Ga0163155, IMG submission 148611) | Freshwater microbial mat bacterial communities from Lake Vanda, McMurdo Dry Valleys, Antarctica - Oligotrophic Lake LV.19.SP4.G1 | ecosystem: Environmental > Aquatic > Freshwater > Lake >... | reverse complement strand
CGATAGGCGCCGCCCCCGCCGCGTCCTGGTGGTTCGCCGAGGGGCTGGTGGCGCCGCCTATCGTGGTCGTGGAGGGCGGTGCTGGCGGGCTGGTGTGGTGCGAGGATGACGGCAGCGGAGTGACGCTGCGCTGTACGCTGTCGGTACAAGGCGACTGGAGCGCAGTATGGGCCGACGGCGTGCGTGTGGCGGCGCGCTGGCGGGTGGCGCTGCCGATGATAGGAGCGAGGCCATGACAGACCGGCTAGAGCTCCGCTACGTTGACCTCGCCACCTTGCGGCGCTGGGACCGCAACGCCAAGCGCCACGACCTCGGCGCGCTGGCGGAGAGCATCACGCGCCACGGCTTTCGCGACCCGCCTGCCTACGACCCGGCGCTGAACGGTGGCGAGGGCGGGATTGTCGAGGGCAACGGGCGCGGCGACGCCCTGAGCGCGATGCAGGCCCAGGGCCAAAGCGCCCCGCGCGGCGTGGTCGTGGAGGGCGGCGCCTGGCTGGTGCCGGTGCTGTTCGGCGTGGACGCGCCCTCGCAGGCCGCCGCCGAAGCTTACGGAATCGCGCATAACAATCTCACTATGGCAGGCGGTGACTTCACCGACCTCGACATGGCGGGCATGTGGGAGCCTGAGGGCTACGCGGCGCTGCTGCGCTCCCTGGCGGAGCAAGGCGAGATCCCGGTGAGCATCGACGCGACGGCGCTTGACGCGCTGCTGGCGGGGCTGGCGGGCACGGGAGAGCCAGGCAACTTGTGGCAGGGCATGCCAGAGTTCGAGCAGGATGACCTTGAAGGCTGGAAGGCGATCACGGTTCACTTTGCGAACGAGGATGACTACCAAGCGTTCGCGCGGCTTGTTGAACAGAAGCTCACACCACAGACGCGGAGCATTTGGCATCCCGCGCAGGTGCCGACATCCCATATCGTCAATGCGTGTGCCGATGAATCCTAACTACCCAATTTATATCATCTCAAAAGGCCGATGGGAAAGCCGCCTCACGGTCAAGGCGCTAGAGGCGCGTGCTATTCCCTATCATATTGTCATCGAACCGCAAGAGTATGATCAGTATGCCGCCGTGATTGACCCGGCGAAGATTTACATACTCCCCTTTAGCAATCTAGGGCAGGGCTCAATCCCGGCGCGTAATTGGGTTTGGGAGCATAGTATCAGCCAAGGCGCGGCGCGGCACTGGATACTTGATGATAACGTGAGGACGTTTTATAGAATGTACAAAAATGAATACTGGCCGACAAAAGATGGCACGACGTTTACTGTTATTGAAGACTTTGCAGATCGTTATACAAACATGGCGATTACTGGAATGCAGTATTTTGCGTTCATCTCGCGGAAGTCACAATTTGATCCTATTACGCCGAATACTCGCGTATATTCAATCATTCTTATTCAAAACAATTTACCCTATCGCTGGCGTGGGCGCTACAACGAAGATACAGATCTCTCGTTACGAGTGTTGAAGGCTCGTTGGTGTACGGCGCTTTTTAATGCGTTCCCCGCCGAGAAGCAGCTAACGATGAGCATGAAGGGCGGCAACACCGAGGCACTATACCTGCTTGACGGACAAGAGGACGGGCGCCTGCTCATGGCGCAATCGCTCCAGGCGCAACATCCCGACGTGGTGAAGATTACACGCAAGTGGAACCGCTGGCAGCACTCCGTTGACTATCGCCCGTTTCGAGCGAACCGCCCGATTTTACGCCCCGGCGTGATTATCCCCACCGAGCCGAATAATTACGGCATGGTGCTACGCAAAAAGGGAGAGCGGATTAACTCCGCTCTCCCTGAGGACGGTGCCGCATGCTAACCGCGTATCAGCCGCGCCACCGCCACCGCTGTGATCTGCGTCTTGACCCGCCCGTAGGCATAGCGCTCGGCCTCCTGGCGAAGCACCAGCAGCGCGCGGGCATGCGTCGCCAGGATGTCATAGTCGGCGCGTGCCATCCTCGCCAGGCGCAGCTCGTCGGTGGCCTCACATATCCGATCCTTCAGGCTGGGGGCGCTGGCGTCGCTCATGATGGAGACTCCTTATCGCGGGCGATGAGCAGGCGCACGGCCCGCGAGATGTTGGGGTCAAGCAAGAGAAGGTGCGCAATGTCCAGGGCCGTGAGCGTGATGGTGCGCCGTAGGGCGCGCGGGCCGGGGCCGATGGGCTTGCGCCCTGCCCCGGCCCGCTTCCCGCCGCGTGGGTTAGGCACGGGGCGTCATCTCCCACTGCGCATCCTGGTAGCCGGTCAACTCCCGCGAGAAGGCGGTAATAATCCGGCGGATGATCGCGGCCGCATCCGAGTCCTCGTAGTCGGGCGTCTCGGATGCCTGATACTCGTAGCAATGACAGGCCTTGATCACCTGAAGGGGGTTAATCGCTCCGTGCAGTGCGCGGTTGTCGAACGCCACCCGCTCGGGGTATGCACTCTTCTTGTCACTATAGCGGTAGCAGACGCTTGCAACGTTCTGGTAGTACAGTGTCGCCAGCGCGTCCTCGGCAGCGCCGATGTCATAGCCGGTTCGGATGCGGGTGGACGGAAGGGCGCTGGCAGCGCGGCCAAGGATGGACAGGTGAAACGTGTTGCAGATGAATGCGCTCATGGTCGTGGGCTCCCTTGTGTGCTTGCTTCTCTACCTGCTATGATTGTATCATACTCTATCGAAGCTGTCAAGCGAGGGGAGCGCGCCTCGTGAGCACCCCCGCCACCATCACGATCCCCCGGCTTGACGAGGAGACGCCGCGCGCCTACGCCGCCCGCGTCGAATATCTCACGATGGGCGCCCAGCGCTCCATTGACAAGCTCGTGGGGCACAAGCGGGGCAAAGGCGGGGCAGGCAACACACTAGCGGAGAACTGGAGCGTGAAGTACGGCTGGGTGCAATCGGCGCGGCTCTATGATCAGGCGCTGGCGGGCGTGGCCGTCCACCGCCACCGCGCCGAGTACGACGCTGCCCTAGAGGCGCATCGTACCAAGATCCTCGACAAGACGACGAGCCTGACGCGCCTGCTTGACGGCCTAGAGGCACAGGTGGCGCGGGCGATTACAGGGCAGGTGGTCGAGGGCAAAGACGGCAAAACCTACTACATCCCCAAGATGGCGATTGACGTAAGCGCCCTCGCGGCCCTGGTGCGCGGGCGGCTCACCGTTGCCGACATGGAGGCGCACGCGCTCGACATCCCCGGCCTACGCGCCGCGCTGCTAGAGGGCGCCGACGATGCGTAGCATTATCAGCGGCAGCCATGCCCGCCTACGCTTCCCCTCGCCGCCCGTGCGGCGGGCCGTGGCGAGCGGCGGCGCCATGCTCCCCCTCGCCGACTTCATTGACCAGCACATCATCATCGATGATGCGCAGGATCATGGCGACGGCGGTGGCACCATGCCGTTTCGGCTGTGGCCCGCCCAGCGCGCGCTGCTGGCCGACGTGGAAGGCGAGCGCCTGCTGCTCATCCTCAAGGCCCGCCAGCTCGGCATCAGCTGGCTCGTGTGCGCCGCCGCGCTCTGGCGCTGCCTGTACCAGCCGGGCCGGGTGGTGCTGGCGTTCTCCAAAGGCCAGGACGAGGCGAACGAACTGTTACGGCGTATCAGCGTGATGTACGCCCGCCTGCCGCCCGAGCTGCGCGCCGCCCTGCCCGCCGTGACAAAGGAGAACACGGAGGAGATCGCGTGGGCGAACGGCTCGCGCATCAAGTCCATGCCCGCCACGCGCAGCGCGGGCCGCACGTTCACCGCGTCCCTGGCGATCCTCGATGAAGCGGCGTTCATGAACTACGCCACCGAGCTGTATACGGCGATGAAGCCCACGATTGATGCGGGCGGCCAGCTGATTGTGCTCTCAACGGCGAACGGGCGAGCTAACCTGTTCGCCGATCTGTGCGCCCGTGCGCAGGCAGGCACGGGGCGCTTTGCGTTCCGCTTCCTGCCCTGGCAGGCGCGCCCCGACCGTGACGCCGCCTGGTACGCCGCCACCGAGGCCGATGCGGTGGACAGCGCGCACATGCGCCAGGAGTACCCGGCCACGCCAGAGGAGGCGTTTGAGGCCACCGAGGTTGCCACGTTTCTGCCGAGCATCGCGCTCTGGGATGCGTGCCGCGACGCGCTGCCGCCGCTCGGGCCGCACGAGCCATGCATCCTCGCCCTTGACGGGGCGGAAAGCAACGACACGTTCGCATCGCTGCTCATCTCTGCGCACCCGCGTGACGCGCAGCGCCTGGCCGTGCGCTACGTGCGCGGCTACGTGCCGGTGCGAGGCGCGCCGCTGGACTTCGACGCGATCGAGGCCGACCTACGCGACATCGTGGCGCGCTTCGCCGTGCGCGAGCTGGCCTACGACCCGTTCCTGCTCGGCCAGCTGATCCGGCGCCTCACGAGCAGCCCGCGCCCCATTCCGACGCCGTGCGTGCCGTTCCCTCAGGGGGTGCAACGCCTGGAGGCCGACAAGGGCTTGCTTGACGCCATTGTGAGCCGCCGCATTGCCCACGACGGCGACGCGGCCCTACGCCAGCACCTCGCCAATGCCAACCGCAAGGTGGACGGCGAGGGGCGGCGCCTGCGCATTGTGAAGCGCACGTATGCGGATAAAATCGATCTTGCGGTGGCGCTCAGTATGGGCGCCCAGCGGGCGGCGGCGCTGGTTGACCATGCCGCCTGGAGCCCCGCCGCCCTCGCCGCGCTCAGTAGAGAGGCGCCCGTATGACGCTGTTTGCACAGAATCCATTCGGCGCGCTGGCGCGTCTGATCACGGCGGCAGGCAACCAGTCGCGCCCGGCCTATCAGGATCGCGCCGCCGTGTACGATATGAACCAGCAGTATTACGACAATGCCATCTACGAGCGCGGTAGCGAGGGCGGGCTGCGCGAGCAGATTAACGCCACGCTCGGCAACGCCAGCGCCGCCGATCTGGCGGGGCTCTACAACCCCGTGGCCGAGGTCGTGGGGCTGTATCAACATGTCTTTGGCGGCTTGTTCCGACGCTCCACCGACGATGCCGCCGAGGACGCCCCCACCGACATTCGCGCGCAGAGCGACAACGCAGCCCTGCTGCCTGCACTTGACGCCATTTGGGCAACGTCCAACATGGATCTGGCAAAGCAACAGATCGCGCGGCTCGCCCCGATGCACGGCACCGTCGGCCTGCGCATCGTGGCCCAGGACAGCCCCGACCCGGCGCGGCGGCGCGTCTACCTCAAACCCGAGCACCCGCGTGTCATCCGCGATGTGGAGCTTGACCCGCGCGGCCACGTCACCGGCGCCGAGCTGGAGTATGACATCCTCTACGGGCTCGGCGACGCGCAGGAGCGCGTCACGATCCGCGAGGTGCTCACCAAAGAGGACACGCGCACGTATCGTGTGCATCAGAACGGCCTCATCCCCTACGACCTGATGCTGCGCGAAGACAACGGCCCCGGTGCGATCTACGTCAACACGCTTGGCGTGGTGCCCTACGTGCTCCTGCCGCACGAGGATGCGGGCGATGCGTTCGGGCTGAATGCGTTCTACCGCGCGCGCTCCTCCCTTGACCGGCTGAACGCGCTGCTCACCCACCTGAACACGCAGATACATGACCATGTGAAAGTTGACTGGTTCATCTCCGCCAGCGGCCCGGCGCCCACGCGCATCGCCTTGACCGGCCGCAACGTGATCTACACCGACACCAGCCGAGGGCAGACGGCGCCCAATGTGCAGGCGCTGGTGGCGGACTTGAACATCGCCGACGCGATCAGCCAGTGCCGCCTGCTGATCGAGCTGATCGAGGATCGCCTGCCCGAGCTCAAGGCGCTCGGCGGGCGCTACCTCTCGGGCCAGTCGGGCGAGACCATCGCCCAGCTGCGCGCCCCCGCCGAGCAGCGGCTGGGGCTGGCGCGAGCGAACTACGAGGCGGCGCTGGTGCGCGCCACGCAGATCGCCGTAAGCTGGGGCGTGCTGCTTGGCATGTGGAACGTGGGCACGGGGCAGGGCACGCCAGAGGCCGCCGAGCGGGCGTACCGCGACGGGTTTGAGGACTTCCGCTTTAACCGGCGCCCGCTGTTCCCGCCCGTGGCGCGACAGGATACCAGCCAGGCCAGCGCCGACTTTGCTAACCGCGTGAACAGCGCGGGCACACTGATCCGCTCGGGCTTCACGCCGGGCGACTCGCTCACAGTGGCGGGCCTGCCGCCCGTGGCCCACACCGGGCTGCTGCCGGTCACCGTGCAGCGCCCCGACGGCGGGGCCGCGATTAACGCGGCGGGCAATGTGACCGGGCGGCCCGACGCCACCACCGAGGAGCCGACGCCGTGAACACTACCCGCGCCGATCTGATCGCCATGGCTGAGACGTTGCGCCGCGCGCGCGGGCATCTGCTGGCCGCCGTCAACGACCCGTGCGCCGACGCGCAGCGCTTCGCCGCCGCCGCAGCGACCGCGCGGGGGGCGTTGCGCGCCGTGGTAGAATGTGCGCAGCGACGAGGCACGAGCGAGGAAGCACGCTATGGGCATGAGTGAGGAACAAGAAGACCTTGAGGCGGCCCGCCAGTCGACGCTTGCGCAGTTTCCCGTCGGCACGATCTGGCGGCACGGCGGGCAGGAGCGCCATATCCACGTCGTGATAGACAAGGCACAGTTCGTGTACCGCGTCTGGAACCCGTATCGCGGCGCGTGGAGCTATGACACGGTGTACTGGTATCTGCTCTGGATTGCCATGCAGGAAGCACGCTATGGGCATGAGTGAGGATCTGGCACAGCAACTTGACGCAAGCGCCCACATTGCACGGCGCCTTGACTCGCTTGGCCTCATGGCGGGCTTTGGCGCCTGCTACATCAGGGACAGCGACGGCTGGGAGCCGCAGTATGACAATCCCCCGGTGATCTTCCATAGCATTACCGTCATGGGGAACTGCATTGTGTCCGCGCTGCTCGCTGAGATTGGCGACGCGCCGACGGCGGAGCGATTGGCCGCCGTGGTGGTACGGGCACTGGAGAATGACGCAGTGACCGCCCCGTAATTCACAGCCTTGACATGCAGGAGCAAGCGCGATGAGTGCGATTGCACATCGTGGGGCCACAACGATCCGCCTGCCTGATGGGGCGACAACTGAGACCGCCTCCGTTGTCTATGACAAGACAGTCAGCGGCAATATTCTCCCCAGCGGGCTTGTCAAATGGGCGGATTCGCATAGCGGCGCGAACCGCGTTGACTATTGGGAATGTCACTTTGCTAGCTGTGCCGTGGGGCCGACTTCTCTAGGCACGCATTGGGAGCCGCAGTATGACAAGGATGCGCGGCTCACAGAGAGCGCGTCGGCTGATGGTCGTCTTCTCCCCAGGCGAACGTCCCGTAATCCGCTGACTTGACGGTTATGCTATAGTGTAGCCAAACTGATACCCCGATCCCGCTTCGGGATCTCGGCCCCGCCCGTGGTTGCCCGGCTCCCCTGAGCCTCGCCACCGCTGGCGGGGCTTTTGGCGTTCTCCACCCGTAGGAGTTCAATCGTATGTCCGACACTGAGACCACAGCCACCACCGACGGGGCGGGCAGCATCCCCGGCGCGGGCTCAGGCACCGGCACGCAGCCCGCCACGCCCGCTGCGGATCGCACGTTCACGCAGTCCGAGCTCAACGCCCTGCTCGCCGAGGATCGCCGCAAGGCGAAGCAGGCCGCCGACGCCGAGACGGCCCGCGCCAAGGCCGCCGCCGCCGAGGCCGCCGCCGCAAGCGCGGGCGAGTGGCAGAGCGTGGCGGAGCAGCGCAAGGCTGCCGCCGAGGCCGCAGAAGCCCGCGCAGACGCCGTGCAGGCGGAGCGCGACGCGCTCGCACTGGAGGTCGAGGAAGAGATCAAGCCTCGGCTGCGCGCGCTGCCCCTGGAGCTACGCGAGCTGATGCCCGCCGATGGCACGTCGGCGCAGCGCCTGGCCGCCGTGCGCAAGCTGGAGGCCGCCGCCGTGAAGCTCGGCAGCATGGCCGCCGCCGCCCCACAGCGCGGCAGCCCGCCGGGGCCGCGTGGCATTGGCGGGCTCGCGGCGCCAGTAAGCACCGCCCAGGCCGACCTTATCGCCGAGAAACGCGCCCGCTACGGCGGGCTGTAAGGAGCCTCTATGGCGCTCATCACCGCCGCTGCCACCACCACCACGGTGGAGACGCGCAGCGCGCAGCACGCGAACCAGATCCCCGCCTCGCTCGGCCTCCTGGCAGGCGAGGCGCTGCTCACCGCCGCCCCCTGCTACATTCGCGCCAGCGATGGCCGGGTGTTCATGTCGAACGGCACAGCGGCCGACGAGGCCGCCGAGCTTGACGGCTTCACCGGCAAGACCTACGCGCTTGGCGAGCCGGTCACCCTCTGGGGCCGGGGCGTCATCTTCGAGTACGGCAGCGGGCTCACCCCCGGCGCCGTGCTGTTCATCGGCGCCACGGCGGGGCGGTTCGACAATGCCGCCACGATCGGCGACGCCGTGGGCGTGGCCCGCACGATTTCCGCCACGCATGTCCGCATCACGCGGGATAACTAGAGAGGAGACCGCTCATGCCAACCGGCACACACACCGTTGCGGATCTGGTCTCCCTCACGACGCAGACCGCCGTGGACTTCGGCCTTGACGCCATTCAGCGAACGCTCACCGACGACCTTGCGGCGCACAACGCCGTCGTTGACGCGATGGTTATGGATCTCGCCGCCGTCACAACCGAGCGCGAGCGCATCTACGGCGCCAGCGCCGACGGCGAGATGCTGCCGAGCGACGAGTACGACCGGGGCGTCACGTTCAAGGCGGGCGCGGGGAGCAACGTCGGGTTCCCGCTGCAAAAGTTCGTGAAGAACATCGGCTGGACGCAGGATTACATGCTCCAGGCGACGCCCGCGCAGATGGCGAACAGCATGATCGCCATCCAGTCGATGCACACGCGGGCCATTCGCCGCGAGCTCCAGCGGGCCATCTTCGGCGCTACGAACTACACGATCGCCGATCAGTTCATGGCGCCCAACATTAACCTTGCGGTCAAGCGCCTGGTGAACGCCGACAGCGCCGCTATCCCCAACGGCCCGAATGGCGAGGTCTTCACCGCCAGCAGCCACACGCACTACGACTTCCTGAACGGCGCCGCGCCCACGGCGGTGGCGCTGACGGCGCTGATCGATGACGTGATCGAACACGGCCACGGTGCGCAGCTGCGGCTGAACATCAACCGCGCTGCCGAGACTGCCGTGCGGGCGCTCGTAGGCTTCGTGCCCTACACCGACCCGCGCCTGAACCTCGGGACACAGGCGAACCAGCCCGGCGCGCGGCTGGACATCACGCGCATCGACAACCGGGCCATCGGGATCTTCGGTGCTGCCGAGGTCTGGGTGCGCTCCTGGGTGCCCAATAACTACGCATTCGTGTACGACGCCGGGAGCGACATGAAGCCGCTCGTGTACCGCCAGCACCCGGTGGCGGCCATTCGTGGCCTGCGCATCGTGGCGATGCTCAACGACTATCCGCTTTTCGCCGAGGTGATGGACTCGTACTTCGGCTTCGGCGCGTGGACGCGCACCAACGGTGCGGTGCTCTACTACGCGGCCTCGGCCTCGGCCTACGTGGCGCCCACGTTCAGCGGGGCATAGGAGACCAGCATGGCCGACACGACCCCCGGCGGGCGCTATCTGGTGGCAGGGCAGTGGGTGGATGCCAATGGGCGCCCCCTGCCCGCGCCTGAGCCGCCGCCCGCCACGTCCACAGAGACACGCGCTACGCTGGCTCCTACGGTGCCTGCCACGCCCACTCCTACGGTGGTGCCTGTCAAGGCAAGGGGCTAACCCGTGGCCTACAGCGGCCCATACGGCAGCGTGGCGGGCGTGGAGGGGCTTACCCGCCACATCCGCTACGGGGGTGGCGAGAACCATCCCGGGCTTGCCGATGTAGAGGACTGGCTGACGGCGCGCGCGGCCCAGCTCACGGGCTGGATTGCGGCGGCGGGCTACGTCACCCCCGTGCTCATCGCCAGCTATCCCGAGGCCGTGGCGGTGCTCGGGCGCTTTGCCAACTACGGCGCCGCCTCAGACGCAGAGGCGGCCCAGCGCACCGGCGGCTACAGCAGCGACGATGAGGATCGGCGCGAGGTCTGGTTTGCCCGCGAGTTCCACAAGGCCGAGGCGTGGATAAACGGCGGCGCCCTTGCTGGGCTCGGCGTGCCCACGCTGCCCACGCCGGGCGCGTCGGCGGGGCTCCAGTTCATCCCCGTCGTCTACCGCGACACGAGCAGCACCGACGAGTTTAGCCGATGAGCATCCCGATCTACAGCCTGGCGATCAGCGACGACACCGCCACAGCGGCGGCGCTGACACGCCTGGCGGGCGCGCACTTCGGCGCCGCGCAGACGGTGCTACGCGGGCTCGGCACCGCGTATGAGGCGCAGCTGCGTGTCGACACGCCGCTCGGCACGGGCGAGGCGCCGGGGCGGCTGCGCGCGGGCTATCGGCGCTCAAGTTTCTACAGCGCCACGATTGCGGAGGAGCGCATCACCAACACCACGCCGCATCTGCGCTACGTGCTGCGCGGGCGCGGCCCTATCATCGCCCCGCGCGGGCGGGCGCTGCGCTTCGTCATCCGGGGCGTGGTGTTCTTCCGCACGCGCGTGGGGCCAGCGGCGGCCAATGACTACCCGGCGCGCACCCGGCGCGCCATGCAGCGCCAGGTCGATCAGGCGGGCCAATCGCTGGCGGACGCGATGATCCGTGTCTACGAGGGCGCATGAGCACGTACCTGCTTGTCGAGGCCGCCGTGCTTGCCCGCTGCCGCGCCTACGCCAGCGGCATCGCGTTCCGCAGCGCCAACAGCAGCCGCGATAACTGGCAGGTCATTGACGCCGACGATCTGAGCCTCGTGGTAGAGATGGGCGGCGACACCCTGGAGGGGGATCGCCTTGACGGCTACGGCACCCAGGGCAACTACCAGGAGCGCCACCAGATCCGCATCACGGTGCTGCGCGCCACCGGCACGGGCGAGGCGGGCGCGGCGGCGATCATTGGCGACCTCAAAGCCACCACCGAGGCGCTCAAGGACTCGCTGCGCACGGATCGGCTCGCAGGCGTCGCGGGCGTGGTGGACATGACCATCCTACGCACGTCGGCGGTACTTGAGCGCATGGCGCGCAGCGGCGCCCCGACGCATGTCCTCCAGCAGATCACGCTCATGGTGGCGTGCGAGGGCGATCTATGAAAGTCCTTGTGGTGCATCCCGGCGACAGTTTCAGCACGGCGGACGTGTACACGGGCCTGTGCGCGGGGCTGCGCGCCAGCGGCTGCACCGTGATCGAGGCGCGGCTTGACATTGGCCTAGAGGTGTTCAGCACCGCCACGCACCTGCTCACGACCTACGTTACGGGCGTGCCCGCGTGGGCGTCCGACGCCTTTGCGCTGGCGGCGCCGCGCATCATTGCACAGGCGGTCGTGACGCAGCCCGACGCTGCCATCGTGGTGACGGGGCTTAAGCTGCACTGGAGTGTGCCGCTTGGCCTGCGCACGCTCGGCATCCCCACGGCCCTGCTCTGCACCGAGTCGCCCTACAGCGCGGTAGAGCAGGAGATCGCGCCGCTCTACGACCACATATTCACCCACGAGCGGATCGCAGTGCCGCTGTTCGGCGCGCACCCCAGCGTCCACTACGTGCCCCACGCATTTAACCCGGCCACGCACTACCCCGGCCCCGCCGATCCCGCCCAGCTGGTTGACCTGTACTTTGTCGGCACGGCCTTCCCTGAGCGCCGCGCCCTGCTTGACGGGGTGAACTGGAAGGGCATCACGCGCGAGGTGCAGGGGTCGCTCTGGCAGCTGCCCGAGCACGAGACCATGACGCCCGCGCAGGTGATTGCGGGCGAGGTTGACCCATGGCAGGGCATCGCCCGCAACGCCGATGCGGCTAGCTGGTATCGCAGCGCCCGCATCAGTCTGAACCACCACCGCACCACCACCGAGTACGGCAGCGGGCAGCACATCACCGCCGCGCAGTCGCTCGGGCCGCGCGCGTTTGAGATTGCGGCGTGCGGCGGCTTCCAGCTGTGCGATGACAGCCGCCCTGAGCTGGCGGCCCTGTTTGGCAAGAGCGTGCCGACGTACCGGGCGGGCGACAGCGCCGACCTGGAGCGCCAGATCCGCTTCTACCTACGCTACCCCGGCGCGCGGACGGCGCTGTCTATGCAGCAGCGCCAGGCAGTGCAGGGCCACACCTGGCACGCCCGCGCCGCCGATATCCTCAACGTCGTGGCAAACGCCGCGCATCGAAAGCAGGCCGCCTAATGCACGCCGAAGCCTACGCCTTTGTGCAGCAGACCGTGGAGGGGCTGGCGCTCAAGCGCCCGCATGTGCTTGAGCTTGGCAGCTACGACGTGAACGGCAGCGTGCGCGGGCTGTTCGCCCACGCCGCGTCCTATACCGGCCTGGACGCGCGCAGCGGGCCAGGCGTGGACGTGACGGCCCGCGCGCAGGACTACATGCCCGCGCGGCTGGCGCACGTCGTGGTCTCCACCGAGGCCGCCGAGCACGACCCCGACCCGGCGGGCCTCGTGGCCGCCGCGTACCGCTGCCTGCGTCCCGGCGGCGTGCTCATCTTCACCGCCGCCGCGCCTGAGCGCGCCCCGCACGGCAACGACGGCGGTGCCCTGCGCAGCGACGAGCACTACGCCAATATCCCCCCTGCCGATCTGCGCCGCTGGCTGAAGGCCGCCGGGTTCGTAGACGCGCATGTCTCGCACGCCCCCGCCGTCGGCGATGTGTACGCCGTGGCCCACAAGCCCGCACAGGAGATCTAGACTATGCCAAACTCCGGCACGCTCCACGGGCGCAATGCCCGCATCTACCTCGGCATCACCAACGCCTCGCCCATCCTCAAAATCGCGTCCAACGGCACCGCCGTGTCGAATTGGGAGGTACAGACCGGCGTCGATTTTCAAGAGGACACGGGCCAGGGCGATGTCACCAAGACGTATGTGCCCGGCCTGCCCGACTTCTCGGGCAGCCTCCAGCTGTTCTACCAGGACACCAACGCGCCGTCGGCTCAACAGTTCGTGCTCATTGATGCCGCCCAGGCGGGGACGCCGGTCAAGTTCTACGGCTACCCTGGCATCGGGGCGGGCGTAACCAACGTCTACTTCTACGGCACAATCTATTTGGCCCTGACCTCGCTGCCGCTGGATGTCCAGAGCCTCGTCACCGCCGCGTTCGACATGCGGGCCGGTGGCGCGATTACGTTCCAGCACCCCTAGCGCGTGATCCGCCGGGGCTGGCTCGCGTGGCGACGCTCCCTCGCCACGCAGCCGCCCGTATCATCATAGGAGCGTATGATGTACCTTGCCCGCGAGACCTTCCTAGTGCGTATCCAGCGCCGCGAGCGCGACTACGTGCTGCCCGACGGCGCATCGCTGCGCCTGCGCGAGCTCATGGCCGATGAGCGTATCAGCGCACACGAGATCGGCGACCTGGACCGCGAGACCGCCCCGGCCACGTTTCGCAACCTCATCGGCATGTACGCCTACATCGTCCAGCGCGGCGTGATTGACCCCACCACCGGCGAACTGCTGTTCACGGTGGATGATATTGCCGACCTGGCAACCGCCCGCGCCGATATCAACGGTGCCAACTGGGTGCGCGTCGTCGGTGATGCGATCTGGGGTCTCTCGGAGGCAGACCCCGACTCGTTTCGAGGCGGCGATCCGGCGCCTGAGCGTCCCCGGCACAATGACCCTGACGTTCGCCCTACAGATCGCGGCGGGGCGCCTGGAGCCGTCGGAGAGCGAGGCCGAGCAGGCGACCTCGGAGCGCATGGCGATCCTGAGCCTGGCGACGGAGCTGGGGATGCTGGAGGATCAGCTGCTGGCAGCCCTCACGAGCAGCCAGTGGACGCGCTATAAAGCGCGCGCGGTCGTGAGCTACGCCCAAAGCAAGGTCGCCCGCCTTCTGAGCGCCGCCACCAGCTAAGGCACCCCCCCATCACCGACACGATTGACATTAAGATCGGCTCGAGCTTTGACCCGCGCGGGGCAGCGGCGGCGCGTGCGGCGGTCGAGCAGCTGGCGGCGGCGGGCAAAGCCTACGGCCCCATCGCGGCGGGCGCCAGCAAGGCGGCGGGCGAGACGGCCAAGCTGGCGGCTGCGCAGAGCAGGATCGCCACGGAGGCCGCCAAGGCCGCCACTGCGCAGCAGCGCCTTGCGGCCGCCACAGCGGGCGCCGCCGCCGCCGACAGCCGGGCCGCTGCGGCTGCTGCCGGGGCGGCGGCGGCACAAGACCGGGCTGCTATGGCCGCCACGCGCCGCGCCGCCGCCGAGAGCAAGGCTGCCGCCGCGAGTGGGCAGAGCGCCACCGCCGCGCGCTCCTGGGCGTCCGCCGTCAAGGACGCCGCAAGCCGCGCCGACGGCCTGATCGGCACCATTCAAGGCGTCGGCGGCGCGTTCGCCGCGATTGGCGCCGCCAAGGCGGCCTATGACCTTGCGCAGACCGGTGCGGCTGCGCAGGCGGCCCGCGCCAGCTTCGACAGCCTTGCGGCGTCGGCAGGCTCCACCGGCCAGGCGCTGCTCAGTAGCCTCCAGGCCGCGAGCAAGGGCGCGGTGTCGAACGCCGACCTGATCAAGTCGTCCAACACGGCACTGCTCCTGCTCGGCTCAAGCGTGGCAACCCAGCTGCCCCAGCTGCTCGCCATCGCCCGCGCCAGCGCCACGACGCTCGGCACGGACGTGGGCATGGTGTTTGACAGCCTTGTCACCGGTATTGCGCGCGGCTCCACCGAGCTGATTGACAACGCCGGTATCGTGGTTAAGTCAGCAGAAGCCTACGCGACGTATGGCGCCTCAATTGGCAAGAGTGCGGACAGCCTGAGCGCCGCCGAGAAGCAGCAGGCCATCCTCAACGCCGTGCTCGTAAGCGGCCAAACGATTGTTAACCAGACGGCGGGCAACGCGGCGACGGCGGCGGAAAGTTTCCAACAGCTCAACGCGGCGGCGGCGAACCTGTCAAGCGTGCTTGCGGGTGCCCTGGCAACCGCCCTAGCCCCGGTGGTGAGCGGGCTAGCTGGGGTGGCACAGGCCGCCGCCGACGGCGTGGGCTACCTGACGACCTATAGCGACAAACTGAGCGAGACCGGCGGCAACCTCGTTGCCAGCAGCAGCGGCTATGACGAGTATATTGCAAAAGTGGCGGAGCTCAACGGCCAGCTGCCGCCGCTGGTGGCACAGCTTGATCCGTTAAGCGAGGCCGCGTTTGCCGCAGCCAAGGGCATGGAGGCGCAGGGCGTGGCAGCGGGCGACGCCGCGAGCCAGATTGCGGCGCTCACCGGCGTCAACGACCTGTACAATAATGCGATTGGCCTTGCTTCAAAGCTCGGGCCAGAGGCCGCCGCCGCGATTGCGGAGCTTGGCCCGGCGCTGATAGCGCAGGCCGCCGCCAGCGACACCGGGCGCGTCGCCGTCGAGGCGCTGCTCCAGAGCTACCTGGACATGGGCGGCGAGGGCGTCAACCTTGAGGCGGGGCTCCAGAACATTGCCGCCGCAAACGAGGGCGCCGCCTTTGCCGCCTATCGGCAGTCTGAGGCCACGCTGGAGGTTGCGGACGCCACCGTGGTGGCGACGGCAGCTCTGGACGACTCGTCCCTGGCGGCGCAGGCGCAGGCGCAGGCGCTGGCCGACGCCACCACCGCCGCGTTTGAGGCGACGAACGCGGGGCTTGACCTGGACGCCGCCGCGCGGGCGGCCGCACAGGCGCTGCTGGCAAGCGGCAACGCGGGCGCTGCTGCCGCCGGGCAGCTCGGCAACAGCACCGCGCCGATTGACAGGCTGACGGCGGCCTACTACCGCCTGCTGGCGGCGCAGTCGGCGACGGGCGCCGCGTCGGCGCTTGGCAACGTGGGCGCGGCGCGCGGCCCCGGCGGCAAGGGCACGCCCGCAGGCGGCACCGGTGCGAGGGCCGCCGCCGAGGAAGTGCGCGGGCGCACGCCGCCGCCCCGCGCGGGCGGCAGGGGTGGTGGCGCATCGGCCCCGCGTGTCTCAGAGGCGCAGCAGGCCAGCACCCGGCTTGCCGAGATTGAGGCGCAGACGGGCAACCGGCTTGCGGAGATCGCGGCGCAGACCGGCGAGCGGCTGGCGGCACTTGACGCCAAGGCGGCAGAGGAGCGCGCGCGCATTGCGGCCCAGCTCCAGACGACGCTGGCGAGCGACGCCGCGCAGGGGCTGGCGGCCAACGAGGCCAACGATATCGCCTCCGTCGGCGTGGTTGACCCGAAGCAGCTAGCGCAGATCGCGGCGCGCGAGCAGGCCGAGGCCGAGGCCGCGCAGCGCACCGCCGCCGCGCAGGCGAGGGCGCGCGAGCAGATCGCGGCGGGCAACGCCGAGAGCGCCGCCGCCGAGTACGAGGCGTCCAAGTCGGCCATTGCGGCGCGCGAAGCACTCGACCAGGCGTACTACGAGAAGCAGGCCGAGCTTGCGGGCAACCCTGAGGCGCAGGCCGTCCTCAACACGCAGTACCAAGAGGCCGTGGCCGCCGCAGAGACCGCCGCGCAGGTGGAGCAGGAGATTGCCGCCGCCAAGGTGCAGGCGAAGGTGGCGGCGGCGCAAGAGGAGAAGACGGCGGTTATCCAGGCGGCAACCGAGCAGAGCGCCGAGGTGGTGAAGAAGGCCCAGGAGCAGGCCGAGGGTGTGAAGGGCGCCGCCGAGGCGCAGCGCCAGGCCACGGTGGACGCGCTCGGCGCCTCAGGGCAGGCCGCCACCGATTGGGCCGCCGCCACCGAGGCCGCAGCGGGGCGCGCGGCGGCGGCCTACGCCGCCGCCG
>Ga0163155_10003534_pt1 | contig 16791 bp, 10 predicted proteins | sample OliLakLV19SP4G1_FD_148611 | JGI IMG/M metagenome (GOLD analysis project Ga0163155, IMG submission 148611) | Freshwater microbial mat bacterial communities from Lake Vanda, McMurdo Dry Valleys, Antarctica - Oligotrophic Lake LV.19.SP4.G1 | ecosystem: Environmental > Aquatic > Freshwater > Lake >... | reverse complement strand
ACCGTCGCCTGGGACCCCGCGCTCCTGCCCCCGTTTGCCCCCCACGGCGCGAGCGGTTCCTCCCGGCGCCGCCCGGCGGAACACCGCGACCCCGACCCGTGGGCGACGCGTTGGCAGCAGATCGAACGGGCGGCACGCCTGGAGTCGGGCGAGCGCTTGCTGATCGCGCTCTCGGGAGGCGCCGACAGCGTGCTCCTTTTGCAACTGGCGGCGGCGGCTCGGCCACGGCCGGACCTCGCCGCGGTCCACGTCCACCACGGCTTGCGCGGCGCGGACGCCGACCAGGACGCCGACTTTTGTGCCGCGCTGTGCGCGAGCCTGGGCGTGCCGTTCACGCTGCTGCGCGCGCGCATCGACCCCGACCCCGCAGGGCTTGAGGAGCGCGCCCGGGAAGCCCGTTATCGGCTTCTATTGGCCGAAGCGCGCCGCGCAGGCCGCTCTACGCTGTTGACCGGCCACCATGCCGACGACGGCCTCGAGACCCTATTGATGCGCTGGTTGCGCGGCAGCCACCTGGGCGGACTCGCTCCGGCGCGCGCCGACCTCGTGGTGAAGGGGCCTTACCCGGGCGCACCACCGGAGGCGGGCCTCGACGGGCCACCGGTGCGCATCGTCCGTCCCCTGCGGACCCTGCGCCGCGAGGAAGTCCGCCGGATGCTCCGCGCCCGTGGCCTCGCCTGGCGCGAAGACGCGACCAACGCCGATCCCGCGTTTGCGCGGAGCCGCGTGCGGCACGGATTCCTGCCCGCCCTTGACGAAGCACTCGGCCCAGGCGCGCGCGAAGGCCTGCTCGGTTTTGCGCAGGCCGTGGAGCGTCTTGAGGACGGCCTCGCGACCGCGACCGCGCACCTCGCCTGGCGACCTGCGCAGCATGCCCTCGCAACACGGGCCCCCGGCGCAGCCGGGCTGGGTGGCTGGCTTCCGCGCGCCGACCTCGCTGCGCTCCCAGAGCCCCTCGCGCGCCGCGCCCTGTGGCGCTTGCTCGTCGAGGGCACCGGCCGCGCCCCCCAGCGCGCCGTGCTCGACGACCTCACGCGCGACCTTTTCCAGGGCCGAACCGGACGGCGCAGTTTGCCCGCCGGTTGGACGCTGATTTTGCGCGCTTTCGAGGTCCAGCTTGTGCCCTCCGCACGCGCGCTCGCCGGGCACGGCGTGTCGGATCCACAGCCCGCAGACGGTTCGATGCAGCTGCTCCTGCCGTTCCCGGGCAACGGCTCGCGCCGGCTGGAGGTGCGATCCGTGCCCTTAGAAGTGCCCAGTTTCGCGCGTCTTTGTGACGGACGCCGCATCGCCGCCGAGTGGGTCGAAAATGCGCGCGAACAGCCGTTCCCGCGCGGCCCGGCCGAAGTCGAGCTCGACGCCGCCGGACTGACGGGTCCGCTCGCCATCCGCTTCCCCCGCCCGGGCGACCGCTTCCATCCCCTCGGGGGACCCGGATCGCGCCCACTCGTGCGATTCCTCGCCGACGCGGGTGTGCCGCGCGAAGAGCGCTCCCTCGTGCCGCTCGTCGTCGCCGGGGACGAAATTCTGTGGGTCGTCGGCCTGCGCCCGTCCGAACGCCGCCGCGTGCGCCCGGGAACCGCGCGGCGCCTGCGCCTTGCCCTCGTCGCACACGGCGCCCTGCGCGCCGGTTGAGTCCGAGCTGAGCCGGCGGCGGAAGCCTGGCGCCCCGCCGCCACGGAACGGCCACGGGTCGGCTACACGCTGGCCACAGGTTCAGCGGCACGCGCGCGGTGACGCGGGGCCCTTGCGCGTGTACCTTGGGGTCCCTGTCGTTGCACAGGCACGCCCTCCGTGCGCTCCACCGCCTCCGACCAACTCGCCCGTGTCCGCGCGCGCATCGACGACGCCTGCCGTCGGGCCGCGCGCGACCCCGGGGAAGTCGCGCTGCTCGCGGTGACAAAAGATGCGAGCCTTGAACAAGCCCTCGCGCTGTTCCGCGCCGGCCAGCGGGACTTTGGCGAAAGCCGGCCCCAATCGCTCCAGCGGCGCCGCGCCGACTTTGCCGCGGCGCTGGGCGCAGACGCCGCTGCAGCGCGTTGGCACCTGATCGGCCACCTGCAGCGCAACAAACTGGGATTGGCGCTGGATGGGCTCCACACGCTGCATTCCCTCGACCGCGCCAGCCTCGTCGAACCCCTGTGCGCGGCGGCCGCGGAGCGCGTGGGGACGCCCCTTGACGTTTTTGTGCAGGTCAAACTGCGCAACGAGGCCAACAAGGGCGGTTTCGCCCCCGGCGACGTGCCCGCCCTCGCCGAACGGCTCGCACACGCGCCGGGTCTGCGCTTGGTCGGCCTGATGGCGCTCGCACCCTGGCTCGACGATGGAACCGAGCGCGAGCGCGAGGCCGCCGCAGTGTTCACGGAACTCGCCGCGCTCGCGAAGAACGTCGATGCCACACATTTTGCCGCCGGCCGCGTGCGGCTTTCGATGGGAATGAGCGGCGACCTCGAACCCGCGATTGCGGCGGGCAGCCATTGGCTGCGCATCGGAAGCGCGCTCTTTGAGAACGACGCTGATCCGGGTGGCGCGGGAGCGCGTCCATGAGCACTCCGCCCGGCCCCGAACGCACGCTGTTCGTCGAGCCCCCGGCGGGCCGCGGCCGCGCGCTGCCGCTGCCCGCGAGCGGCGCGCTTGTGATCGGCTCAAGCGCCGAGTCCGCCGTTCTCGTGTTGCCCGGCTCCGACGTCCGACCCGCGCATGCGGCCATCGCGCGCCTCAAGGACGGCGGCTTTGGCATCGTCGCCGTCGACGGTGCGCCGCTCCTTGTCAACAGCAAAGCGGCAGCGAGCGCACGCCTTGCCGAGGGCGACCGCATCGACATCGGACCCCACACCCTGCGCATCGTTGCGCGCCGCGCGGGCGCCGTGGGCGCACAGCTGCGTGTTCCCGAGCGTGTCGCTGGGTTCCGGGTCGTGCGCAAGCTCGGCTCGGGCGCGATGGGTCAAGTGTTTCTCGCGGTGCAGGAAAGCCTGGCGCGGGAGGTTGCATTGAAGGTGCTGCGCGCGGAACTCGCAGCGGATGCAGCCTTCGTCAAGCGCTTCGAAGCGGAAGCGCGGGCGGCCGCGGCACTCGGACACGCCAACGTCGTCACGGTGTACGACGTGGGCTTCGTCGCAGGATCGTCGCAGAGCGCGCCGCCCCTGCACTATCTCGCGATGGAGTTCATGGCGCGCGGCAGCCTCGAGGAGCGTTTGCAGCGCGAAGGGCAGCTGCCGCCCCGCGAGGTGCTCGGCGCGCTGCGCGATGCCGCCCGCGGCCTCGAATACGCCGAATTACGCGGCATCGTCCACCGCGACATCAAGCCCGCCAACCTCATGCAGGATGGCACCGGAGTCGTGAAGATCGCGGACCTTGGTCTTGCAACACAAGCGGAGGCGGAAGCGGAGGCGCGCGTGTTTGGCACGGCGCACTTTGCGTCGCCCGAACAGGTGCGCGGCGAGCGCGTGGACGCACGCGCCGACCTCTATTCGCTGGGCGCCAGTGCCTATCGGCTGCTCACCGGCCGCACGCCATTCCAGGGCGCCGATCGGCGCGAAATCCTGCGTCGTGTACTCGAAGAGCCGCCCACGCCGCTCCAACCGCTGGTTCCCACGGCGCATCCTGAACTCGTCGCGCTGATCGAGCGCTTGCTCGCGAAGGACCCCGCCGCGCGCGCCCCCAGCGCGGCTGCATTGGCGCGCGAAATCGACGCGCTCGCGCTGCGCCTTGAACACGGCGCGCTCACCCCGGTTCGCGGGCGCCGTTTGGGGCTCCTGTTGGCGGGCGGATTTGCGGTGCTCGCGGCCGGCGCCGCGGCGTATGGGTTCCTGGGCCGGACACCGCAGGGAGCGGACGAGCCCGGCGGGCCACGCTCCGGCGCGGAGTCGCGCGCGGGAAACGTCGGCGGCGCGACCCACGCAGAGGCCGCGTTCGATACCGACCTCGAGGACGCGCTGCGCATGCCGCCTACGGGGAATGCGGAAGATCCGCTGGCGCCGGGCGAAGTGGGCGCCGAGGACATCGCGCTGCGCGCCGCCGAGGACAACGCCGCCGCCGCACTCGCGCGTGCGAGCGGGCTTTTGGATCCGAACGACCGGCGCGACGCGCTCGAGCAACTGGTCACGGGTTTTGCGGGCACGGGCGCGGCCCATGAAGCGCAAGCGATCCTGGAGCGGGAGCGCGAGTCGGGCGCTGTGTCCGCGACTTCCGCCGAGGCGGCATTGAACGCGGCGCGCGATCCGGTGCTCAACGCCATCGGTCGCGTGCTCGCGTTACAGGCTGGCGGTGCGCCTCTTGCGCCCGACGCGGCGGAAAGCGCACTTGCGGCGATCCCCGTGCCCCCCGTCCTCGTCGCAGACGCGACGTTCGAAGGGCGCTTGGGCGCGGAAGTCGACCGCTACGTCGCCGCCGCACGCGAACACGTTCGCGAGCGGCTGGAGGAAGTGGAACGGGCGCTGCTCGGGGGCAATTTCGAGGGTTATTCCGTTGCGCTCGGCGATTTTTTGATCTGGAGCGAACCGGCACCCGCCACGCTATCCGACGCGCGCACCCCCACGCAGCCGCTCGGCAGCGTCCCCCCCGCGGGCGCGAACAATGCGTTGGAACGCGCGCGCGCGCTCGCGGGGCCGCTCGCAACCGCGCTGGACCTGACCGTGCTGCGCGCGCGCGCACAAGCCGCCGCGGCCCAGCAAGCCGAGCTCGCCGCCGAGTTCGAACGCGCCATGGCCGAGCGCGACCGAGCGCGGATCGGAGCGGAAATGGGCGGCGCGGGTGGACTCGCCGAAGGACTCATCGGATTCGAACTCGCGGCGCTTGCCACGCGCATCGAACGCCTCGTGCCCGCGATGCGCTCGCGCGGCGAAGCGCAGGCCTTGACGGACCTCGCGGCGCACCTGCTGGAAGCCCGTGCCGCGTTCGACGCCCTCGTCGCAAGCCACGGACGCGGCGAGTGGCGACGCCAGAACGTTCCCGTGCCCGGTCGGCGTTTGCCGATGGCCACGCTCGCGCGCTTTGAAACCGAGGGCATGCGTGTTGCCGCGGGTGGCGAAGAGATCCAGGTGGCGTACCGTGACTTCGGCGCGCGCACCTCCGAACTCGCGCAGCTCTTTGCCCAACGCCTGAACCGCGAGTGGAGTCCCGACGAGAGCCGAAAGATCGCGCGTGCGATGGCCATTGCGGCCGCGGGCGAGCTGCTCGTGCACGCGCTGGCGATCCTTGACCCCGCGGTCGACGCACGCCTCAGCCCCTCCGAGGAGGAGGCGCTGAGCGAGTCCTGGGACCGCGTGCGCGAGTGGAGCGCGCGCGCGGGCGACACCGAGTGGTTCGAGCGCGAGCGCCGCGCTGAGCTGCTCATCGGGCGGTCCCTGCGCGCCCTCGACGGCGGCGACCCGCTCGAGGTCGCCTGGGGCCTCGAACAGGCCCTCGCCGACGCGCCTCACAGCCTTGCGGTGCGCGCGCTCTTCGATGGGCGTCCGGAGGGCTTACTGCGTCCCTGGCCGCCGGAGGGTTGGCTCGCCCTCGCTCGCCCGATCGAAGACGCCGAGCGCGCCGCGCTCGACTTCGGCGGCGCGGGCGACGGTTCCGAACGGTCCGCGGATTGACGGCCACGCCCCCGCGTTTCGAGCCCGCGGAGGGCGGGGCGGTGCTTTGGGTGCGCGCCAAACCCGGTTCCCGCCGACCCGGTCTCGGCAACCTCTGAAGACGGCGACGGTTGAGCCGCCGCCGCGGGCCGACTACGTTGACGGTCATGCCTTCCCAACTCCCCCTGCCGCGGAACCTCGCGCTGGGTGTCCTCGCCACGCTCGCCGGCCTCGCCGGGGTGTCCTGCGGCGGCACCCAGGTCTCCGACACCCTTCCGTCCTCGACGACGCGCCCGTCCGCCCCGAACGCCGCCCCCATGGATACCCCCACGCAGCCGTCGTCCCCGCTGTCCGAGGCCGAACGCTCCGCCGCGGCAAAAACATCGTCCCCGTCCGCGTCTGCCCCGGACGAATCGGTCGCCGTGCTTGCGGGCGGTTGCTTCTGGGGGATGGAGGACATCCTGCGCAAGCACAAGGGTGTGCGCGAAACGCAGGTGGGGTACACGGGCGGGCAACTCGCAAACCCGACGTACCCGGACATGCGCACTGGAAAAACGGGCCACGCCGAGGCCATTCGCATCGCGTTCAACGCGGACCAGGTCAGCTACGGCGAGCTGCTCGACATGTTTTTCCGCATGCACGACCCCACGACGAAGAACCGTCAGGGGAACGACGTCGGAAGCCAGTACCGCTCGGCGATTTTCTACGCCGACGAGCAGCAAAAGGCCGAGGCCAACGCCGCCATCGCACGGGCGCAGGCGAGCGGCCGTTGGAATCGACCCATCGCCACCGAGGTCGTAGCGGCCGGCGTGTTCTGGCCCGCCGAGGACTACCACCAGGACTACCTCGAGAAAAACCCGGGCGGTTACAGCTGCCACTGGGTGCGCGATTGAACCTTGCGGGATCGCGCGCGGCGCCGGGCGTCGCGCGCTCCCGCACCGGGCAGTAGGCTCGCCGCCTATGTCCGTGCACGCCGACACCCTGGACCCCGCCGTGGACCGCGCTTCGCGCGCGCTCGAAGCCCTCGGTTTCCCCGCGCCACGCGCCCTGTTCCTGCTCGCCACGGGCGTCGGGTTCCTGCCGGAGCGGCTGAGCGGCGCGCAGCGCCTCGACCTCAGCGAAGTCGACGGTGTTCCCGCGCCGTGGCGCCATGCGCAGTTGATCGCGGGCCAGCTCCTGGGCCTCGACCTCTGGCTGCTCGACGACCTGTCCGGCGAAGCGATGGCAATGGCGGACGCGCCGCCGTGGGTCCGCGGATTCCCCGCGTGGCTCGCCGCGGCGCGGGGTGCGCGCGTTCTGGTGTGTGCCGCCGCAGGCGCCGCGCTGTCCGCGACCGACGGCAGCACTGCGGGCCTGCAGCCTGGTGACCTCGCGCTCGTGCGCGACCACATCAACCTCAGCGGGCGGACGCCACTCCTTGGCCTTGGCCCGTCGAAATGCGGACCCCTGTTCCCCGACCCGTCGCGGCTGCACGACGGCGCGCTCCGCCAGGCTGCGCTGCGGGCGGGCGCAAAGCTCGGCCTCGACCTTCGTGAAGTGGTCGTGGCCGCGACCTCCGGCCCGTCTCTCGACACCGCGGCGGAGCGCCGTTTTTATGCACGCGCGGGCGCAGACGTCGCCGTGCAGAACCTTGAGAGCCCGTTGATCGCCGCGGCGCACGCGGGGCTGGTCGCGCTCGCGATCGTGGCGATCACGGACGCCGGGGAAGGGCGCGCCGACCTGCGGCGGTTGCTGGAGCGCTCCAGCGACGCCGCTCCGGCGCTTGAGGATTTGCTGGTCGCCATCGCACCCGCCGTCGACGCCGCCGTGCGCGCGTTCGAAAGCGAGGAACGCCCGTGACGGCAGCCACGCCGATCGTCGTGCTCGTCTCGGGATCCGGCCGCAGCGTCGAAAACCTCGCCCAAGCGATCGCGCACGGCAAAATCGACGCACGCATCGCGCGCGTGATCGCGGATCGCCCCGGGATCGGCGCCATCGAGCGCTGCCAGCGGCTCGGCATTCCCTGCGACGTCCTCGAGCCCAAAACGCTAGGCGGCATGGCGGCGTTTTCGCACGCCGTGTTCGAACGCGCGCGCGTGGAACGGGCGCGGTGGATCGTCCTGTTGGGCTTTTTGCGCCTGTTGCAGCTCGACGACAGTTGGCGCGGGCGCGTGGTCAACATCCACCCCGCGCTATTGCCCGATTTTGGCGGCAAAGGCATGTGGGGTGAGCACGTGCACCGCGCGGTGCTCGCCGCGGGGCGCACCGAAAGCGGCTGCACCGTCCACCTGGTCGACGACGTTTACGACCGCGGCCGCGTGGTTTTGCAGCGGCGTGTGCCGGTGCTACCGGGTGATACTGCGGAAACCCTCGCCGCGCGCGTGTTCGAGGCCGAACAACAGGCCATGCCCGACGCCCTGCGCATTTTGATCGAAGGGGATGCTCGCGCCGCGGGCGCGAAGGCGCGGAACTGAATCAAGGGCGCCGAGTGTGCTTTGGAGCGCGCGCAGCCCGCGCGCGGCGGGTTTCGATGCGCGCGCGGCGCTCCACCAGCTCCTGCACGAACGGCGCTGCCGCGGCGCGTTGAAATTCGGGCAACGCCTCGAGGCGCGCAAGCGCCGCTGCGCACCAGTGGAGCGCGTCGTCGTGGGCGCGCTCCTTCTCGAACAGCTCCGCCAGCGCACGCGCCCGCGCGATCGGTGGGCCGCTCAGCGCCGCACCCTCTGGCCCGATTTCATCGAGGGTGCACGCAAGGTGTGCCAGCAAGACGGCGAGGGACACCACGTCGACCCGGTTGTGCTCGAACACCTCCTCCAAGTGGTGCGGACGCCCGGCGAGGAAATCGAACCACGCGGCGGGAGCCTGGCTGCCCGGCAGGTCGCCGATGCGACCGAGCGCGACGAGTTCGCGCTCCAGCGTGGCGAGCCGCCCGTCGGGCAGCGCCTTACCGTACAAACGCCGCAGGGGATGGTAGAGGTCGAGGTGCGGCGCGTCCGCGAAGGGCGCCGGGATGCCGTGGAGCCGCATCTTGTCCTCGAGGCGGTGGCGGTCGAACGACTTGCCGAAAAATGTGACGAGGCCGCTCGACGCGCGCACACGCTCTGCGATGTCCCGCAACATCGCGCGCTCCTCGCTGGGACTCGACAGGAAGCCCTGCCAAACGACGAACACGGGGCCCGTGGGCCCTTGTTCGAACGAGCCCAACGCAACGAGGAACGGCCACGTGCCCGCACCCCCGTGGAGGCCCGTGGTTTCGATGTCGAGGTAGAGCGCGCGCGCAGGGTCGAGTTCGAGAAGACGCGGGTCGCGGCCGAGGCGCGCGAGGACACGCGTGTCGGCGCCGAGCGCCAAGGCCGGCGGCCAGTGACCGTGGAGCTCCGCACCGCAGGTCCGCGAGTGGCGGACGGCAAATCCGCCGCAGATTGAGCGCTCAAGGGCACGCGGTGGGCCCACGTGGACGACGAGCTCTTCGGGCGCCGGCGCGCCCGCGGGCGGCGCGAGCGACGCCGCACCGTCCGCCCGCGCCACCGCCGGTGTGCAGGCCATGGTCTGCACCTTCGACCGGCGCGCCCGTGCGCGCAGCCGCGCGCCGAGCCACACCGGCAGTCCAGCGCGCGCGAGGTGCGCCGTGGGTGCAGGAATTGGATCGGGTTCCGCCGGCGCCGCGGCCGTCGGAGTTGTCGGTGTTGTCGGAGCCTGCGGCTCTGCGTGTGCCGCGTCGTCCCGGGCCGGTTCCCGCCGCAAACGCGCGAGCCTGTCGCGGAAGGCCTCGGAAGCGTTCACGGTGCGTCCGCGACCGCGCTCGGTCCGTCCTCTGCGGCCTCGCTAGCGCCACGCGGCACCGCGAGCATCGCCCGCGCCAGCACCGCGACCAACTCCTTCCCGCGCGGTCCGACTTCGAGCAGCGGCCCCACGCAGGCGGGACAACCGCGCTCGCACGCGCAGCGCTCGACGACCTCCAGCGCGGCCCCGAACAGGTCGACCGCCCCCGCAAACACAAGCGCCGAAAGCCCGACTCCGCCCTGCACTCGGTCGTAAAGGAACACGGTGGGGCAACCGAAGTGGGGCGAGCGCACGTTCGACGCGATCCCAAGGTCCTGGGGTTGGCAGCGCACGAACAACGGCGCGACCCGCCGCAGCAGCGAGCCAAACGCGCTCCACGCTGCGCCGCCCTCGGCTTCGAACAGCCCGAGTTCGCGGGCCCGCTCGTCGGCGAGCGTCAGCACGAACGCTTCCGTGTCGATCTCCTCCGGCGGCAGGTGGATGTCCTCGGTGCCGACGTTTTCGCGGGTGTAGAAGCGGATTTTTTTGTACTGGCTCGCGACCGTCGTGACGTGCACTTCGCCGCGCCACAGGCTGTGCTCTTCGACCCCGTCCGCGCGCCGTGCGCGGGCGCGTTCCTCAAGCCGCAGCACACGGACTTCGGTGTCCGCCTGGGCGTCCGTGAAGTAGTCGCTGTCAACACGGCGCACGTACGCGCGCCGGTTTTCGTAGTCAAAGCGCTCAACTTTCCAAGTTTCGCCCTCGACCTGGTAGATCGCGCCCTCGTGCACGGTCGTGATGGAGCTCTCGCGATCGACCTCACCGATGGCCTTGGTGGTTTCCACGTCGAGCACCAACACGTTGTCCGGTTCCCCGCCCGCGAGCGACACGTCCTGGGCGGGATACGCATCCGCCATCCAGTACCACGTCCCGTCGCGGTGGTGCAAAAGCCCCACCTCTTGCGCCAAGTAGTCGAGGATCTGCGGTGTGTTGGGAGCCGCCCCGAACACTTCCTTGCCCGTTTCGAAGCCCGACTCGCTGAACGGCAGCTCGAACGCCGCGCACTTGAGCTGCTCCGAAAGGATCACAAGGTTGTCGGCATCCAGACCCAAGCGTTCGCGCGCGGCGGCAAACAGATGCTCGGGATGCTGGGCGAGGTACTGGTCGATCGGGTCCGAGCGCGCGATCATCAGGACGAGGCTCGTGTCCCCGCGCCGTCCCACACGGCCCGCCCGCTGCCAAAACGATGCTTGCGTGCCGGGATAACCCACGAGCACGGCGACGTCGAGCCGCCCGATGTCGATGCCGAGCTCGAGTGCATTGGTCGTTACCACGACTTTGACCGAACCGTCGCGTAGCCCGCTTTCGATCTCGCGGCGGAGCAGCGGGAGATAACCCCCGCGGTATCCGCGCACCTCCTCGGGCTTGAGTCCAAAGCGCGCCGCGCCCTCCTTGAGATAGCGGGTCAACACTTCGACCGACGTGCGCCGGTTGCAAAAGAAGATCGTCTGGTGCGCGGGCCCGCAGACGACGTCGGCGAGGTGGCGCGCTTCTTCGAGCGCACTCGCACGCAAACCCGCGACGGCATCGAGCAGCGGCGGCTCGTAAACGCCGAAAATGCGTTTTCCGGCGGGCGAACCGTCTTCGTCGACCACTTCCACGTCGCGCCCGATCAGCGCGCGCCCGTGGGCGCCGGGGTCGCGCAGGGTCGCCGACGAGAGGAGGAACTTGGGGTCGGCGCCGTAGAAGCGCGCAATACGCACGAGTCGGCGCAGCACGTTGGCGACGCTCGAGCCCAGCACCCCGGAAAGCGTGTGGACTTCGTCGATGACGATGTAGCGCAGTTCGCGGAACAGGTCGGCCCATTTCGCGTGGTTAGGCAGGATGCCCGCGTGCAGCATCCAGGGGTTCGTGAGCACGATGTGGCCGCGCTCGCGCAACGTCCGGCGCACGGCCACGGGGGTGTCGCCGTCGTAGGTGAAAGAATGCAGTCCCTCGAGTTCGGGCGCTCTTGCAACCAGGCGTTCGAGCAGGACGTTGAGCCCCGCGGACTGGTCCTGGGACAGCGCCTTGGTCGGAAACATCCAGATCGCCCGCGCGCGGCCGCGGGACTCGAGCAGGGACTGGAGCACCGGCAGCGTGTACGCGATCGTTTTGCCGGACGCGGTCGGCGTGGCAACGAGCACGTCCTTTCCTGCGAGGGCGTGTTCCACGGCGCGCGCCTGGTGCAGGAACAGCTCCGCGCGACCGCTTTCCCGCAGGAGGTCGCGAAGGCGCGGGTCGAGCGCCGTCGGGAACGGGGCGTAGCGCGCCGCGCGCGGGGGATCCGAACGCCATTCGAGCACCCGTGGGCCCAACTTGCCGTGCCGGCGGAGCGCCCCGGCGACGCCCTCGGCCCCCAGTCCTGCGCGCATGCGCCGCCGACCGCCGCGGCCAGGGCTGGGCCCCGCACCCGGCCAAGGATCGGGCTGCGGGCTGGCGGCGTGCCCCGGATGGGGATGGGAAGCGCGGGAGTCCGGGTCGGGCAGCATGGGGATCGCGGCGGAACGGGCCAGACACGCCAGGGGGGCGATGTTCTGGACTCGTTCGGGTTTCAGGCTAGCGGGGCGACGTGCACCGCCGCAAGCCCGCGCGCTGGCGTGGGAATCCCAAGCGGCGCTCCCTGGGGCTGTGCCCAGTTGGTGGGAGCGTGTTTGTGACGTGTGGAACTCGCGCCGAGCCATCCCAGGGCAAAGGCCTCGCACACCGCAGCGACGTTCACTCCGCAGCGACGTTCCCTCGTGGGCGGGCTCTGCCCGCAAACAATGTGCGGTTGCGGAAAAATGCGTAGCCGCGGACGAGTGCGAGCCCGCTCTGCAAAGCGGGGTGTGTGGATGCCGTGATCGAGCGCGCAGAATGCCGCGCCGTCAGCGCACGTCGAGCAGTTCCCGCAGGCGTTCGTACACGGCGGGTGCCACCGTCGCGCGCGCGCCGTCCACATCTGCCACCACGGCCACGGCTCCACTCACTGAGGTTTTTCCGAGGGTGTAACGGCGCGTGGAACCGTCCGCCGCGCGCACCGCGACCCGCAGGGGCTCCCCGAGGGTCACGGGCTCCGCCTCTGTTTTGTCACCGGCCGGAGCGAGGAACTCGACCGCGCGCACGGTCAGCAGGCTGTCGACGAGCAGCGCGAACCGCTTGTCCTCAAGGTCCGTGCCCACCGCGCCCCAGTGGCCCTTGGACGGGTCGCGGATCCAACTCCGCTCGCGGCCAAGCCCCTCAACCCGCACCTCATTTTGCTCGAGCTCGACGAGCTGCAGCAGCACCGTCGAAAGCAGCGTCTTTGGCGCAGGCAACAGCCGCTCGAGGTCCTCCTCGGCGAGCAGCCCGAAGGCTTCCTCACCGAACCGCCGGAAGGGGCGGCCGACCACACCGCCGACGTCGATCCGCGCGGCGAACTCTCCGCCCAACACGAGGTCCTCGCCCCCATCCAGTGCGGCGACACGCACTTCGAGGCGGCCCTCGGTGCGAATATCCTGCGGCCCGCCGCCGGGTTCGGCAAGCCACGGGTAACCCAGGAGCTCGAGCCGCTCGATCGCCGTCAAAAGGTCGCCCACGCGCCCCGCGTCGGCGGGCCGGTGGCCGCTGTCCTCACCGGCGCCGACACGCACGGTCCAGCGCTCGCCCAAACGATTCAATTCGACCCGCAGCCCGTCGAGCTCCACCGTCACCGCCCGCGTCCCGTTGCGGTCGAAACGCGCCAGTTGGTGGTCGACGAGGTACGCGAGCGGCGACGCGAGCAAACGCACGTCGAGTCCTTCGAGGCGCACGACATTCGGACGGCCCGCGAGCCGCGCGAGCCAGTTGCGCTCGTCGAAGGTCGGTGCATCGTCGCCCACGGGATTGCCTACGTGGATCTCGAACGGTTCTTCGCCGCGCACCTCGAACTCCATCGTGAAAAGCGGCGGTTCGAGCCCCAGCTGCGCCAGGTCCGTCGGCGCGTCCGCGTAGAACCCCCGCGCGCGCAACTGAGTCGCCGCGCGCAGGAGCAAACCCACGGCCTGGGGGTCGAGCCCCACGCGCACTGGCTGCGTCGCAAACCACCCCAGAGTCTCGGGTTCCGCCTCGAGGTCGAGGGCGCGCGGCGCGCCCGGCCGGTCACCTTCGATCGGCGCTTCCGCAGATGGCGGCACCAGCGAACCGCGCCGCGCGAAGCGGATGACGTCGGACCAAGCCACGTCCAGGAGGCGCCGCTCGCGGTATTCGTTGACCGGCAGGTCGAGGAGCGCGATCGCTGCTGCAGGTGCGCGCACGAGCGGCCCCGAAGCCAACTCCCCCAGCCGCGCGAACACCCGTGTGCCGCCGATGTCCGATGCGCCGTAGGCAATGCGGTGGCGGCGCTCGGAACCATCCCGCCGGTCTTCAATCAGCTCCAGCACGAACCGCGGTGGCGCAAGGCCCGCGTCGTTGGGTTCGATCCCCTCGGCGAGGGTCCCGCGCGCCCGTTCGGTCGCTTCGATCAAGCTGCGGACGTGGGCGCCATCGGCGCGCCACAGTAGCGGCTCCACCATCCACCACGTCCCCTGCCCGTCGCGCTCCAAACGCACCACGGATTGCCGACCGACATTCTCGATGCGCAGCGCCGACAAACGGGCCGTGTCGAGACCGGGAGTAAGCGCGACTTCTCCACGCGCGGCGAGCGGGTCAGCCGGCTCCTTCGAACGCCACCAGGCCACCGCGGCGAGCAGCACCACGACGAGCGTGAGCAGGATCAGTTTGCCAGCATGCATGGCGAAGCGAATAAGGGTCGCGGCGCGCCGCACAGGGCGGGCCGCAGCTCGGACTCAACGGCGACGGCGCCAGAGGAACAGGAGGCCCAGCAGCGCGGACGATGCGGGCAGGTACCACAGGGCGAGGCGTTCGGCCCACACCCGCTCGCTGCCGCGCTCGAGGTCGATGCGCGCCTCGAAGGGGTCGCGGCGCGCGACGCGCACGCGGAAGTCACGGGCAGCCAGCCAGTTAAATAGGTTCAGCGCGAAGTCGCGGTTGGTCTCGAAGTGCGTGTCGCCCAAAAAATCGAGGCCGCCGAGGGCGACAACACGCGCCCGGGTTTCCGTGGTCGGCGATGTGGGGAACTCGGAGGAGGCCGCGATCATCATGCGGCCGCGCTCCTCGGTGGCTTCGTCGAACGTCCAGTTGGGGCGATTGTCCAGCCCCGGCACGTCGCGCCAACTGTCCTCGCGCGTGCCGACGAGCGCGAGCACGGCACCACCGGTGGGAGTCCGGCCGCGCTCGAGCGCCCGAAAAAACGCGCCCCGCAGCCGCCGGCCGCGCTCCGCCAACGACTGGGTCACGGGGTGCGTGGCGTTGAGCATCTCGGTGGGGATCACGAGCGAGCTGACCTCCGGATGCCCCTCGAGCGGCCCGCCCGTGCGCGGGTCGACCAACGGTGTGCAGACGAGTCCGCGCACGGCGCGCAGTCCGTACGGCTCCAGCAGATCGAGCGGGCTGCCCGGCCCGTCGAGGTACTGAGCGCCGAGGGCAACCAGAAGATTTCCGCCGCCTGCGACGAAGCCGCGAATCGCTTCCACCGCACCGGCGGTGAAGGGCTGCTCGAGCCCGAGCACCGCCAGCACCGCGGCTTCGGCGGGCACCGCACCGTCGCGTTCGTGGCTCCACGTACCGACGCCAAAACCCTCCACCGCGAGGGCTTCGCCCAGCGCCATGGCCGCGGGGTCCGGCTCGCCCAGCCCGGTCGAAAAGAGCACCCGCGGCTCGCGCGCGTCCGCAACACGCCCCAGGGCTTCGACCAGGGCTTCCTCGGCGCGGAAATCCACCACCGACGGGGCGCTACCCTGGCGCGGATCGCCCAGGGCGATGGAAGCAAGGTCCGCCTCCACGCGCAGCGCCACACGCCGCGGGCCCGCAGACACGACCAGCACGTTGTCGCGGGAGAGGCGCAGCTCGCGCGCCCGCTCCTCCCGCAGCGCGGGCCGGTTGACGGGCAAGTTAGAGATCTCGATCTTCGGGCCCGCGCTCTCGCGCAGCACAAAAAGCAAGTCGAGTGTGCGCTGCTGCACCTCTTCAATCGCCGGACCGACGTCGCCGGGCACCGGCGAGAAAAAGACGTCGATCCGCACGTCGACGGGCAGGTCGGCAACCATCGCCGCCGTCGTCGGATCCAGTGTATTGGCGCCCGCGCGCGTCAGGTCCACGCGCAGGCGCAGGGCGGGCCACTCGGCCGCGGCGATCGCCAACACGGTTGCCGCGAGCGCGAGGACCACGAGCACGAGCAGCTCGGCGAAGAGACCGGTGCGTGTCCAGCGACCAACCCCCCCCGTTCGGATCACCGCCAACGGCGCATCTCCAACAGGCGGGTCGCGAGGAACAGGAAAAGTCCGGTCCAGGCCACGAAAAACACGAGGTGCGCGCTGTCCACGGCGCCGCGCAGGAACGATGCCTGATAGCGCGCAAGAACGTCGAACTTGGTGAACACCACGCGCGCGGTTTCAGGGTCGAGGTACGAGTCGAACAAACCCAGGCTTGGTAGTACCAAAAGGACGATGCCGATCGTGAACGCGATGAATGCGGCGAGGGCCGGTGTGCCGCTGAGAGCGCTCGCGAACAACCCGGCCGCGCAGAACAGCGCGGAGACGACGATCGAGCCCGCGTAACCCCACAGCACCTGGCCCCAATCCACCGCGACACCCATGCCGGCGAACAGGATCGCGTAGAGCGGGGCAGCGACCCAGACCGCGGCGAAGAACAACGTCGCCGCGGTGGCTTTGCCGAGGATCACCGCGCCATCGCGCACGGGTGCGGTGAGCAGGAACTCGAGCAGTCCGCTGCGTGCTTCCTCGCTGACCATCCGCATCGTGATGAGCGGCGGGAGGATCGCGACCAGCACCCAGAAGCCGAGGCCGCCGCCCTGGGCAAACGCGAGCGCCGCCGCGGTATCACCGCCCCAGATGCCGATCGCGGCCGCGAAAAAAGCGCCCTGCAAAAGCAGCGCGACCGCCAGCAGGAACCACGCGAGGGGCTGGAGAAACAATCCCGCGAGTTCACGGCGCAGGATCGCCGTGTAGCCGCTCACGGTTTGCCCTCCGGAGGCGGCGTGGGCTTGCGCGGAGGCGGCGCGCCGAATCCCTCGAAGGGGTTGAGCGTGCGCATGCGCGGCGCGGCGTCGGCGGGCGGAGGCGCTGGCGCCGCCGGAGCAGCCGCCGCGCCCGCAGCAGCGGCAGCGGCAGCGCCCGCAGCAGCGGCAGCAGCCACAGCCGCGGCAGCAGCCACAGCCGCGGCAGCATCCACAGCCGCGGCAGCAGCCACAGCCGGAGCGCTCTTCGGCTTGAACATCGCGTCGAGGTCGATCAGGCCCCCAGCAGCCGGCCCAGGCGCCGGCGCGTCACTGGCGGAAGCCGCGGGCACGCTGGATGCGGGATCGATCTCGCCGTCCTCGCCCAGCGCAATACGGGCAAAGAGGCGCTCGAGCGTCGGCCGCTGCCAGGAGAGC
>Ga0163155_10003532_pt1 | contig 16797 bp, 10 predicted proteins | sample OliLakLV19SP4G1_FD_148611 | JGI IMG/M metagenome (GOLD analysis project Ga0163155, IMG submission 148611) | Freshwater microbial mat bacterial communities from Lake Vanda, McMurdo Dry Valleys, Antarctica - Oligotrophic Lake LV.19.SP4.G1 | ecosystem: Environmental > Aquatic > Freshwater > Lake >... | reverse complement strand
ATGCGTGCCCGCCGTGAGCGTGGCCTCATAGAGTACGTCCTGATGCGGATGCTGAGCGGGCCGCAAGGGCGAGTTTTCGCGCATGGGCGGCGCGGGCACCGGATCGTCGCCATTCTTGTTAGGAATTTGCGCCTTGGTTTCGGCCACCACTTGGCCGTCGATCTCGAGGCGGGCCGCACCGCGTGCGCGCAGACGAAAGCGATAGTCACCGGCGGTCAGCATCCGCTGGTAGCTACCGCGCAGGACGAAGGGCGTGGAACGGTCCATAGGCAGGGCGTTGCCGGAGAATTTGACGGGGGTGCGCACCAGGGCGAAGGCAGGCTCCTGATAAGTCTCCACTGGAACAGCATCGGGCGGCGGGGCCAACGCTTGGGCCGCCTTCAGCTTCTCAAAAATCTCGACTTTTACTTGCGCCAATAAGACCGGGCACGCAGCCGCCAGTAGAATGATTCGAAACAAAGGACGCCTCCTTAGACGTCCGATATAGTATCGCGCCTGTGCTCCAACCGGAAGCCCCGCAGTTGGAAGCGGGCCTGCCCGGGCTGTCCCTTCAGCCAGGCCAGGCCTTCCCGAAGCGGTGCGCGTTCAGCTTGCCACCAAGCGCTGTCGCCGCCGGTGGCGTAGAAGGGCTCGCACATTTGAAGATGACGCGCAAAGCCGGCGCGCAGCCGAAAGCCATACTCGGCAATCAGTTCCTCTTGGGGAAGGCCCCGAGAAGCCGCCTCAATCACGGCACTAGCGAGAATGGCTTCGCGCACGGCTTGGCCGGTGCCGTCGCCGCAAAGAGGGTCGAAGGCGAGGGCGGCCGATCCGCAGGCGAGCCACGTGTTGCCCGCCAGAGGATCTACGATGCGAGGATAGGCGGGGAAGCGGCCGCCTTCGCTGATCACTTCGCCGACACTCGAGCGCACCAGACGGCTCTCTTCGAGCAATGCCTCGCGCTCTGCACCGGCGGCTAGCAGCCACGCGGTATCGGCACTGACGGGCACCAGAAACAGCCAACCCGAGGGCATGCTTTCCATCACGCAAGCGGTTGCGTCGGCACGGGGGCTCAAGCTTACTTGGGCCGCTGCCGCTTCGCGGGTGCCGAAGCCATGGCGGGTTCCGCCTTCGGGTAGACGCGCCGTGTGGATGGTCCAATCCGGCTCGCTTACTGGCGCTTTAGGCATCGGCGCTTCGGGCGGTGCGTTTCGCAGACGCTCGAGTAACTCGGCCTCCGAAACGACGATGGCCCGATGCGGCAGGTCGACGGTGTCCGCCGCGCCCCAGCGGACGATGCGGCGGCGGATGGGCCACAGCCCGGCGAAGAGGTCATCGCGGCCAAAGACCTCGCTCAGCAGTGCTTGCGTCGGCTCGCCGATCATGATGGCGGGAAGGCGCGCCCGCTGGTCCGATTCTTCGGAGGGTAACTTCAGCAAGAAACGGCAGCACGAGGCCGCCACTCCACTGCCGCGCACTGCACTCCGCAAACAGGACAACACGATCCATTATGGAACGGCCATTGGTTTCACCAAAGATTAACTCCCTCGACATGCCACGTTAAGGCTTTGCGGTCATGCTGAATCAGTGCCAGAACCACGGGTTCTTTTGCCGAGCGGATTCAACGCGGCGCAAGTGATGTTGCAACAAGCGAGTGCGGCCCTGCGGGCGCAATTCTCGCCACAGCCGGGGACGCTGCTCACGCGCGTCCTGCAACTCGACGACCTGATGGCCAAGCGCGATGCGGCGCTCGACGACCCCACCGCCAACTTCTACGATGGCGCTCTGCGACGCCTGGGTATCGGTTGGCACTGCCCCGCCACCCAGACCGCCCGGATCCCCAAGACCGGCCCGCTCATCCTGGTGGCCAATCATCCGACTGGATTCGCCGACGGCTTGATCTTGGGCTCGCTGCTGGCGCTGGTGCGGCCAGACTTCAAGTTCCTCGGCAACGCCATGCTGAGCGATATGGCGCCCGCAGGCTCCGTTATCTGCCTGAACCTGTCGGAGACCCGCGCGGCCGTTGTCGAGAATGCGCGCGCGCTGCGCCAGGCCTTGCAATGGCTGGGCCGTGGCGGCGCAGTGATCGTCTTCCCGTCGGGCGAAGTCGCTTCGTTCGATTGGCCCGCGCGCAGGGTGCGCGAGCCGGCTTGGAAAGACACGGCCGCCCGCTTGGCGATGAGCGTCGGCGCGACGGTGGTTCCGGTGGGCATTACGGGGACGAACAGCGTCACCTTCCACGCCGCTGGCCTGGCTCATCCTCGCTTGCGGACCGCGCTGTTGGTGCGTGAAGCGCTCAATAAACCGGGCACCACGTTGCAGGTGAAGCTCGGCCGTCCGCTACCTCCCGAACGCCTGACCGCTTGGGGCGAGGCAGCGGAGGTGATCCAACATTTGGAGTGGCGCTCTCAGTTGCTGAGTAGCGCGCCCACCCGCCCGGTGGCCGCGCCGCACTTGGCCATTGTTCCGGCGCAATCCTGCGCGGCGGTCGCTGCGGAAGTAAGCGCCTTGCCGGCATTGATTGAGCAGGGGCACTACGCGGTTTACTCCGCCGTGGCGACCCAAATTCCGCATACCTTGCGCGAAATCGGCCGGCTGCGTGAAGTCACCTTTCGGGGCATCGGTGAAGGCACGGGGGCCGCGCTCGATCTTGACCGTTTCGATACTCATTACCAGCACTTGTTTCTGTGGAACCACCAGAAAAAGGAGGTGATCGGCGCCTATCGGGTAGCGCGCACGAATCCGGTATTGTCCTCACAAGGTCCGGAAGGACTGTATACGGGTTCATTGTTTCGCATCACGCCCGCATTTTTTGCCCAAACGGGGCCCGCGCTCGAACTCGGGCGCTCGTTCGTTCGCCAGGAATATCAGGGCGAGTTTGCGCCGCTGCACTTACTCTGGAAAGGCATCGGTGCGCTGATCAAGCAGAATCCTGAGATCCGGACTTTGTTCGGGGCCGTCAGTATTAGTAATGGCTATAGCCGCGCCTCGCAGACCTTGATGGCGCAGTATCTACGGCGCCACCGCTGGCACGCAGCTCTGGCTGCGGTAGTGACGCCCCGGTGCTCTTCGCCCGTACCGTCCAGTCGCTTTACCCCCGCATCGCTCGACGAAGTGGCGGACTTGGTTGAGGACGTCGAGTCCGACGGTAAGGGGCTTCCCGTTCTGTTGCGCCATTATCTGAACCTCAACGGCCAGGCGGTGGCACTGCACCGCGACCGCAAGTTTTCGAACGTCCTCGACGCGCTCGTCGTCGTGGAACTGGATCGCATGCCCCCGAAGATGAAGGCGCGTTACTTAGCGTGAAGCCTAGTGCTTTGACCGCTTAATTTTTAACTTCACATTTAGCTCTTCCTAACCCGCCGCGTGAGCGGTGGGTCACATAGGCCCGCTCATTTGGCGGTAAATACTGGGCCTTGTGGCAGATGTGACCCATCGCTGACGCGATGGGCTAATTTAAATTGATTCGCAATAAGTACTAAATCAAGCCGTCACATCACTAGCGGCCGCTGGAGCCAAAGCCGCCGGTGCCGCGCTGGCTATCGCTCAGGTCGCCTTCCACCCATTCAACCGGCGTGTACTGCGCCACCACCATCTGCGCGATGCGGTCGCCGGCGGTGATCTGATAGGTCGTTTTGCCGAGATTCAGCAGGATCACTTTGATTTCGCCACGGTAACCCGGGTCAATGGTGGCGGGCGAATTGGGGATGGTGAGGGCGTGCTTCAAGGCCAGTCCACTGCGCGGGCGAATCTGCGCCTCGTAGCCGGGCGGCAGTTCAATGGCGAGCCCGGTGGGCACGAGTTGCGGCGTACCGGGCGCCAGCAGGACGTTTTCGGTGGCACAGAGGTCCATGCCGGCGTCTTCATCGGGCCCGTGGGCGTACTTAGGCAGGACGGCTGCCGGGTGCAGGCGGGTCATCTTCATCGGGTAGGTAGGCATCGACAGTTAGAATAGCGTGAGTGCCCCAAGTTATTGCTATTGGCCCCATGCCGCCCGAGAAGTCCGCCTATGCGCTGGCTCGTTATAGCCGTTCCGCCGATTCCATTCGGCAGTCGATCGATTGGGTGAGGACCCACGATTCGGCCAAATTCCTCGATAATTTCTACTTCCAGTACGGCCACGCCTCCATCGCTGACCTGGGCCATTTGGCCCTCTGCTTCGAAGGCATCTCCGAACTGGCCGCCACCGAGATTGAGGATGAGCAGTTGTGGGATGGCCAAGCGAAGTCCTCGCGCTATCAGGATTTCTCGCTGCTGGGCGTGGTGACGCCGCCCGAGTTCAACGCCGAAGAGACGGCCCGTTACCACGCGGCGACAGCGGCCCTGATTGCCACTTATGGCCAAGTGCGCGAAGTGGCCTTGGCCCAGTTGAAGGAGCGTTTACCAAGGCCGGACGAGATGTCGCCCGCCGCCTACGAGCGCAACCTGGCCGCGCGCGCCTTTGACGTGGCGCGGTATCTGCTGCCCTTCGGCGTGCCGACCAATATCGGCCAAGTCACCAGTATCCGCACGCTCGAACGGCAGATCCGGCGGATGAAGGCGAGCGCCTATGCTGAACTGCGGAACTTAGGCGACGAGACCGCTTTGGCCTGCGCCCGGCCGCCCGAATGCCGCTGGGACGAAGCCTCGGTTGAGCCCATCGCGCCCACTTTGGCCAAGTACGTGAATGCCGACGAGCACTTGGCGCAATCGCGGCGGGACCTGACATTGTGGGCCCAGCAGAACCTGCCGATTCTGCCCGAAGCCACCGACGAGGTCGACTTACTGCGCCCCAGTGAACTGGCCGCCGACGTGGTGGCAACTTTGCTTTATCCGGTAACCCATGCGCCCTTCCGCAGCCTCTATCACCTGGCCGCTGGCTGGAGCGCCACCCGCCGCGCCGAAGTGATGGAAGTCGCGCTGCGGTCGCGAGGCAAGCACGACGACTTACTCACGAATTTCCGCGGCGGCCTCTACGTCTACGACATCATCATGGACGTGGGCGCCTACCGCGACTTACACCGCCATCGCCGCTGCCAGCAATTCCGCCAAGCTTACGATGGCCAGCTCGGCTGGGCGACGCCCGATGGGGCACCCGCCTTCTATGAAGCGGCCATGGAAGCCGCCTGGTCCGCCATGCGCGCTTTGCCGGAACCGGGTTCGCATTACTTACTCCCCTTCGCGGCCCGCGGCCGGTTTCTCTTCAAGATGGACTTCGCCGAAGCCCAATACATCGCCCGCCTGCGCAGCGGCGTCAAAGGCCACTTTAGTTATCGCCGTGTCGCTTGGGCGATGAAAGAACGCATGGAGCAATTAGAGCCGGAGTTAGCGCACTTAATGGCGGGCACGCCCCCTTGGGAAGAAGATCCGCTCACTCGATAGCGATTACAACGCATTAATGTCTAGCCCGCAGCGTCAGCTATCGGGTGATGTCGTCTGCCCCCGCCCTGTCAACCCCACAGCTTACGCTGCGGGCTAGGATTTCCAGCCGGCGCGATACTTGCGCCTTAGGAAGACATTTGCCGCTGGCTCATTCTTAAAACGTAACTTAGCCGAATCCCACTCGAGCGTCGTATTCGGGAAGCGGGTCGCCAGGCTGCCAAGTAACACGGTCTCGCTCAACGGTCCCGCGTAACTAAAGGCGGTAGACGTTGAGCCCTGCCCTCTGATCGCATTCACAAACTCGTGATAATGGTCCTTTTTCGCGATTTCTGGAAGCTTGAAATCGCGGAAGTCCGTTTGCGGAAAAAGCGCCGGGAAGGCGACGTGCGGAATCAGCATCACGCCTTTGGTCCCTACTAAGATCGACCCTTGGTCGGGCAAGGTCCTGCCTTCGATCAAAGCCTGAATCTCCTGCGGCGGCCGCTCGTCGCCATCGTACCAAGTGACGGCGACAGTTTTGCCTTCGGTATAAGCAGTACCTGGGAATACGTACTTGACGATGGCATTGATCGCCCAATTTCCGCTGGCCGGCCCGGGTCCTTCTGCTCTTACAGAAAGCGGAGCGGTTAAAGCCAGGGCACCGAAAACGGGATCGTAAATATGGCAGCCCATATCGCCGAAAGTGCCGGTACCGAACTCGAGCCGCTTGCGCCAATTCCCAGGATGATAGTAGTCCGCAATGTAACTCGCCGGAGTGCCCACGCCAATCCAGCCATCCCAATCGAGGGTGGACGGAACCGGGTCACTAGCGGTGGGGCGCGGAGTTAGGTCGCCCCATTTCTTATTGCTCCAGGCGTGGACCTCCTTAATCTTCCCTACCGCGCCGGCATGCACTAAGTTCACCGCCGTCTGATACTCAGCGCCCGAGTGGACTTGAATGCCCATCTGGGTAACTAATTGGCGAGCCTGCGCCACCTTGGCCAATTGCCGTGCTTCATGCACGTGCGAAGTAAGTGGCTTCTGACAATAAACATGTAAGCCGTAGCGCATGGCCCGCATGGCTTGGGGCGCATGCATATGGTCCGGCGTACCGACGCAAACGGCATCAAGGTTCTTATGCTCCCGCGCCAGCATCTTGCGCCAATCCTGATCGATCTGCGCCTTAGGGTAAGTGGCCTTAACGCGCCCGGTGCGCGTGCTGTCGACATCGGCCACACAGACTAAGTCGACCGACGGATGAGTGGCAATGCCATGCAGTGTAGCCCAGGCCATGCCGCCGCCGCCCATCGACGCCAATCGCACGCGATCGCTCGGCGGAGCCGAGATCAGGTGGCGGACAAAGAAGGGCGCGGCCAGAAATGAACGACGAGTGGACATGGGCTCTATTTTAGCGGCCTAGGCCCTGCAAAAAGGTAATCACCTGCCGGGTGACGTCTCCTTCGGCGCGGGGCGTGAACGGAGAAGTCTTAGGCTCGTAGCCACCCTCCTCAAAAGCCTTGGCGGTGGGCAAGTAACCGAGCCAGCCATTGGTATAGCCGAAGAAGAATGTGTGCCGGAACGGCGAAGCGTTGCGCACGGCAAAGGCGAGTTCGCAAAACATCTCCACCGGCGCGGCCCACAGCACGGTGTCGTTGAGCCGCAGATAGCGCACGGGAATGCGCACCTGCCCATCCTTCGATGCGTAACGCTCAAGGCCCGCGGGCCAACCCAAGCCGGCCTTGCGCGGGGTCTCGATAAAGGTCTCCAGCGACTGCAGGCGCACCTCACCCGCCGGCGCAGCCAGCAACCGGTTGGCCTCCAGAATGCGGTCCCCCAGCAGCACGCTGAACTCCGATAGGTGTGCGCTTTTGGGGTTCGGATAGACGCTGTAGATGGGCGCGATATTGCCCGCGGCGCCATTCACGTAGAGCATCGGCACGCCCAGCTTGCGTTCCACATAAGCGGCCACCGTGCCGGGTCCGTCGCCGCTGATCTGGGTGAACTGGCCGCCCATCACGGTGCCGTGCATGGCGTAGTTGGCGATCAACGCGAGGGGCGCGCCATCGGGCTTGTCGAGACGGATGAGGCCGATCTGGCGGTCCACCGGCCCATCGGGGTTGAGGCCCAGGGAGATGGTGCCATCGACATCGCGGGCACGCCGGTTGATGTTGGCCGCGGAACTGCCCGTACCGATGCCCAGGCGCGCCGGCGCCAAGCGGGCGCGGGCGTCCTTAATGCCTTGAATCAGAGAAGCCACGGTGAACTCAGCGTACTCGCGATTCCATTCATGGTCCGACCGGCCGGCCAGCAGCACATCGTACATGCCGGGCGGACCCACCTCGGGTCCAGCGTGCGTGTGCGTCACCGTCCACCACACGTTGCGCGCCTCAATGCCGGTTTCGCGTTGCAGGCGCTGCATGGCGTCGTCATAAACCGCGGGCGAGAAGATACACAGATCGGAGGAAATCAAAAAGAACTGCGTCATGCCGTCGTCCATCGCGACGATCTGGTGAAAGATGGGATCATGCACGCCGGTGGAAAGGCGGGGCCCGTAGCCCATTAGCCATTGGGGCGTCTTCGGGGTGATATCCACTTTCACGACGGAAGCACGGAAGTCAGCGAGCAGCACGGCCATCAACAAAAGGTGCATCGAGGCAGCGTCTCACAAAGCGAGACGTGAAACAATAGCGCCATGCAGAGCCTACTTTTAGGAGCGTTGATGACGATGACGGCAGTGGCGCCAGTGGCGACAGAGCGGACCGTGTATGTGGGCACCTACACCCGCGAAGGCAAAAGCAAGGGCATCCAGCGGCTGAAGTTCGACAGCCAGTCCGGCGCCATCAAGAGCGTGGAGTTGGCGGTGGAAACGGACAACCCTTCGTTTCTGGCGTTGCATCCCACGCGCCCGCTGCTATTCTCGGTGAACGTCAACACCAAGGCTACGGAAGAAGGCCACCTGAGCGCTTTCAAGATCGGCCCCGAGGGCAAGCTCACGCTGCTGAATACGGTGAAGAGCCACGGCATCAATCCGGCCTACGTGCAAGTGGACCCCAGTGGCCACTGGCTCGCGGCGGCCAACTTCACCAGCGGCAGTTGCGCTACTTTCCACATTGAAGCGGATGGCAAGTTGAGCGAAGCGATTGACTCGCGCCAACACGCGGGCAAGGGACCGCATCCCACTCGCCAAGCCGGGCCCCACGCGCATTCGGTGTACTTTCACGATGGCCACCTCTACGTCGCTGACCTCGGCCTGGACGAAGTGAAGCGCTACGGCTTTGACGCGACGACCGGCAAGCTGACCGATACGCTAAGCCTGAAAGCCATCCCCGGCGGTGGCCCGCGCCATTTAGCTTTTGGGCCGAAGGGTCGCGTTTATGTGTTGAATGAAATTGCGTCCAGCGTCAGCGTTTTCGAGGGCGACCGGCTCGTCGAAACCGTCAGTGCCCTAGCCCCGGGTTTCACTGGGCAAAGCTCGACGGCGGAGATCATTCTGCATCCCAACGGCAAATTCCTCTATGCCTCGAATCGCGGCGCAGATACCATCGCGGTGTTCCAAGTGGGCAAGACGCTGAAGCAGATTGGGCAGACTCCGGCGGGCGGCAAGGTGCCGCGCGGCTTTGTCTTGTCGCCGGATGGCAAGTTCATGTTAGTGGGGGCGCAGAATTCCGATGTAGTTACAGTGCTTCGCGTGGACACGACGACCGGGCTACTCACTCAAGTGGGCGAGCCTACCGCGGTCGGCAGCCCCGTGTGTCTGCGCTTCGCTAAGTAACTTCGAAATTCAGCGTGATGTCGAAGGGCGTAAGTCCGGTTAAATAAATGCTCGGGCCGGGCAACTTACTTTCGGCCCCGCGCACTTCGTACCAGTTATGCGCCACCGGCAATGGCGACACGCGGATCGCCTGGGCACCGCGGCTGATGGAGATCCTCGCGGCACCGGGGTGGGGGCGATAGACATCGTGGCTGACTTGGTCCACGCCGTCGAGCGTGGCGTCTTCGCGGCAGTTGATCTCGATCGTCAGGGGCACATCCTTCGTGCCCTCGGCGCGAATCCGCAGGGCAAAGCCTTGGGGTGTTTCGCGAATCTCCGCCGATTGGGTGAGCTTCTGCACCTGAGTCTTCGGCCGCTGCTCGCGCGTCTCGTCAAAGGTCATGTCGACGCGGCGGCCTGGCGTGAAGGGCTGATAATAGGGGCCTTCGAGGGCTTGGGTCAACACGTAGGCGCCGGTCTGACGCGTGAAGACCGTGGGCTTGAATTGGCCTTTGCCAAAGAAGCCGGTAGCAAAGCGGACGCTACGGATAACGGCGTCACCACGGCGCAGGGAGAAGAAGCTCGACTTATCCTTGGTGAAGATCGTGGCCGAGGTAAGTCCCCGGCGGATGCGGGCCACGCCCATGCGCGGAAACATCTTTTCGTAGTTCTCGGGCACGGGGGCGCCGGCGCCTTCGAGCTTGAGTAACTCGGGCTCCAGCATCAACTGGCCTAAACCGACCGCGTCCCCTTGATAGTGGCGCGCCAGGGTGAGATAGACCGGATTCTTATCGCGCTGCGCCAGCACGGCCAGCGGATGCCAGTAACGTGCCAAGCCGCCGCGCGTGTTTAGGTCCTGCCGGCGCGAGATACCCGTCTCCACTTCATAACCCGAAGCAGGCGAGCCATGCAGTAGATACAGCACGCCATTGATATTACGCCGTACGGGCTCTAGTAACTGGGGCCGGTTGAGCTTCAATGCGACAATTACCAGTGCCTGGTTCACTATCGAGTTATAGACCACCGTGCTGCGCTCAGTGTATTGGTCATCGGAGTCAAGGTCGATGCCCTCGGCCAGCCATTGATCAATCCGTTTCACCAACGCCGGATTGGGGTACAGCTCATGCAAAGAAGCCAGCGCCGCGCACATCTCCCAGCGATGATTGGGCGTATGGATACCGCCGGTGAGCAGCGCCGGCGTTGACCGCTTCAAGAACGGCTGCACCAACGCCTCCAGTTCCGGCGCCTTCTGACGCCGGGCCAGCAATGCCGCGCGGCAGGCCGAGTGCACGGCAAAGGACGTATCGGGCGGCGAAGCGAAGTTCGTAATCCAAAGGTCGATATTGCCTTCGGGGCTGGTGTGCTTTTGGAGGAACATCTCGCAAAGGCGCATGCGCTCGACGAGCAACGGGCTCCGGTAAAAGCGCGAACGCGGATGCAGATAAGCAGGCACGAAAGCCTCAAAAGTGTTGGTGACCGAAGCGCCATTGAAGAAGCCATTCGCATCGGCGAAGCCGCCGTAGCGGCGCGACCCGGGGTCCAGGTTCTGGTGCGCCAGCCAAGCTTCGACGGCGGCATCGTGCCGCGCGAGAACGCCGGCTTCGAAGTCATCAAAGTCGGAAGGAGTGGACTGGGCCACGGCCAATCCGCTGGCAGCGGCAGCCAACATAATACGGCGATTCATAAGTAGCAACTTTCAATTACAACATGGCGGAGCGGGTAGGCGGACTAGTACATTTGCGGTATTGGCGCCACATCTCTAGGTAACCAGAAAGTCTCTCACCGGACCTCCCGGAGTCAAGCTGCACGGCAAAAGCAATGTGTGATACAACCGTGCCATGCCTCGTCGCTTCTTTTTGGTCTTTTTCCTCGCGCTCGCCAACTTGGTTGCCCAGAACGCCTCCGTCAGCGGTCGCGTATCAGACTCCTCCGGCGCCGTGGTGCCCGGGGCCAAAGTCACCGCCCGCAATCCCTTGTCCGGCACCTCGTTCTCCGCTGAATCAAGCGTCGAAGGTTACTATTCGCTGCCGTCCCTCACCCCCGGCCGGTATAACGTTGAGATCGCAAAAGCAGGCTTCGTCACCCAAAAGCAAAACGGCCTCGAATTAGCGGTGCAACAAGCCGCCCGCCTCGATGTGACGCTCAAAATCGGCGTCGTCGCCGAAACGGTGGAGGTGAATGCCCAAGCTCTGGTGCTCGAAAGCGAGAATTCCACCCTTGGGCAGGTGATCGGCAATAAACAAGTTACTGAGTTGCCCTTGCTCGGCCGTAATACTTACGCGCTGGCCATGTTAGTTCCCGGCGTGCGCCCCAGTTCCGGGGTGAATAACCTCGTTACGGACCAGATCTCGACGGTCGCCTATTCCATCAACGGTATGCGCGCCAATGCCAACGAATTCCTCCTTGATGGCGCCCCCAACACCGCGCCAGCCCAAAATCAACCGGTGATCAATGCCAACCCGGACATGGTGCAGGAGTTCAAAGTCGAAACCAATAGCTTCAGCGCCGAGTACGGACGCGCTTCGGGCGGCGTTTTTAACGTAATTACCCGGGGCGGCACCAATCAGCTCCATTTCTCGGCCTATGAATTCTTTCGCAATGACAAATTGAATGCCAACGACTGGTTTGCCAACCGCAGCGGCACCCAACGCGCACCATTCCGCTTCAATCAATTCGGCGGCACCATTGGGGGGCCGGTCGTGATTCCCAAGGTCTACAATGGCCGCAACAAGACTTTCTTTTTCGCCAATACCGAGATCGTCAAATTCGTGCAAGGCATCGTCTTCACCGGCACCCTGCCCGATCCTCGCCAGCTGACCGGCGATTTCAGCCAAGCCCGCCTGGGCGACGGCCGCGCCGTCACCATTTACGATCCCGCCGCCCTATCCGGCTTCAACCGCGCTCCATTTCCGGGCAATATCATCCCGGGCAATCGGATCGACCCGGTAGCTCGCAATGTACTCAAGTTCTTCCCCGCCCCAAATGTTGCCGGAGTTACCGCGCTGGGCGCGGTGAATTACGTCCGTTCCGACGGCAACCAGGTCGATAAGACTTCCTACAGCTTCCGGGGCGATCATAACTTTACGGAAAAGAATCGTCTTTTTGCGCGTTACTCCTTCGACGACACTCCGCTGCAGCGCGCCCCCGCGTATGGACAGCAATTCAAGAACATTGCTCCCACCGCCGGCCCACAAACGTTTACCCGTTGGAATACGGTAGTGGAAGACAATCATATCTTCTCGCCTTCCCTCATCTCGATGGTCCGATATTCCGCCACGCGCCTGATCAACAACCGCCGGCCTTACTCCGATAACTTCGACATTACTTCGCTCGGCCTACCCGCCTCGATGCGGCAAGGCATGGTGGACCCGCTTTCTTTCCCGGCGATTATCATCAACGGTTATAGCATCGTGGGCTCGATTCCTAACACCGTTGTCGGTGGCATCATCGGGGCCACGGATTTGATCGCTTTTGGCAATACCACACAGTCGTTGCAAGGTAACATGACCAAGATTCTTTCCAAGCACACTATGAAATTCGGCGCCGAATACCGGGTGATCGCGTTCAATAACTTGCAAACCGGCGATACGGCCACCAACTTCGGGTTCGCCCCCACCTGGACCCAAGGCCCCAACGCCAATACCTCGAGCCCCGTGGCCGGGTTAGGACTTGCCACTTTCTTACTAGGAATTCCCTCTGGCGCGGTAAACCCGGCGCCGGCCCTGTCCCTCACGAGTAAGTACTCAGGATTCTTCTTCACCGATACCTGGCGCGTTACTTCCCGCCTCACGGTAAACTGGGGACTTCGTTATGACTACGAAACTCCCGTTACCGACCGGTTCAACCAACTGACTAACTTCGACTTCGAAGCCGCCTCGCCCCTCAGAGCTACCGGCTATAACCTCAGAGGCGGACTCACCTTCGTCAACAACGGCGGCCTTGCCCGCGGCAACACTAACCCCGATCGCAATAACTGGGCACCCCGACTTGGCGTGGCCTACCGCCTGACTCCCAAAACCGTCATCCGTGCCGGCGCCGGGCTCTTCTATTCCACCCGCTTCGGTATTGGCGGCGGCGCTGTTCCGTTCGGCACCAGCGGCTTTCAGACTGCGACGCCGGTCCTCACCAGCCTCGACGGAGTAACACCCGTCGTGAACTGGAGTAACCCTTATCCGAATGGCTTTAATCGCCCCTCCGGCTCGTCGCAAGGTCTTTCCACTTTACTGGGCCAAGGCATCGGATTTACCGACCGCGCGAATGCTACCCCCTCTTCCGCCCAATGGAATTTCAACGTGCAGCGCGAACTACCCGGTAAGTTCGTCCTGGAGGTCGGCTACGCCGGCAGCCGTGGCTATCATTTGGCTGAGGCCCGGAACTGGAACCAACTCTCGCCCGAGTTTCTCAAACAAGGCAATGACCTGCGGCAGTTAGTGCCAAACCCCTTCTTCGGCCAGATCGCTGTCGGGAATTTAGCTCAACCTACCGTCACGCGCGCGCAGTTACTGCGGCCCTTTCCGCAATTCGATGCCGTTACGGGCCAGAACACCGGATGGGGAGCATCGAATTACCACGCTTTGCTAACCAAGATCGAAAAGCGCTATGCCAGCGGCTTGAGCATTCTCTTTTCGCATACTTACTCAAAGCAAATGGACTACGGTGCCGGACCCTTCGCCGGCGAGACCATCGGTGGCTCGAGCATTCAGGACAATACCAATCTGCGCGCCGAGTGGAGTCCGTCGACCTTGGATCAAACCCATCGCTTCATCGCCAATGCAGTTTACGAGCTACCCTTCTTCAAAACTAGCCGCGGCTTCACCGGCCGGGCACTCGGCGGATGGCAACTAGGGGGTATCTGGTCCGCCTTTGGCGGCGGACCCCTGGGAATTACCGCTACCACCAACAACACTTTCTCCCAAGGCGGCGGTCAGCGCCCGAATTGGACGGGCGTTAGTGCCAAGCTCGACCGACCGGCGCCCGCCCGCTGGTTCGATCCTTCGCAATTTGCGAATCCGCCCGCCTATACCTTCGGCAATGCTTCCCGCACCTTCGGCGGGCTGCGCTCTGACGGCACCGCGCAGATCGACGCCACTCTCACGAAAAACACGCGGATCCTCGAGAAACTGAATCTACAATTCCGGGCCGAGGTCTTCAACATTACCAACACGGCCCGGTTCTCGCCACCGAATCAGGCTTTCGGCAACCCCCAGTTTGGCGTCGTCAACGCACAAAACAACCTGCCGCGCATCGTTCAGTTCGGTCTCAAGCTTATCTACTAATCTTGCGCCCTAAACGAAGCGACTAGGATTCGGCGTCGAGCCTTACCGGCTCACCAGGCCCGGCATGCTGCGCCGCCCCGTGGCGATCAAGTTGATATCCTGGATCTTTGGAGATCCCGCCTTTTCTACCGCTCTTCCGTAACGCGCACTTAGCCACGATTGCGGCGAATTTCTGGCAGCGGCCGTCGCTCGAGTTACCGGAGACTCCCACTTACTTCGAAACCGAGCCCGGGGTGCGGGTGATGGCGATGACCCAGTCTCCCGCTACCGTAAAGGGCGAGATCATCATGCTGCATGGCCTGGAAGGGTCGCATGACTCGGGCTATCTGCGCAGCTTGGCCCAGGCGGCCTTGGCACAAGGCTACCGGACGCATCGGCTGAATATGCGGAGTTGCGGCGGGACGGAAGCGCTTTCGCAGACGCTGTATCATGCTGGGCTCACCGGTGACCTGCGGACGATCGTCGAGCGGATGGAAGGCCCCGTGTACTTGGTCGGCTTCTCGCTGGGCGGCAACGTGGTGCTGAAGCTGCTGGGCGAGTTGGGCGCCACTTCCCTGGTAGCGGGTGCGGTGGCGGTGTCGACGCCGCTCGACCTTGAAGCCTGCTGCCGGCGGATGATGGCACCGAGCAACCGGCTTTACGAAAGTCGCTTTGTCGCGCGGCTCAAAGAGCGCTACCGGGCGCGGCACCAGATGCACCCGGAGCATTACCGGCCCTACCAGGACCGGCTGCAGATCCTCGAGAACGTCCGGACGGTGCTGGACTTTGACGACCAGATCACGGCGCCTTACTTTGGTTTCGGCACGGCAGTGAATTACTATGCCACGCAATCCTCCGGGCAGTTTCTGGAGAGGATTCGGGTACCGACTTTGGTGGTGCAGGCCAAAGACGATCCGATGATTCCGTTTGCCGTTTACGAAAAGCATGACTGGGCCCGATACCCGAACGCGGGGCTGCTCGCCCCGGACCATGGCGGACATGTGGGATTCCTGGCCAAGCGAAACCCGCGTTTCTGGGTCGACCAGGTAATTTTGGCTTTTTTCTCCCAGTTGCGGAACAAATAGCGCCGCGATGGGCGTGGGTTTGCCGTGGTGGCCCTGCGCTACGAGTAAGCTGCTAAGAGTGCCTCTGTTTCCGATTACCATTTTCTGCAGCGCCTTTCTGCTGTTTTCGATTCAACCGATTGTGGCGCGACAACTGCTGCCGCTGTACGGAGGCACGCCGGCATTGTGGACGGCCTGCCTGCTGTTCTTCCAAGCCGTGCTGATTGTGGGCTACCGCTATGCGGATCGCTTATCGCGCGTGGCGATCGGGGCGCAGCGAGTGGACCATACCTTGATCCTGTTACTGCCCTTGTTGACGCAGGCCTTGGCGGGCAACGTGGACTTAGGCGAGAGCGGCGACCCGACCTGGAGCGTGATGAAGCGCCTGTTGCTGCTGTGCGGCCTGGAGGCGATTGCTTTGTCTGCGACGAGCCCGCTGTTGATGCAGTGGTACACGGGGGCGTCGCCGTATCGCCTCTATGCGGTATCGAATGCCGGCAGCTTACTCGCGTTGCTGGCGTATCCGACGGTGATTGAACCCTGGGTGCCGGTGCGATGGCAATTGATCGGCTGGCGAATTGGCTATTGGGTATTTGCGGTTCTCTGCGCGATGGTCGCCTGGCGCTCTTCAGCGCAGCGTGAGCCGGCAGCGGCGACGCCGATCGCCTGGGGGCCGTTTTCATTGTGGATGCTCCTATCCGGGTTGGGCGCGATGTTACTCGCGGCAACGACGAATCAACTTACTTTGGAAGTGGCGGTGAGCCCATTTTTGTGGGTGTTACCGCTGTCCATTTACTTAGCGTGCTTTATTCTCGTTTTCGAGAGCGACCGTTGGTACCGGCCCCACATCTTCGGCTCCGTCGCCGCACTGGCGGTGATGATGGCTTGCGTGGCGCAGGTGGCCGGAGTTTCTTTGCCATTGTGGGCGCGCCTGGGAATTTACTGCTTGGCCCTGTTTACCGGCTGCATGATTTGCTTTGGCGAGTTAGTGAAGCGGAAGCCGGAGCCGGGAGGACTTACTCAGTTCTACTTAGCCATTGCGGTGGGAGGAGCCCTGGGGACGGCGTTTGTGGCCTTACTCGCGCCGCGGATATTTACGAATTACACGGAATTTCCGTTGGCCTTGATGGGCTGCATGGCGGTGCGGTATCTCGGTTGGCGCGAGGAACCGGGCCTGGGCATGGCGCGTTATGCGATTCCAGCACTGGCGATCGGGGCGGCGCTGGTGCTGCTGGCGCGGCAGGATACGGACGAAGTGCTGGAGCGGCGCCGGAACTTCTTCGGCACGCTGCGAGTGGCGGGGGGGAAGGACGAAGCTGGGGTCCGGAAGGAACTGCACAACGGGACGATCCTGCATGGGTTTCAGTATCTGGACGCGGAGAAGCGCCGGGTGCCGACGGCTTACTAT